>Ga0182024_10015684_pt1 | contig 14467 bp, 11 predicted proteins | sample P32metaG_FD_120480 | JGI IMG/M metagenome (GOLD analysis project Ga0182024, IMG submission 120480) | Permafrost microbial communities from Stordalen Mire, Sweden - P3-2 metaG (Illumina Assembly) | ecosystem: Environmental > Terrestrial > Soil > Wetlands > Permafrost | place: Sweden: Stordalen... | reverse complement strand
TCGGCTTCGGCGGGCGGCTCCAGAATTCCCAGCGAAACAGCTTCGGTAAAAATAAAAACCAACAGCGCACCATGTTGATGCGCGATTTCAGCCGTTTGGCGAACGTCCTCCACAATCCCGAAGAAGTTGGGCGACTGAATAATTACGGCGGCAGTTTCGCTGTCTATCTTTCTCTCCAGATCTTCCAGAGCCAGCCGGCCTGAATCGGACTGGTAGCCGAACTCTGTTACGGGCATTCCCTGATGCTTGGCGTAAGTTCGCAAGACTTCACGATATTCGGGATGCAGCGTTCGCGCGGCCAGAATCCGGTCGCGCCCGGTGATCCGCATGGCCATCATGGCGGCCTCCGGCACTGCCGTGGAACCGTCGTACATGGAGGCGTTGGCCACCTCCATGCCGGTCAACTGGCAGATCATGGTTTGAAATTCGAAAATCGTGGTGAGCGTGCCTTGCGAAATTTCAGCCTGGTATGGCGTGTAGGACGTCAGAAATTCTCCGCGCGAGACCACCGTGTCCACCAACACCGGCCGATAATGCTGGTAAACGCCCGCGCCCAAAAAAGAAGCATAGCCGTTGGCGTTTTCATCGCCGCGCGCGCGGAAATAATCCACGATCTCGTACTCCGATTGTCCGGGAGCGATGTTCAACGGCCGGTTGAGCCGAACTTCCGGCGGCAAGTGCGAGAACAAATCTTCCAAGGAAGGTGCGCCGATGGCGGAAAGCATCTCGCGGCGCTCGATATCAGATTTCGGTAAGTAGCGCAATGGTTTTTAGAAGTTAAGACACTGACCTAGTGGCCGGATCCTTCGGTTCCCACGTATTTTTGATAGTCGTCCGCCGATAAAAGTTGCTGGATTTCCCCGGGGGCGGATAGTTTTATTTTAACAAGCCAGCCTGCGGTGTGTGGATCTTCGTTGAGCGTTTCGGGTTTGTTCGAGAGCGCATCGTTGACTTCAATGACTTCGCCGGAAACCGGCGCATAAATATCGGAGACCGCTTTTACCGATTCCACCGACCCGAATGATTTGCCCCGCTCCAGGTGCGCCCCCACCTTCGGCAAATCTACGTAGACGATGTCGCCGAGTTCCTTCTGGGCGTGATCGGTGATCCCAACCGTTCCCACATCGTCCACCACGTGGACCCACTCATGCTCCTTGGTGTAGCGAAAATTTTCTGGATACATTCTGCTATTTGGCTCGCTTATAGAAGGCTGTCGGAACGGTGATAGCGTCCACCAGTTGATTTCGAATCAGAATCTGTAGACACTGGCCCGGTTGGGTGCGATCCACTGGCAGGTAGCACAGCCCGATATTCTTATTCAAAGTTGGCGAAGGACCACCGCTGGTGACCCAGCCGGCAGGCTTTCCGTCCATATAGACCTCGTACCCGTCGCGGCCGATCCCGCGGCCGGTCATCTCAAAGCCGGCGAGCTTGCGCGTCACTCCTTGTTCCTTTTGCTTCCGCAGCGCTTCCTTACCTATAAAATCGCCCTTATCCATTTTCACGATCCACGCAAGATCTGCTTCAAACGGGGTGATGGAGGCGTGAATCTCGTGACCGTACAGCGCCATCTTTGCCTCCAACCGAAGCGTGTTGCGCGCCCCGAGGCCGCATGGCTTAATTCCAAACTCCTGGCCGGCATCCAGGATATCGTCCCAGATCCGCTCCGCCTGCTCAGGCGCGATGTAGATTTCAAACCCGTCTTCGCCAGTGTAGCCGGTGCGAGCAATGCGCGCTGGTGTTTCGGACACGGCGCCGTCGACGAAGTGATAATAGCCGATCTGGAAAAGATCGGTGGCAGTGAGTTTCTGCAGCGTGATCAGCGCCTTCGGGCCTTGAATCGCCAGTTGCGCGTAACGGTCGCTGGCAAACTCCACCTTGGCGTGATGGCGCTGGATGGCAGCGATATGGTTGTAATCCTTGTCTTGATTGGATGCATTCACGCACAGAAAGTAATGATCGTCGGCAATCTTGTGCACTAGGATGTCATCCACGAATCCGCCGTGTTCATACAACAGCCCGGAATAATGCGCTTGCCCGGCTCTTAGCTTGGCAACAGAATTGGTGGTGACGTAGTCGGTGAGGTCCAAAGCTCCGGTCCCGCGAATTTCGATTTCGCCCATGTGGCTGACATCGAACAGACCGGCGTTGTGGCGAACAGCATGATGCTCTTCTAGAATGCTCGAATACTGGACCGGCATGTCCCAACCGCCGAAGTCGACCATCTTGGCGCCCATGCGCCTATGGACGGCGTTGAGCGGCGTGGCTCTCAAAGTGGTGGTGGGTAGGGTCATCGGCGCGCCGGGTTCCGAGCGCGGTCTTCATTTTAACAGGACGCCCAGGCCAAGCTTCCGCCGCCCGGACAGACCCGTCTTCGGCTCTTACAAATGTTCCTTGAGAAAATCATACAAAGCCGTTCGCCGGCTGGTTCATGAAACCGTGCCCGGCATCCGGATACACTTTCAAGTCATGCGGAATCCTGCGTTGATCGAGCTCTTTCTTCAACTTTGTAGCTTCCGGAGCAAGCCAATCCTTGGCACCATAGCTGGCAACTACCGGACAACTGCCTTCCATCGAGCCTGGCGCCTGACCATAAAACGGCGCGCTTACGCGGAAGAGGCCGGTCTTGGCGAGGATGAGCGCGAAGCCTCCACCCATGCACAGACCCATCACGGCCACCCGCTGCGAATCGACATAATTCTGCGCTGCCAGCCAGTTCCGCGCGTCGATCAAATCTTGAACGCCCCGCCCCGCGCCGGTCTTCAGTTCGCCAATGACCCTGCGAACGCAGGAGAACCAAGATCCGCGGCTAAAAAGATCCGGGAGCAGCACGGCGTACTGTTCCGACGCCAACTCATCGGCGATGCGCGTCATCTCATCATTCATCCCGAAGATTTCGTAGATAAAGACCAGGCCGGGAACGGGACCCGAACTGGTCGGCCGTCTCAGGTAAGCGGGCATTGAGAATCCGTCAGAACAGGGGAAGTGTTCGCGGGAGCGCGTCAGTCCGGCGGTGGTCGAAGGATTCATGGATCAAGCCCCAAAGCTGCGCACCGCCGAATCCTCGTCGTCAAAAACCTCAAAGAGCTGATAAATTTTCGTAAGTTGAACCAAATCCCGTACGCGGGGGGCAAGTTTCATGAGCTTCAGCGTGCCGCCCTGCCGGCGCGTAGTGGTGTAGGCCGCCACCAGCTCGCCGAGTCCGCTGCTATCCATGTAGTATACTTCAGCCAAGTTCAACAGGATGTTCTTCTTGCCGGCCTCGAGCTGCTGGTGGATCAGTGCCCGCAGTGTTCTGGTTCCATCGCCTAGCGTGATAGGTCCTTGCAGATGCAAAACAAGCACATCGCCAACTTCCCAATCGAAGTATTCCAAGGCCATGCAGCGACGGTATCGCGTGGCGAGAGGCATGTCAAATGCCATGCGGCTGTCATGTAACGTAGGGAGAAGTGAAAAAAAAATTCATCGGCCTGCAATCGATCTGAGCAAGCTTTCGGTATATAATTGCCGTATCAACCTTCTCGTCTAAGGGATCATCTTTGAAGTAATTTGCCGCGGTAGCGCGCAACTGTTGTGCTGGGCGGTTTCAGAACGGTTTACGTCACTTCATCAGGGAGTCTTGTCCATGGGGAAAAAACTTGGTAGTAAGTTCGGCGCAATTTCTACGCTCGCATTGACTGGCGTAGCGGGTTTGGTTCTGCTTTTGGCTCCGGGCAGTACAGCGATGGCGCAATCGGCCGGAGCCGGAACTATCTCGGGAACCATTACGGATGCCAACGGCGCGGTAGTTCCCGACGCCAAGATCACCGTCCACAATGTCGATACCGGGATAGACCGCGTGGCGACAACCAACGGAGCTGGGCTTTATACCGTCCCGTTTTTGCAGGTTGGAAACTACGAAGTCACCGCCGAGAAGACCGGATTCTCGAAAATACTCCGGAAGGATCTGATGCTGCAAGTTGGCGAGACCTTGACCATCGATCTTCAGCTGCAAGTTCAATCCACATCGGAGGCTGTCACCGTCACTGGCGAAGCCCCTATTGTCGATCCGACTAAAACGGATGTGTCGCAGGTGGTGAGCCAACAATTCGTTAACAATCTCCCCATCGCCGGAAGGCGCTGGGAGAGCTTCGCGCTGCTAACGCCGGCCGCCACCACGGACGGAGGCAGCGGATTGATCAGCTACCGCGGGATCTCCGGGCTGTATAACTCAACCGCCGTGGACGGGGCCAATAACAGCCAATCGCTTTTCTCCGAGACGCGTGGACGTGCCACCGGACTCCCCTATGTTTACAGCCAGGACTCCATCCAGGAGTTTCAGGTGGAGACGGCGGATTACAGCGCCGAGTTTGGCCAAGCCGCCGGTGGCATCAGCAACGCCGTCACCAAATCCGGCACGAATCAAATCCATGGTGACCTCTTTTATTACTTGCGGTACCCAACTTGGAACGCGCTCGATCCGATCGCAAAATCGCAAGGAATCTACACGCAGCCGGTGCATCAACAGCAGCAGTTCGGGGGCAGCATCGGTGCGCCGATTATCAAAGACAAGCTATTCTTTTTCGGCACGTACGACGGTTCACGAAAAGTGGCCCCGATCCTGTACACCAGCACGGTGGGCTACCCGCTGGCTTGCGGTCCACTGATCCCGGCTGGGTTGTGCGCGGCGGGTAACGCCTTCCTGGCGGGGCAATCCGGGTCGTTCCCGCGATTCTTCAATCAGGACCTCGGGTTCGGGAAACTGGACTATCAGTTGAACGACAAGAACCACATCAGCTCGTCCTTCGATCTGGTGGACTTCCATGCGCCCAACTCTTATCAGGGGAACAATTCCTATTCGAACAGCTCCCTGACTGCCAATGGCCCCAATGTCACGCACGAGCGCATCTTCATCACCAACTGGGACACGATCATCACCAATGCCATCATCAACAATCTCCGCTTTCAATGGGGACAGGACCTGGAGATCACCGGCGCCAATTTCGGCCCGCCCAGCGTAAACATCGGCTCCGGAGGTGTGGATACCTATGGAATGCCGAATGCCCTTCCGCGCGCAGCCGAGCCCAATGAGCACCGCATCGAATTCGCGGACGTTCTCTCGATCACGCACGGAACGCATACGTTCAAAGCCGGCATCGATATCAACCTGATTCACGAGGTCATGATCAACCTGTTCTACGGTGGCGGCGCCTATACCTACAGCGGAGCTCCAGACATCGCTTTTAACAACTGGCTCGCCGACATAGGTGGAATCAATCTGGGCGACGGTTTGACCGGCCGGCATTGGACCTCTTTCCAGCAAGTGCAGGACCCGATCACGCATGTCGGCAAGGACGATTTCTGGGAGAAGGAGCCGGCAGTCTTTTTCGAGGATACCTGGAAAGCGCGCAGCAACCTGACCTTGACGCTGGGCGTCCGCTACGATGTTCAGCTCGTTCCGCAGCCGCCCAAGCCCAATACGCTCACTCCGCTGACCACGCTATACACTTCGACGATTAATATCGATTCGAATAATTTCGCGCCGCGCGTCGGCTTGGCTTGGCAGATTGGGAAGGGCGCGGTACTACGCAGTGGATACGGAATGTTCTACGCGCAGACGCCCGGGAGCACGTATTATGCGCAACGCGTAGAGAACGGCGTCTTCCAGCAAACCTCTGTCTTGACCCCTTCGCAAATCCCTGGCCTGACATTTCCCAACGTAATCTTTGCGCCCACCGGACCGCCCATGCAAGCTCCGTTCCCGGGAGCCTTGACTCCACAATTGACGCCAATAACACCGCCGGCCGCCGGCCAATTGGCGCATGGTTTAGTGCCGGACTTCGTCAATCCGCTGGTTCACGAAGGCGACGTGACCTTCGAAAAGCAACTTCCTATGAACATGAGCTTCACCGCGGCCTACGTGGTGAGCCGCGCTCTCCACCTGCCCATTTATGTGGATGCGAACGTAGCGCCTGCAACCCAAACCAAGACGTATGACGTGGTGAACCTGGCCGGAGCCACGCAGAGCACGTTCACGGAACCGTTTTACACCACCAGGCTTAATCCGCAAACCGGAGTCATCCTGACCGGCTTTAGCGATGTGAATTCCTGGTATAACGCCATGGTTCTCACGCTTCGCAAGCGCTACAGTAAGGGCTTCGAATTCCTGGCGAACTACACTCTCAGCAAGGCCATCGACGGCGGCCAGGTGGCCGGCCAGTTCGGAACCTTCTTCGGGACGGACCCGCCTTTCGATCCACTCAATAGGAAACTCGAATATGGCGCCTCCGATCTGGATCAGCGCCAGCGCTTCATCGGCAGCGCGGTTTATGCGCCTCCGCTCGGCAACATCCAAAACCGGCCGCTTCGCCTGATCGTGAATGGATTCAGTTTCGCGACGATCGTTACGGCCGCGACCGGCCAGCCTCTCACCGAATCCCTCAGTAGCTATCCTTCCGGTGGGCTGGATGGCGGCTTGACCGGCGGTCTGGTGAACAACGGCGGAAGTCCGACCGGCGGCCGCGTCCCGTTCCTGCCGCGCAATAGCTTTTATCTGCCGAACATCTACAACGTGGATTTCCGGATCGCGCGCGAATTTCACATTTTGGAACGCTTGCGATTGGCGTTGGTGGGAGAAGCATTCAATCTTTTCAACCATCCGCTCATCACCAATGCCGGCCCCGGTTCGCCGCCCAACGCCTTCAACTACACCAACGCCGGTACGGGCATCTGCGCGGGACATACCAACGCTTGCATCTCGCCGAATGCCGCGTTCCCGACGCCGACCACCACAACCAGTGCCATCTACGGACCGCGCCAGTTGCAAATCTCCGGACGCATCACGTTCTAGCGCGCGGCGGCGATTTACTCGCCGCCCATCACATCGTCGCCCATATCGTTGGTGCGGTTCTCAAATTTGGTGAATTCCTTCAGGAACACCATATTCACGCGGCCAGTGGGCCCGTTGCGCTGTTTGGCGAGCAGAAGCTCGGCCATGCCGCGCAGGTCTTCGCGGTCGGGTTTATAGACCTCTTCGCGGAAGATGAACGCAACCAGGTCGGCGTCTTGCTCAATCGATCCGGATTCGCGCAGATCGCTCAACTGCGGCCGGTGATCGCCCTGGCGAACTTCCGGTGCGCGGCTCAGCTGCGATAGCACCAGCATGGGGACTTTCAGCTCTTTAGCCAGCAGCTTCAACCCGCGCGAGATAGTGCTGATCTCCTGATTGCGATTCTCAAAGCGCCCACGGCCGCTCATCAGTTGCAGGTAGTCGATGACCACCAACCCAAGGCCCTGCTCACTCTTCAACCGCCGCAGCTTGGCGTGAATGTCCATGAGATGGGTGCCGGAGGTGTCGTCGATAAATAGCGGGGCCTGGACCAGGTCGGAAGCTTGCTTGGCCAATCGCCGCCGCTCGTCCTGATTCAAATACCCTGCGCGAAACTTCTGCTGATCCACGCGAGCTCCGGCGCAAATCATGCGCGTCAACAGCGATTCGCGCGACATTTCGAGCGAAAACACGGCGACCGTCTGCGGCTCGCCCGGCCGCATGGCCACATGCTGCGCGATGTTTAAAGCCAGGGCGGTTTTGCCCATGGACGGCCGCGCAGCCAGGATGACGAGTTCGCCCTCGTGCAGGCCTCCGGTCATTTCGTCCAGCTTCAGGAAGCCTGTGCTCAGACCCTTGATGCGCTTGCTCGGGTCGAGAAAGGCGTTGATGCCGCCGTCAAAATCCTCAAGAATGCGCTTGGGACTTACCAGCGCGTCCTGAGCGCGCGTTTCGCCGAGCTTGAGCAGGCTTTCTTCGGCGCTGGCCAGGATCTGGTCCGGCTCTTCCTCGGCCCGAATGCAGCGGTCGATCAGGAGCTGCGAGGTAAAGATGATGCGGCGCAGAATCGCTTTGTCGCGGACGATGGCGACATAGCTGTCCAGGTTCGCAATAGTGGGAAGGCCTTCATCGAGCGACACCAGGTAGCTGACGCCGTCCACCGATTCAAGCTGGTTCTGCTTGAGCAGCTCGTTGGCGACCGTCACCCGATCGATGCGCTCGGCGCGAGCGTACAGTTCGCCCATGCGCAGGAAGATACGGCGGTGTTTCTCCAGACTGAAGTCCTCGGACTGGAGCACGCCGGCGACCTGGATATAGAGCGAGTCGTCCATCAGAATCGCGCCCAGGACGAAACGCTCGGCGTCTAAATTTACGGGGAGCCCTTTTTCCAGGGCTATGTCAGCGGAAGCAGCCATCGAAAGCCAACCGTTCTACAGTAGAGGCCTAGCGCCCACGATCCAAGGGATTTCTTCAACCCGCGTTGTGAACTGCTTAGCTTGTTGGAATCGCGGTGGAAAAGCCTTGCGTAATCACGTCCAATCAAGTCGTTCCAATGCATGCAGATAAAATTCTTTTCCACAGCTTACGACAATTCTATCTCGTTTTGTTTTGGAAAAGCGGAGGACCGCCGCGAGCGTGCTAGGAGGTGCGGGAAAACATGGAGAGGATGCCCGACAGTGAGCTGTTCTTCTTGTGAGGCTCGGAGCTTCCCGACAGCAGATCCACCAGGCCCAGGATGCTCTTGCCGAAATTGGTGGTGGGCGGGAGCGGCTTGCCATCCATGAGCGACTTTTGAATCGCCTCATAATCGGCCGGCATGAGGTGGTAGATATCGGTGTGAAGGGCGGTCCCGATCACCTCCTTGCTCAATCCCACGTGCCGATCGTAGCGGTTCACGATCAGCCGTATCTTGTAATGTGGGATGTTGTTGGCATCCAGATAGCCCAACGACCGCTGCACCGCCTGGAGCGCCGTCAGCTCATTGGTGCTGACCAGGAAAATCTCATCGGCGTGTTGGGCCTGGCTAAGGTTCCAGTCTCCGTAGACGCTGCCGGCATCCAGCACCACCAGGTCGTAGGTAGCGCGAGCGTATTCGATGATGCTGCTCGCATCCGTCAATTCGGTCATGCCTTCGGTCATCACTTCCGGCGCGAGCAGGACATCGATTCCTTGGCGGTTGGTGACCACCGCCCTCCACAGATCCGCGTCGATGTCATGGGAGCGGGCTAGGGCGTCTAAGAAACTGTAGCTGGATTTGATCTTGAGAAGAAAAGAGAGCGTTCCGGCGAGCGGATCGAGGTCCGCCAGCAGGATCCGCTTCTCGCCCAGACGCTTCAACTGATAGGCGAGATTGCTGGCGATGGTACTTGCGCCGCAACCTCCCTTGGCGGGCATGAAGCAATAGACCTTACCAGGACTTTGCATGCGGCTGGGGTATAGCCGGGCGATCTTTTGAACTGCTCCCTCAACTTGCTCGGAAGTGAACGGCGCTATCAGGAAATCGCTGGCGCCCTGCCGCAAACAGCGCAAGATCAGTTCCGGATCGTCGCTCGGGAGCAACGCCACGATCGGCAGCTTCGAATCGGCGCGCAGCAACTCCGGGATCGTTTCCAGAGCCTTCTCGTTGGGCTCGGTGATCTCGATCAGGCACAGCTTGGGCGATTCCGCGGCGACTACGCTGGCAATCTGGTGCCGGCTGGGATAGGCGTCTAGATTGATGGCCGCCAAGGCCGGCAAGTGGTGAACGAACAGCGCCGTTAAGTCCCGAGTTATCTTCTCGTTACGGCAGATGAACAGGGCTTTCCAACTGCCATTGACTTTCGCGGCTTGAGGCTGGGACATTGCACTCGGACGAACTTCTCCCCGGAGGGAAGTCCTAATGATTGAAATCGGCTAAGAGCGATCATAACATGAGAGACTTTCTCCTCCAGATCAACTAAACATGCGAACCTGCTTCCCGATAAGGCTTAGTTTGGTTCCGATTTCAACTGAGCCGAGCTGGCGAGGTACGGATACTTAAGTAACAAGATGACCGAACAATCCCCCAAAATAGTGGCCGTGTGCGATACGCAGCCGATTACTGCCGAAGGACTCAGAAACCTGGTCGCTTCCACGCCCGATCTCGTCTTCCTCGCGACCATTCGTTCCTTGGAAGCGGCGACGATGCTGATCGCCGAAAGGCCTCCAGATCTGCTTATCATCGATAAGGGCTTCGGAATGCGCGCGGTGCTGGACTGGATTCATGATTTAAAGCTCAGCAAAAATTCGCCGGCCATCGCCGTATGGGGCGTCTCCATGACGGAAGCCGAAGCATTGCGCTTGCTGCAAGCAGGCGCGCGCGGAATTGTGCGCAAAACGACCAGCTTGGAGAACATCCTCACTTGTCTCCGCACTATCGCCCAAGGCCGAAGTTGGATGGAAGATGCCGTTTTTCGGACGTCCCCGGCGCAGGACCGTTATGCCAGGTCCGAATTGACTCCTCGCGAGCAGCAAGTGCTCGAACTGGTCGAACAGGGCTTCAAGAACAAGGAAATCGCATTGGAGCTCGGGATTCGCCCCGGAACGGTAAAGATTCATTTGAAGCACATCTTTGAGAAAACCGGCATTCGAGGCCGATATGGCCTGGCGATCAACGGACTCAAGGATAAAGGCGTCGTGCAGCTGGCGAGCTAACCCGGTCCAAATTCCGTCCCTCAAATTCTTGCCGTTTGAGCTCAATACCCGCGCTAGTCTATACTGAAGACGGCCCTATCCGGTTCCATGCTCACCAGGAGCGAGGGAGCCTCCCGAAAGAAAAACGCATGACCATTATTTTGACAATTATTCACGTAATCGTTTGCTTCTTCCTGATCGTGGTCGTCCTGCTGCAAAGCGGCAAGGCGGCGGATTTGGCGGGTGCGTTTGGCGGAATGGGGTCGCAGACTGCTTTTGGTCCGCGCGGATCGGCCACGGTTCTTTCCAAGGCCACCACGCTTTCGGCTGCGATATTCATGGTGACTTCACTCACGCTGGCGATCCTGGCGACGCGCGGCGCGGCCTCCTCGGGAAGCGTGCTCGAGAAACAAAAGTCACCGGCCCAATCTGCTCCGGCGCAACCTGGAACACCGGCTCCCGCGGCTCCTACTGGCGGGGGCGCCGGTCAGCCGATTCCACTGCCGCTGCCCAATGCCGGGACACCGGCTCCGCAACCCGCGCCACAGGCACCGGCACCACAGAAGTAATGAGTTTTCGCAATGCAGGAGCAAACGAGCTCGCGTACGTGTGAGGATGGGTGAGCTAACCGGCTCAGAGTTGATCGATATGCGGTCGTGGCGGAATTGGCAGACGCACTAGCTTGAGGTGCTAGCGGGAGCAATCCCGTGGAGGTTCAAGTCCTCTCGACCGCACCATAAACTCTTTCCCTTTTGCTACCCGCCAATTGATTTCCAGCGATTGACCAGGTGTTCAGCGGTCCGCCAGGCGAGCGCTTGGATGCTCAGCGTGGGATTCCGCGCGCCGCTGGTTCCGATCACCGAGCCGCCGAGAATCCCGAGATTCGGGGCCTCGTGAGAGAAGCCCCATCGGTCCACGACATTGGTCTCGGGATCGTCGCCCATGCGCGTGCCGCCCAAGGCGTGAGTACCGAGAGCGGGCCCGTTCCCTGGAGTCTTGATCACATCGATCGCTCCGGCGGCGCGGAACCACACCTCCATCTTGTCTTGAGCGAACGTCATAGCGCGTGGCTCATTCTGCTTGGGCCCGCTGGTGACGCGGCAAACCGGATCGCCCAGCGGATCCTTCACTTCGGGATCGAGATCCAGGAATGTATTCTCATAGGGAAACGTCGTGCATTGCAGATACGCTGACGCCCATCGCCCGGCGTTTTCACGGACGAATGCCTTCCAACTGGAACCCCACGAGGGCGCGCGGCCGTAGGTGTTCATGGCAGCCGCCGCGATCGGATGCTTTTCCGTGCTGACGTGCAGGCTGGTGCCGCCGATAAATCCCAGCCCCGAGTGATCCCGGTGATCGTCAGCCCAATCGTCGATTTCCACGCCTTGCGCCATCGCGCCGTACCAGATGTTCAAATCGAACGGGAACAGCGCCGTGACGTTGACCGCTGCCCAGTGGCCGAAATAATGTTTGCCAACCTGGCCATGATTGTTGGACAAACCGCTCGGGTAAGCCTTGGATTTTGAAAGCAGCAAGAGGCGCGAATTTTCGTAGGTGTATGACGCGAGCAGAACCACCTTGGCCGGCTGAAAGTATTCTTTGCCTTCGCGGATGTACTCGACGCCCGTAATTCTGCCGTTGGCTCCGGCCGCGATGCGCGTTACCTGGGCCTTGTCAGCGATGCTCAGGTTCTTGGTCTTGATCGCTTCCGGAATGGTGGTGACGGCGGTTGAATTCTTAGCGCTGACGTGGCACCCGCCCTTGTCGCAATAGCCGTGCAGTGCACAGCCGGGACGGCCGCGGTACGGTTGGGAGTTGATCGCCGCAGGACCGCGAAATGGATGCCAGCCGAGCTTCTTTCCGGCCGTCATCATGAGGTCCGTGAACTCGGAATCACGCAGCGGAGGCATCGGATATTCCCGCTGCCGCGGGCCTTCGAAAATGTTCCCGCGCGGATCGATTTTCCCCTGAATGTTCCCCGCTTTCCCCGAGACGCCGACCTCGTGCTCGATCAAGTCATGGAAACGCTCCAGTTCATCGTAGGTAAGTGGCCAATCCTGAAGCGTGCTGCCCGCCGGGATCGCACTCGCGCGGTAGCGCCGCGTCACTTCCGAGCGCACCCGGAAATCCCAGGGATGATACCGCCAACTCTGCGCCCAATAATGGATCGACGTGCCGCCAATAGCATTCATCATGGGATGAACGGCCGCTTGCTGCGCGCGCGCCGAGGCGCTGGTGCGGAAGGTGGGGATCTCGCGCTGCGCCTTCGGTACTGAGGTCAGCAGATTGCGGACATTATTGTGAATTTCGTCCGGCCGAAAGCCGCGCCGGTCCATCCAGGTGCCCGCTTCAATCCCTACGACTTTGAGGCCGGCCCGCGCTAACGGGAGGACGGCAACGCCGCCGGCCGCGCCCAAACCAATCACCGCTACATCAACCGGTTTTAGATGAATGGCCATGCTGACCGGACCACCTGCTCAATTCACGCGATAAACGTGAATCACTGCTTCGTTGGGCTGCCGCTCGCCCTTGCAAACGAAGATCGTGCGATTCATCCACGCGAGCGCCGGCGCCCTACTACAGGAGACTGTGCAGCCGCTCATCGAAGGGACTGCCAAGCATCGGCTGTAGCTTCTCGCGGAACTGCTTGGTATGCTCGGCGGCCTCGTGCGCCTCGAAGGCTTGGCGCGATCGCCATACCTCGCTCATCATGAAATGGTTCCCACGCGAGTCCTGCCGCAGGACCTCGAAGCGCACCACGCCCGGGTCCTTCTTGCTCTCAGCGGCGAATTGCATCAGCAACTTGGCGCAATCCATGGCAAAGTTGGGCGTAGCGTCCACGAAACTTATCACGTACAAGCTGCCGCCCGGTTCTTTCGCAGGTTGTTGAGCGGCGGCGTCGCCCAACAAGATCATGGCGGCTAGCGCGATTCCGGCGAGTCCGGGCAATGAGGAGATTTGGCGCATTCGATCCTTCTCGCTTTCCAATGATATTCTACGATGACGGCACAACGCATGAACGCACTCGAAGGTAAGACCGCGATCGTCACCGGCGCGAGCAAGGGAATCGGCCGGGCCATCGCGCTGCTGCTGGCAAGCCGGGGCGCTCGGGTAGTTTTGGGCGCGCGCAATCAGGAAATGCTGGCTCAGGCCGTCCAAGAAATCAAGCAAGCGGGAGGCGAGGCTTCCTCGTTAGCGCTGGATCTGCGTCCCCCGGATGCTCCTGCGCGCCTGGCCGCCTTCGCGCTCGCCACCTTCGGCACAATCCACATCGTGGTCAACAACGCCGGCGCAACCAAACGCGGCGATTTTGAACAGTTGACCGATGACGACTGGGCCGACGGGTTCGCGTTGAAGTTCTTCGGCGCGGTGCGATTAACGCGAGCGGCGTGGCCGCATCTGAAGGCCGCATCCGGCTCCGTGGTTAACATTTCCGGGATCGGAGGCCGTACTCCGGGTGCGCAGTTCGCCATCGGAGGATCGGTGAATGCCGCCATGCTTTCGTTCACCAAAGCCATGGCCGACGCAGGCATTCGCGATGGCGTGCAAGTGAATGCAATTTGCCCCGGTACGGTTCGCACGGACCGCTTTCACACGCGACTCGGCAATTTCGCCAAGGAGCACGGCCTGAGCCTCGCGGCCGCCGAGCCCGCCTGGGTGAGCTATGAAGGCATCACCCGCGTCGGCGAACCCCAAGATATCGCGGAATTGGTGGCGTTCATCGTAAGCCCGGCCGGCCGTTTCCTGCAAGGCGCGCTGATCGACATGGATGGCGGCGCAACTAAGACCATCTAGCCGGTATTTACGAAACTTACTTTGCCGCTCCGTGGTCAACAAAAAGGAGGACCCATGCCTGCTACCGTCTGGAAGGGATTCGTCAGCTTTGGCTTGGTCTCATTTCCCGTTCGCCTTCAGGCCGCCGCGCGCGAGAAGCCTGTCCGATTCCACATGCTGCATAAGAAGGACCTCTCGCGCCTGAAGGAGGTGTTCTATTGCCGCGCCGAAGAT
>Ga0182024_10015683_pt1 | contig 14468 bp, 13 predicted proteins | sample P32metaG_FD_120480 | JGI IMG/M metagenome (GOLD analysis project Ga0182024, IMG submission 120480) | Permafrost microbial communities from Stordalen Mire, Sweden - P3-2 metaG (Illumina Assembly) | ecosystem: Environmental > Terrestrial > Soil > Wetlands > Permafrost | place: Sweden: Stordalen... | reverse complement strand
TTGGACTCCAAATACCCACCCCTCGCACGCAAGTGCTTGTTTTCACTTACCCTCGATCGCCTCGACACCCGTGCATGTGCTCAGCAACTGTCAAAGTCGGGTCTGACGCCACAGCGCTTATATGGAACCCGGTGAAGCGAAAGTCCGAACTGATGGGGCTCCCCTTCGCCGACTTTTCGAAATACTCCGAGGCACCTGAGAAAAATAGCAGAGGTCAAACCCCATGAGCCACTTGCGCTCACCCGCGCAGGGCCGGGCCGCCTTTTTCGCTGACCTGCGCCCCCCCAGTTCCAAACCTGGTCGACTTCAAAGGCTGCCGCGTTCAGCCAGGCGTAGGCTTCGCTCTTCACCCTCAACCGCAGCGTACGCGTGACCGAAAGGACGTGAGGGCGGGTAAGGTCCTGGGGCTGCATGGCCTTGCGTGAGTGCCGCAACAGACACCATCCCAACAGGACGGCGGGGGCATGGCTAGAACGGATTTCCAGTCAAGTGCAACGGATTTGGAGCTTGCGCTCAGTTACGAAAACGGTTAGCGCCCATTGAGGCGCCGTCCACGAGTTGCCGGCGCCGTAGCACGTGACCGAGTGGCGTGCGTGGTATCGTCCACTCTCGCTGGCTCTCTTGCTGTCAACGCCGAAGTAAAACTGGACCACCCTGTGTGCTCATCGCCGAAGTAAAAGTGACCCACCCCTCTATCGCTGTTGTGCGTGCCTTCGGCGCGTAGGGCGTAGCCCGTAGCGGCGAAGGCACGCGAGTGTCCTATCCGGTAGCCGATGCCTTCACATGGCCGGCCTTCTTCCGATCCTTCAACCGATAGCTCTCGCCGCTGATCTGTACGATGTGTGCGTGATGCAAGAGCCGATCGAGCAGCGCGGCGGTGAGAGTTGCGTCGTCGGCGAGCGTGGTTGCCCACTGCGTGAAGGCAAGATTACTCGTCACGATGGTGCTGGCGCGCTCATAGCGTTTGGCGATCACGTGGAAGAACAAGTTCGCCTCATCGCGCCCGAAGGGCAGATACCCCAGCTCATCGATCACGAGCAACCGCGGCCCCAAGACTGCGCGGTTAAGATACTGAGTGAGTCGCCCCTGGCTCCTCGCCAGCGCCAGTTGCAGCATCAGGTCCGCAGCGGTGATGAAGCGTGTCTTGATGCCCGCTTGGGTCGCCTTCAGGGCAAGGGCGCTTGCGACATGCGTCTTGCCGACACCGGAGGGACCCAGGAACACGACGTTCTCGGCGCGCGCAATGAAGGCCAAGCCTCCCAGCTCCACGATCTGTTTGCGCGGCGCGCCACTGGCGAAGGCGAAGTCGTACGCCTCGAGCGTCTTCACGGCCGGTAAAGTCGCCAGCTTCAACAGGATCTCGCGCGAGCGCCGGTCTCGTGCCTCACACTCGGTGGCGAGGATCTGCTCGAGGAACTCCCCGAGGCTCTTCTCCTCCTTCAACACCTCCTCGGCAAGGCCGGGCCACTCGGTGGCCACCCGCGTCAACTTCAACCGCTCGCACCAGTGTTGGATGCGGTCCTGCACGAGACTCATCAGGCGACCTCCAGAAGCGCGTCGTACACCGACAACGGATGCTGCAGACTCTCGTACGGCATCGGCACTGTCGAACGCCGAACGACAACGATCGGCGTGTCGGAGTGCACGCTCACCGGCAGCGGCTGTAGCTTCGTGCGCTCAAGCTCCATGCGCACGTGCGGCACTTCGCGCGTGGTCGCATGAACGCGCGCGTTCGCGACCTGCTGAAGCCATGGACCGATGTGCGCATTGGCGGCGATCACATCGAGCTTCAGTCCCGCCTGCTTCAGTGTCGCGGCCAACGGCACGAGGAAGCTCGCCTTGAGGTAGCCATTGAACCGTTCGACTTTGCCCTTGGTCTTGGCCCGGTACGGGCGGCACAGCCGTGGCCGGAACCCAAACTCCTCCGCCACGGCAAGTAGGCCTCGATGAAAGCGGTGCTCGCCAGCACCGTAGGCATCGCGCTCGATGACGACGGTCGTCGGGTTGTCAAAGAGCACATGCGCCGGCACGCCGCCGAAGTAATGCAGCGCTTCGCGCAGACACGCGCACAACGTCGCCGCATCTTCGCCTTGCGTGAAGCGCACGAAGCTTGCGCGGCTGTAGCCGAGCGTTGCGACGAACGCCAAGAGCGGATCACGCCCCCGGCGCACGTGGGTGAAGTCCGCCTGCATCTGCTCGCCCGGCTCGGTCTCAAAACGCACCACAGGTTCAGGCTCCCCGCGCTTCAGCGGTGCCAGGTACGCCTTTAACTGACTGATCCCGCCGCCATAGCCGCGCTCGCGGATCTCGCGCAACAGCACCGTCGCCGGAATCCACTTCGGCCGCGCCGCCTGTACTCGCGCAAGCACATACTCGATGTGCGCATCCAGCTTCGTCGGCCGCGGCTCACGCGGGCCATAGCGCTGGGCACCCACCCTGCGTAAATACCGCCGCACCGTCACGCGCGACAACCCGAGCTCCCGCGCAATCGCCCGAATGCTCTTGCCCTGACGCTCCAATACCCGTACTTCCACGGCTTGCTCCTGAGTCAACATCGGCGGTCCCAAAACCGCCATCCTCGCTCAGGTGGTCCACTTTTACTTCGGCGAGGCGGCTCAGTATTACGTCGGCGCTAACATCTTGCTCCCTGGGATTGCGCAATTCGCTGGCGCGTCGCAACATCCTATTGCTCCATCGCGCGCCGCTGCGCGCCGCGCAGGAGCTTATAGCGCACGCAAAAATTCCAATTGGCCACCCAATTTCACTAGGCGCAATGTGAAGCAGCGTCATGACTGGTGAGAGCGCAAGCCCGGATACGGTGTTCCGAGCACTGCTCGACGGGGCGTCTCGGCCTTATCGCAAGGCTGGCAGCTTCGCCTATCACTTTGCGCGCGGCAAGCTCGCCACCGATCCCGTATACCGCTCCATTCTGGAACTCGGTCTGCTGCAGAGGCATCAACTAATACTGGATCTTGGGTGTGGTCAAGCGCTGCTGTCGGCTTGGCTGCTGGCGGCCGCGCGCTGTTACGAGTGCGGCACCTGGCCGGCCGCTTGGCCACCGCCAGCGCAGGGCCAAGCGGTTCGCGGTATCGAATTGATGCCTCGTGATGTCGCGCGTGCGTACTTCGCGTTAGGGGCAGACTGCGAAGTGACGCAGGCTGACATCCGCAGCGCCGCGTTCGGAGCCGCCGATGCTGTCGTAATTCTGGATGTCCTGCACTACATCGCCGCACACTCGCAGCGCGAAGTACTACAGCGTGTTCATGCGGCGCTGCCACCGGGTGGGTTGCTGCTATTGCGTGTCGGTGACGCGGCCGGTGGCCTGCGCTTTCGCATTACTGCATGCTCTGACATGCTACCCATGCTTTTTCGCGGCCACGGATTTGTGGCAACCCATTGCCGCAGCGTTGCGCAATGGCGTGAATTATTGGGAGAGTGCGGATTCGATAGCGAACCTACACCGATGAGCCGTGGCACCCCGTTTGCCAATGTACTTCTGACCGCCCGCGCGCGCTGAAGCCGCCGAGCGCCGGCGCCGTCCTTCCTTCTACCGGGCTCGCGACCGCTTCAATTGCAGCTGATCGAGGCCGCCCGTGCGCTCGCATCTTTCACGCTCTCGAAGAGCGCGACGCGCCAATCGTGGATCGTCCCAGCCGTAGGATCCCAATCAAGAGCGATTCGAACAGCAACGCCAGCAGCAGTGCCGCGGTCAGGCCGCACAACATGGCCTCCAGATTCAGGGGCACTGTGTACGAGTACGCTGCGATCGTCTCGTTTAGAATTTCCTCGTCCGGATGAAACGCGACATGGAAAATCCGACTGGGCAAGGATCGGCTCATTGCGTCAAGCTCGAGCGCAAGCCCTTTTAGGCGGGCATATATGGCCGCTACGCTCTTCGCCTCATCTTTGAATACAGCGTCCGGGCTCGATTCATGATGCGCGATTAGAGCCTCGACGCTGCCGCCAAAATACAGGTTCGCGGTACGCTGAAAACCTGCGAAGTTCTTCGTCGCTTCAATATAGTGGGCGCTTACCCGTTTCGAGTATTGGTCTACAAAGCCCGGGGCTTGAATGCCGATAAGCAGCCCCAGCGCGAATAGTACAAGCCTCAGATATGCTCGCAGCACCGCATCGAACTTCTAAGGAGCCGCGCGCGCGCGCGAAAACGGATGGGCCGGCTGCTGACCGCGCTGCTCTGCGACGAAAGCTCTCGATACATCGCAATACCAATCGACGAACCGCAGTACTCTGCCTTCAGTGATCTCGGAGTACGGGCCCGGCACATAGGCGATGGAGTTGATGCCGCGCTGATTGTTCTCAGCAAGCCAGCGGTCCTCGTTATTGGTCGAATTCCACACCTCAATCAAGCGACCAAGGTCGTAATCGACGCCCTCGACGGCATCCTTGTGCACGATCCACTTTGCGGTAACCACGGTCTCCTGCGGCCCGGTGGGCAGTGCTTGAAAGAGAAACGCGTAGTCGCCGACGGCGTGGTTGAAGCAATTCGGCTGCACCGCCCACCACATGGTGCCGACGTCGCCATCGCCCACGGCACCCAGCTTCTTCGTCACAGCAGACTTGCCATCGATGGTGATAGACACCACGCCGTCCGCGAGCGCAAAGCGGCCAGCCTCGAAATCGTCTCCGCGGATCGGTCCGTTCTTAAGTCCCCGTGCCTCACAGCGCGCCCAAAAATCAAGCAGCCACGGCTCCGGCTCCGCGTAGATATCTTGTGTCGTGAAATCGCGGAAGGAATGCATGAGCTGCAGATGCCGCGCACGGCAGTGGTAGCATTCGCGCGCATTCTCCATGACCAACTTCCAATTGGCGCGCTCAACGAGCGTCGCCGAGTAAGCGAGCTTGCCGTTGCGCAGATCATGCGGTCCGAGAAGTGGCTCGATGCCCGCACGGATAGGCGCAAAGTCCGGTGCGGCTTCGCTCAAACAAACAAAGATTACGCCGGCGACGCATTCGATCCGCGCTGGACGCAGACGGTAATCCTTCGGATCGAAGCTCTCCTGCATTCGGCCGGCGCGCAGCAACTGGCCGTGAAGGTCGTAGGTCCACTGATGATACGGACACACCAGCCGATGCGCGTGGCCCCGTTCTTCGGTGCAAATCTGTGCGCCACGATGACGGCAACTATTGAAGAATGCGCTGATACCGCCCTGCTCGTTGCGCAAAATCACGATCGGCGATTGGCCGACGGTCATGGTGATGTAATCGCCGGCCTTGGGAATTTCGATTTCAAGGCCGGCCTGTAGCCAATAGCGATTGAAAATCGCCTGAATATCGAAGTCCAAGACGGCTGGGTCGGTGTACAGCGCCTGCGGCAACGAGTGGCCGGTCGCCCGCTCTGTAAGCAGCGTCTGCATCCTATCCAAAATCGTCATATACCCGTCCTTACTTAATGCTATGCAATGCTGCGCGCGGCAGCAACGGTCGACTAATATACTATTATGCTACACGCTATACCGGCCACGCCGCAGATTTGAGGTGGAATCCTTGAGCGCATCGAGATAGGCCGCAAGCACGCCTACATCCCGATCCTTCGTAACGTGGGCCGTAGGCCGTATACCCGTCAGGCCGCACGAGCCACAGGCCGCCGCTATGAAGCGGTGGCCGCACAAAGGATTCGAGGAGGTCGCCGTAATCGAGAACGAAACGGGTGATCGCATCGTCCACTGTAAGTCGGCAGTTTAGCAAAGAACGCCGATGCTCTAACCTGCGCGATGCGCGTTGAGTGGAACTCACAGCGCGGCCGCCGCAGATGCCACGTGCGGTCCGGGATGCTTATGCCACACTGCGACGAAAGTCAGCAGGGCTGCCGCGGAAAGATAGAAGCCAACACAGGCAAGACCGTAGTGCAAGGCAAGCGAAGTCGCGATGTACGGCGCAAGCGATGCACCCAGGATGCCGGCCAAATTGAAGGCGAGCGATGCGCCCGTGTAGCGCACCGTCGTCGGGAACAACTGCGCAAGCGCCGTGCCCAGCGGACCGTACGTGAATCCCATCAGGGCGAGGCCAAGTGCCATGAACATGCCAACGCCGAGAATATGTCCGGAGCCAAAGAGCGGCGCAAAAACCAGACCGAAAGCTCCGATCGCAGCGGTCGCGACCAGCAGCACCGGCCGGCAGCCGAGCCGATCGGCAATCGCTGCCGAAACTGGAATCGTTATCGCCAAGAACAAAACACCGAACATTTGCAGCATCAGAAAATCCGTGCGCGCATAGCCGAGCGCCCGGGTGCCCCAGCTCAGCGCGAACACCGTCATCAGGTAGAAAAGCACAAAGGTCGCCGTTGCTGCGAAAGTGCCGAGAATGAGCGCGCGTTTATAGGCGGCGCAGACGGTAAGCATGGGCAGGCGAACGCGTTCGTTGTTTTCGATTGCGCGCCGGAAGGCCGCGGTCTCGGTCAAACGCAAGCGGATATACAAGCCGACGGCCACGAGGACTGCGCTTGCGAGGAACGGCAGGCGCCAACCGTAAGCAAGAAACTGCGCCTCGGTGAGCCGCTGACTCAGAAGCAGAAAGACTCCGCTCGAGCACAGAAAGCCCAAGGGCGCGCCCAGCTGCGGAAACATTCCGTACCATGCGTGCCTGCCGGGCGGTGCATTTTCGGTCGCGAGCAGTACCGCACCGCCCCACTCACCGCCAAGACCGAGCCCCTGGCCGAAACGGCATAGCGCCAGCAAAAGCGGCGCGACGACGCCTGCGGCAGCGTACGTGGGCAACAGCCCAATGAGTACAGTCGATAGCCCCATGGTCAGGAGCGCAGCGACCAGCGTGGCCTTGCGCCCGACCCGGTCGCCGAAGTGCCCGAAAAGCGCAGAGCCTATTGGACGGGCGAAGAATGCGAGTGCAAACGTCGCGAGCGACTGCAGCGTGGCCGACGCGGCGTCGGTCGATGGGAAGAACAGACGCGGAAAAACCAGGACTGCGGCCGTGGCATAAATGTAAAAGTCGAAAAACTCGATTGTCGTGCCGATGAGGCTTGCAAAAAGGACACGCGCCGCGCTCATGAGGCAAGCGATTCCGTGGTTGTCTCAACGACCTAAGAAGCAAAACCGAAGTTTGTGGAAGCCCGGTCATGCAACCGCGCGTGCGACCGATGTGCATCGCGCCGCAAGCCCGTATGGAGCATTGCACAACACAGCCCGCTGTCCAAACCAAGCTCAAGGTAAGGCCAGCTACGCGTCGCTGCCGCCCGAAGGCCTGCACTTGGCCGCCGGCGCAGACGGGCATGGTGCTTGCTGCTCCGAAGTCACGCTGCTCGGATGCAGCTTGTAGATCGATCAACCGACATTGCACACAGGAGCGAACCATGAAAACGATAGCATCATTGAGCCTGGCGGCAGCATTACTAGCCAGTGCATTGGCGTTCGCGCAAACGCCCAATACCTCGGGTGGCAATAGCAATTCCGACGTCACGCAAAACAATGCGCCTGCGAATAACACACCGAGCAAGGCGACGGACGCAAATAACGCGACGCCTCAATCTGTCTCTCAGGCGTGCCACAAGCAGGCCTCTGACAAGCAGCTGACGGGCGATGACAAGGCCAACTTCATCAAGAGCTGCAAGCAGGGAAAGACCACGCGCTCGGGTAATTAGAAGGTTAACGGCCTACTGAGCTCTCTCCCTACTGGCGATACATACCTCGCCGTCTTCGCGACGGCGAGAATCCAGGAGTTCGATACTTTTCGCCGCGCCGCGAGGATCGGCTATCGCTCAAGAAGGGCGCACTAACTCTCGTGGGCCAAGCCTGCGCTGAGCCGCCACTCCATCCACCTCTTTATTCGCTTGGCATCGGCAACACGGGTGTATTTGCCAAAGGAATCAAGCAGCACAATCACAACGGTCCGGCCCTCGATGATCGCCTGTATGACGAGGCATTTGCCCGCTTCGCTGATATAGCCCGTCTTTTGCACAATGATGTTCCAGGTCGGATTCGACACTAGCGAATCCGTGTTGCGGAAATCAATCATCCGCCGGCCGGCGCGGACTGCATAACCTTTGTCGGTCGAGTACTCGCGGATCATTGCATTTTGCGACGCCGCCATCACGAGCTTCGACAGATCTTCCGGGCTTGCGACGTTCTCGCTCGATAATCCCGCCGGATCGACGAAGCGAGTATGGGTCATACCGAGCGCCGCCGCCTGCGCATTCATCGCCTGCACGAACGCCGGCACACCGCCGGGATAACGGCGACCCAGGGCATGTGCCGCACGATTTTCCGATGACATCAGCGCGAGATGGAGCAGATCGCCGCGCGGCAACGTCGTACCAAGCGTCAGACGCGAATACGCGCCCTTGCCCGCAGAGAAATCCTCGCGAGTGATCAGGATAGGCTCGTCGAGCGATTGCCTGGCTTGCAACACGACGAGCGCCGTCATGAGTTTGGTAATCGAGGCGATCGGCATAGCAACGTCTGCGCGGCGCGAATACAAGACCGACGCGTGCGTCGCATCCAGAATGAATACAGAACTTGAGCGCAGATCAGGTTCGTCCAACGCCGCCTTGCGGACACGCGTGGTCGCAAGACGCGGCGCCGACGGCGGCGTACCCGCAGCGACAGTGGCGCTCGGATCGGTGGTGGAAGCAAACGCCGGAGACAGCCATACGACGAAGGCGTTCACTGCCAACAGCAGAAATCCTCGCTTCCAGTTCATCGCTGGTGCCGCCTTTGCCAAGCTCGCATCGTGGAAGTATAGGCCGCCCGCCGCGATGGGGGGAGTGAGTCTCATCACGGCCTCAAAGCCGAAGTCATTGCAAGTTTCTCACATTACGAATCAACTCGCGATAATCTGTCTAATGGCGCGCTCAAAAACATCGACGGGCTGACCGCCCTGGATCAGATGCCGCTCGTTGAAGATTACGGCCGGGACAGCATGAATACCGTGCTCGAGGTAGAACCGCTCGCGCTCGCGGACCTCTTGGGCGTACTCCTGCGAAGCGAGTATCTGTCCCGCCCGCGCACGGTCCAGACCAACTTCGGCGGCGATGTTCGCGAGTAGCTCGTGATCGCTGGGATTCTTGCCAGCGGCGAAGTATGCGTCGAAGAGCGCTTCCTTGAGAGCGTGCTGTCGGCCCTCAAGCTCCGCCCAATGCAGCAACCTGTGGGCGTCGAAAGTATTATAGATTCGGTTGCGCTTGCCCATCTGGAATTTGAACCCAAGTTCCTCGCCGCGCGCGCGCAGCGCCTCACGACTGCGCTCGAACTGCTCGGGGTCGGCGCCGTACTTTTGGCGAAGGTGCTCGGCAATGTCTTCGCCCGCGGCGCCCATCTGCGAATTGAGCTCAAAGGGCTGAAAATGCATATCCGCCGTGACGTCGCCGCCGACGCGGCGCAGTGCCTCTTCGAGCGACTTCAGGCCGATGACGCACCACGGGCAGGAGATGTCAGAGACAAAATCGATCCTGAGGTGCTTGCTCATCGGATGCGCAGGTTCAGCTTTTCAGCCGATATCCCGTTTTGAATATCCACGCTACGACGAGAAGGCAAATCGCGAAAAACCCGAGCGTCATTGCCAGACTCACTCCCACGCTCACATCCGAGGTCTCATAGAAGCTCCAGCGAAAACCGCTGATCAGATACACAACCGGATTGAATAAACTGAACGTGCGCCATGCGGGCGGCAGCATGTCAATCGAATAGAAGGCGCCGCCGAGAAACGCGAGCGGCGTCACGATCAGCATCGGCACGAACTGCAGATGTTCAAATCCCTTTGCCCAGATCCCAATGATGAATCCGAACAGGCTGAAGGTCGTCGCCGTCAGCACCAGGAAGGCGATCATCCACAGCGGATGCAGAATCTTGAGTGGTACAAAGAGCGCAGCTGTCGCGAGGATGATCAAGCCCAAGATGATCGACTTGGTCGCCGCCGCGCCTACGTAGGCGATGACGATTTCCAGATACGACACCGGCGCCGACAGGAGCTCGTAGATCGTGCCGGTGAATTTGGGAAAATAAATGCCGAACGAGGCGTTGGAGATGCTTTCGGTGAACAGCGCCAGCATAATGAGTCCCGGCACAATGAAGGCGCCGTAGCTCACGCCGTTGACCGCCGTCATGCGCGACCCGATGGCGGAGCCGAACACCACAAAGTAGAGCGACGTGCTCATGACCGGCGTGAACAGGCTCTGCCAGAGCGTGCGGCCGGCTCGCGCCATTTCGAAGTTGTAGATCGCCCAGACCCCGTAGCGGTTGAACGCCATCCTAGTCGCGCGCGCGCTCATGTCCGCTCGCTCACCAGGCTCACAAAGATGTCCTCGAGTGAGCGCTGCCGCGTATTCATATCGTTGAACACGATCCCAAGATCGCTCATGCGGCGCAGCAGTTCGTAGAGGCTGGCGCTTTCGCCTGCGTCGAAGGTGTATTCGAGTTCCGTGCCGGCGGAGTTAAGCTCCAGACGCCAGGCGGCGAGCTCCGCCGGAATAACCGCCATCGGCACGACGAGACTGAGGGTCAGCTGCTTCTTGCCCAGCTTTTTCATGAGCGCAGTCTTCTCGTCAACCAGGATCAAGGCACCCTTATTGATCACCCCGATCCGATCGGCCATCTCCTCGGCCTCCTCGATGTAATGCGTGGTAAGAATGATCGTCACGCCGCGCTCACGCATATGGCGGACGAGCGTCCACATGTCACGGCGCAATTCCACATCGACGCCCGCGGTCGGCTCGTCCAGAAACAGAATCTGTGGCTCGTGCGACAGTGCCTTGGCGATCATCACTCGACGCTTCATGCCGCCGGAGAGCGTCATGATTCTGTCATCACGTTTCTCCCACAAGGACAGGTCGCGCAGTACCTTCTCGATATGCGCCGGATTTGCTGCGTGTCCGAAAAGCCCGCGGCTGAAAGTGACCGTCGCCCAAACGGTCTCGAATGCGTCGGTAGTCAACTCCTGCGGCACGAGCCCAATCTTCGACCGCGCCGCCCGGTAGTCGTCGATGATGTCGTGACCGTCCGCGACGACCACGCCAGTCGTGGGCGTGACGATCCCGCAAACAACATTGATCAGCGTCGTCTTGCCCGCACCGTTCGGGCCCAGAAGCGCGAAGATCTCACCCTTGCTGATATCGAGGTTGATGCCCTTGAGCGCCTGCAGACCCGAAGCGTAGGACTTGGTCAGGTTTGAGATGGAGATAACCGACGTCATCAGTTCGCCGTCTGGGAAAGGGGTCGTCTAAGAGATACCATCCGGCCGCGATCCAATGCAAGTCATGGGAAATCTCTCACTTGGATGACGAACCGCGCGATCCGGTCATGATTCCGTACGCTGCACTCGGCGCAGACCTGGTGAGAGCCATCGTCGAAGCCTTCGTACTGCGCGAGGGCACCGACTACGGCGCGAAAGAGTTTTCGCTCGAACAAAAAGTCGCGCACGTCATGCGCCAGCTCGACCGCGGTGAAGCCCAGATCATCTTTGATCCGACCTCGCAGACAGTGGATCTTGTCGCCGTCGGTGCGGCCGCACCGCCCCGGCGCTAGTCGGCGCGCCCGCGGCGTCATTTGCTGGACTTCGCCTTCCAGACCTCCATCGTGTCGGAGGAGCCCTGCGCCCGCACGCCGTTGTCAGTCAAGATCTCCTCAGTGGCAGCCACCATTTCCTTCTGCGGGAATACCAGCGCCTCACCGCCCATGTGGTCAAACTCAAAGGTCACGAACTCATCCTTAAGGTCGCGCAGCAGCGCAACAAGCTGACGCAAGCTGCGCACCCGCGTGCCATTGACGGAGTACACGACTCCTGCAGAGGGATTGGAATAACCCTTGGAGAGCTTGTGCGGGAAGAACGGTGAGGAGACGAGCACCAGTTCCTCGTGCTCAGCATCGGGCGCGTCACCGCGGCGCGTGACCAATGGGCTGCGTATAAAACCTAGAGCGCCCAGCACTGTGACATTGCTGACAAGCGCGACAAACTCCTGAGTTGCTTTCGAGAACACGAGCGGTCCGTAGACGAAGTACGGCGGATATTCGCCGTTCAATGTCGGTATCAACATGGGGCGGTTGGCTGAGACGGGCAACTGCACTACCGTGGACTTTCCGGCGCGGACGACTGTCAACGACACCTTGGCGTTACTTGCGACCTTTTGAATGAGGTAGCGGAAATTCACCCGCAGGTCCGCGCTGAGCTTCACCATGCCCTGGTCATCGATCGGCGTGTCGGCAATGTGAGTTATGACGTCCCATTCCTTCAATGGGTAGGCAGCATCGCTGTGAAACGGGCGATGGACGACCATGCCCTCGACGGATTTGTCCAGCTTGAGGAAAGCGCGCAGCGCGGGATTCTCGAGCGTCTGCAGATCGTCAAACATCGCCGGTTTGCCGTCGTAATGACCGTCCGCAATGTCCTGCAAAAAAAGCTCGATCTCCTCGTTGGGAATGATGTAGCCGATATTCTGTGCATCGTTGAAGCGGCTGAATGCGAGCCCGATCATCTGATCACCCGCGACCGCCGGGCCGCCGCTATTACCCGGATTAATTGCGGCGTCGATCTGGACGCGCAGTCCGGCAACGGGAAAGTTGTATGGCACGTACTCGATGCGCGACACGATGCCCTTGGTGATGGAGAGCGAGGCGCCGCCGGTCGGAAATCCGTAGGCCAGAACTGCGTCCTTAATCTGTGGCAGCACAGCGGCGCGCGCAATCGGCGCGTGGGTGTTGAAGAACGATTCGTCGTCGAGCTTAAGCACAGCGAGATCAATGCCGGGCGCAACGGCGACGATCGTCGCCGAGATCTTGTCACCCGACTGATTCGGCTGAATTTGCACTTGGCTTGCGTAAAGCACGGCGTGCGCGTTGGTGAGGATGCGTTTGCCTTCAATAATGACGCCGGACGCGGTGGCTTCAGTGGGCGCCTGCTTGGTCCACGGGCGGGACGGATCGGGATAGCGCATCGTCGAGAAGATCTTCACGACCGCATTGGCCACATTGCTCGGAATGCTGCTCGGGGCTGCGGCCGTGTTGGTGTTTGACGGTTCCGTAGCCGCGCTGTTCTGTGACGTCGCCTCTGCAACGGCAATATCTGCGGTGGCACAAATCAGCGTCAATAGGCACGAATGCAGAACAGTTGTGAGATGCGCAATTCTCATGGCGGCTCTCTATTTATTAGAGAGCGAAGCTTAACGGTTCGGAGCCGTTTGTGCCGCGATTATGTTACATGACGCCGGATGGCGACGGTGTGCGCTCTACTAGTAATGCGTGTAGCTTTCCCGACCGCAGTTCACAGTGTTCGAAAAATTCGGGGGATGAAGGCGCTACGACTCGGTCGATGAGAGCGCCAAAAGCAGCAATACGTAATCTTCGGGCGGATCGTTAATAGATCCGCACCGCGTCGGTTTGGTTTCACACCAGCTTCGGACGGCGGCGCGCCTATCGCTAGGTTTTTGCGTCACTCGATGGTGCTTGCTGTGCGGCCTGGGAAGGCTATGCGACTAAATAAAGCCATCGTGGCAGCAGCGGGTCTGCCGTGCGGCGCAACAGCTTACGCAGCGGCGCCCTCGCCGCGGGCCGCCCTGTGCTGCGCGTTGGTTCTGATCGCGCTTTCGGGCTGCGGGAGCGTACAGACAACGACCTCGGATGGCGCAAGTTCCATTGCGCAGTCCGTTACCGATCCGCAACCGCCCGTCATCACGGGAATTCCGCCGACGTCAGCGCAGGTCGGGGTCCCGTATGACTACACACCCGCTGTTTCCGACGCACTCAGCACTGCGCTGAACTTTAACATCACAAATATGCCCGGTTGGGCCACGTTCAATACAGTAACGGGCGAACTCAAGGGTACGCCGGGCGCCGACGATGTCGGCACGACGAGCGAGATCGAGATCAGCGTCTCCGACGGCGTCGGCGTAGCAACGATCGGACCCTTTCGGATCACCGTCACTTCGGCACAGTCCACGACTTCGACGACTGCTCCACCGACGATTATGGGCACTGCGCCAGCCAACGTCGTTGCTGGAAAAGCGTATTTTTTCGCGCCATCCGCTTCTGACCCGGGTGGCAATGCACTCACCTTCTTGATCGTCAATCGACCCTCATGGACGAGCTTCAGTACCAGCACGGGGCAGCTCACCGGAAGTCCCACTGCGGCAAACGTCGGCAGTTACGCCAATATCACGATCAGTGTGAGCGATGGGACCCTTAGCGCCTCGCTGCCCGCTTTCACCATTGCGGTATCTGCGTCCGCGAGCGGCGGCCCACCCACGATCAGCGGCAACCCTGCAACATCGGTAAATGCAGGTTCTGCCTACAGCTTCACGCCGAGCGCAAGCGACCCGGGCGGCAACGCACTCACGTTCTCCATCCAGAATCGGCCTTCATGGGCAAGCTTTGATACGAACACGGGCGAGCTCTCCGGGACGCCGACCGCGGCCAACATCGGCAGCTATCCGAACATCCTGATCAGCGTCAGCGATGGGACGCTCGCGGCTTCTTTGCCCGCCTTTACCGTCACGGTTTCGCCGTCCACCG
>Ga0182024_10015682_pt1 | contig 14468 bp, 17 predicted proteins | sample P32metaG_FD_120480 | JGI IMG/M metagenome (GOLD analysis project Ga0182024, IMG submission 120480) | Permafrost microbial communities from Stordalen Mire, Sweden - P3-2 metaG (Illumina Assembly) | ecosystem: Environmental > Terrestrial > Soil > Wetlands > Permafrost | place: Sweden: Stordalen... | reverse complement strand
GGCCAATCCGGGCGAGATCGTGGTGGCGCTGGTGGGTGGGGACGAAGCAACGCTCAAGCGCTTTTATCGCGAGCCGGGTGGAAGAGTGCGCCTGCAACCGGCCAACTCCGAAATGCAACCGATCCTGCTGCCTGCCTCCGAAGTGAAGATTCAGGGGCGCGTCATCGGCGTGCTGCGAAAATACTAGACCAGCTTGCGCATTGCGCTTGCAAAGTCCCTTCCATCGCGTTACTCTCACGCACACCCAGCCGCATAACGACTTGCTCCGTTCTGAAACAGCAGTCTAGAGTGACTTCCACCCCGGTCTAACGCCAGTGGTTACGTTGGCTGACCGAGGAAGGACCTAACGACCAAACATGTGGGGAAATAAAAAATCTGAAACACCGCAACCGGGCGCTCCGGTCACTCCGGCAGTTCCGGTTGCACCGGCCACATCGGCAGCGCCAAAGGTTCCGGAGCAAGTTCCGAGCGTTAAAAGCACACCTGTTGTTCCAACTGGGGAGGATAAAGCTATGAGCAGCGACGCAATGCGACCGCTGGCTACCACGCCGCAGGGTTCCACCGCGCGGCTGGGCGCGAGTTTGCACGTCAAGGGCGAAATTTCGGGGAACGAGGACTTGCACGTAGACGGCAGCGTCGAAGGTCTGATTCAGCTCGAGGACCGGAAATTGACGGTTGGCGCGAGCGCGAAATTGACCGCCGACGTGGTGGCGCGCGAAGTCGTCGTGTACGGGAGCGTGAAGGGCAATCTGCGCGCCCGGGACCGCATCGAGATCAAGAAGGACGGATCGGTGATCGGCGACCTGACGACGGCGCGCATCATGATCGAGGACGGCGCGTACTTCAAGGGTTCGATCGAGATCGATCGCCACGCAGAAGGCGGCGACAAGGAAAAGGATCTCGACAAGCCGGCGTACACGAGAGCGGCCACGGCTGCACCTTCGGCGCCGAATGCGGCGCGCACGCCTGCTCCTACGGCTACGACGCCCGCAGCCAAGACCAGCTAGTCTAGGCGGCTGTCGTCGGGCATTTGTCCGGAACACAGCGGCGGGGATGGCCAAACCGTCCCCGCGTGCCTTCTTCGTAGCCGGGCGACGATTCAGCGCGGGGGATTTTGCCGCAGGCCCTCTCGCAAAGTTTAATGATTCCCTCCGCATTCCTCCGTGCACTCCAGGTTTTGCCCAGGACAATTCGCTGCGTGATTTAGAGTTACAACTCGCGGGAGCGGAAAAACTTTAGCGGCCTGCGAAGGAAAACATGCGCAGCGAGGTAACGAACTGAACGGCGAGCGTGTTCTGTGAAGCGCCGTAAATGTTCGGTCCTTGCTGGATCTCGTAGTCGACTTTGACGAGTTCATGGGCGCCCGGGCGATAGCCGACGGCGAACTCGTAGACCTGCGAAGGCGAGCCCTCGCTCGGCCGAATCGAAGTAAGCCGCGTGGCCACGTACCAACGCGGCCGCACTGTTAGGCGAGCTTCGCCATAGCCAACGTCGTTAATGAACGTAGGAATGGCGTGATAATCCATTTGGAAGCGTTGCCACTCTCCATTGACGTTCCATGGTCCGTGTCCCCATTCCACGTCCACGCCGACGGCAGTAGCAGGCAGATCGATCGGATCGGACTCGCCTGGGAAAAAGTATGCGTACTGGCGGTCCAGGTAAGGGCCTCTGTACGCGGAAGCTCCTACGCGAAGTCCTTGGAAGATTGTGTAGCCCGCGCCGCCGGTCCAGTCGCCATATTGATCGCGACTGGTCAGGGGCAGGGGATTGGCCGGCGAGGAGTTCGTGAATTGAAGCCGCGTATCGAGCTTGCCTAGCGTGGCATCCACCTCAGCCCCTGGCAAACCGACCGTTGTGATTCCCTTCAGATAGTATCCGTAGGACGCTGTCATATCGACGAGCGGATTCATCGCGTCGTCGTAGCGCAGCAGGAACGATCCGAACGCCGACGACAACTCGCCGGCACGAACGATCAGCGAGCGATTTTCCCAGAACTGCGAGTAACTCACATTGGCTTGCAGAATGTTGCCGGCTAGGAATGGTCCCGGGGTTGCGAAATCCTCATAGAAATAGGGTCGAGAATAGCCTTGCAGGCTGCCGAATAACGTCCAGTGCTTGCTGAGCTTCCAGGTGGGATACAAGACAACGCGAAACGCGCCCATGGCCGGGACGTCGTCGCGTGAGGGGATCGCAAGTTGCGGCGAGTACAGCGCCTCTCCGCTGATGGTGCCATTCAGCGCAAAGCCCGACGGGGCTTCTTGCGCAGAGACTGTGCTGGTCAGAACCAGCGAGAAGAGACAGAGCAGGATCAGGCGAATCTTCACACGATCCTCCTCGCCGATGGATCGCTGCCTGTCGCGGCTTTGGGATTTGAAACCAGGCGGAGTCCGGCGCCGTTCGCGCTGTCCGTGGCGCTCCGCGCGCGTTTTACGATTTCCTCGAGGTGAATGAAGACTTGCACAACCTCCGGGTCGAACTGTATCGCCGCGTATTTTTGGAGCTCGCGAATGGCGTCTTCATGGCTCAGCGCGGATCGGTACGGCCTGGCCGTGGTCATCGCATCGTAGGTATCGGCAACATGGACGATGCGTGCGCAAAGTGGAATTTTGAGGCCGGACTGCCGCAGGGGATAGCCTGTGCCATCCCAATTCTCGTGGTGCAGCTCCACAATCGGGAGGTACTCCTGGAATCCGCGTACCCCTTCCAGAATCCTGCGGCCGATCGTGGGATGCTGGCGAAGCATGGCCATCTCATCGGAGGTTAGCTTGCCGGGTTTCCGGAGGATGCTATCGGGGACGCCGATTTTGCCAACGTCGTGAAGAAGGCCTCCGACGCGAATGATCTCGATTTCGCTGTCCGGGAGGCGCATGCCTTTGGCGATTGCGCAGGAGTAGTCGCTCACGCGGCGGCTGTGGCCGGCCGTATAGTCGTCGCGAGCATCGAAACTGCTGGCCAGCGACTCGACAAATTCGACGTAGGCCCGTTGCAGGTTCTCTTGGCTTTCGCGCAGAGATGTCGCGGTGCGATTGAAACTGTTGGTCAGATCGCTAATCTCGCGGATGCCCGTGGGTTTCGATTGAAAGACCGGCAGGACTCCAGTTGCCTCTCCTTCGCGAAGGCGCGCCACCACGGAGGCGATCGGGCGCACGATCGAGCGCGAGGAGAAAAAGGTGAGCGCGGCCGCGGCCAGCATAGCGCCTAGACCGGCGATCACAAACACCCGGCGCAGAACGCCCTGCACGGGTGCGCTTACGGAATCGACGCTTTGGAAAGAGCGCAGCATGTAGCCGTTGCCGAAATGGATGCTGTCGGACGGCAGAGTGAGATAGGTTTCGCCGGCGAGCCGAACCTCGCACTCGGCTTGCTGCGTGCAGCTGCTCAGGGACGCTTCCAGTTCACTCAAGGGCGCCCGAGGAACGCTGGAGCGCAGCACTTTTCCATTCTGCGCCAGGACCGTGGGCGAGCTGAACTCGGAAAGGTCGAAGTGCTCGCCGATGGACAGGAAGCCGATATTCTCCTGATTGACGTCCACAGAAAACGAATTCACCTGGTAGGTGTTGTCGCCGAAGGTGAAGAATCCCGCGAACGGAGGATTCATCCGCTGAACGTCCATGGCCACGAGCTGATTATCGATGCGCAAGACGCCCGCCAGAGGCGTATGGTTAGAATTCGAGATCACCAGAAAATCGAAACTCAGAGACTCGGAGATCTGACGCAGTTGGTCTTCCACCGTCAGGCGCGCTTCGCCGCTCTTGGGTTCGGAGAGCAAGAGCTGAAGTCCCGCTTTCAGGGAAGGATTTTCAGCGACGATGCGCAGAAAGCGGCTGTTCTGCAGCTCGCTCTGTTCGCGCGTGCGAGCCATGGATTCGTGAGCCTCGCGCAGTGAAGAACGCAAGCCCTCGCGCACGGCAGACTGCACCTGACGCTGGATCATCCAGAAACTTCCAGCGAGCAGCAACGCGAAAGGCACGAACGACCACAAGAACGCGCGCGTGCTCAAGCGCATCCTCACTTGCGGGCCTCCTGCAGGACGCCGTTTTCATCCAGGGGAATCACGAACTCGACCGTGGCGTGGTGGTCAGCGGTGACCTCAATCTTCTGGCGAAAAAATCCCGCCGATTTGTGCCAGGCCACGATGGTGTACGTTCCGGGAGGCACCGCCGGCAGAGTGAAGTGGCCCTCCGGGTCGGCTGTGGTGCTCCAGCGATTGGGCGTCACGAACACCACGGCGGACATGTTGGCGTGCAGGTGGCAACCCACAACGACGATGCCAGGTTTGGGAAACGTCACCGTGCGCGTATGGTCTTTCGGATAGTTGCCGAGATCGAACGATTTCGCTTTCGACAAGGAAAATACATTGTGAAAGATGGGATCGAGATTGGGGAAGGAAACGGTTGAGCCGGCCGGAACGACGACCAAATCGGGCGCGAAGCCCCGGTCTTGCTGATTCAACTCCGCGGTGACTCCCTGGGACGGAGAATCTCCTTCGAGATAAATGACGACGTGCGTGCGTTCATACGCGAGCGGGTCCTGATGCTGGTCGTCGCCCAGCGGCACGGCGGCGCCGCGCTCGTAGAGGTCCCCGGCTGGGGTCACGCGCGGCTTGGTAAGCTTGTGCTGGATGACGATCGTGCCGTCGATGTCGTTTGCGTGCAGCGAGAGGGCCGAAATCAAGATCAACGCGAACACGCCTAGGGAGTGCTTGGTCATGGCGGAGGGCCCCTCCTTGTACCTACGGGTGGCGACTGCGGCTAGGATGGTCGTTTTTGGCGGGGGTAGGTATAGAGCCTCGGTCCTTCCTCCCTGGTACTTTCGATTGTCGGTATTGCGAAGTGAGTTAGTACCTTTTAGCAGTGACGTGGCAGATGGCTATCGATGGGCAAAGCGACGGCGTCTTCCAATTTTCATAGAGCGGGTGAAATTGACATCGCGCGAGCCGCGGCATAGCATAAACCTTTTCCCTGCAAGCGTTTTTTTGTGCCCGGGAGAGGCACTCCCTTGTCGTCACTGCAAACCAATTCGGGCACGGTGCTGGGGCGCATTGTCGAGGCGCGGCGGGCGGAGGTGGCGCACCGGCAGCGCGTCGTGCCGGAGACGGTTTTGCGCATCGCGGCGAAGAAGGCTGATCCTCCCCGCGATTTTGTGGGCGCTCTCTGCCGCGACCAGATCAATGTGATCGCGGAGTTAAAGAAGGCTTCGCCTTCGGCCGGCTTGCTGCGGGAAGTGTTTGACCCGAAATCGTTGGCGGTGGGTTTTGAAGCGGCGGGAGCGGCCGCGCTTTCGGTGCTCACCGAAGAAGGATTTTTTCAGGGCGCTCTGGCGCATCTGCGGGATGCGCGCGGGGCAGTTTCGCTGCCGGTGCTGCGGAAGGATTTCATTGTGGATCCGTGGCAAGTGTGGGAGGCGCGGGCGGCTGGCGCGGACTCGTTCCTGCTGATTGTCGCGGTGCTCAGCCGGTCGGCGCTGGGTGAGTTGATCGCGCTGGGGCGCGAATTGAAAATGGAGCCGCTGGTCGAGGTGCACACGGCGGAGGAGTTGGACGTAGCGATTGCGGCTGGCGCGCGCATCATCGGCGTGAACAACCGGGACTTGCACACGCTTTCGGTTCGCGTGGAAACGTCTTTCGAGCTGATCGACGAGATTCCCAATGGCTGCGTGGCCGTGAGCGAGTCGGGCCTGCGTTCAGCGGAGGATCTGGCACGCCTGCGAGCGGCTGGCTTCGACGCGTTTTTGATCGGCGAGCATCTGATGCGCGAAGCCGATCCCGGCGCGGGATTGCGCCGCCTGCTGAACGGCTGAGAGACGTCGTGCGAGGTGTGCGATCGTTCGCGTAAAAATTTGCGGCGTCACCAACTGGGCGGACGCGAAGCTGGCCGTGGATTTGGGCGCTGACGCGCTGGGATTTAATTTTTATCCGCCCAGCCCGCGTTCGGTGAGCCCGCAGCGAGCTTGGGAGATCATTCGGCGGCTGCCGCCCCTGGTGGGCGTGGTAGGCGTGTTCGTCGACTGGTCCGCGGAAGTGGTGACGGCGCTGGCCCGAGCGTTACATTTAGGGGCAGTGCAGCTTCACGGCGCGGAGAAGGCGGAACAGGTGCGCGCTCTGTCAAAACAGTTCAGCGTGATCAAGGCTTTTGGCGTGGGGCCGGACTTTCACGTGGCCACTTTGGCGCGCTACGGCGCGGCGTCGGCGTTTCTGCTGGACGGTTTTCGCGAGGGTTTGCACGGCGGCACGGGCCAGACGGCGGATTGGCACCTAGCGCGACAAGCGAGTCGCCATGGGCGCGTGATTCTGGCCGGCGGAATCCGGCCGGACAATGTCGCGCAAGCGATTGCCGAAGCGCGGCCGTTTGCGGTGGACGTCGCCAGCGGCGTAGAGTCGCGGCCGGGCAAGAAGAGTCCCAGCGCGATGCGAGCGCTGCTGCGGACGGTGGAAGTCGCCAACCGGATAGCAGAGCGCGAGGAGGTACGATGAGCACAGCGACCCAAACTTGGCCCGATGTTCGTGGGCGTTTCGGCCCATACGGAGGTCGATACGTTCCGGAGACGCTGGTGGCGCCGCTGGAGGAGCTTGAGCGGGCCTACGCGGAAGCGCGTGCCGACGGGCGGTTTACGCGAGAGCTCGATTTTCTGCTGCGGAATTTCGCGGGGCGGCCCACGCCTCTGCAATTTGCTCCGCGGCTTAGCGAATATCTGGGCGGGCCGCGGATTTACCTGAAGCGCGAAGATTTGCTGCACACCGGCGCGCACAAGATCAATAACTGCATCGGCCAGGGCTTGCTTGCCGTGCGCATGGGCAAGCGGCGCGTGATCGCGGAGACCGGCGCCGGCCAGCATGGCGTTGCGACGGCCACAGTGTGTGCGCGATTCGGGCTCGAATGCGTCGTGTACATGGGCACCGAGGACATGGAGCGGCAGCGGCTCAACGTCTCTCGCATGCGTTTGCTGGGAGCCGAAGTGGTTGGCGTCGATTCCGGCAGCCGCACGCTGAAGGATGCCATTAATGAGGCCATGCGCGACTGGGTCACCAACGTGCGCACGACGCATTATCTGCTGGGCTCGGCGCTTGGCGCGCATCCCTATCCGATGATCGTTCGCGATTTTCAGAAGGTGATCAGCGAAGAGGCGCGTGGGCAAATTCTGGAAGCCGAAGGTCGCCTGCCAAATCTGCTGGTTGCGTGCGTGGGTGGCGGCTCGAACGCCATCGGCCTCTTTCACGCGTTCTTGGGAGACCCCGGCGTGAAAATGCTGGGCGTGGAAGCGGGAGGTCGCGGCCATCATCTCGGCGAACACGCCGCGCGTCTGGCCGCAGCCGAGGGTTTTGAGGGCGCGCGTCCCGGCGTGCTGCAGGGCACCTACACGTATGTGTTGCAGAATGGCGACGGGCAAATCGCGACGACCCATTCCATATCGGCGGGCCTGGACTATAACGCGGTCGGCCCCGAGCATGCCTGGCTCGCGGATCAGCAACGGGCGGAATACACGGCGGTGAGCGATGAGGCCGCGCTGGCCGCGGTGCGCACGCTGGCGCGGCGCGAAGGAATTATCCCAGCGCTCGAGAGCGCGCACGCCTTGGCGGAACTGATCGCTCGCGCGCCGCGCATGTCTGGCGAAGATATTGTCATCCTCAATGTGTCCGGGCGCGGCGACAAGGATATGGACATTCTGGCACGCGCGTTGTGAAGCCCATGAATCCAGCGGCGAGTCCGGCCAGTTCTGCAACTCCCGCAGCTCCAGCGTCGCGCATCGCGCGGCGCTTTGCGACGCTTCGCGAAAAAGGCGAGATGGGCCTGGTGGCCTTTCTCACGGCCGGCGACCCGTCGCTTGCGGTCAGCGAATCGCTGGCGCTCGCGCTGGCCGAAGCTGGCGCCGATGTGATCGAGTTGGGCGTACCGTTCAGCGATCCGCTCGCGGATGGTCCCGTGATTCAGCGTTCGAGCGAGCGCGCGTTGCGCGCAGGCGCGACGCTCGCAGGGGTACTTGATCTAGCCGCTGCGATTCGGCGGAAGAGCGACGTGGCGCTGGTGCTCTTCAGCTATTACAATCCCGTGCTGCAAATGGGTCTTGCGCGGTTCGCGGAACGCGCGGCGGCGGCCGGCGTCGATGGCGTGCTGATTACAGATCTCACGCCCGAGGAATCCGGCGACTACCGGCGCGCCGTTCTCGCGCATGGCCTCGACACAATTTTTCTCGCCGCGCCTACCTCGCCCGACGAGCGCCTGCGTCGAATCGCCGAGGTCTCCAGCGGTTTTCTCTACGTGATTTCGCGGACCGGGGTGACTGGCACGAAAGAGTCGCTGCCGGAGGATCTGCCGGCGCTGGTGCGACGCGTGCGGAACGCGACTGCGCTTCCCATTGCCGTCGGCTTCGGAATTTCGCTGCCAGGACAAGTTTCGATTCTCGGAGGGCTGGCCGACGCCGCCGTGGTAGGCTCGGCGCTTGTACAGGAAGTCGAGCGAGCGGCAACGCCGGAGGCCGCCGTGGCCGCGGTGGCCGCACGCGCGCGCATTCTCAAACAGGCCGGGTTGCATGGAATGAGCCGGCGGGAGCCGGGCAAATGAGCGTGGAAGATTGGCGCCGCAAAATCGACGAAATCGACCGCAAGCTGGTCGAGCTATTGAACGAACGCTCGCATTGCGTTCTGGAAATTGGCCGCCTGAAGAAAGTCGACAGGACGCCGCTCTATCAGCCGGATCGCGAGCGGCAAGTGCTGGAGGCGGTGGAAGCGGCCAACCGCGGCCCGCTCAGCGCCGCGGCAATACGCCGGCTCTTCGAGCGCATTCTGGATGAGGCGCGATCGGTGGAGCGGCACGTGATGGGCGACAGCGACAAAGCCGAGGGCGGCAATCACTGAGCGAAGCTGCACGGGAACTTTTGACGGACGAGCGAAAACCATGGTCGTAGTCATGCAAGCAAGCGCGAGCGAAGAGCAGGTCCAGCACGTAATTGACCGGCTGGTGGCGATGGGCTTCGACATTCATCGATCGACTGGGGCATCGCAAACGGTCCTCGGCGCGGTGGGCGTGCGGCCCGACTTCGATACGCGCGACGTGGAAGTGCTGCCGGGCGTGCGGGAGGTTGTGCGCGTCACGCAGCCCTACAAGCTGGCGAGCCGCGCGTTTCGTCCCGAGGGGACGGTGGTGGAGTTGCCCCGAGGCGTGCGCATCGGCGGGAATGAGGTCGTTGTCGCCGCGGGCCCCTGCGCGGTGGAATCCGTCGAGCAGATCAATCTGATCGCCGAGCGCGTCGCCGCATTAGGCGCACGGCTCTTGCGCGGCGGCGCGTTCAAGCCGCGCAGCTCGCCATATACATTCCAGGGCTTGGGCGAACCGGGTTTGGTGATGCTCCGTCACGCAGCCGATAAGAACGGCTTGCTCGTCGTGAGCGAGGTCATGGACCCGTCGCAGATTGAGCTGATGCTACCGTACGTCGATTTGCTGCAAGTCGGCGCGCGGAACATGCAGAACTATTACCTGCTGCGCGCGCTCGGGCAGGTCTCGAAGCCCGTGCTGCTCAAGCGCGGCATGTCCGCGACGATGGAAGAGCTGCTGCTCAGCGCCGAATACATCATGGCCGGTGGCAATCACAACGTCATCTTGTGCGAACGAGGCATCCGCACCTTCGAGACCTACAATCGAAACACGCTGGACATCGCGGCGATTCCAGCCATCAAGAAGCTCTCGCATCTGCCGATTCTCGCAGACCCATCTCATGGCACCGGCCGCCGCGACAATGTCCTTCCGATGGCGCGCGCCTCCGTGGCCGCCGGCGCTGACGGTCTGCTCCTGGAAGTTCACAACGATCCCGAGCACGCGCTTTCCGACGGCGCGCAGTCCTTGTACTTCGACCAATTCGCACAATTGATGGCTGAATTGCGCATCATCGCACCCGCTGTGGGCCGCCGGCTGGCCTGAACGATGCCAGCGCTTTTCACTCGCGTAGCGGTCGTGGGCACCGGCCTCATCGGCGGTTCCTTCGCGCTGGCTGCGCGTGCGCACCTGCCCGGCGCTCTCCTCGTGGGCTGGGACAAACCTGACGTGCTTAAACGCGCCTGCGCGCGAGGCGTGGTTGACGAGGGATTCGCCGAGTTGGCAGATGCGCTTGCTGGGGCCGACTTAGTTTACGTTGCGCTGCCGGTGGGACTCACGATCGAAAAGCTGCGGGACATCGCGCTGCTTACGGCGCCTGGCGCGCTCGTGACCGATGCCGCCAGCACCAAGCGCGCCGTCTGCGCGGCAGCGAGTAAGTGTTTTTCGTGGCGCGCCCGCTTTCTCGGCGGCCATCCCATGGCGGGTAAGGAAGACTCCGGCGTCGACGCAGCGGATGCGGCATTGTTTCGTGGCGCTCAATATGCGCTGATCGGCGCGGTGGGCGACGGCGAGTCCGAGAAGCGGGTTGTCGCATTCGTGGAATTGCTCAAGGCCATCGGAGCGCGACCGATTTGGATGGATGCGGAAACACACGACCGCGCGACCGCGGTCGTTTCTCACTTGCCGCAGCTTGTCGCCGTGGCGCTTGCGGGAGTGGTCCGCGAGGCGACCGATCAGACCGGCTTGCCCCTTACGCTGGCGGGCCGTGGGCTGCGCGACGCTTTACGTTTGGCCGGCAGCCCATACTCGGTCTGGCGAGACATCGTTCTCACGAACGCGGATCATCTGGAAACCGAGCTGGACCGGCTGGCGCAAGCGATCGAGGATCTTCGCCGCCACCTGCGCGGGCGCGAACTCGAAGAGGAATTCGCCTCGGCCAACGAGGTCTACAAAATTCTGCGCGACTTGCAGTAAACTTTTTTCAGGGAAGCGTGAATGGACAAACGCGTAGCCAATTCGGATGCCGCCATTGCCGGTTTGCGCGACGGCGCGACGATTCTCATGGGCGGTTTTGGCGTGTGCGGCATCCCTGAAAATCTAATCGGCGCGGTGCTCCGCGCCGGAATAAAGAACCTCACCGTGGTTTCGAACAACGCTGGGACGTCCGATTTCGGCGCGGGGTTGCTGCTCCAGACGCACCAGATTCGCAAGATGGTGGCGACCTACGTCGGGGAAAACAAGCTCTTCGAGGGGCAGGTGCTCAGCGGCGAAATCGAAATAGAATTGAATCCGCAGGGCACGCTGGCCGAGCGGATGCGCGCCGGGGGCGCGGGAATTCCGGCGTTCTATACGCCGACCGGATACGGCACGATGGTCGCCGAGGGCAAAGAAGTGCGCGAATTCGGCGGGCGCAAATTCGTGATGGAAAGGGCGCTGCGCGGCGACGTGGCGTTCATCAAGGCCTGGAAGGGAGACCGCTGGGGCAATCTGGTATATCGCAAGACGGCGCGCAATTTCAACGCCGTCATGGCCACGGCGGCCGATTTGGTGATTGCCGAGGTGGAGGAGTTGGTGGAACTCGGCGACCTGGAGCCCGATCACGTGCACACGCCTGGCATTTTCGTCGATCGTATTTTTCAAGGCGAGCACTACGAGAAGCGCATCGAGAAAAGGACAATACGCCAGCGCGCTTGAGCTGGCGCGGAGCGAGTCATGCCGAAAGTGGAGACCGATAAGAGGAAACTGATTGCGCGCCGCGTGGCGCAGGAACTGCGCGACGGTTACTACGTCAACCTGGGCATCGGCACGCCCACGCTGGTGGGGAATTACATTCCGGCGGGAATGGAAGTGGTGCTGCAATCGGAAAACGGGATGCTGGGCGTCGGGCCGTTTCCATTCGCGGGCGAGGAAGACGCGGACTTGGTCAACGCCGGCAAGGAGACGGTCAGCGAAATTCCCGGCACCTGCTATTTTTCGAGCTCCGATTCGTTCGCCATGATTCGCGGCGAGCACGTGAGCCTGACGGTGCTGGGCGCGTTGCAGGTCGATGAGAAGGGCAACATCGCGAACTGGGCCATCCCGGGCAAAATGCTCAAGGGCATGGGCGGCGCGATGGATTTGGTGGCGGGCGCGCGGCGCGTCATCGCGGCCATGGAACATGCCACCAGGGACGGCCAGCCGAAAATTCTCAGACAATGCAATCTGCCGCTCACCGGCGTCGAGGTCGTGGATTTGATTGTCACCGAGCTGGCGGTGATCGAGGTCACGCCCGAAGGGCTGGTGCTGCGCGAGGTGGCGCCCGGCACGACCCCCCAAGATGTGCAACGGCTTACCGAGCCGGCTCTGCTCATCCCGCCCGATTTGAAAGCGATCAAGCTCTGAGCGCCGCGGATGACTTGTCGCCTCCCTCGCGGCGCTGCTATGTAACACATCGCAAAAACCCGGGATGCGGGCGCTGCGCGATTGCGCTAGGATGACGTGCAGAGGGGTGATTCGTGGAGCTCAATCAAATCGTGGTCGTCAGCCTGCAGGCGCCTCGCGAGAAAGTCTGGGGCGAATTGCTGGCCTTGCATCCCGCCGGCATCACCCTCCGCGGCATCGATTTGAACTCGTTCGACGATTTCATCAGGCAGGTCCTGCATCCCGAAGGTGACCGCGTGGGTTTGCCGACGATGTTTTTCCCGATGCATCGCATCGAGAGAATCTCCCTCGACGAACCGAGCGGCTCGATTCCGTCGATGGCCGACGTCTTCGAGCAGAAGGTGGGCCGCTCGCTGAAGGATTATCTCGCGCTCTTCGCCTGATCAGGTTCAGGCTTCCAGGCTATGGCCACCCGCGTCCTTACCGTTCCCAATCAGCTCACGTTCCTGCGGCTGGGCTTCCTGCCGTTTTTCATCATGCTGGTGTTCTACAGGCGCTTTTCGTGGGCGCTGGCCATTCTGGTTGTCGCGGCGATGACGGATGGCATGGACGGCTTGCTGGCGCGATCGCTCGATCAGAAGACGGCGCTGGGCGCGTACCTCGACCCCATTGCGGATAAGCTGTTGCTATCGTCCTCCTTTGCCGTCTTGGCATACGAGGGGCAGATTCGCTGGTGGCTGACGATCCTGGTGCTGGGCCGGGACGTGTTGATCCTGACGACGGCCATGGTGATTCTGGTTTCGGGAGGCTACCGGCAGTTTCCGCCATCCATCTATGGAAAGATCACCACCACGCTGCAGATTCTGCTGGTGTTCACGGTGCTGGCCGCGGCCGTGTCTCCCGTTGCGTTGTTGCAAGTCGCGCGGCAGATTCTGATTTACCTGGTGGCGGGGTTCACGGTATTTTCAGGATTTCACTACAGCGTCGTGGTGGCGCGCCGCCTCAGTCCCGATCATCAGCGTAGCGAAAGTTAACTGCTGCCGACGGCTGCGGAAGAGAAGTAGTAAAAGAGCATAAAGCCGAAGCTTGCAGCGACCACCAGACCAGCCGTCCAGCCCAAGGCGAACGCGCGGCGCCGCTCGGTGAGGTCGCTGGGCTGGCGATCGGTCATCAGCTTGCCGAGGGCAAACCCGGAGACGAAGCCGCCGAGATGAGCGTAGTTATCGATTCCCCGCATAATCAGCCCGAGCACCGCGATATAAATAAGCCAGGTAACCAGCTGGCTGCGAAGCTGGCGAAGGCTGGCGCTGCGGCTACCCAAGGTGACCGCCAGCAAAACGCCGATCAAGCCCAGCAGACCTCCGGAAGCGCCGACGCTGACGTTTCCAAACGTCGCGCTCACAACGTATCCGAAAGCGCCGGTGGCAATGAACATGAAAAGAAAGCGTGCCGAGCCGTAGAGCTCCTCGATCGTCGGCGCGATATCCATCAGCACCCACATATTGAAACCGATGTGGAGCAGGCTTCCGTGGAGGAAGACGGCCGTGATGAGTCTCCACGGCTGGGCGAGATCATAGGGAAGAGGAAGGGATTCGCCCATGCGCAAGAGAATCTGGCCGCTGATGGCGCCAATATTCATGAGGGCGCCCAATCCTCCGGTGGGCGCCGCAAAGCCGCCGCTCAGATGCATGGTCGCCAGCAGGCTCACGGCGTAGAGCAAGCAGCACAGGGTCAGGATGCCGTAGCTCACCGGCGAAGTTTGCGGCAGCAGGCGGCCAATCGAACGGCTGGCCGCGGCGACAGAAAACGACATGTTCGCGCCGCATTGATGGCAGCGGCCGGCCCCCGCTCCCACCAGCGTGCCGCAGGCCGGGCACAGACGCGGGCGCGGTAGCTGCGGTTCCCGGTGCAGCTTCGCGGCCAGCTCGCTGCGCCAGCGGTCCAGCTTGTAGCGCCATCGAACGGGAAGCTCCACGCGCTCTCCTTGCGGTTGCGGGCAAATTACGGCCTGTCTATAATACCGGAAATACTGAAAAACGCGCGCCCGGCAGCACGTCTTGGAGGACCTGGCGCGAGGAAGTGGCGCTATGAACAAGTTTGAAGAGATGGGCCGCGAACTGGATCGAGCGCTCGAGCGGCTTCGCGCGGTTGCGGAGCAGAAGGTCAGCCCGGCCACGCGCGTCAAGGCGGCCAAGGCTCTTCGAAGCGTTTCTGGGCGGCTTGCAAAGCTGGCCGAAGATCTTGAATCGAAAACCGCCCCGAAAGAACAATAGCGCTTTGTTGGGCGGATGGAATCGCCTC
>Ga0182024_10015681_pt1 | contig 14469 bp, 6 predicted proteins | sample P32metaG_FD_120480 | JGI IMG/M metagenome (GOLD analysis project Ga0182024, IMG submission 120480) | Permafrost microbial communities from Stordalen Mire, Sweden - P3-2 metaG (Illumina Assembly) | ecosystem: Environmental > Terrestrial > Soil > Wetlands > Permafrost | place: Sweden: Stordalen... | reverse complement strand
GTGGTGATGGAGAAACGCGGCGCGCTCAAGGTCTGGACCATCCTGCTCGCCATCCTGACGTTCTCGCTGTCGCTGATCGGCACGTTCCTGGTGCGCTCGGGCGTGCTGACGTCGGTGCACGCCTTTGCCACCGATCCGACCCGCGGCATTTTCATTCTCGCCATTCTGATTGTCTTCATCGGCGGCGCGCTGGCGCTCTATGCCTGGCGCGCGCCGTTGCTCAAGCAGGGCGGCTTGTTCGCTCCGATCTCGCGCGAGGGCGCGCTGGTCTTCAACAATCTGTTCCTGACCTCGGCCTGCGCGACGGTATTCGTCGGCACGCTCTATCCGCTCGCGCTCGAGGGACTGACCGGCGACAAGATTTCCGTGGGCCCGCCGTTCTTCAATTCGACGTTCGGCCCGCTGTTCATTCCGCTGATGCTGGCGATGCCGTTCGGGCCGCTGCTGGGATGGAAGCGGGGCGATCTCGTCGGCGTCACGCAACGGTTGCTGCTGGCGGCGCTGCTTGCCGCCGTCGCCATCGCGGCCGCCTTTGCGCTCGAACAGGGCGGTCCGGTGCTGGCGCCGTTCGGCGTCGGCATCGCCGTCTTCGTCATGGCCGGCGCGCTCACCGATGTCGCCGAACGGACCATGATCATGCGGGTGCCGTTCCGGGTCGCGCTGCGCCGATCGATCGGCTTGCCGCGTTCGGCCTGGGGCACGGCGTTCGCGCATTTCGGCATCGGCGTCACGCTGCTGGGGATTGTCGGCGTGACCGCCTGGGGCAGCGAACATATTGCGGCGATCAAGCCGGGCGACACGCTCGACGTCAGCCACTACCGGCTGACCTTCGACGGCGTGTTCAACCGGAACGGCCCGAACTACAGCGACGTCGTCGGCCACTTCACGGTGCGCCGCGCCAGCGGCGAATTGATCGGCGCGCTGGAGCCTACCCGGCGCACGTTTCCGGCGCGCAACATGGCGGTTACCGAGGCCGCGCTGATGACGCGCGGCGCCAGCCAGCTCTATGTTTCGCTCGGCGATCCCAATCCGGACGGCACCGTGCCGGTGCGGCTTTTTTTCAAGCCTCACGTGCTGATGATCTGGCTCGGCGCCGTCATCATGTTCGTCGGCGGCGCGCTGTCGCTGTCCGATCGGCGGCTGCGCGTCGGCGCGCCGCGGCCGGCAAAAGCCAAGGCCGCGCTGCAGCCAGCGGAGTAGGTGCCGTGAAATACCTGCACACCATTCTGCTCGCGTTCCTGCTGGCCTCATCGGCGGCCCTGGCGGTGCAGCCGGACGAAATGCTCAAAGATCCGGTGCTGGAAGCGCGCGCCCGCGCGCTGTCCAGGGAATTGCGCTGCATGGTGTGCCAGAATGAATCGATCGACGATTCCGAGGCACCGCTTGCCCACGACCTGCGGGTTCTGGTGCGCGACCGGCTCAAGGCCGGCGACAGCGATCAGCAAGTTCTCGATTTCCTGGTGGCCCGCTACGGCGAATTCGTGCTGCTCAAGCCGCCATTGTCGTGGCACACCGTCGCACTGTGGGGCTGGCCGCCGACCGTGCTGCTGGTCGGGGCCGTCATGGTCGTGGTGGATCTGCGGCGTCGCCGCGCCGCGCGGGCGTCCGAGGATCAGGCGAACCTGACGGCGGCAGAAGAGGCGCGGCTGGCGGAACTTCTGCACAGCGGACCCGGCTCATAGCCGGTCGCTTACTTATTCGTACACCGGGTGCTCTTGACGGAACTTGAGGGTCCGGCCCCATCTGGCTGTTTTCAAACGATAAATCGTCGACCGCCGAACATTACAAAGTTTTAATCCCCCAGACAGAAATCGGTAAGGCGCGCCGTCCCATGTTGCGGCGAAACAAGGCGTCTCGCGGCGGGTTGTGTCGTGAGAGGGGCGAGTCGATTTGGAGACAGGTAATGAATAACAATGTGCGGTCGCGTCGGGCGCTTTCAGCGCGGCGTTTTGCGCTGTTGGCGACGACGATTGCTGGCTTTGCCGCCGCAGCCGTGGTCGCTCCCAATTTTGCGCCCAAGGCCGATCTGTTCGGCGCTTCGGCACAAGCTGAGAATTTGACCGACAAGGTCCAGCAACTGCCGCAACGGCCGGTCGGCTTCGCCGACATCGTCGAGAAGGTGAAGCCTTCCGTCATCTCGGTGCGGGTCAAGATGGAACGCCCGGCCAATTCGGCGCTCGATGACGAAGGCGAGATGCCGTTCCCGCCGGGATCGCCGTTCGAGCGCTTTTTCAAGCGTTTTGGCGCGCCCAACGCGCCGGGCGGCGGCAAAGAAGTCATCACCGGGCAAGGCTCGGGGTTCTTCATCACCCAGGACGGCTACGCGGTAACCAACAACCACGTGGTCCAGAATGCCGAGAACGTTACGGTCACCGCCGACGACGGCAAGACCTTCACCGCCAAGGTGATCGGCACCGATACGCGCACCGATCTGGCGCTGATCAAGGTGGACGGCGACAACTTCCCCTACGTCAAGCTCGCCGACGGCGCGCCGCGCGTGGGTGACTGGGTGCTCGCGGTCGGCAATCCGTTCGGCCTCGGCGGTACCGTGACCGCCGGCATCGTTTCGGCCCGCGGCCGCGACATCGGCGCCGGCCCCTACGACGACTTCATTCAGATCGACGCGCCGGTCAACAAGGGCAATTCCGGCGGCCCGACCTTTGACGTCGACGGCAATGTCATTGGCGTCAATACGGCGATCTTCTCGCCGTCCGGCGGCTCCGTCGGCATCGCCTTCGCCATTCCGGCCGAGACTGTCAAGAACGTGATCGCCCAGCTTCGCGACAAGGGCAGCGTCACCCGCGGCTGGATTGGCGTGCAGATCCAGCCGGTCACTCCGGACATCGCCGAGAGCATGGGACTGAAGCAGGCGACCGGGGCGCTCGTCTCCGAGCCGCAAGTGAACAGTCCGGCGTCGCAGGCCGGCATTCAAAGCGGCGACGTCATCACCACCGTGAACGACACGCCGGTTCATGACGCGCGCGAGTTGGCGCGGCGGATCGGCACCATGGCGCCGGGCACTTCGGTCAAGCTCGGCGTGATCCATCAGGGCCAGGACAAGACCCTCACGCTCACGCTCGGCACGCTGCCGGCCGAGAAGCAGGCCGAGAACACGCCGAACCCGGGTCAGCGCGAAGTCCCCGACAGCGACATGCCGAAGCTCGGCCTGACGCTGGCGCCGGGGAACAAGGTCGCGGGCTCCGACGGCAGTGGCGTCGTTGTTACCGCCGTCGCCGATGGCGGCATCGCCGCCGAACACGGGTTCCAGGTTGGCGACATCATTCTCGACGTCGGCGGCAAGGCCGTCTCTTCCCCGGCCGACGTCCGCAAGAGTCTCAGTGATGCCCGCAAGGAGGGCAAGCACGCCGTCTTATTCCGGGTGAAGTCGGGCGAGGGCACGAAGTTCGTCGCCCTGCCGCTCGGTAACGCCTGAGTAATGGGGCGATCCGCCGGCATCCGTCGCCCCCGCTGGCGGGCGTACCCTGGGGACGGGCCGCAAGGCCCGTCCCCGCCGATTGCCAACTCTGCCTCCCGGCATACGTCGCCCCCGCCGGAGTAGAGTCGGTAGAGGGGTGGCGGGCAGCCGCTCGCCACCCCTTCACTCTTTCGGGCGCAAGCAATATTCGGGCTTGCCGACTGTTATTGCCCAAGATGCCTTATGAACAATATGATTCGTTCAGAGGCAGCCGGCGATGGGGCTGCCGAACCGTGGCACCACGACCATGCGCCTTCTCATCATTGAGGATGACCGCGACGCCGCCGATTACCTCGTCAAGGCATTCCGCGAGGTCGGCCATATCGCCGACCAGGCGACCGACGGCGAGGAGGGCCAGGCGCTGGCGCTCGACGGCGAGTACGACGTTCTGATCATCGATCGCATGCTGCCGAAGCGCGATGGGCTCTCCGTCATCAGCACCTTGCGCAGCAAGTCGGTGGAGACGCCGGTGCTCATTCTGTCCGCGCTCGGCCAGGTCGACGATCGGGTCAAAGGCCTGCGCACCGGCGGCGACGATTATCTGGCCAAGCCCTACGCGTTCTCCGAATTGCTGGCTCGTGTCGAAGCGCTGGCCCGACGCCGCGGCAACCGCGGCGAAGAAACGGTTTACCGGGTCGGAGATCTTGAGCTCAACCGGCTGTCGCACGAGGTCAGCCGCGCCGGCCAGGAACTGGTTCTGCAGCCGCGCGAATTCCGCCTGCTCGAATATCTGATGCGCCATGCCGGGCAGGTGGTGACCCGCACCATGCTCCTGGAAAACGTCTGGGACTATCACTTCGATCCCCAGACCAACGTCATCGACGTTCACATTTCGCGGTTGCGTTCCAAGATCGACAAGGGCTTCGCCCAGCCGCTTTTGCATACCGTGCGCGGCGCGGGCTACATGATCCGCGACGGCGCGCGGTGATCGACCGCCGCATCCGGCCCTGCCGGATGGATCGAATTGGAGATCGCATGACTTCGAGCAACGCGGCACCCTTTATCGCGGCGCGCGATTTCCTGCTGCGCCATCGCGCGGACTACGCCACCGCCTATCGCGAATTTGCCTGGCCGGAACTCGACCGCTTCAATTGGGCGCTGGACTACTTCGATGCGATGGCGCGCGACAACGCGCAGCCGGCGTTATGGCTGGTCGACGACGATGCCGGCGAGATCAGATTGTCGTTCGCGCAATTGAGCGAGCGCTCGAACCGCATCGCCAATCATTTGCGTCATCTCGGCGTCCGCCGCGGCGATCGGATCCTGCTGATGCTCGGCAATGTCGTCGCGCTGTGGGAATGCATGCTGGCGGCGATGAAGCTCGGCGCCGTCGTCATCCCGGCGACGACGCTTCTGACACGCGGCGATCTGCTCGATCGTTTCGCCCGCGGGCGTGTCCGCCAGGTCATTGCCGGCGCCGACGCCGCGGCGAAATTCGCCGACCTGCCCGGAGACTATACCCGGATCGTCGTCGGCGGTGCGGTGCCGGGCTGGAATTCATACCAGGACGGTTACGCGGCTTCCGCGCAATTCACCGCGGACGGCGAGACGCGGCCGGACGATCCGCTGCTGTTGTATTTCACCTCCGGCACCACCGCGGTCCCCAAGCTGGTTCTGCACAGTCATCAAAGCTATCCGGTCGGGCATCTCTCGACGATGTATTGGCTCGGCCTGCGGCCCGGCGACGTTCATCTCAACATTTCGTCGCCGGGCTGGGCCAAGCACGCCTGGAGCTGTTTCTTCGCGCCGTGGAATGCGCAAGCCAGCATCTTCATCGCCAATCAGAAGCGCTTCAATGCGCGCACGCTTCTCGACACCATTGCGCGTTGCGGCGTGACCACGTTCTGCTGTCCGCCGACTGTTTGGCGGATGCTGATCCAGGAGGATCTCGGCGCCTGGTCGGTGCGCATCCGCGAGTTGATCAGCGCCGGCGAGCCGCTCAATCCCGAAGTGATCGAGCGGGTGAAGAACGCATGGGGCCTGACCATCCGCGACGGTTACGGCCAGACCGAGACGACCGCGCTCGTCGGCAACACGCCGGGGCAAAAACTTAAATCGGGCTCGATGGGCCGGCCGCTGCCGGGCTATCGCGTCGCACTGCTCGATCCGCAGGACAACGAACAGAAAGAGGGTGAAATCTGCCTGGTGCTGAAGCCGCGTCCGACCGGCCTCATGCAGGGCTATCAGGCTGAAGATGGCGGCGTCCGCCCCACGGCCGGGGCGATCTACCGCACCGGCGATATCGCCGCGGTCGACGACGACGGTTATCTGACCTATGTCGGCCGCGCCGACGATGTCTTCAAATCGTCCGACTACCGGATCAGTCCGTTCGAGCTGGAAAGCGTGCTGATCGAGCATCCGGCGGTGGCCGAGGCGGCCGTCGTGCCGTCGCCCGATCCGATCCGGCTCGCCGTGCCGAAGGCCTTCCTCGCGCTGACCGGCGGTCATACTCCGGATCGCGCCACCGCGTTATCGATCTTCCGGCACTGCCGCGTGGCGCTGGCGCCGTTCAAGCGGGTGCGCCGCCTCGAATTCGCCGCGTTGCCGAAAACGATCTCCGGCAAGATCCGGCGCGTCGAGCTGCGGCGCGGCGAGGCGGCGAACCGGCGCGACGACAAGCGCGCCACGCTCGAATTCTGGGAGGACGATTTCTCCGAAAGCGAACTCAACGCGGGAACTGAGAAGTCCGACCGGTGACGGCGCTCGGCAAGCTTCTGCGCACCACGGCGTTCCAGCTGACCCTGGTCTATCTGTTGATTTTCATTGTGTTCGCGGCATCGCTGCTCGGCTATTTCGCCCTCAACACCCGCCGTCTCATTACCGAGCAGATCACCAGCACCGTCGATACCGAGATTTCGGGCCTGCGCGAGCAGTACAATCAGGGCGGCATCCGGCGGCTGGTCATCCTGGTCGATCTGCGTTCCCGGCGGCCCGGATCCAGCCTCTATCTGGTCACCACCGCGACCGGGGAGGGGCTCGCCGGCAATGTCGGCTCGCTGGAGCCGGGCGTGCTCGATCATCCGGGCTGGCTCGAAACCAATTATCGCCGGCTCGACGCGCCGGAGGGCAACGACCACCGGGCGCTGGTGCAAGTGGTGGAACTGCCGGGCGGCTTCCGGCTTCTGATCGGGCGCGACCTGGAAGAACGCGAACGCCTGTTCGGCATCATCGCCAATGCCGGGCAGTGGTCGATGGCGCTGGTCATCGTGCTCGGGCTGGCCGGCGGCTTCTTCGTCAGCCGCCGCGTGCTCAACCGTATCGACGCCATGACCGACACCGCGCAGACCATCATGGCCGGCGATCTCGCCGGCCGGCTGCCGGTCGCCGGCACCGGCGACGAGCTCGACCGCCTGGCCGACCACCTCAACGCCATGCTCGAGCGCATCGAGGCGCTGATGCGCGGGCTCAAGGAGGTTTCCGACAACATCGCGCATGATCTCAAGACGCCGCTGACGCGGCTGCGCAATCGCTGCGAGCAGGCGTTGCGCGGGCCTCCCAGTACGACCGAATATCGCGCGGCGCTCGAGGCCACGATCGCGGAATCCGACGAGCTGATCCGCACTTTCGATGCGCTGTTGATGATCGCACGCGCCGAGTCCGGGCAGGCGCGCGACAACATGATCGAATTCGATGCCGCCGAGATCGCCCGCGACGTCGGCGAACTGTATGAGCCGCTGGCCGACGAGAAGGGGCTGGCGCTCAAGGTCGATGCGCCGGCAGCGGCGCCGGTGCGCGGCAATCGCGAACTGGTCAGCCAGGCGTTGGCCAACCTGATCGACAACGCCATCAAATATGCCAAGCCGGACGGCAAATTAAACGGCGCGCCGAGCGAGATCGTGGTCAGGGCGGGCGACGACGGCGAGCGCATCACGCTCAGCGTCGCGGACCGCGGACCGGGCATTGCCGAAGCCGATCGCGGCCGCGTCGTCGAGCGCTTCGTGCGCCTGGAACAGAGCCGATCGGAGCCGGGCTCGGGACTGGGGTTGAGCCTCGCCGCCGCCGTGGCGCGGCTGCATGGCGGCGAATTGAAGCTCGAGGACAACGAGCCCGGCCTGCGCAGCGTGATCGCACTGCCGCGCGCCGGGCCAGCGGGCGCGTGATGCGGCGGCCCGCGGTCGGGAAGCGGCCCAGGCAAAGCGTTGACGAAACCGCACTGCTGCGACGGTTGGCCGGCGCCCTGCCGCTGGCGACGCCCGGCGCGTCGGCGCGCGTCGCCGCATGGCTCGACAGCCTGAAAACCGGGCCTGTCGGCCGCAAGCTCGAGTCGCTTCTGACCGAGCATGCGGCGCTGGAAAATCTGCTCGCCGGCATCGCCGAAGCCGCACCTTATTTGTGGGACCTTATCGGCGCCGATCCGGCGCGGTTCCTTCGGCTCGTCACCGCCGATCCGGACCGCGCGCTTGCGGCATTGCTGGCTCGCACCAAGCGCGGCGCGGCGCTGGCGCGAACGCCGGCGCCGCTGATGCGGGCCTTGCGCCGCATGAAGGCGCAGGCCGCGCTCCTCGTCGCGCTGGCGGATATCGGCGGCGTGTGGTCCGTGGCGCGGGTGACCGCGGCGCTTACCGATGTGGCCGAAACGGCGCTCGGCGCCGCGGTCCATCATCTGCTGCGCGACGCCGTCCGCCGCGGCCGACTGGCGGCGGCAGATCCAAGCCATCCCGAAGCCGGCTCCGGCTACATCGTGCTCGCCATGGGCAAGATGGGGGGACATGAGCTCAATTTCTCGAGCGACATCGACCTCATGGTTTTCTTTGATACGGCCGCCCACCCAGCCCTCCCGCGCGTGCGGGGGAGGGCCGGGTGGGGGCTGGCGCCGGATGTCGAGCCGATCGCTTTCTACGTGCGGCTGACCCGTGATCTGGTGAAGCTGCTGCAGGAACGCACGGCGGATGGCTACGTCTTCCGCGTCGATCTGCGGCTGCGGCCCGATCCGGCATCGACCCAGATCGCGATATCGGCGCCAGCGGCGCTCGACTACTACGAGAGCCGCGGCCAGAACTGGGAGCGCGCCGCGCTGATCAAGGCGCGCGTTTGCGCCGGCGACGTCGCCGCCGGCGAGGCACTCCTTCGCGCGCTGTCGCCGTTTGTCTGGCGCAAATACCTCGACTACGCCACGATCGCCGACGTCCACGCGATGAAGCAGCAGATCCATGCCTATCGCGGCCACGGCGACATCGCGGTCGAGGGCCACAACATCAAGCTCGGCCGCGGCGGCATTCGCGAGATCGAGTTCTTTGCTCAGACCCAGCAGCTCATTGCCGGCGGGAGGCACAGCGAGCTGCGCGGCCGCGAGACCGTCGCCACGCTCGCCGCGCTTGCCGCCGGCGGCTGGATCGACGCGGCGGCCCGCGACGCGCTCACCGCGGCCTATTATTTTCTGCGTCGCGTCGAACATCGCCTGCAGATGATGGCCGACGAGCAGACCCATACGCTGCCGTCCGATCCACACGAGCTGGGCGGTTTCGCCCGTTTCCTCGGCTATCGGGACCGTGACGCGTTCGCCGAGATTCTGCTGGGGCATTTGCACGCGGTCGAGCGGCACTACGTGAAGCTGTTCGAGGGCACGCCGGAGCTCTTGGCGGCGCGGCAGAACCTGTCGTTTGCTCCGGCCGGCCGGGCGCTCACGCTCGACCGGCTGGCGCATATGGGTTTTCGCCAGCCGCAGGACATCGCCGCGGCGGTGCAGCGCTGGGAGGCCGCGCAATATCGCGCCTTGCGCGGCGAGCGGGCGCGCGAGTTTCTCATCGAGCTTCTTCCGGTCATCATCGATCAATTCGCCCGAGCGGAGCACCCGGACGCGGCCTTCGCCGCGTTCGACCGTTTCCTCGCCGGGTTGCGCGCCGGCGGGCGCTTGCTGTCGCTGTTGCGGCAGAATCCGGAGCTGATCCGCTTTGTCGTCCTGATCCTCGGCGTCGCGCCGCGGCTCGCCGACATCCTGGCGCAGCATCCGCATCTGATCGACCCGCTGATCGATCCGAGCTTCTTTGGCGCGCTGCCCGACGCCGCGAAGTTGGCGAGCGAGCTGGCGCGCCGGCTCGGCGACACGCGCGGCTACGAGGACGTGCTCGACGCCATCCGGCTGTTCGGCCAGGAGCACATGTTCCTGATCGGCGCCCGCATCCTGTCGGGCTCGGTCTCCGCGGAAGCCGCCGGCGAGCTGTTCGCGCGCCTCGCCGACGTTCTGATACGGGCGGTGCATCGTCAGGTCGAAGACGACTTCGTCGCCAGCCACGGCCGCATCCGCGGCCAACAAACCGCGATCGTGGCGCTCGGCCGGCTTGGCGCCCGCGAGATGACCGCGAATTCCGACCTCGATCTCATCGTCATCTACGATTTCGAGCAGGAAGACCCCAGCTCCGACGGCCCGCGGCCGCTCTACGGCGCGCAGTATTTTGCCCGCCTCACCCAGCGCCTGATCAGCGCGCTCACGGTGCAGACCAATTACGGCGTGCTCTATCACGTCGACATGCGGCTGCGGCCGTCGGGCCGCGCCGGTCCGCTGGCGACGCAGATCGACGGCTTCGAAAGCTATCAGGAGCGCAACGCCTGGACCTGGGAGCATATGGCGCTGACGCGGGCACGGGTGGTTTCGGCGCCGCCGCCTTTCGCGGCGCGTGTCGAAGCCGTCATTCGCCGCGCGCTGTGCCGCAAGCGCGATCCGCGCGCCGTCGCCGCCGCCGTGATCGAGATGCGCGCCGCGATCGCGAACGAAAAAGGCGACGCCAATCCCTGGGATCTCAAATACGCCGCCGGCGGCCTGATCGACATCGAGTTCATCGCGCAATATGTGCAGTTGGTCCATGCCGCCGCGACGCCGGAAATTCTCGACACGTCGACGGCGCGCGCGCTGGAGAAAACCGCGCGGCTGAACCTGCTCGCGATCGAGGACGCGGAAGTGCTGCGCCCCGCCGTGCGGCTGTTTCACGACCTGACGCAAATTCTCCGGCTCTGCCTGCCCGGCGCCTTCGATCCGAAGACCGCCAGCAGCGGCGTGCTGGCGCTGCTCGCCCGCGCCGCCGACCTGCCGGATTTCACGGCGTTGCAGGCGCATGTCGTGGAGACGCAGCGCCAGGTGCGCGCGTGCTTCGTGCGGATTTTGGCTGAGCGCTCGTAGAACTCCCAAGTCTTTCTCCAATGGTCCTTTCGCCAAGCCGGCGCGCCGATCCGGATTGCTTCGCTGCCGCTCGCAATGACGCAGCGTTCCCGCGGCGCGTTTTTGCGCCCGAGCCGTGCCACGGCAGTTCCACGAACGAACCTCAGAGCCCGATCTTCGTCAGATGGCGCCGGCGGTGGTTTCCGGCGTTCATCACGATCAGGCTCTGCAATGTAGGGTGGGTTAGCCGCCAACGGGCCCGGCTCGAAGTGGCCGGCCCGATGACAAGCTCCGCGGCGTAACCCACCACGGCCGTTCGGTGGGTTTCACTGCGTTCAACCCACCCTACAAGCAAGAAAAAGGAAGCGGAACGCCGAAAGACGCTGAGCATCATCCTCCGCACCTTGCGGTGCGGCGCCGCCCCGACGGGGGCAGCACACCTTCCGGCGTTCCACCACGGCTCTTGCCGGAGGGAGTCGTCGTCCCAACGGCTCAGCTCGGGCCAGGCTTCCCGGGACGCGGCGCCGATAAGCGACGGGTTACCCCCGCCGGTGCCGGCCCCGGTTGCAGCGAAGCACCTCGCACGCCGGTCCTAGTGCCGGCAGGCATGATGCCCGAGCCGCCCGGGAGCGGCGGTGACGAGCCGCCGCCCGCGGGCACCGCACTCGCTCCGCCAGCCGGGGTCGCCGGCTGACGTCCTTTGGGTGAGCGAGAAGCGGTGTCGTATCTGAAACGGAGACTATTGTCAAGAACAATGTCCCCTGATTGGGGACGGGGCGAAAATTCCCGACGATGAAAAGACGGGCGCGCCGGCGAATTTGGCGGAACGGCAATCATTGAGCGAAAAGTTCCATTTTTGCTCGACTCCTGGGCGACGACCAACAAATTAACGCTTCTTTAGCAATTGTTGTTGTCGCCGCGAAAACACCTTTGCTAAGATTGGGTTCGCATCGTGTGGGCTGACCGCCCGATCGCGCGATGTGCGGCGCACGGGCTTTCCTGCACTTCGTTGTCTTTTCATCGACCAGGGTGGCGCGCGTGGCTGCGTTGCCGGGGGAACTGGGGGGTGTCTTGTCGACAGACACGACGACGGCCGCGCTTCGCGGCCCCATGCGGCGTTGCCGCCACGCGTTCGCTCGCGCGGCGCTCCTCTTGCTGGGCGCGCTGTGCCTGCTCGGCGGCGGAAGCCGCGAGGCGGCGGCGCAGTATGGCCAGCAAGGCTCGACGCTGGTCGCCTCCGATGCGGTCGAAGCCGCCGCGTTGCCGTCGTCACAGCATACAAGCGCGGGGGGCCGGCGAAGGGGCCGGTAGGGGACGGACATGGCGATCATCCATCACGTTCGAAGCATTCGCACCGCTGCCATATTCGCGGCGGGGTTCGCCGCGCTGATCGCGGCCACTAGCAGTGATGCTAGCGCGCAAGCACCGGCTGTGACCTCGATTTCACCGACAAGCGGGCCAGGTGCGGGCGGCGAGCTCGTAACCATTTACGGTACAGATTTCAACCTCAATAACTCCAACGAGTGCCCCAATGCTGGTGCGCTGCAGCTTAGCGGCGTCTATTTCGGCCTCCAGCGGGCCGCGCTTCAGGAGATGTTCGAAGGTGGCCTCATCGTAATTGCCCCCCAACATTCCGTTGGCACCGTTGATGTGACAGTAGTCACCGCCTGTCTTGCAGACCCATCTATCACGGAGACCAGCGCGACAAGCTCCGCGGACCAGTTCACCGTTGTTCCCGACGCACCGACCGTCACCGGCATCTCGCCGAACAGTGGTCCGGTCGACGGCGGCACCAGCGTGACCATTACCGGGAACAACCTTTCGCGCGCTACCGCGGTCCATTTCGGTGGCGTGGCGGTGATTCCGCCCCATGGAAACCCGTATTATTCGATGACCGTAACGGCGCCGGCCGGCAGCGGCACGGTCGATGTGACGGTGACCACCGCAGGAGGCACCAGCGCCACCAGTTCGGCCGACCAATTCGCCTACATCCCCGCACCGACCGTGACCGCAGTGTCGCCGGCCACCGGTCCTGCCGCCGGCGGAACCAGCGTGACCATCACCGGGACCAACTTCAGCGGCGCGAGCGCAGTCAGTTTCGGCGGCACGGCGGCGAGTTCGTTCACCGTCATAAGCGCGACCTCGATCGCCGCAACATCGCCGGCCGGCAGCGGCCCGGTGCACGTGATGGTGACGACGCCGAGCGGCACCAGCGCCACCAGTTCGGCCGACCTATTCACCTACGCCTTGAGCCTGACCTCGACGCCATCGACCGTGACGCAGGTCGGACAGAGCTATTCGCAGGCCAATGTCGCAGCCAGCGGCACCACGCCCTACACCTACTCGGTATTCGTCGGCGTCCTGCCTTACGGCACCACGCTCAACACCTTGACCGGCACTGTGTCGGGAACGCCGACGGCCGCCGGCGGCTTCTATTACGTCATCACTGTGACCGACGGCTCCAACCCGCTGCAGACGGCAACGAACATTATGACCGGCACCATCGCGGCGGCCCCACTTGCGCTGGTCGCGACGGCAGCGAGCGCGACACAGGTTGGTCGATTCTACCGGCAGACCAATACGGCGAGCGGCGGCGCCACGCCTTACACTTATTCTGTCTCTGCGGGCGCGCTGCCGCCCGGCACTTCGCTCAATACGTCGACCGGCGTCGTTTACGGCACGCCGACTACGGCGGGCGCCTTCAGCTATACCCTCCAAGTCACCGACAGCGCCAGCCCGACGCCGCAGACCGCGACGCAGGTGGTGAGCGGGACGATTGCATCCACCACCCTGACGCTGGTCGCGACGGCAGCGAGCACGACGCAGGTCGGGCAAGCCTATTCGCAGACCAATGTCGCGGGCGGCGGCACTACGCCGTACACCTATTCGCTCTCTGCCGGCACCTTGCCGGCCGGCACCACCCTCAACACCACGACCGGCACGGTGGCGGGCACGCCGACCACAGCCGGTGCCTTCAGCTACGCCATCGCGGCGACCGACAGCAGCAGCCCGACCGCACAGACCGCGACGCAAGTCGTCAGCGGTACTATTGCGCCGGCGGCATCGACGGCTCCCACGATAGTGGGGATCAATCCGAACGGCGGTCCGCCTGGCGGCGGCACGTCGGTGACCATCACCGGCACCAACCTCACCGGCGCGACGGCGGTGACGTTCGGCGGCAGCGCCGCGGCGCAATTCGCCGTCAACAACGCGACCTCGATCACCGCGGTATCGCCGCCCGGCGCGATCGGCTCGGTCGACGTGACGGTGACGACCGGCAACGGCACCAGCGCGGTGAGCGCGGCGGACCGCTTCACCTATGCGCCGCCGCGGTCGACGCAGCAGGGCACCAAGCTCATCGGTACCGGCTTTAGTGGCGCGGCCGACGAAGGCTATGCGGTGGCATTGTCCGGCGACGGCAACACCGCGCTCATCGGCGGCTACAACGACAGCGCCGGCGTCGGCGGCTTCTGGATCTTCAGCCGCAATGGCAGTGCCTGGGCCCAGGTCGGCGGCAAGCTCACCGGCACCGGCAACAGCGGCGCCGCCAACGAGGGCTGGTCGGTGGCATTGTCGGGCGACGGCAACACCGCGCTCATCGGCGGCCCGGCGGACAATGCCGGCACTGGCGCGGCGTGGGTCTTCACCCAGAGCGGCGGGGTGTGGACGCAGCAGGCCAAGCTGACAGCCAGCGACGAGACCGGCGCCGGCGCCTTCGGTTTCGCGGTGGCGCTGTCGAGCGACGGCAATACCGCGCTGATCGGCGGCGACGCCGATAACAGCAACGCCGGTGCCACATGGGTGTTCGCCCGCAACGGCAACAGCTGGGCCCAGGTGGGATCGAAGCTCATCGGCACCGGCGCCGCCGGCAGCACGCCCCGGCAAGGCGCCGCGGTGGCGC
>Ga0182024_10015680_pt1 | contig 14469 bp, 14 predicted proteins | sample P32metaG_FD_120480 | JGI IMG/M metagenome (GOLD analysis project Ga0182024, IMG submission 120480) | Permafrost microbial communities from Stordalen Mire, Sweden - P3-2 metaG (Illumina Assembly) | ecosystem: Environmental > Terrestrial > Soil > Wetlands > Permafrost | place: Sweden: Stordalen... | reverse complement strand
GAACTTCCGAGTAGGCCGGAACTAAGAGAACATCATCGAAGGTCAGGGCTTCTTCGAGGATACGCATGGATGCCGGGAGGGGCCCATAAGGCTCTGGGTAAACCAGCCATTGTACGCACCTCGCCTCCAGGGGTAAACCGCGTGCTATGTTCGCGCGCATGAGCATCGGTCCCCCAAGCTCCGATGGACCTCTGCGCAAGATCTACACGATCTCGCAGTTGAACGCCGAGGTGCGCCTCCTCCTCGAGCGCGGCCTCGCCGTCGTCTGGGTTGAAGGGGAGCTGTCGAATCTCTCGCAGCCAGGATCCGGCCACTGGTACTTCTCGCTCAAGGATCGCAATGCGCAGATCCGCTGCGTGATGTTCCGGCAGCGAAATATCGCGGTGGGATTCGCGCCGCGCGCCGGCCAGCATGTCCTGGCTCGCGGCCGCGTCAGCGTGTACGAGGCGCGCGGCGACTATCAGCTGCTCGTTGAGCATCTGGAAGATGCGGGTGTGGGCGCCTTGAGGCGCGAGTTCGAAAAGCTCAAGGTCAAGCTTGCTACCGAAGGACTCTTCGCTCTCGAGCACAAGCGCACGCTGCCCGCTTTTCCGCAGCGTATCGGAATCGTCACTTCCCCGACGGCGGCGGCGCTGCGCGACATCCTGCACGTGCTGGCGCGGCGCTTTGCGCCGGCGACGGTGCTCATCTACCCCACACCCGTGCAAGGCGCAGCGGCGGCGCCGGGCATCGTCGCGGCGCTTGAGCTCGCCTCGAGCCGCGCCGAGTGCGATGTGCTGATCCTCGCGCGCGGAGGAGGATCGCTCGAGGATCTATGGGCCTTCAATGATGAGCGCGTCGCCCGCGCCATCCGCGCCTGCACGGTGCCCGTGGTCACGGGCATCGGCCACGAGATCGACTTCACGATCGCGGATTTTGCCGCGGATGCGCGCGCGCCCACGCCCTCGGCGGCGGCGGAGAGCGTCGTTCCCGATCGGCAGACATGGGTCACTGCGCTCGGCCGTTCGGCCCATCGGCTGGACGCGGCGATGCGGCGCGAGCTGCGCGGTGCCGTGAGCCGCCTCGACACCGCTCTTCAGCGTCTGTCGCTTGCGCACCCGGGCGTGCGGCTCGCCCAGCAGCAGCAGCGGCTCGATGAGCTCGAGCAGCGCATCACCCATGCGCTGCGTTCGGAGCTGCACAACAAGCGCGGTCGCTTAGGCGACGTCTTTGCTCGCCTCGTGCGCCATTCTCCGGACCGGCTGGTGCGCGACCTGCGCGTGCGCCATGAACTCTTCGCCGGACGCCTGCGCCACGCGCTCCTGGCGTCGATCGCACGTGCCGAGCATCGGTTGAGCCTCGCGCAGCGCACCTTGGATACCGTCAGTCCCCTGGCGACGCTTGCGCGCGGCTTTGCGATCATTACACGGCCCGCGGACGGCGCGCTGATCGGGGATGCCTCGCGCGTCAATATCGGCGATGAGATCGAAGCGCGCCTCGACCGTGGACGGTTGCGGGCGCGCGTGCTGGGAAAAAGTTGAGCACATGAGAGAACAGCATCCATACGCGCGCGGTTTCGCGGCGCTCGCCCTCGTGATTTCGTGGCGCCTCGCCTGCGCGGCGCCGGAGCTGCCTGAGATGAGCGTCGTGCCGGGCGGTGTCCTCAGCGTGCGCCTCGATGCACCCGAGACTCCCGTGCCCATCGTGACTTATGGGGGCAATCGAACTTTGGTGCTCAAAGTTGCAGAGGGCTGGCTTGCGATTGTCGGCCTGCCCCTCTCCGCCCTGCCCGGAACTGCCAGCGTTCTCGTGCACAGCGGCGATGCGCCCGAAGAGCGCATCCAATTTCAGATCACCGCCAAAGAGTACGCGACCCAGTCCCTCAAAGTCGCGCCAGCCAAGGTCAATCTCTCCAAAAAGGATCTTGCGCGCAGCGCGCGCGAGCATGAGCGCGTTGCCGCGGCGTTTGCCACCTTCACAGAGACTCCTCCGACGACCCTGCGGCTTCTGCAGCCCGTCCCCGGCATACGCTCGAGCTCCTTTGGCTTGAGGCGCATCTTCAATAACGAGCCGCGCAGCCCGCATACCGGCATGGACATCGCAGCTCCCACCGGGACACCGGTGCTCGCCGCAGCGGATGGCCAGGTTCTCTTTTCCGGCAATTTATTCTTCACCGGCAATACCATCATCCTTGAGCACGGCGAGGGGTTCATGACCTTGTATGCGCACTTAAGCGCGATCGATGTCGCGCCGGGCGCGCATGTGAAGACGGGGCAGGTGATCGGCAAGGTCGGCGCGACCGGGCGCGTGACGGGGCCCCATCTGCACTGGGCCGTGGTGCTCAACCAGGTCGATGTTGATCCGGCGCTGTTCCTCGCACCCGGGACTTGAGGCCGCAGTGTCCTTCAGCGTTCCGAGCGGCGCTTGCGGCGCTCGTAGGGGTTCTCGTCGGTGCGAAACTCCACCGCGACGGGCGTAGCAAAGAGATCAAAGGTTTTGCGAAAGACATTCGCCAGATAGCGGCGGTACGCCTCCGGCACAGAAGTCGTCTGGTTGCCGTGGACGATGATGCGCGGCGGATTCTTGCCGCCCTGATGTGCGTAGCGCAGCTTGATCCGCCGGCCGCGAACGAGCGGCGGCTGATGCGCCTGGAGCGCCTGCTCGAGCGCACGCGTGAGATGCGGTGTCGTCATCTCCCGAAAGGCCGCATCGTGGGCGCGCACCGTGGCGCGCACGAGCTCTCCAACTCCCGTGCCATGGCGCGCGGAGATGAAGAGTTTCGGGGCGAACTGCACGAAATCGAGCTTCAGATCGAGCTGGCGGCGGATCTGCGTGCGCTGATCATCCTCGATGCCGTCCCACTTGTTGACCGCGATGATGAGCGCCCGCCCGCGCTCGAGCGCAAGCCCCAGCACGCTTGCGTCCTGCTCGGCGATGGCATCGTGCGCATCGAGAACGAGAATGACGACATGCGCATCCTCGATCGCCTGCAAGGTCTTCGCAACGCTCACGCGCTCGACGAGATCGTCAACTTTGGAGCGGCGCCGCACGCCCGCCGTATCAATGAGCACGAAATCCCGCTCGTCTTTGCGAAACGGCACGAGAATGCTGTCGCGGGTGGTGCCAGGATTTTCGCTGGCAATCACGCGTTCGTCGCCGAGCAGGCGATTGACCAGCGTCGACTTGCCGACGTTGGGTCGTCCGATGACCGCAACGCGGATGGCGTCGGGAAATTCGGTCTGCTCAGGACTCGCATCAAGCCCTGCGAGCACCTGCTCGATGAGCTCATCGCAGCCTTGATCGTGACTGGCCGAGATCGCAAAGGCCTCGCCCATCCCGAGCGCGTGGAAATCGGCGGCGGCGACACCCGGGTCAAGCCCCTCCGCCTTGTTGATCGCCAAAAAAACGGGCTTGCCCGCGCGATGCAGCTCCCGCGCCACAAACAAATCCTGCGCAGTAAGGCCGGCGCGCGCATCCGCGAGCAACACCAGCCGGTCCGCTTCCTCCACCGCACGCTCGGTCTGGATGCGCATCTGCGCCTCGATGCCGACGGGATTTTCGATGAGGCCGCCGGTATCGATCACGACGTAGGCGCGCCCACCCGTGCGTCCGTAGCCATATTGGCGATCGCGCGTGACCCCGGGCACATCCGCCACGATCGCATCGCGAGTGCCGGTCAGTGCATTGAAGAGCGTCGACTTGCCAACGTTAGGGCGACCGACGATGGCAACAACCGGCAGCAAATTCCCTCACCGGCCGGTCGAGGTATCGGTGCCCGGCGCCGTCGGCGGCGGTGGCGGTGGAGCAGGCTCAGCGGGCGCAGCAGCGGGTGGCGCAGTGCTCGGCGCGGCAGGCGCAGCAGCCGGCGGCAGCGCGGCGTGCTTGGCGGATCCGGGAAGCGGGCTCACGCGATAGGCGTTGAGGCGACCGCGATCATTGATGACGATGAGAAGATTGCCCGCGACCACCGGCGCATTGCTGATCCGAACCTTTCCGGTGGAGACGCGCGCGGCGAGCGCGCCGGTTGATTTGTCGAGCCAATGGACATAGCCCTGGTAGTCCGCCACCACCACGGCGTCGTCCGACACCGCAGGCGCCGAGAGCCCGCGATGCATGAGCGCCTTTTGATGCCAAACCTCCGCACCCGTGCGCCGGGTGAGCGCGGTGATCTCCCCATCGGCGCTCGCCATGTAAATATTGTCGTTGTCGATGCCTAAGCTTCGATAGCTCGAAGCGTCGTGCGACCACCACACCTGGCCCGTGTCGAGCGCGAGCATGGCGACCTTGCCCTGGAAGCCGACGACGAAGATGTCCTGATTGGACACTCTAACCGCCGTATCGATATCGACGAGACGCTCAAGCTCCGTGCGTCCGTGCGGAGGCGCCACCGGCGTCTCCCACGCGACCGTGCCGTCGATGGAGTTGACCGCAACCACTTTGCCGTTGTCGAAGCCGCAAATTGCCATATCGCCCGCGATCGTCGGCCGCGCAACGCCGCGCAGCGACAGCCTCGGCACCGCCTGCTCCTGCTGCCACAGCTCCTTGCCATCCGCAAGGCCAAGGCCCCGTAGCTTGCCGTCGGCCGTTCTCACGACGACGGTGCGCGGGCCAATGGCGGGCGATGAGAGGATCTCGCCATTGACGAGCACCCGCCAGCGCACCTTGCCGTTTGCGGCATCGAGCGCAATCACGTCGCCGTCGCTCGAACCTACGACGACGAGGCCTGCCCCGACTTCCGTCGCTCCGCCGAGGGGCGCCTTGGTTTTCGTGCGCCAAATTTGATGACCGGAGGCAAGCTGGAAGGCCGCGACGTCGCCCTTGCGGCCCGCGGCGTACACGCGGTCGCCGTCAACCGCGAGCGCAAGCCCGAGTCGCAGTGGCACTTTGGCGCCCCCTACGTCGTCGCCCCAGATGTGATCGATGCGTAAGGTCGCTTGCAGGTTTGCAAGCTTCGCCGGCCTATCAGGATCCTTGTCCTTCGTACACGCGGCGAGCGCGAGGAGGCAAGCGATGACAATAAAGCGGCGCATTGCCTATTTTGCCCCGGCAGCATCGTGCGGCGCGGGCTGGTCCGCGACGAGATCGCCGATCTTCAAATCAAGCCTTTCCGCATCCACGGATCCGGCGGCATCCGCTGCGCGCGCGGCGCGGTACTCCTTGAGCGCGGATGCAAAGTCCTTCTTCGCCTCAAAGGCATCCCCGCGCACCTCGTGATAGCGCGGCGCAAAACTGCCCGGGTCGACCGCGGCGAGGGTTGCAAGGGCTGCGTCGGGCGCATTCTGCGCGATCTCAACGCGCGCGAGTCGCTCGCGCGCGACGAGCGCGAGAGCGTGATCGGGAGTTCTTTCCAAGACGGTCTTCAGGCTTGCAGCGGCCTTGTCGAGCTCGCCGGCGTCAACAAACGCGCGCGCCGCAATGAGATTCGCCTCATCCAGATATGGCGACTTGGGTTGCTCGCGCTTGAGCGTGTCCATCATCGCAAGCGCCCGTGCACGATCGCGACGCCCGAAGGCCTCCGCGATCTGGAGGGACTGCGCGCTCGCCTGGCTTGCGAGCTCATCGGCGTGTCCCTGCCACCAGTGCCAGCCGGAGAGCAGCAAGGCGCCCCCGGCGACTCCGGCGACGATCCAGAGGCCGTTCACTTTGAGCTGCGTTTTCAGCCATTCCCACTGTTCTTTTTCTGACAGATAATCGTCCACTCAGCCTCCTCAGGACACTCTAGCCGCTCGGGCGGCTCGTGAGCCGCATCAAGAGCTCTTCCACGCGCGCTGCAAGCTCAGATCGCGGGCACTCCGTCTGACCTGTCTCCTGCCGCAAAGGTTTCATGGCGACGACGCCGCGCCCCATCTCCTCGTCACCGCAAATGAGCGCAAGCGCAGCGCCGCTCTTGTCCGCGCGGCGAAACTGCGCCTTGAAATTGCCGCCGCCTAAATTGAACTCGAATCTGCGATGCGGCAGCGCATCGCGCAGCTCTTCGGCCATTTGAATAGCGGCGCCGGACTCCGCCGCGCCATTCACGATGAGGTAAACATCCGCCGGCACTGCGGCCGGCACGCGCGCCGCCTGCACCAGAAGATCGACCACCCTTTCGATGCCGAGTGCAAAGCCGACAGCAGGTGTGGCCTCCCCGCCGAGCTGCGCAATGAGCCCGTCATAACGTCCGCCCGAGCACACCGCATCCTGCGCCCCGAGTGCATCCGTAATCCACTCAAAGACGGTGCGCGAATAGTAATCGAGCCCGCGCACCAGGCGCGGATTCACGCGATACGCGATGCCGATGCGATCGAGCGCGGCGGTGAGCTCCGCGAAGTGCGCGCGCGAGGGCTCATCAAGATGATCGCCTAAGAGCGGTGCGCCGGCGATGACCTCGGCCATTTGAGGGTTTTTGCTGTCAAGGATGCGCAGTGGATTGCCCTGCAGGCGACGGCGGCTGTCCGCATCAAGCGCGCGCTCGTGACGGCGAAAATAGGTGACCAGGATCTCGCGGTACGCGCGGCGCGCCTCGGGTGTGCCGAGCGAATTGATCTCGAGGCGCACGCCGGAGAGTTCAAGTCTGCGCCACAGGCGCGCGGTGAGCGCGATGAGCTCGGCGTCGACGTCGGGACCGGCAAATCCGATGGCCTCGACGTCGAGCTGATAGAACTGCCGATAGCGTCCCTTCTGCGGGCGTTCATGGCGAAACATGGGGCCAATGCACCAGAGCTTGTGGCGCGCGCCGCGCAGGAGGCCGTTCGAGATTGCGGCGCGCACAATGCCCGCCGTCGCCTCGGGCCGCAATGTGAGGCTCTCGCCGCCCTGGTCGGTGAAGGTATACATCTCCTTCTCGACGACGTCCGTGAACTCGCCGATCGCGCGCTTGAAGAGCTCGGTGTGCTCGATGAGGGGCACGCGGATCTCTTCATAGCCATAGGAGCTCGCCACTTCGCGCGCGCACGCCTCGAGGTGCTGCCACGCAGAGATCTTCGCGGGCAGCACGTCGTTCATTCCACGAATGGCCTGGATCTGCTGCGCCACGCCTCAACCTTTTTTCAGAACCCACCACACGACCCCGAGCAGCACCAGACCGATCAACGCAAAGAGCGCAGGCACGGCGAACCGGCGCACATCCGCGAGCGGATCGATTTTCGGGGGCCGCGGAAGATCCGGCAGCACGGTGCGCGCCGTCTCGTTATATAAGGCCACGAGCTCATCGCTCTTCTCCCCGACGAGATCGCTGTAGCGGCGAATGTGGCCGCGGGTGAAGACCGGCGCCCCGAAAATGTCGTACTCTTCCGCCTCGAGCGCGACCACGCTCTTCGGATCGACGTGCAATTTCTCAGAAGCCTGCGCGAGCGTTAAACCCACACGCTCGCGTGCTGCGCGCAACCGCGCGCCGATGCCACTCTGGCGAGCGCCGGGGACATCAGGTGTCATAGTGCGCTAGGAGCCGGCGTTGTGGTTGAGATCGGCGAGCGCGCGCGTCTGATCCGAGGTCGGGAAATCCATGCGCAGCGAACGTGAATAGTGCTCGGCGGCGACGCGGTCGCCCATGGCGCGCGCGACGCGCACGCCGAGCAGCAGAAGATCGGGTGTCGCCTCATAGCTGTCGGTGTAATGAGTGATCGCCGTGCGCGCATCGTTCAAGTGCCCGCGCTCGAATTCAAGGGCCGCCAGCTGATAGGCGGCCTCGGCGAAGTTGGGCTTGATGGCAAGCGCCCGCTGCAGGTTCTGCTTCGCCTCGTCGTCGCGGTGCGCCGCGCGCAGGCACACGCCTATGTTCGTGTACGCCGCCTCAGGTGTGCGATAGAGCGGGTTCGTCGCCGCCTCGAGAAAATACTTGACGCCCTCCTCGGTGCGCCCGGCCTGGCACAGAAAGACCCCGTACTTGTTGTCGACGTCCGGATCCTTCGGCGCATAGCGCAAAGCGGTGCGGTACTCCTCATCCGCTCGCTTAGGATCGCCCAAGCGCTCGTAGAGCTGTCCTAGCGCACTGTGGACCTTGGGGTCGTGCGGATTTTCCTTTAGAGCGCGCTCGAGCTTCTCCTTTGCGATGGCGAGATCACCTTTTTGAAGGTACCCCTCCCCGAGCTGTCTGTTGTAGTTGGCGGCCTGGTCATTGGTGCTCTCCGAGCGCGGAATTGAGCCGCACGCGCCGAGCAGGACAAGGAGCGCAGCAGCGCTGAGCCGTGCGCGCATTGGGTAAGCGTTCATGGCGGCCCCGCGACATTCATGTGTTTGTTTCCCAGGCGCGCGGTCGTGCGGTCAATCACACGGCCGGCAAGCTGTCCGCAGGCGGCGTCGATGTCATCGCCGCGCGTGCGCCGAATGGTGGCGAGCACGCCGCGGCCGACGAGCTCATCCCGAAACCGCTCGATCATCTCCGGCGCCGAACGCCGATAGTGCGTGCCGGGAAAGGGATTGAAGGGAATGAGGTTGACCTTGGCGGGATGTCCCTTAAGGAGTGCGGCAAGCGCGCGCGCCTGGCTCACCGAATCATTGACGCCCGCGAGCATGACGTACTCGAAGGTGACGCTGCGCCCATTTTGCTCATCGATATAGTGCCAGCAGGCATCCAATAATTCGGCGATCGGATGCTTCTTGTTGATGGGCACGAGCTCGTTGCGCAGCTCATCGTCCGCGGCATGCAGCGACACGGCGAGCGCGCAGTTGACCTCCTGCGCAAGCTTCCTGATCTGCGGCGCAAGGCCCGAGGTTGAGAGCGTGACCCGGCGTCTCGAGAGATCAAAGCCGCAGTCATCGAGAAAGATGCGCAGCGCCGGCACGACGGCGCGGAAATTTGCCAGCGGCTCGCCCATCCCCATGAGTACGACATTGGTCACGATGCGCTCGCCCGGCAGGCCCGTTAGCTTGCCCTCTCCCAACTCACGCTTGGCAAGCCACACCTGGCCCACGATCTCCGCCGTCGAGAGGTTGCGATTGAAGCCCTCCTGCCCCGTAGAGCAGAACGAGCAGTCAAGCGCACAACCCACCTGCGAAGAAATGCACAGCGTCCCCCGGTCATCTTCCGGGATGAACACCATTTCAAAGGCCTGCGCCGCATCCGCCTTAAGGAGCCACTTCCTCGTGCCATCCTCGGATACGTGCACGCTCACGATCTCTGGAGTGCGCACTTCGGTGCGCTCATCGAGGAGCTTGCGAAAATCCTTGGCAAGGTCGGTCATCTCATTGATTCGCCCCTCGCCTCTCTTGTAGAGCCAGTGCATGAGCTGGCGCGCTCGAAAGGGCTTGCTCCCGAGCTCAAGGACGAGCGCCTCGAGAGCGACGCGCTCGAGGCCCAAGAGATTCACTCTTTCGGCGGCACTCAGGACCATGGGGAGATCGTTTAACACGTGGTCAACCGCGTGGATAAAGCTCGGTGGATCTGAAAAAGAACGCGATCTCATGGGCCGCCGTCTCCGCCGCATCCGAGCCGTGCACCACATTGCGCTCGATGCTCTCGGCGAGATCCGCGCGAATAGTGCCTTTGGCGGCCTTTTTGGGATCCGTCGCACCCATGATGTCGCGGTTCTTTGCGATGGCGCCTTCGCCTGCGAGCACCTGGACCACGACGGGGCCGGAGGTCATGTAGCGCACGAGATCCGCGTAGAACGGCCGCTCCTGGTGCACGGCGTAGAACGCACGCGCCTCGCGCTCGTCGAGCTGCGTCATGCGCGCGGCGATGACCTTAAGTCCTGCGGCCTCAAAGCGCCGGTAGACCTCCCCAATGAGATTGCGCACGACTCCGTCGGGCTTGATTATGGAAAGCGTGCGCTCAACCGCCATTCGAGGAACCCTTCGCGGAAAAAACGTGAAACCCCCATGAAATGCCGGAGCGCCTGGGCGACCGGCACGGCGCGTGAGTCTACTCCGCGGGAGACGCCCGGCAAAATACGCCGGGGCGACAATTCAGACGGAGAAGCTCTCCCCGCAGCCGCATTCGCCCTTCACGTTGGGGTTCTTGAAGCGAAAAGCCTCGTTGAGCCCTTGCTTCACGAAGTCGATGACCGTGCCGTCGATGAGCGAAAGACTCACAGGATCGACGAACACTTTCACGCCGCGATCTTCGAAAACGACGTCATCCGGAAGCGCGGCATCGGCGTAGTTGATGACATAGGCAAAGCCCGAACAACCGGTCTTGCGGACGCCCAAACGCAAGCCAACACCGGCCCCACGAGCGAATAAGAAGCTCTGCACTCGATGTGCTGCGGATTCGGTAAGCGATATCGCCATCGTGTTCGGAAAAGTCTCCGTTTCACCATTCTACGCTGGATGGCGGGCTCAACATAAGACACGCGTGCAGCGCATCTTCGACCACCAGCAGCCGTCCAAGTTTCTCAACCGGCACCTCAAGGGCCCGCGCCCACTCGGCAGGCTCGCCCACCGAAAGCCCGGACAGTGTGCGGCCGGGAAGTTGCCGCGTAAGCCAGGCTATCACCGCCAGAGTATGCGGGCAGCCATAGGCCTGGAAACGTGCATCCCTCACAGTGCCGCCCTCGATGCGCACGTGAAAGCGGACCCAGGTTTGCTGCTCCGCGCCCCCGGCCTCCCCTCGAATGACCCCGGGGGCGTCCTCAAAAACGCCCGCGCCCGGGAGCTCGGTAAAGAGCTGTCGGGCCATGGGACTTAATATGTCATACTCGATTATGGAGCTATCTATCGACACTCTACATATATCAGGCGCGATCTTCTGCGAAAGTACGTTTGGGGATACGCCCCTCAGCCGCCTGGCCACCCGGGTCACTGCCTGCAAAGCTCGGTCGATGTCCGCATCCGTTGTCCCGCGGCCCAAGCTAAAGCGCAGCGTGCTTTGCGCAAGAGAGCTGCTGCGCCCGAGCGCACGCAGCACATAGGAGGGTTCGCCGGTGGCCGAACTGCAGGCGGAACCGGTGGCGAGCGCAAGCTCCGTCAAGCCGGTCACGAGGCTCTCCCCCTCCACACCCTCGAACGACACCGAGAGAATGTCCGGGATTCGCGGCGCCTCTTCGCCGTTCAAGTGCACGCCGCCCAGTTGCGAAAGCCCTCTCCAGAGCCGATCGCGTAAGCGCGCGAGACGTTCCGATTCGCCCTTGCGTGTGCGGGCGAGCGTGCAGGCGAGCCCAAATCCGACCATCTGATGGGTGGGCAGCGTGCCGGGCCTCAAACCCCGCTCCTGCCCGCCGCCAAAGGTCACTGGACTCAAACGCGCACGGCTCCCCGAGCGCACATAGAGCGCGCCGACACCCTTGGGACCATAGAGCTTGTGAGCCGTGAAGCTTAGGAAATCGATCGGCAGGGCGCGCACATCGACGGGAAGCTTGCCCACTGACTGCGCAGCATCGGTATGGAGCAAGATGCCGCGCTCGGCGCAGATCGCGCCGAATGCGGCGATGTCTTCTACCACGCCGATCTCATTGTTGACCTGCATGAGGCTTACGAGCACGGTGTCGGCTCGGGTCGCAGCTTGGAGCGCCTCGGGCGCGATCCGTCCGGCGCGATCCGGCGCCAGATACGTCACCGTAAAGCCTTCCTTCTCCAGGTGCCGGCAGGGATCGAGCACCGCGCGATGCTCGATGCGGGAAGTGACGATGTGGCGGCCGCGGTCGGCGTTGGCACGGGCTACGCCTAGGATCGCGAGGTTATTGGACTCCGTGGCACCGGAGGTAAAGATGATTTCGGAGGCTTCGGCGCCGATCAACGCCGCGACTTCATCGCGCGCGCGCTCGATGCGCGCCTGCGCGCGCCGGCCCAGAAGGTGTGTGCTCGACGCGGGATTGGCGAAATCGCCGCCTTCGCTTAAGCATTCGCTCATCGCTGCGGCGACGAGCGGATCCACCGGCGTCGTCGCCGCAAAGTCCAAATAAATGGGCGCCGTCATTCGCGCGTGCCGGCGGGACGGCGGCGCTTCTGCACGGCGGTCAAAAAGCCGCGCAGAATGTTGACCTCGTTCTCGTCAGGCTCGGCGCGCTGCAGAAGCCGTCTTAAACGTGCCATGAGGTGCGTGCCGCTTTCGGTGCGATCGCGAAAGTCAACTTCCTCGAGCACCGCAGCCCAATGCTCGTAGAGGAGCGCAAGATCTGCCGCCGACGCGAGCGGCACGGAGCGGGTTTCGACGCTGTGTGCCGTGCCGCCGGCGCAGAAGAGCTCGTAGGCCATGATCTGCACGGCCATCGCAAGATTGAGTGACAGATAGCTCTCGTGCGCGGGAATGCGGATCAGAAGATGCGCCGCCTCGAGATCCTCGTTGGTGAGGCCCGTGCGTTCGGCGCCGAACAGCAGCGCCACGGGCGCGTGCGCCGCCTCGGCAACGAGGCGCGCCGCCGCCTCCCGCGCATCGATGATGCGGAAATTCTGGTCGCGATGGCGCGAGGTCGTGGCGGCAATGAATCCGCAGCCATCGATGGCCTCCCCCAGCGTATCAACCACACGAGTTCTCGAGAGCACGTCATCGGCGCCCGAAGCGCGCGCCACGGCATCCGGATGCGGGAAGAGCTTGGGCCGCACGAGCACGAGCTCCGTGAGCGCCATGTTCTTCATGGCGCGCGCACAGGCGCCGATATTGCCCGGATGCGAGGGCTCAACGAGTACGATTCTGATCAACGAATGCTATCCTCGACTGCATGCAGCCACTTCTCAACATCGCAGTACGCGCTGCGCGCCGCGCGGGCGAAATCATCGTTCGCAGCATGTCGCGCCTCGACAGCCTGCAGATCGCATCGAAGGGCCGCAATGACTTCGTCACTGAAGTCGACCATGCCGCCGAACGGGAGATCATCGCCGTCATCCACAAGGCGTACCCCAATCATGCCATTCTCGCCGAGGAAAGCGGCGCGAGCGGCGAGGACGATACGCTGTGGATCATCGATCCGCTCGACGGCACGACCAACTTCGTGCACGGTAATCCGATCTTCTGCGTCTCCATCGCCTGCCAGCACAAGGGCAAGCTCGAGCACGCCGTCATCTACGACCCCCTGCGCCAAGAGCTCTTTACGGCCTCGAACGGCGGAGGTGCGCATCTGGACAACCGACGCATGCGCGTCACCCAGCAGCGCACGCTCGAGGGCGCGCTCATCGCCACGGGCTTTCCCTACCGCGCCAATACGCGCTACATCGACGCCTACATGGCGATGCTGAAGACCGTGATGATGAAATCCGCCGGCGTGCGTCGCCCCGGCTCCGCGGCGCTCGATCTTGCCTATGTGGCGGCCGGCCGGGTCGATGCCTTCTGGGAGATCGGCCTTTCGCCCTGGGATACGGCCGCCGGCACGCTTCTCATCCAGGAGGCGGGCGGACGCATCGGCACACTCACAGGAGAGGTCTATACCCAGAAGGGCAATATCGTCGCCGGCGCCCCGCGGGTGTATACCGCGCTCCTGGCGGCGCTGGCGCGCCACGTGCCAAAGGACCTGCGCGACGAGTGATGCGCCCTTGAGGGCAAGCCTACGCTGGGACGGGCTTGCCGAGCGGACTGCGCTTGAAGCCGTACAGGAAGTACACAATCGCGCCGATCAAAGTCCATACCCAAAAGCGCGCCTGCGCAATCCCGGGCAGGCTCACAAAGAGATACGAGCACCCTAAGATCGCGAGAACGCCAATGACATTGACGGCCGGGCAGCGAAAAGGCCGGGGACGCTCGGGCTGCGTTTGCCGCAGCACCACCACCGCCACACTGACAGCAATGAATGCGAAGAGCGTGCCGGTGTTGGAGAGTTCCGCGATTGCAGAGACCGAGAACAACCCCGCGATCACGGCGACGAATGCGCCGGTCACGGCCGTCACCAAGTGCGGCGTCTGAAAGCGCTTGTGCACGCGGCTGAAGACCTCCGGCAACAGGCCGTCGCGCGACATCACGAAGAAAATGCGCGACTGCCCGAAGAGCATCATCAGCACCACCGTCGGCAGCGCCACGACAGCGGCGAGCGCGACGAGATTGCCGACGGTGGCGAACCCCAAATGCCGCAGAATATAGGCGAGCGGCTCCGTGTTGCCCACGAGCTGCTGATAGGGCGTAGAACCGATGGCCCCCGCGGCGACCAGCACATAGAGAAGAGTGCACACGCCCAAAGATCCCAGGATCCCGATCGGCACGTTGCGATTGGGATTGCGGGTCTCCTCCGCGGCAGTAGCCACAGCGTCAAATCCGACATAGGCGAAGAAGATGAGCGCCGCCGCTGCCATGACGCCCTTCGCCATGCCGTCGACTTCATGGGATGCGAAACCGAAGGGCATGAAAGGCGTGAAATGGGCCCAGTCGATCTTGGGTATGACGATGAAAATGAAGGCAGCGAGCGCGCAGAGCTTCACCACCACCAGGATCGAGGTCACCGTGGCGCTGGCGCGCGTGCCGATGATGAGAAGACAGGTGACGATGAGCACCGCACCCACGGCCAGGATGTTGATCCCCCCGCCGTGCACGGCAAACATGCCCGCCTTGAGAGCGAGCGGCAGCGGCATGCCGAGGCTCTGCAGGAGTCCCGCCATGTAGCCCGACCAGCCCACCGCGACCGCGGCGGCCGAGACGGCGTATTCCAAAAT
>Ga0182024_10015679_pt1 | contig 14469 bp, 14 predicted proteins | sample P32metaG_FD_120480 | JGI IMG/M metagenome (GOLD analysis project Ga0182024, IMG submission 120480) | Permafrost microbial communities from Stordalen Mire, Sweden - P3-2 metaG (Illumina Assembly) | ecosystem: Environmental > Terrestrial > Soil > Wetlands > Permafrost | place: Sweden: Stordalen... | reverse complement strand
CTCAACGATGATTTGAGTCAAGACCGTCCGCGTGAGATCCTCATTCGTCTTGGCATCCACCACCTGCACCTCGCCGCCTTTGCGGACCATCTCGGCCACTTCTTCCAGGTTTATGTAGCGGCTGTTGGTGGTATCGTAAAGCCTGCGATTTTCGTATTTTTTGATGACGATTTTGGGCGGTTGACTCATAAATGTAATCCTAGTATACTCGATCAGATGCTGCGATGCAGCAAGAAGGGACCGGCTCAAAAATGTCGAATACCGGTGCAGGTTCCTGGTCAGTATTTGCCGATACGGTCCGCCAAGGCGAGGACACCTTCGCCTCCGCCCAGAAAATGTTTCTGGATATTGCGGCGCAACAGAATACGATGTTGATGGGTTTCGTCGAGCAAAGCCTAGGCAACGGTGTTACGCCGGAAATAATTGACTTGGCTAGAAGAACTACGCAGACGTTTCTCCAATCGCAGACGATGACGCTGGACCTCGCCGTCGAGCAGACCCAGTTGGGTATTGGATTGTTGAAGGGAATGGCGGGCAATTCAGCCGGTTCACTCAATATCGAGTTCTGGGACATGTTGGAGAAAGGCGCTATCACTTTTGCGGCGGCTCAAAAGCGGCTGTTGGAATATGCCGGCCAGCAGGCCGACGCCATGATGAAAGCGGGCCGGGAAGGCTCCGCAACCTCGAATCCGCTTTCGCAGATGGCGGGTTTGGCGCAACAGGCTGCGCAAGCTCTCTCGCCCAAAGAATTTTTGGATCTGCTGACCAAGGCCCAGCAGCAGCCGCAGCGGCTGTTCAAGGATCCGCCCTCCGCCGACCCCGCCGAGCATTTCCTGAACCTGGAGCGGCAGAGGTTCGAGGATTACTTGGACTTGCAGCTCAAGCTCAGTGAGCAAGCCGCACGTCTCATGGATGATTGGACCCGCGCGTGGCAGACCGCCTCCGCCTGGCAACCTTCCATCACTTTTGAGGATCTCGCGCGCCAGGGTGTGGAAGCATTCGTCAAAGCCCAGAGCGAGATTCAGGGATTCGAGTTCCGATCGTCAGGAGCAAACTGGAGCTAAATCACATGTCAACCACTCCCAGAACGTATCCGTGGGCATCCCAATTCGGCCCCAGCTCGGTGACTTTCCGGCTGATGCGCGCCGACGACAAGGACCTCTTCAAGACCTTCATCCGCTCGCTACCCGCCGAAGACAATTTCTATCTTCTGCTGGACGTGCAGAAGGACTCGGCCATCGACAATTGGATGCATGGTATTGAGTCCGGCGCAACGCTCAGCGTGATCGCGGTCGAGAATAATCAGATCGTTGGCTATTGCAATCTCCACACCAACGAGACGCCGTGGATCCGGCACGTCGGCGAAATCCGGATGAGCGTGTCGCCTGCTTTTCGCGGACGGGGCTTGGGCCAGACGCTAGCGAACGAAGTGTTCGCCATCGCCCGCGCGCGTGGATTGCAGAAAATTTGGGCGCGCATGGCCGCCAGCCAAAAAGCAGCTCAAAATGTTTTCGAAAGCCTGGGATTCCACGCCGAGGCGCTTCTGGCCGACTTCGTCAAAAATGCCAACGGACGCACCGAGGACCTGGTGATCATGTCCTACGACGTTACCGGGTTCGTGAACTAGGGCCGCTCGAAAGGAGAGTCCCCGTATGACCTCACCTACATTACGCCCGCGCATGACGGCCGATGATGCCGCGTTTCTGTATCTCGAGCGCAAGGAAATGCCATTGCATATCGGGAGTGTCTCAGTCTTCGAAGGCCCGCTGCCGTTTGAGCGCTTTGTTCAGCAGATCGATTCCAAACTCCACTTGATTCCCCGCTACCGGCAGCGCGTGGTTCCGGCGCCGTTTAATATCGGCCATCCCAGTTGGGAAGACGATCCGCACTTCGATATCGGCAACCACATTTTTCAACTGAACTTGGAACCGCCTGGCGATGAAGCCGCATTGAGCGCGCTATCCGGCAAACTGTTCAGCAAGATGATGGACCGCACGAAGCCCCTATGGGAGATTTTCCTGATCGACGGTGTGGCGGGTGGTCGCTCGGCCATGCTCGCGAAAGTGCATCACGCGATGGTGGATGGAGTCTCGGGCGTGGGCTTGATGGGAATCATGATGGATACCTCGCGTGAGATGCGGCCACTCGCCGACAAGCCCGATTTCGCCCCGCCGCCGCTGCCTGATCCCACGCAGCTTTATTTCAACGCGCTGGCACACACTTTTCAGCAAGGTCTGGAGCGCATGTTCACTTTGCAGCAGGACTATCTCAGCTTGTTGCGGACTATGTCGTCGACCGAGAGCGTGAAAGCCATCGCCGACGTGGCGCCGCTGCTGGCGGAACTTGCTCTGCCTGCCGATCGCCTACCGTTTAACAACCCGTGTTCGGGGGAACGACGCATCACCTGGAGCGAGTTTTCGTTCGCCGATGCTCGCGGCATTCGAGGAGCGCTGGGCGGCACAGTGAACGATGTGGCGCTGACGGTCCTGACCGGCGCGGTGAGCCGTTATGTGAAAATGTGCGGCCAGCCCGTGGCACGCCGCTTCTGCCGCTTCATGGTCCCCGTAAATGTTCGACGCGAGGATCAGCGCGGGGACCTAGGCAATCAGGTGTCGGCGCTGCTGGTGAATGTGCCGTTAGATGTCGACGATCCAGCCGAGCGCCTCAAGCTGGTGAACAAGCGCACCGAGACGCTGAAGAACGCGCGGCTGGCCGACGTGCTGCGCGTCGTCACCAACGCGGGCGGACTGGCCCCCGCGCCGCTACAGGCGCTGGTTATGGCACTGCCATTTATCACGTTGCCGGCGCCCGTGTTCAACATGGTTTCCACCAACGTGCCTGGGCCGCAAATCCCTCTCTATGCCGGCGGCCAGGAGATGCTGAATTATTTTCCGCACGTGCCGGTGGGCAACGACATGGGAATGAACTGCGCCATCCAGACCTACAACCAGAAGATGGTGTTCGGGATCACGTCCGATTACGCTGCCGCTCCCGAGGCGCACCACATGCGTGAATTTCTGTACGAATCCTTCGGTGAATTGCGCCGCGCCGCCGGATTGCAGGAAGCGCCGCAGCATATTACTCCAGCACCGAAGAAGCGCCACCCGCGCGGGGTGGATCCGGTAGAGACCGAACAGGCGAACGTGACGGCGACTTAATTCACCGGCTCCCTCACGGTCGCGGCTGGGTAACACGTCTTTCCGAACCGCGAGCGTAAGCGACCGGTTGCATTTCTACCAGCGAGACCACCGCGATCTCGTGGCCGCACTTCAGAGCCGGGAAATCGTGATCGCAATATTCGCGGATCAGCAAGGACTTGGTGCAGTCGCACGCCAGCTTGCCTTTCAGCACCTTGTCTGCGTCTTCGGCGAAAGTGAAGGACCTTCCACTATATGAGAGCGTCACACTACTCGGAAGCATACAGTAGCGTAACGGCCAACCCAGCCATCGCGGAAGAGAGCGCCACTGTATAGCAGGCTCAGTACTAAGGTTTGGGTTTTGGCTTGGGAGGCTTCACCAATTGGACTGCCTTGGCCTTTTCCAGCAACTCACGCCGATCCACCAAGTGATAGAACTTCAGCGCGGTCTCACCGCCGCTCAAATGATCGAGAAGCTGTTCCAGCGCATCCGAAGGGTTGTGAGCGTGGATCTCCGCGGCGCGCAAATAGCCGGCGTTTCGCAGTCGCGAGAAAAGTTCGGGAAGCGTGTATCGTCCTTCCAACGTCAATCCGCCCGCTTTTTGAGAACGGCTGGCCAAATACTGCACCAGCAGCAGCTCATCAAAGAGCATCGGCGCAAGGAACAGACGGCCTTGGTCCACTTCGAAGCCGGTGTCCAGCCGTCGCGAGCGTCGAATGGAGTGCGCGGAATCGAAGTGGGCTTGCCAATCCACCTTCGGTTCCTTGCGGCTCAAGTAGTGGCGCGAGACATCGAGCAGCCAGCCCGGATCGTCAAAATTAATGGCGGCGCTGGTCTTGTCGATCCATTCGAAGAAGGCGTGCTGCCCGGTGGCTTTCTCTTCGAGCAGCACGAACTGATCGCCGGACTTCGGCAGCGATTTCACCAGCCCGCGCCGCAGCGCGTCCGTGGCTTTGCCGCTCTCAATGCGGTACACGCGAAACCGGGCGTGCCATTTCACGGGAGCTCCGCAGTAGGGGCAGGGATCTTTGGCGGCTGTCGCTTCGAAGAAAGGCCGCGTCGGGGCTGGAGCGTAGAGCTCGGCTAGAGTTGGCGTGTAACGCTTGATTTCCAGATGCGCTGTTTTGAGTGCGAGCCCCATGTGGCGCGTGAACACGTCCAGAATGCAGGCCAGGCAGATCCATTTCTCGGTTTGGATGATGGATTCGGGCGGGAAGGCGGAAAGATCGAGCGGTTGGATGCCGGTAGAAACTTTCTTGGGCGTACCGGATTTTTTCGGCGCTCCCTTCCGGTCGCGGCTCGGTTTGGCGGCAGCTCGTTTGGTGGATTTCGCGGATGGAGGTTTTTTCGGGGGTGATTTGGCCGGCATTCGAATCCCTGCAACCATTTTATTGGGATCTTAACCGGAATGGCCAATGACGAAAGTTTTCGTTGACAATGACGAAGGACTTCGTCAATAATCATTGCATGACTTCCAAACGCCGCAGGCCGACCGAGGGCGAGTTGAGCATCCTCGGAGTTTTGTGGGAAGGCGGTCCCCGCTCCGTGCGGGATATTCAACGCATCTTGAATGAATCGCGTCCTACCGGTTATACGACGGTTCTGAAACTGATGCAGATCATGACCGAGAAGGGACTGGTGGAGCGCGACGAATCGCAGCGTCCGCAAATCTACCGGGCCCGGTACTCCCAGGAACAGACGCAGCGGCAGTTGTTGCGCGATTTGCTGGACCGCGCGTTCGGCGGCTCGGTGAAGGAACTGGTGCTGCAGGCCTTGGCTACCAAACGGTCGTCGCCCGAGGAGCTGGAAGCCATGGAAAAACTCTTGGATCGGTTCGAAGGAGACAAAAAATGACAGCGCTCGAGCAGGCTCTCCGTACGGCACTCCTCGATTTCGTGTGGCAGGGAGTGGTGGTTGCTTTTCTACTGTGGATGGCGCTCTTCGTGATGAGAAGGCGATCCGCGAATGCAAGATATATCGCAAGCTGTCTGGCTCTGATCACATTGGTCGCGTTGCCGGTCCTCACGGTTTGCGTCGTGCACTCGCGGCCCATCGCTTCGCGAGTAAGTGAACCATTTTTTTCGACTGTGCCGCAGACGGTGGCCGCGGTTTGGAAGGGATCGGTTGCATCTACGCCGGACTGGCTGGGTTCGCTTGGATCGTTGGCGATACCAGCCTGGGCGTTCGGCGTGATCCTGTTCTCGTTGCGGCTGGCTTGGGGATCGAGACAAGTGGCCGTCCTGCGCCGCAGTGGGGAGCTTGCGGAGGGTTCGGTGCTCGCCGTGGCGGCTTCCATCGGCTCGCGCCTGGGACTCACTCGTCCCGTACGGATCTTGATTACTTCTCTGGCGGAAGGGCCGAGTGTGGTGGGTTGGATTCGCCCCGTCATTCTGCTACCGGCGGCAACACTGCTGGGGCTGACTCCGGAGCAATTGGAAGCCGTGCTGGCGCATGAGTTCGCGCATATACGGCGCTACGACTATCTGGTGAATGTCCTCCAGATGGTAGTGGAGACGCTCTTGTTCTACCATCCGGCCGTGTGGTGGACCTCGGCGCGAATCCGCCACGAACGGGAACTGTGCTGTGACGACCTGGCGGTGAGCTTGTGCGGCGATCCGGTGTGCTATGCGCGCGCGCTCACCAAGCTCGAGAGGCAGCGCACATTTGCTCCGAAAATGGCCATGGGCAGCAACGATGGTCCGCTGTTGTATCGGATTCAGAGACTCACCGGAGCCGCAACCCGTCGGTTCGGCCCGTCCAGGCTTCCCGGCATTCTGGCCATTTGTCTGGCCGTCGCGTGCGTTGGCCTCTGTGTGACGTGGAGTCGCGTTCACGCTCAGGAAGTGAAAGTGCGCCCGGCTGCTCCGAAGGCTGCGGCCGCGCCCACACCAGCGGTGGCGGATGCGCCGGGCGTGCGTGTGGACGTGGGCGATGCGACCGTACTGGTTCGCGTCCCGGTGGAGTATCCACGATCCGCGATCGAGGACGAAATTGAGGGGAACGTGCGAGTTGAGGTCACTGTCGATGCGAGTGGAAAAGTCAAAGTCGCGCACGTGTTGAGCGGACCTGACGAGTTGCGCGACACGGTTCTGGCGTCCGTCCAGAAGTGGAATTTCAAAGCTGATTCCAGCAGTGACCCGGTGCGAGTCAGCGTCCGGTTCCAGTTGCCCAAAGCCGAAATCGACGTCGACGATGATGATTCCGATGTCGATATGGACGCCGACACGGATTCCGATGATGACGAAGTGGCGGAGGTTGAGAAGGCGATGCCGGAGCTCGAAAGCGCGCTGCAGGAAGCCGAATCGGCAATCGAAGAAGCCGAGTCTGAGCTAAATGAAAAATTCGCCGATCTGACATCTCAGGTGGAAGAAGCCCAACACGAGCTGGAAAAGCTGGGAAAAATCGACGAGCACATAAATCTGATGGACGGCCGCGTCCTGAAACACTTGCGCATTCTAGGACTCTCCGATCAATCGCGCAATGATCTGTTGAAGAAGCTGCCGGTCCACGAAGGCGACACTCTTTCAAAGAGCGGGATTGAGAAGTTAGATAAGGTGCTTCACGAATTCGATGGCCATCTCTCTTGTTTCGCCATTCCGATCGACGATGGTAAGGCCACGATCCTAATAGAGCGCAAGTAACCAGCCGCGTTCCCTAAACTCTGGAGAGCTTATGAAGCGCAAGCTGGAGGTGTGCGCGAGGGGATTCCTGCGAGCCACCGGCCGCAAGCGCGAGGCGATGTTGCTCGAAGCGCGTGCGAAATGCGCGGCAAGGAATCGCGCGCCGTGACGGCGTAGGGCTAACGATAGACGCATCAGCATTTCGACCGTAGCGCACGCTCACATGCGTGCAGCGTTCACACTCGTGTGAACGCCTGGAGCTCTTCCGGACACTGGTGTTCGCAAGAGTGCGAACACGGCACGCAAAAAGTGCGTGCGCCACATTGGTTGTGACATAATGTTTAAACTTGCCATGAGGTTGCTAACTCGCTGCGCCTTCGCGGCTGCAATGCTATTTAAGTTGCTGGCAGCCCAGCAACCGACGCCTGCGCCCGCGCCTAACGAGCCTCCCAAAGAGCTCACCGAAAAAGAAAAGGAAGATCTCGACGCGGGCATTCCCATCACCAGCGAACTGGTGCGAAAAACCTGCTCGCCCTGCCACAAAGCGGACGACAAGCAACGCCTGTCGCGTATTTCCTGGCGCCGCACGACGCCCGAAGGCTGGGAACAAACCATCAAGCGCATGATCAGTCTGAACGGCGTGAAGATGGAGCCCGCCGAGGCGCGCGAGATCCTGAAATATCTTGCGGACAATCTCGGTCTCGCGCCGGAAGAGGCTCGCCCGGCTGCTTTTGAAGTGGAAAAGCAGATGATCGATTACAAATTTCCGGACAAGGATACGGAATCCACTTGCTCGAAGTGCCACTCCATGGGCCGCGTCATTTCGCAGCGCCGAACCAAGAGCGAGTGGGAATTGCTGGTGGCAATGCATCGCGGCTACTACCCGCTTTCCGATTTTCAGGCGTTCCGGCGCGTGGGCCCTCCGCAGACCGAGCCCGGTCCGGACGGCCGTCCTCCCGATAATCGCCATCCGATGGACAAGGCAATTCCGTACCTAACAGAAAAGTATCCGCTAAAGACGCCGGAATGGTCGGAGTGGGCTCCCAACATGCGCGCCCCGAAGCTGGTGGGCCGCTGGGCGTTTTACGGATACCAGACCGGGAAGGGTTCGCTCTATGGAGTGACCACCATCAAGGCCACGGATAAGGAAGACCAATTCACCACCGAGACGCGCTACGTTCGCGCTAAGACGGGCGATGTGGTGACGCGGCAGGGAAAGGCTGTGGTTTATACGGGATTCCAATGGCGCGGGCGCTCGTTCGCCGCATCCAATGACAAGGCTGGTATGCGCGAAGTGATGTTTGTGGAGCGCAACCAACGCGAGCTTTCCGGACGCTGGTTCACGGGCGCTTACGAAGAAATCGGCATTAATGTGACGCTGCGGCGAATCGGCAACGATCCAATTGTCCTGGGTCTCGACAACCTCGCGCTCCAGACCGGCGCGACTCGCGAAGTGCAAATCCACGGGACGAATTTTCCAGCTGACATTTCTTCTTCGGCCATCGACTTCGGCCCGGGCGTTACCGTGAAGCGCGTGGTAAGCGTTTCGCCCGATCTGGTGAAGGTGGAAGTGGAGGTTGCGAAGACCGCTGGAATCGGACCTCGAGACGTTGGTGTGGCGGGCATGTATCGGGAGGGCGCGGCCGTGGTGTACGACAAGATCGACGCCATCAAGGTCCGGCCACAATCTGGAATGGCGCGCGTGGGAGGCATCCAGTTCCCGAAAGAATACCAGCAGTTCGAAGCGATTGCCTACAACAATGGCGCCGACGGGAAGCCCGACACCAAGGACGATCTCAACCTGGGACCCATCGACGTAGCCTGGAGCATCGAAGAGTACACTGCGACGTTTGACGATGATGACAAGCAATGGGTCGGAACGCTTGATGACAACGGACTCTTCACGCCCAATGTCGACGGGCCGAATCCTAAGCGCAAAAATCACGCCGACAATTATGGCGACGTGTGGGTAATCGCCACCTACAAGCTACCCGATGGAAGGACGTTGCGGGCGCGTGGGCATCTGCTGGTGACCGTTCCGCTGTACATCCTGTTCGATCAACCGGAGGTCGCTCCATGAGCCAGCTCGCGCTCCGCGAATTTCATTCCTTCCAGGCCGCCGGCAAGGATTTCGTCTATCTGGTTCCGAGCGCGGCCGTGTTTGAGCTGGATGATTCCTCGGCCGCCGTGATCAATCGATTGCGGGCGGGGAATATATCGCGCGAAGATCTGGCGCGTCAACTTTCGGCATTGTTTCCGGCCTCTGAAGTGGATGAAACCATATCGGAGTTGTTGCGGGTCCGCGCTATCGGCGAAATAGGAGTGCCGGAGAAGAAGTCCCCCAAGGTAATGCCGCCGGAGAATTTCCCCCTGACCACGATGGTGCTCAACGTCACCAATCAGTGCAACTTGAGCTGCACTTATTGTTACGAATACGGCGAAGACAAAATCGTCGACACCGAAAACGGCAAGAAGCCGAAATTCATGAGCGAAGAGACCGCGCGCGAAAGTGTGGACTTCATGCTGCGCGAGGCCGGCGCAAACAAAGTTGCGCATCTCACCTTTTTCGGCGGCGAAACGCTGATGAATTTTCCGGTGCTGAAGTCGGCCATGAGTTACGCCCGCCAACGCGCGGCGGAAACCGGCAAGCAAGTGGACTTCAGTCTCACCACCAATGCCACGCTGCTGCGTCCCGAGATCATCGAATTTCTAGCGGAAAATCGGGTGGGTGTAACCATATCGATCGATGGGCCGAAGGAGATGCAGGACCAGTTCCGCGTTTTTAGCAACGGCAAAGGCAGTTACGATATCGTCGCTCCGAAGATCAAGGAGCTGCTGAAGCGGCATCGCAGCCGTCCCATTGGCGCGCGCGTCACGCTCACTTCTCAAACGCTCGATATCCGCAAGATCTACAAGCATCTGACGGAAGAAATCGGATTCTGGGATGTAGGGTTCGCGCCGGTAACAACGTCGCCAAGCACAAAGTATGCGATCGCGGAGTCGGGTTTCGATGCCATGCTGGAGCAGTTCCGCGCGCTCGCTGCAGACTTTCTCGAAGCGGCGCTCGAGAATCGGCATCACGGATTCTCGAACGTCAAGGACACGCTGGAAGAAATCCACAAGGGCGTGAGCAAAGCGTATCCTTGCGGCGCGGGTTTGGGGCTGATGGGCGTTTCCACCGATGGCGACGTGGCGCTGTGCCATCGTTTCGCGGGCTCGGACGCGCACAAGTTAGGGACCGTTCGCGATGGAATCGATCGGCTGGTACAGATCGGGTTTCTCGAAAAACATCACATCGATGACAAGACCGATTGCAGCCAGTGCTGGGCGCGCCCGCTATGTTCCGGCGGCTGCTACCACGAGGCGCATACGCGCTATGGCGAGACTGCTCGGCCGAACTTGCACTATTGCGAATGGATACGCGGATGGACCGACACTTGTCTCAAGATCTATGCCGAGCTATCCGTGAGCAATCCAAAGTACCTGGAACAATTTGACGAGAAGGTGGACTATGAAGCATCTCCGGTCAGTTAACAGCAAGGCGAAGCGTGTGGCTCGCGCAGCCGATCCGCGGAATGATGTCGTGGCGCTGCAGGGACCACCGACGCCCGCCGCCGCCCCGCACATTCCGCTCGGTTGTACACTTATTTTCTCTCCCGGTTGGGAGGCTGACCATAACGGTGGCACGGCCGGGCTTTGCACGCCGGTGGAGCGCGATATATTCGATTGCCATGAGGGCTGCTTCTGGCCCGCGCAGGTTCCGGATCAGTTGAACCACGCGCCGGACTGGACCGCCAAGTGCGCTTCCGCGCAAAAAGATTGGCGAAAGATCGATCTGGTATTTCCATGAGGATGAAAATTATCCACCCTTGGGTGGGGCAGACCCCCTGGTCTGCGCGGGTCCCCCTGGACCCGCTGCTCGCCAGTGAAATCAGCTTCAAGCAAACCCAGCCAGCCGACGAGGGCGTCGGCTGCGGACCAGGGGGTCCGCCCCACTTTGATCCACGCAAGTGGACCAGGCCCTTTCGCCTGCTTAGCGCCTTCCTATTTCTTCTGCCTTTCGGGCCCGCGCGCGGCGCCGAAGACAAGCTGATCGGCGGGAACGGCACGCTATATCTGGGTGGCCGTCCGGGTCACATTGTCATCATCGACGAAGCCACTGAAAAAGTCGTTGGCCAAATCCAGATGAAAACTGGGACGCCGGCCGATATCGAGCTCTCCCAGGACAAAAAGCGATTCTATTGCCTGGATATGTCGTTCGAGAATGTCGAAATTGTCGATATCGCCTCGCGGCAGTCGATCGACACGTTCAAATTGAGCGAAGGCAATAAGAAGGCGCGCATTTTCGGCTTCGAAGCAGATCCGTTGAACAGGTTCATGATCATCATGACCAAAACGGCCACCAAACAACCCGATCGTTGGGAAATCAGTGCACCCACGCTGCAACAGTACGATCTGAAAGAACACAAAGTGATGCGCACCATCCCGTGGCCCAAGGGTGAGGAGCGCGAGTTCGCCAACATGCATTTTTCGCCGGACGGAAAGCTGCTCTACTTCTTCGGAGATGACATTCTGGTCTACGACACGGTCGATTTCAAGCAGGTGGATAAATGGGAGCTGTCCAAGCCCATCGAAGACGGATTCGGCCGCATTGACTTCGATGCCCTGGATGACAATAACGAGGAGCCGGGCTTTTTCACGGGACTGTTTACGGTGCAGGACGCTGTGCAGAACCGGAAGATCATGGGCATCGCGCGCGTGAATTTTGAGAAGAAGAGCGTGGATTTTCATGCCATCGGTCCGGACAATCGAGTCAGTTTCTCGCTCGCGCCGGGCCGCAAGATGGGCTACGGCTTGCATTCGGAGATCGGGAAATACGAGTTCTGGTCGTTCGATCTGGTGAACAATCGTCTGGACAGAAAAGCTGAATTCCAGGGACGGCCGCGCATGTCCTTGAAGACCAGTAGTAACGGAAAGGTGCTGTATATCTGGCAAGCCGGGAACACAATCGATCTATACGAGGCTTCCACGTTCAAATATATGCGGACGATCACGCTGGATGCCGACATGACGGGGTCTCTGCATGTCATGCCCGGCCACTAGAGATTCCCGTAGCGCACGCACTCGTGCGTGCCGTGTTCGCTCTCTAGCGAACACAATTGTGCGGCAGAGATCCGGGCGTTCACATGAGTGTGAACGCGGCACGCAAGAGTGCGTGCGCCACGTCGGAGGTACCGGTGCCGGAAAGATCCGCTAAGACGCTGCTCCATTACGCGCTCCCCTACTGGCGCCGCCTGGTGCTGGTATTGGTGCTGAGCCTGCTCAGTACCGCGCTTTCGCTGGTGCTGCCGTATCTTTCGAAAGCCCTGATCGATCGCGGCCTGCTGGGACGCGACACGCACGCGCTGGTTGTGATTGTCGCTCTGTTCGCTGGCATCACGCTAGTAAGCTTCGTGCTGAACGTGGTGAGCGGGATTCGATATACGGGCACGTCCGCGCAGATTCTTTTCGACATGCGCTTGTCGCTCTACCGCCATCTGCAGCGGCTTTCTCCACGCTTCTACGCTCGAACGCGGCTGGGCGAGATTGTGAGCCGCATCAATAACGATATCGCCGAGATCCAACGCGTGGCCGCCGAAACGGCGCTGGCGTGGCTTGGGAACGTGCTGTTTCTGATCGGAACCGTATTCTTCATGCTGTGGCTGGACGCGCGCCTTTTTCTGTTGACCATCGCATTGTTGCCGGTCAGCTTCTGGGCGCTGGTCCATTATCGCCGGCGGCTGGAGGGAAAGGTGGCCACGCTGCGCCAGGCCAGCGCCGATATCGGAAGCTTTCTGATCGAGACTCTGCAAGGCGTCAAGCTGATCGTGACTTCGAACGCGCAAGAACGCGAAGAGCTGCGGTTTCGCGGCAAGAACGACACGTTTATTCGCGCCTTGATGTCCATGCAGCTTTTGAGTTATCTCTCGGGCGGATTGCCGGGTTTGATTCTCTCCGGCAGCACCGTGTTGGTCTTTCTCTATGGTGGTCAGCAGGTAATCCACGGAGCGCTGAGCATGGGTGCATTCGTGGCTTTCCTGGCGTATCAGATGCGTTTATTCCCGCCCATTCAAGCGTTGATGGGCCTGTATACCAGCTTGGCCACGGCGCGCGTATCGCTGGCGCGCGTGAACCAGATCTTCGATACAGCGCCCGAAGTTGTGGAGGCGCCGGACGCCATCGCGCTACCCGAAGTTCGTGGCGACGTGAGTTTCGAAAACGTCACGCTCACGTTCGATCGCAACGGACCGGTTCTAGATGGCGTCAGTTTTTCAGTGCGGGCGGGCGAAACGCTGGCCGTCGTCGGACCGAGCGGCAGTGGAAAATCCACCATTGCCGATCTGTTGCTGCGCTTGCTGGATCCCGATGCCGGCACGGTCCGCTTGGATGGGCACGATCTGCGCGGCATCCGGCTGGCGGATTTGCGAGCGCGCGTGGTGATGGTTGAGCAGGAACCGTTTGTGTTCCATACCTCCGTCGCGGAGAATTTGCGGTACGCTTGCCCACACGCGTCCGACCAGGATCTGGAAGAAGCCGCGCGCGCCGCCGGAATCCACGATTTCATTCGCAACCTGCCGCTTCAGTACGAAACGCAGGTGGGCGAGCGCGGTATGGCTCTGTCGGCGGGTGAGCGCCAGCGCATCGCCATCGCGCGCGCGTTTCTTGCCAATCCGGCAGTGCTGGTGCTGGATGAGCCAACCGCCGCGCTCGATCCGGTTTCTGAACGGCAAGTAGTTGCGGGTTACGGCGCGATCATGAAGGGCCGCACCACCATCCTGATTTCGCACCGGTTGGAACTCGCAAGCCAAGCCGACCGCGTAGTGGTGCTGGACGGCGCGAAAATCGCGGAGACCGGCTCGCCCGAAGAACTGCGAACGGGGCAGGGAAGCTTCGCCAAGTTGTTCGGTGTCGCGACGATTGCGCCGTGAAAACGCCGGTTCGCATCGCCGTCGTCGACAGCGGCGTCCACGCACAGCATCCGCACGTGAATGGCGTCGCGGGCGGCGTGTCCATCACGCCGGATGGCCGCGAGGGATCGGATTACACCGACCGTCTGGGTCACGGAACGGCCGTAACGGCTGCCATCCGCGAGAAAGCTCCGGACGCGGCGATCTACGCGGTGAAGGTGTTTCACGATTCGCTGGCCACGCGAATCGAGTCGCTAGTTCATGCGCTCGATTGGTCCGAGAAAAACGGCATGCACCTTATCAACCTGAGCCTGGGCACGGATAATCCGCAGCATGAAGCCGTCTTGCGCGCCGCAGTGGACCGGCTGGTGGGGCAGGGAATCAAGCTGATCGCTGCGTACGAAGACGCGGGCGTGCGCTGGTTGCCCGGCTCGATCGCGGGTGTGGTTCCGGTGGTGTTGGATTGGGATTGCCCGCGCGATGCGTATCGCACGTCGGCACTGCCGGATGGACGAATGCTGTACCACGCGTCCGGTTTTCCGCGGCCGATCCCCGGCGTAGCGCCCGAGCGCAATCTCAAGGGCATCAGCTTCGCGGTGGCGAATGTCACCGGGTTGATCGCGAGAGGCACCGACTCCCTTACGGTCGCGGTTCGGTAACACCCTACTACTCAGAGACCGTCTGTCGTGGCGTTATGAAAACTAGGGGTTAGCAGTTTGGGCAACCAATTGAAAACCCAAATCTGCGGCGGCAGCATGGAGACG
>Ga0182024_10015678_pt1 | contig 14470 bp, 13 predicted proteins | sample P32metaG_FD_120480 | JGI IMG/M metagenome (GOLD analysis project Ga0182024, IMG submission 120480) | Permafrost microbial communities from Stordalen Mire, Sweden - P3-2 metaG (Illumina Assembly) | ecosystem: Environmental > Terrestrial > Soil > Wetlands > Permafrost | place: Sweden: Stordalen... | reverse complement strand
GCCGGCCGTACGCCAAGCCATCGTCGATCTCATCGTTCAACCACGACCTCAGCGATGCCCGTACTGCAAAAGACAAATCGGCGAAAAGCAGCGGCGTGAATAAATCTGCCAAAGTAGTGCTAGAATCGAGGGTCGATCGGTGTCGCAGTGGGGTATCTCGCCTCGATGATCTCGCCTGCGGTGAGACATATTTCCTCTTGGAAGCGCCCGGAAACCAGCTGGATTCCCATCGGGACGCCGTCCACGAGACCGGTCGGGACCGAAAGTCCAGGTAGGCCGAGGATCGAAACCGCTAACATCGGATGATGGGCATTAAGCATCTGTGAGACAGCCTCGTCACCCTGTTGATCAAAGTCGACGGGGAAGGGTCGTTGCCAGGAAACCGGCATAAGCAAAAGCGGATAGTGCTCAAAAAAGAGAAGCCATTCTCGTAAAATAGAAGCGCGAGAGGCAAACGCCTTGATATAGCCGTCGAAGTCGAGTTCGGAAGCGTAGGCCATAGTAGACCCCCGCGCCCGTCGGAGCGCTTCATCGCCATACCGCTCGATCGCATTCGCAGCGCCGTCCCTTTGTTCGGTGCGTATCAGTGTGAATAGAAGACGCGCGGCCTCCTCGAAGCGGGGCGGAACAGTTTCCTCCACTTGATATCCCGCATCTTCGAGCCATCGTGCCGCTTGTCGGATAGCAGAAGAAACGGCCGGGTCGACCTCCGTTCCCGGTGACTTCGCGAACATCGCAACCCTTACCGCCCGCCGAGGGCGTTCGACACTTAGTTCCGCCGGAGTCCACCATGGATCGCGCGCATCCCTCGCCGTTAGCGCCGTAATGCCGAGCCGCAAATCGCGGATTGAGCGTGCAAGCAACCCTTGGACATTGGTCAATTGGGTGGTGAGCGAATTTTCCTGGGACGCACTTGCGTCGAATGCGGGAGCGCGGCCGAGCGTCGGTCTGATGCCGACGACGCCACAGGCATATGCCGGATAGCGGATCGAACCGGCTCGATCGTTTCCATGGGCGAGAGGCCCGATACCGGTCGCGATCGCGACAGCGGCGCCACCGCTCGACCCCCCGGGTGTTCGCCCCGCGTCCCAAGGGTTCAGCGTACGTCCATGCAGTGCGTTGTCGGTGAAGTAGCGGGCGCAGAACGCTGGAACGTTGGTGCGCCCGATAATGATTGCTCCAGCTTTACGCAAGTTAGCGACTGGCGGACTATCTGCGCCCGCAATTCGATCCTTAAAAGCGACGACTCCATTAGTAGTGGGCCGCCCCGCACAGTCGACATTAATCTTAATCGTGACCGGGACACCGTGGAGCGAGTTGAGGGGCTCTCCCTTGCGGACGGCCGCATCGGCGCAGTCGGCATCGGCGAGCGCTTCGTCAGCAAGAAGGTCGACGACGGCATTCACCTGCGAGTTGACTTCCTCGATGCGGGCGAGGCAACTCGCCACGGCTTCACGACTCGATATTTGACCTGTGCGAATGCCATGGGCCAAATCGACCGCCTGCCAGCGCCAAAGTTCGTCGCCTTTTGAGCTTGCCATTACCGACATCGTTTCGTCATGCGGTGATTAAAGGCGAGTTCAGATGATGTTCTTGATAAGCACAATTGGCTCGCAACTGATTGGAAATTATTTAGCGCAGAGATCAAAGGAGTCGAGTTACAACCTGACGATACGAAGACAAATCAGTAATGTTTTTGGCTTGTTCAGTTTCGACGTTATGAATCGTAGAGCTAATATATCCCGCCCCGAGACTTAATGCGCATTTGATCGTTCGAATTTCCAATTCAGCGTCGCCCAAAGTTTTAAATGCTCTAAATTTGTATGTGGCCTTATCGCCAAATAGAAAAAGCCATTTGCCGTCTCGCTCGAACGGGGCAGAAAGAAAAATGTCATTCTTGGAAAACAAGTTCATTTAGGCCCATATAGTACAGATTGTCGACTTACCATTGAATTGTGATGTTCGCGCGCTTTTCCAGCCGTTCTCCGATTTTCGATCAGTTGAGACGGCCTTGGTCATTTCAAGATCCGGGCCTGCTTGGTAATCTCGATCAAATCACCTTCTGACTTCAGGTGCTACAGCATCTTTTAGTCTTAGAGCGCCGACGAATACTGTTTACGCGTGACGTACTATAGCTACAGAAACCGACCGCGGCGCCGTATTCCACGCTGATCGGCTTCTCGCTTTGGTACATTCCGTCGGCGCGTCATTCGCGTCGAAAAAATAACCACATCCCCCCGGATCTGGCGCAATTACAGACTGCCAAAGCACTGCAAGGTCACTATCCCCATACCGTGCGGCTTTTGCTGACTGCGTTATGTTGTCATGCGCCAGAACGCGCACGTTTTTGTCACTTTTGAAACCGCCGCGATGCCCTGTGCGCGTATGCAGAAGCGGGTAGTGATTAGTTGACAAACTAAGCTAGCAGCTTTATTTTAATTGACATTTTAGCGAGCCATTATTGCCTCTGTCGCGGTGTACCGATCGCAGCGAGAGGGGTCTAATTTTGATAAGATGCGCGGGGTTTTAAAACTGCGCACCGCCGCGAAATGTTCCTGAGGATCTGCCTAAGGGAGGATAAAACAATGAACGGATTACCCCGCAAGATTAACAGGCGGACCGCTCTCAGCGGTATCGGCGCAGGCGTCGCATGGGGCCTGTCGTCCATTCAGGTCCGAGCGCAAGCTGCTCCCGTTGTCATGAAGCTCGGGACGCAAACGCTTAATGACTCCCAACACGAATGGATGAAACTTTTTGGCCGGTTGGTTGAGGCCGGCAGCAAAGGGCGGATCAAACCGGAGCTTTACCCAAGCAGCCAACTCGGCACCGCACCGCGGATGATCGAGGGCACGCAGTTCAATTCGATCCAGGGGTTTGTCGCGCCGCCCGAGTTCTTGAGCGGCGTTGACGGCCGGTTCGAGGTGCTCGGGTCGCCCGGTTTGTTCAAAAACGTTGAACACGCTCAGCGCGCTATTCAGGATCCTGAATTCAACAAAGCCTTTCTGTCGTTGGGCACCAACAAAGGGCTCAAGGGCATCGGCCTGTTCATTAATGCTCCAACCATCTTCAATACTCGCACCAAAATCGCGAAATTGTCTGACTTCGCCGGCCGCAAAATCCGAGTTCTCGCCGCCGCAGTCCAGATGGAGCAGCTGCGCAAGCTAAAGGCAACGCCGGTGCCAATGCCGCTCGGCGATGTGCTGCCGGCGCTGCAGCAGGGCACGATCGACGGAGTAATGAGCGTACTGCCGGTGCTGACCGCGTTCCGCTATTATGATGCTGCCAAATATATTCTGGAGTCGAATCAAGCGATGGTCAGCGTCGTTACGGTATTGAGCAAGACCTGGTACGACAATCTATCGCCAGATCTACAGTCTGTCGTTGCCGATGCCGGCCGGCGGGCAAGCGTCGAGGTGTTTCCCTGGGCCGTTGAATTCATTGCCAAGCAGCGCAAGGTTTGGACAGCGAGCGGCGGCGAGTTGGTGCAGCTGAGCGAGTCCGAGCATGTCGAGCTTACTAAGCTATTGAAGCCGGTTGGCGCCGAAGTGACTGCCGCGAAGCCACAAGAAGCGGCGTTCTACGCATTGTTGCAAAAAACCGCCGAGAAGACTGCGTGAACACCGCCGCTTCCGTATGGATCGTGTATCGATGTTTGACAATCCACCGACAAGCCATTTCGGGCTTGTCGGCGGCAGCATCGCGCGTCTTAGCCGACGATCTCGGCAGCGCGCCGGTTGTGCGTCGTGGCGGTTACCAGCGTGACGTTATCAGCTAGCCGGAAATGCCTGTCCATGTCGTCATAGCCGTCGATGTGGACGTCATCGCTATGGCGAAACATGCATATTCGCTTTAAACTTTTTATCATACGCTTGCCACCTGCCTTGGGTCGGATCGTGAGCATAACCGCCGCGCCGAAGATTGCTATGACTCGGCTATACTGAATAAAGGAAACAAAAAGCGGAGCTGCAAATGACTGATAATCTGCTGCGGGTCGTGCACGCGCTCCTTGCGATCATCCGCGGTATGGCTGGCGCATTGCTCATCTGCAGTGTCGCCCTCAACTTTGCTAACATTGTTGGACGCTATTTTATCCATTCCTCCATCTCTTGGGCGGAAGAGGCGATGTTATTTCTGATGATAGGCTGCATATTCCTTGGCAGCAGCGCTGTCGCCTGGTCCGGCCGACATATCCGCATGGACATCGTATATCGTCTCATGCCGGAAAATATTCGCACAATCCTCGATCTGTTTTCTGAACTCGTCTTTTTGGTCACCGCAATCGTTCTCGCAGTTTTCGCTTGGCCGGTGATCCGACAACTTGCGGCATTCGATCAGCGAAGTCTAGCAGCCAATATTCCACTCGCCATTCCACAGGCAATGGTTCCGATCGGACTTTTGATTATGGCGTTTATGGTGGTTGCGCGTTTCTTCACGGGCCGCTCTCGTCATTAGCGAAGCATTTAGAGACAAGTTGGCGGGGATTGGCATCGATGCTAACCATTTTCATATACTTCATTCTGCCCGCGATACTCTTGATTCTTGGTATTCCGATATTTTTGACTCTTTTCGTTACGTGCATCGTCATCGTGTTGGTCACGGGTTTGCCGACCGAATCTATTCAAATTTACATTTTTGGAAGCCTCGACAACTATCCGTTGCTCGCCGTTCCATTTTTTGTGTTGGCGGGCGAAATTATGGCGCAGGGAGGCATTGCTCGACGGATCGTCGTGTGGGTGATTTCGTTGGTCGGCGGAATACGTGGGTCGCTCGCGGTAACAACTGTCGCAGCATCGGAAATCTTTGGCGCCATGACGCACACCGCGGTCGGCACTGTAATCGCCGTTGGGCGGATGATTTATCCTTCGCTTCGCGATAACGGGTACGACGAGCGCTTTTCGGTTGGGCTTATTGCTTCCTCGGGCGCCATTGCCGTTGTCATACCTCCATCGATTGCGATGATTATTTACTCGATGGTGGCGCAGCAGTCTGCAATTTCTCTGTTTACTGCAGGCGTTCTGCCGAGTCTTCTCATCGGGTTCGTCGACGCGATCTACGTCATGTCCTATGCCAGAATTAAAGCCGTCCCATTAACGGCTGGCGCGCGGTGGGCTAACATTTTAGCTTCCACAAAAGACGCGAGTTGGTCTATCGGTACAATCGTCGTCATCTTCGGCGGCATTTACGGCGGCATATTCACGCCAACCGAGGCAGCCGGCGTCGCAGTCGTCTATTCGCTTTTCATTACCATGGTGATCCACCGAGAAGTTGGCATCGCCGAACTCAAGCACATCATCGTGAACGCGGTGGTCTTAATCTCTCAAATCATGATGATTGTGTCCGCGGCAGGCATCTATGCCTCGCTCCTTACGACCAGCGGAATCCCTCGGCAGCTTGTCGCAAAGATTATTGCACTGGACTTGCCTGAATGGGCGACACTCTTGTCCCTTAACGTTGTGCTCCTAATGATGGGGAGTTTTCTCGAGCCGCCAGCAGCCATATTGATCCTAACGCCGCTCCTCCTCCCGATCGTTCAGGCCGTTGGTGTGAATCCAATCCACTTCGGCATTATCATGGCCGTCAATTTGAGTATCGGCATGTACTGCCCTCCGTTCGGCCTCAATCTTTTTGCTTCACAGGCAGTATTCGAGACTCCGCTTGGCAATATTTACCGCGGCGTTATGCCATTTGTGGCGATTAATTTTATGACGCTATTGGTTATCACATACGTGCCAGCAATTTCGATGGCACTTCTTGGCCACGCGCACTAACCCACTTGCTCGGCATATGCCATCAAAAGGAACCTCTGATCAGCTGTCCGCTGGAACGACGCCCGGCCAGCGGCTTTCTCCGTTGCGTCAAAACGCCCGGAAACGCGTTCGCATTCGAACATTGCTGCAGGAACATCAAGTGGCTTTTGCCCTGACGCCGTCCACATGTGACCCGGACCAATTAGAGGCATCGGAAATGTGGCCGTGTGACCCTCTCGTCATGTCCTACCATTCAGGCCAACATTTAGTTTTAAGATAATCTTGGCGTCGCATGGTGGATAATCATATTGTGGTCTTTCGCCACGCGCGTTTCGCGAAAAGAAACCCATTGCACGACTAATTCTGACCGCCGCGCTAATGGTGAAATACATACGCTAGAGCAACAGTGGCACCCCACGTCATTTTTCACTGACGCCAGCGACTTTCACGGCTTCAGCCCACAGCGACTTATCGGCTGCTATTATCGCCGCAAATTCCTCAGGTGAATTACCGAGCGCATCGGCGCCAAAACTGGCAAGCCTCTTCGCAAATTTCGGATCCTTTGCCTCGCGAGAGACGAAGGCCGAAATCTTATTGATAATTTCTTTTGGCGTCCCCGCCGGAGCCATCAGCCCATTCCAGGTGAGCGTCTTGAATTGTGGATAGCCGGACTCGCTTACCGTCGGAACATCAGGAACTTGAGGCATTCGCTGGGGACTGGATACCGCCAACAGCCGGATAGTGCCTGCCGTTGCCTGCGGAAGCGCATCGGACAGGTTTGAAAACATCGCCGGAATATGACCCGCAATAACGTCGGCCAGCGCCGGCGCGTTCCCCTTGTAAGGGACATGGATCATTTGAAGGCCAGCATCCTTTAAAAACAATGCCATCGACAGATGGTTAAGGCTGCCCACACCTGCCGATGAATAGGAAAGCGCACTGGGCCGACCGCGAACATAGGAAACAAACTCGGCGAGCGTCTTCGCCGGAAAGTCCTTGTTGACCACCAAAACAAAGGGGTTTGTCGCAATGATGCTGATCGGTTCAAAATCCTTGACTGGATCGTACGGTGTTTTCCTCATTGCCGGCAGGATCGCAATTTGCGGCAACGCCGCCATGAACAACGTATAGCCGTCGGGCTGCGCGCGCGCGACCGCTTCAGCCGCGATAGCGCCCCCCGCTCCTCCGCGGTTTTCGACTACAAATTGCTGGCCGAACTCTTCGCCGAGCCGCTGCGCAATTATGCGTGCAATGCTATCCGTATTTCCGCCTGCCGCAAACGGGACGATCATGACTACTGACCGTTGTGGCCACTCTGCGGAGTGGGACGGCATGGCAAAACTAAAATTGATCAAAGCGATCAAAAGGATCAAAAAAGCCCTTGAAGCTTCCATAACCGCATTCCTTTATTGCGACATTGCGAGCAATTAAATCAAAGTGGCTTATCAAGTTCGGGCAGTGCAAACTCCCGCCACCCTGGAACATCGGAAGCTTCGGCGAATGGTTCATCGAAAGGCCGCGTGGCATCAACACCAACCGCGGCAGACATGCGAGCCGTAGTGGCGACGTTTTCCCTGACTGACGGATCGAGCGGACCCGCGGGTGTTTGATCGATGACGAAAACGTCACGGTCTGGTCGGACGCGAAAGCACATCGCCCATTCTACGTCGGCTGGATCGTGCACATTGATGTCCGGCTCGACGGCAATCACCCATTTCGGCCGAATATTGCTGGCTATGGTGGCTAGGATCGCCTGACGCGCCTCACCTGCGAACCGCGGGCGCATAGCGATCACCACGTAGAAGGAGACTCCACCTGAAGGCGGGATCGCTACTCGCTCGACCGTTGGAAACTGCGCTTTCAACGAACGAAGGATCGAAGCCTCGAACGGAATAGCTTTCAGGATGTGATTTTCGGTGACCGGCTTGCCGGTGAGCAACCCCTGAAAATACGGCTTTTGGCGGTGGGTAATTGCGGTGATGCGCGCCACGGGCTTTAGAGAGGCGGGCGTGTAATATCCCGTGTACTCGCCCAGCGGTCCCTCCGAAGCAGTGACGCTTTGGTCCACCTCGAATTCGATGACAACTTCGCTTCTCGCGGGCACCTCGAGGTCTATTGTCTTGCAGTGCACCAGCTCAACCGGGGCACCCCGCAGCCCGCCCGCCACATGCCAGTCGTCAGTATCATCACTCGTTTGTACTTGGCACGTATAGGCCAGAACAGGATCAACGCCGATGACAATGGCGCCATTCGCCGGGATGCCCAACCGCTGGCACTTCGTCAGATATTTTCCAAACCGATGAAATGGCTGCGCAAAAAAGGAAAACGTATCTTTCCCAGCGATCTGGGCGCGATAGTGTCCGATATCCGTCACACCGCTTTCCGGGTCCTTAGATATAAAGATGCCAGCGGTGATGTATGGGCCGCCATCCTTCGGACTGTAGGTCGGGATAGGAAACCGGGTGATATCGATTTCCTTGCCCATGAGAACCACTTCGTGGCAGGGCGCCGCAGCAGAAATTATGGTGGGTGCAATAGGACGATCCAACCCACCCAGTACCTTGTCGAAGATTGTCTCTTCTGTTGCCTCGAACGCCAGCAGGGCCTTGCTGCGCGTCGAATAAAGACCTCCAACGAGGGGAAATTCCGTGCCGTTCCGGTTGAATAAGAGCGCTGGTCCGTTACGGACATAGGTCTGTTTTAAAGCCTTCCCGACGTCAGTCCGCAAATCGATCGGGCGATCAATGTCAACCAGTTCTCCGTGCTTGCGAAGCACATCCAGAAATTCGCGAAAGTCTTGGTACGGCATTTCGATTACCGTTCGTCTATCGGCCTAAGACCTGTCCAGCCGTAATTTCGCTCGTCGCGGGATGTCGAATTCGGGAAGGCCGCACTCTTTCCACACGGTTAGCGCTTTCACCATCATGTCCTTCGGCGGCAGCGAGAAAGTACCCGAGTCGATCTTTTGCGTCGCATCGAGAATCAGTTTCGAGCCTTGCCAAACGGTCCCGCGCGCATCACGTACCGATGGATCGATATGAAGCGGCACATAGACATCATCGATGATTACCGTGTCGCGCTGCGGGCTAAACCGTGAGTTCAATGCCCAATCTACATGGCTGGGATCCCGGATGTCGACGTCGGCGTCGACTACGGTGATCCGCTTTAGTAGCGTAGTATCGGCAATGGTCCGACCAACGCGTTTGCCGTGGCCCGGAAATTGCGGGGTCATCGCCACGATTACATGCGCCAACAGGCCGCCGAAGGTCAGATCGATCCAGACATCATGCACAGCCTGCTCTCCGATGTGATCGCGCAAAGTCTGCAGGATAACACCGGCGTTCATAAGACTCTGGATCGTCGTGCTCTCAGAAGGCGGCATCTGGCTTGTGTAGCCGTAAAATATTGGATCACGACGGTGCGTGATTGCCGTTACGCGCGCGACGGGACGTTTTTCGACTTGACCCATATAACCTGCGAATTCGCCAAATGGGCCTTCGTCGTCCCGCTCACCAGGTGCGATTTCCGCCTCCACGATGATTTCCGCATTAGCGGGCACTGCAAGATCGATTGTCTTACATCGGACTAAATCGATCGGTTCGCGCTTCAACCCGCCGGCCAGTTCGATCTCGTCTCGGCCATAGGGGAGGTTTGCAACGGTCGCCAAATGAACGGCCGGTTCCGTCGCTATCACCCACGCAATCGGTGCCTTCTTTCCCTTTTCAGTCCACGATTGCACATTTCGTGTGCCCTGACGATTGGGCGAGAGATTAACGACCACGCTACGACTATCTCTTACCATCGTACGATAGACTGCCATATTCGCGACACCAGTGTCATGATCGCGGGTAACAACGATCGTGGTGAGGTACGGCGCCTTGTCCTTGCCAGGTGTCCAAGTCACGATCGGCAGTGTGTCTAGGCTAACATTCTGACCAGTGACGACAACCTCCTGGCACACGCCGCTATCAACTATCCGCGGCTTGATCGGGTTGCGTATCGCGCCGACGACCGTGTCATTGATATCCTCGACGTCGCATTGCAATGCGACCGCGACACTTGCAGGACAGGCGCCCAGGGCGCCGGTGACGACAGGAATTTTGGAGCCCTTGACGTTCTGAAAATACAAACCAAATCGCCGATCGATCGGAAGGGCCTGGTACATCCATTTTGCCAGGCAAGCGACTTCCCAATTGTGATCTACTTCACGACTGACACGCTTGACGAGGTTTTGCTGTTCAAGCGCAGCCAAGTAATCTCGCATATCTCGATACGGCATGGTGCTACCTCTTACAGACCTACATGAACCTATCGGTCATATCCACCTTCACGCACGCGTCACGTTTCCGGCGTTTAGGGAAATGCCGAAATAAAACATTACGATGGATATCGCCGCCTCGCGCGCATCCTGGGTTAGTTGCCGAGTAAAGTAATCGACGTGCACCTGAACTTGCTCATCGATTCGATGAAGAAGCTGTTTCCCTTGCAAGGTCACGACCGCGTAATTAACGCGTTGATCGTGTTCACTGGGAAGGCGAAGGACAAATCCTTTTTTCTCAAGAGATTTCAACATGTTTGACGCAAACGCCGGAGCTATATCGAGTTTTTCTGCGACTTCTTTGACCCGAAGCTTCATCTGCGGACTGCCATAAATCTGTATGAGCGCTTGATGCTCAAGCGGGTCGAGCCCGCCAAGTTTTGCTTGTTCCTCAATTAGCCTGAACACTTTGCGAAGAACGAAACGCGCCTGCGCAACACCTTCGAAATAGTGGTGCCGATTGTGCACCGTCCGCGATTTAATCGCCTCTTTCCGTTTTCTTTCCAGTCTGCTCGCGTCGATGACAATGGTCATGGATATACCTGCTAATGCCTTATTCGGATGGGGCGGCCGTCATTTGTTATTGCAACAATAAAGTTGTAAACTAATATTGTCAAAAAGGTTTTCTAACAACCCTTATTCGGTTGCAGTCGCTTCCGTGGCCGATCTGACCTTCAGACCGCGGATATTGCGCGGACATCGGTCCGAGTGAAACGCAACAAGGAAACTGACATGGAGTTGCTTGCAGAGGAAGGCCAGATATCCGTCGCCGGCATGGTACTCGAGTATCGATTGATCGGGGCGCCGCCTTCACGGTCGTCGACAATAGTAATGCTGCACGAAGGGCTTGGCTCAGTCAGCACGTGGGGTGAATTCCCGCGCCGCCTGTTCGAACGCACTCGCGCTAGCGTATTTTTCTATTCGCGCGCCGGCTACGGAGCATCTCCTCCGGTCGAGCCCGGTCTTCCGATCGACTATATTACTCGTCACGCGCTCGACGTCCTACCCAAAATCTTGGAAGCGATCGGATTTAGCCAAGGACTACTGCTCGGTCACAGCGACGGCGCTTCTATGGTCGCCGCTTATGCCGGGAATATTGCAGATCCTCGCGTGCGCGGTCTCGTTTTAATGGCGCCGCATTTTTGCGTTGAGCCAGAAACCCTCGCCGAGATCCGGAAAGCACGCAGGGCATTTGAAACTGGCAACCTACGTCAGCGTCTTGCGCGTTATCACAAGTACGTCGATACGGCATTTCGGGGATGGAATGATGTGTGGCTCGATCCCAGATTTGCCACGTTCAATCTCAGGGAGGATCTGGCCAGAATCTCCGTTCCGATGTTGATCATTCGCGGTGACGGAGACCGCTACGGAACGCATCGACAGGTCCACATGGCCCAGGAAATATGCAAGGGCCCGCTCGAGACCTTGCTGATGCCGGATTGCGGACACGTGCCGCATCGCGAGAAGCCCGCACAAACCGTCGACGCGATCGCTCGGTTCTACCAACGCGTTCTACCGGAACGAACTTCAAAGTCGCAGCCGAAAACCTAGCGATTTCCCGCACGCTTTGCCGCCAGAACACGCTCGGCAGTCTCGCCGATCGCGAGTAGCTCGTGATCTGCACCGTCGAACCGCGCTAGCATCAAACCAACCGGGGCCTCACCATCACCATGGCAGGGCAGACTCAAGGCGCAACCGTCGAGGAAATTGATCAGGGTCGGGTTTCGCAATACCAGCAGGTTGACCCGATGGTATAGGTCGTCGTCACGATCAAGGCCGCCGATTGGTGGCGCAATAATGGGTACGGTGGGCATGGCCAAGACATCAAACCCGCCGACGCGAGATCGAACCGCCCGCATCAATTCACTTCGCCGTCGAAGCAGCCATAAATAGTCAGCCGCGCTCACACTGCGGCCCCTTTCAATGCGCACTGCGACGCGTGGATCGTACCGATCGCGGGCGCGACCGAGCAGATCGCGGTGCCAACTGTAACCTTCAACCGCAGGGAAGGTCGCGATCTCTGCCGTCTGACCGACGTCGGCAAATTCGGGGACCGGAATTTGTGACACTTTTGCGCCGGCGTCGACGAGAACGGCCAAAGCGGACTCGAAGGTTCGGCTCACATGGGCATCGATATCGTCGAATACGCGCGTCGTCGGCACCGCGATCCGCAGGTCCTGCAAGCTCGCCGAATGCACGACTTCACAGGGCTGATCGCTCAAGACCGCGTCGAGGATCCGGCAACATTCAACGCTGCGGGTAAGCGGACCGATCGAGTCGAGGGATATCGACAACGGCAGCGTGCCCGTAAGTGGAATGCGCGCGGCGGTCGGCTTGAAACCGACGAGCCCGCATAGGGCCGCTGGTATTCGGACCGACCCACCGGTATCGGTGCCAATCGCAGCCATCGCCATGCCATCGCAGACGGAAATTGCCGCTCCGGATGATGATCCACCTGGAATACGACGCGTTGAGCGGTCGTACGGATTCGCCGGGGTTCCGAAGTGAGGATTGAGCCCGAGGCCAGAAAAGGCAAACTCGGTCATGTTTGTCCGGCCGACAATAACCGCTCCGGCTGCTCGCAAGCGCGAGACGACGAGCGCATCGGCTGAGGCCGGCGCGGCTTCTCCAAGCACTACCGATCCGGCGGTCGTCGGAATGCCGCGAATATCAAATAGATCTTTGATAGAAATCGGAATGCCGCCGAGTGGCCCCGTCCATATTCCGGCCAGCCGACGTCGATCGATGGCTTCGGCATCGGCGATCGCCGATTCACCGAACACCCGCACGAAGGTGCGTGCGCCCTCGCCCGACGCAGCCTTCGCGTGGTCAATACACTTCTGGACCAGCGCCCGGCTGGTAGTTGCACCCGATTCCAAAGCCGTACGAACGGCCGCGATCGTCGCGTTCATGGTTGCACCGCCCACTCGAGGCTGCGGTTTCTATTCTGCTGCGTTAGACGTAATAATGGATTTCAAACAGCAGGCAGCCACCGACAGACTTGAAAGGGCCGTGCGGTGCACCTGGTGGGCGACAGGCATATGTCAGGGGGTCAAATGATTTGCCACCATTGCCGTGCTCGTCATTCCCGACGGTCAAATCGCCGGATACGAGGAACACCTCTTCCCAATAATCATGCACAAATGGCTTAGTCGTAAACACGCCTGGCGCAAACTTTAGGAGCCGGGACCGATTACCGGTTCCGCCAGCTTCATCAAGCGAGCCGGCCAGGATCTTCTGTTGGATTCCCTCGGGATAGCCCGCTGGGGTGACCCACCCAGTCGTCATATCGATCTTCTTGAATTCGTCGTGTAGCTTCGGGTTCTTCATCGGCTGAGTTTCCCTGTTTGACACGCGGCCGCCTTAGACCTGCCGGGTTACGTTGCGCTGGAAGGCAAGGATGTGCTCGCGCATGGCATTTTCCGCCGCATCCGGCCGCCGACTCTGAAGGGCAGCGACGATCGCGCGGTGCTGCGCCAATACATTGCGATGATGGTCCGGATCGCGCAACGAAATGAACCAGAAACGGAGCGACCGCTCGTGCAGGCTGCGCAGGACATCCGCTAATACAGTGTTACGCGCTGCGCGCGCCAAAGTGTCATGGAATTCTCGATCGAATAACATCATCTTCTCGACGTCACGTTGATTCGTCACCTTTTCCGAGGCGTCGACAATTCTTTGAAGATGTTGCAGTTCGGAGTCGTCGGCTCGGTCGGCGGCGAGGCGAGCGCAATAGCATTCGGTCACGAGCCGCACATCGATGATTTCCATCACCTCGTCGACGCCGGCCGGCACCACCATGACACCCTTGCGCGGCATGATCGTTATGAGGCCATCCATCATCAAACGGTGGATTGCCTGATGAACGGGTGTCCGGCCGATCTTCAACTCAGCCGAGATCGCGGCCTCACTGAGGACCTCGCCCGGCCGATAGCCGCAGGTAATGATGCGTAGCTTAATTTTGTTATACGCTTGATCAAGCAGTGATTTGACCGGCCGCGATCCCACGAGTGTGCGAGCAGACGTCGCGTGCGCGGAGGCTGACTGCTTCCTCATCTATGCTCCCTCACCCCTCCACCGGGAGAACGATAATATCGTAGGCGTGCACGATCCGTCGGGCGCGGACAGGATCGAATAGCTCGAATGAGAACCGCTTTGATGGGCGAATGCCTCCTTTGGCCGCCAAGGTTCCACAAAACATCGCCGTCCCCTCGGCCAGCGAGCCGTTCGATGCAAAACCGGCAATGATCGCGTCGGGTGGCAACATGGCCGCAGCGGATCCCTGCTGGTACAGGCGCTGCTCCCCGCCCTCGGCGATCCAAGAGCGCAGCTCTAACGAATCCCAATGGTCGCGCACGTCATCGAAGGCCCACAGTTCGGGGGCCATTGGTTTGTCGCACATTTG
>Ga0182024_10015677_pt1 | contig 14471 bp, 12 predicted proteins | sample P32metaG_FD_120480 | JGI IMG/M metagenome (GOLD analysis project Ga0182024, IMG submission 120480) | Permafrost microbial communities from Stordalen Mire, Sweden - P3-2 metaG (Illumina Assembly) | ecosystem: Environmental > Terrestrial > Soil > Wetlands > Permafrost | place: Sweden: Stordalen... | reverse complement strand
GTCCAGCACCACCGACGAGTGCCCACTGTCGATCGCCGCGTCCACGAAACAGCCCAGAGTGGGGGAGGTGACCATATCGACCTCCCCGCGGACGGCCAGTACCGCCTGTTCCTCGACGAAGCTGGCGGCGACGCCGAAATCTGCGATTCGTGCGGACCTGGTCGTCATCTACAGGGACCAGTTGACGGGGGAGGGGCCTGGCGGCCTCGATGCTCTTGGACGATCGCTGCCGGGCCGCCGATCAGCGTCCACCGGGAGGAGGGGGGTCCTCAGGGACTCAGAACGACTTTTCTTGATCGACAGTGAGAAACTCGACACGAGGTCGTCGCTTCCAAAATTGCACCGGGCGGCACAGGCCAACCCTCCCGAAACCCTCACTGTCGAAGGTGACCCGGACCCTACACCCTTTCTCGACCAGTTAACGCTGATAATTAATTCGCGCAGCAGTTGAACTCTCTGTGCGCGAATTGTCACGGTTAGGGCCCCAACTGGATCTGCCACTCGGGTTTTACTACCTCGGCCTACCCGACAAAAGATTCCAAGTGCAGGTCAACGGGGTGTAGGAACCGACCAGCGATACCGAGAGGGAACGGCCGGCGGAGGACGAAATCATTGGAAGCAGCGAGCGCACTGACACGAAGCCCCGTCTATGAGGGCCAGGTGACCGGCTCCCGGCGGTCCCACTAACCAACCGATTCGACGGACCCGCCGACCCGCTCCGGTCCGGCCATCGTCTTGTGGCCAGCGGAATTGGGGCGGGGCCTCCAGGGCGTCGAAGCCCACTTCGTCCCGGATTTCCTCAGGGCTGACGAGGCCCTCCCGACATCCGGCGGCGGGTGCGCCGGTCTCGGGTGGCCCAGGTTGGGGCAGCCCCCCACAGCTCTGATCCACAGGCGCTCTGGTCCGTCCTTGAGGCCTACGTCCGCGTCGACCGGACCCCCCAACCGGCCACCCGACCACCCACCATCGGTGTCACACCCCGGGACCACAATGGGCGAGAACACGATTGCAACCTGGTCAGGTTGAGGAGGTCCCCGCCGGTGGCGTGGATGCGAATGATGGGAGCCGAGTCGGTGGCCTACCACCGACAGACCGTGATCGAGCGCGGCGACGACCACCGTGGTCTCGCCCTCGACTACTACGGCTCGCGGGGCGAGACCCCGCTCGAATGGCGCGGCAAAGGCTCGGCGAAGCTCGGCCTTTCGGGCACCGTCGAGGCCGCCCAGTACGACGCGATCTATGGCCCGAGGGGAGCCCGGGACCCGGCCAGCGGGACCCGCCTGGTGGCCACCACCCGGCCGGGCATGGAGCTGGTGATCGCCGCCCACAAGTCGGTGGCCGAGCTGGGGGTCATCGGGCGCCCCGGAGAGATGCATTTGATCCTCGACGCCGAGCGTGACGCCACCATGGGCCACCTCGACCGGATCACCCAACTGATGGGGGGACGCCGGGGTCGCGAGCGGGTGGTGGTCCCGACCGAGGGACTCATCTACGCGACGGCCCGCCACGGCACCACCCGGGCCGGGGACCCCGGGCCCCACGACCACGTGCTCATCGCCAATCTCATCTGGATGAAAGACCGCCAAGGCGGCTGGAAGGCCCCCGACACGGCTCTCTGGCGTGAGCACCTCCACGCGGCCACCATGATCGGGCGCCTGGAGGCCGCCTGGGCGGCGACCGAGCTGGGTTATGCCATCGAGGCCGACCCCGGACCCACCGGCAAGCTCGGCCACTGGAAGATCGCCGGGATCCCGAATGAAGCCATGGCCCTGCATTCAAAGCGCGGGGCGGAGATCGACGAGGCGGTCGACGCCAAGGGCTACGCCACCTACCAGGCCCGGGCCATCGCCGCCCGGGATACCCGCAAGTACAAGCGCCACACCGGCGTCGACGAGCTGTTGCCCAAGTGGCGGGCTGAGCTCGAATCCATCGGCTTTCCCCCCGACGAGATCCTGGCCGCGGTCAATGGCGCGGCGCTGGCCAGAGAGCGCCCCCGCCCGAGACTGAGCCAGAGCGAGCTGGATCACATTGCCGAGACCGTCCTCGGACCCGAAGGGGCCCTCTCCAAGCGCAAGATCTTCTCCCCTCGTGACGTCATCGTGGCCGTCGTGCCCTCCCTCTACGGCCGCAACCCGGTCGAGCTGACCAAGGTGGTGGGCCGGGTGCTCTCCCATCCCGACGCCATCGCGCTCATCCGAAACGAGCACACCTCCGAGCGGGCCTACGCCACCGCCTCGGTGATCGCCGCCGAACAGGTGATCGAGCGCCGGGTCGCCGCCCAAGTGGAACGAACCGACGCCCCGGCGGTCACCAAGGCGGCGTGTGAACGGGCGATCGCCATGACCAACGAGGCCCTGGGAGGCACCCTCACCGCCGCCCAGCGCCAGGCGGTCATGAACATCTGCACTTCGGGCCAGGGCGTCGAGCTGGTCACCGGCGTCGCCGGGGCCGGCAAGACCACGGTGATGGCGACGGTCGCGCAAGCCTTCGGTGACGCCGGTTACGAGGTGCTCGGCACGGCGGTCTCGGGCCAGGCGGCGCGGACCTTGGGACGAGAGGCCCACATGAGGACCCGCACCGTGGCGTCGCTCCGTTGGCGCATGGACCACGGCCGGATTTCTCTTACCAACCGCCACGTGGTGGTCATCGACGAGGCGTCCATGGCCGACGACCAAGACGTCGCCGCGGTCTTGGAAGCCGCAGGCGCGGTGGGGGCCAAGGTGGTGATGGTGGGCGATGACCGCCAACTGGGCGCCATCGACCCTGGTGGGTCCCAGCGGGCGCTGAGCGAGCGTCACGGGGCCCAGGTGACCGTGTTGGACAAGAACGTGCGGCAATACAACGCCTTCGAGCGAGTGGCGCTCTCCAATTTGCGAGCCGGCCACATAGCGGCGGCGGTCTCTTTCTACGAGAGCCGCCAGCGCATCACCATCGCCCCGACCCGCCAAGAGGCCTTGGCCGCCATGGTCGAGTCCTGGGCGGACAAGACTCTGGGCGAGGACTCCGACGCCATGCTCCTCGCCTACCGCCGGGCCAATGTGGCCGAGTTGAACCGCCTGGCGAGGGCCCAGATGGAAGAGGCCGGGCGATTGCGTGGCCCCGAGCTGACCGCGTCAGGTGGCGCCCGCTACCGAGCGGGCGACCGCATCGTGACCCTGGCGGCGTCCCCCGACGGTTCGGTCGTCACCTCTGAGCGCGGGGTGGTGACCGCCGTCGACAAGAAAGCCGGCTGGCTCACAGCCACCATGGACGACGGGCGAGCCCAGCAGTTCGGGGCCGAGTTAACCGGGGCCGATCGCCTGGCCCACGGCTACGCCACCACCGTGCATCGGGCCCAGGGGGCGACCTGTGATGCGGCCTACACCTTCAGTGACGGCGGAGGCCGCGAGCTGGCCTACGTGGCCATGAGCAGGGGCCGGGAGTTGAACACCACCGTGGTGGTGGCCGACGATCTGGAACAGGCCAAGGACGACCTGCTGCGCGACTGGAGCCAGGAGCGCCGCTGGCACTGGGCCATCGACCAGGGCACCCCGGTCAGAGGCGAAAGAAGAGAGTCGGTCTCTGACCTCGCCTTGCGCCGGGCCGCCCTCGACCTCGACCGAAAGGTCGTGGGCGGGCTCGTCCCGGCCGACGTCACCCAAGAGCTCGACGAGGCGCACACGGCGCGCAACGTGGCGAGACAGGATCTCGAGAACCTGCGCGAAGGACGTGGCCGCTTCCAAGGCACCGAGGTGGGCCAGATGGCCGAGGAAAGGCGCAACACCGGCTTCGCCCGCGCTCAGGCTAAACAGAACGCCAAGCGGCGCGACCTCCCTCGCAAGGACCGCCGGGAATACGCGAAGCAAGCCACAGTCCTGGGAGAGAACCAGCGCGGCTACGAAGCCCGGTTCCAAGAGCTGGCCGCTTCGATCGAGCCCGAGCTCGTCCAGCGGGTGGAAGAGGCCGAGAACCGCTTCGCCTCCCTCACCGAGTATCACGACCGCCGCCAACGGTGGATCGCCGAGCGGCCCCAGCTGACCGGGCACCTGGCCGACATCGAGGGTGAGTATTCTCGGCTCGACGGCGACCTCTCCATGCGCCAGACGATTACCGGGACCATGGAGGCCACCGGCACCGAAGGCCGCTCGCCTACTCGATCGCCCGAGCGCGACCGGGATCTCTCGGCAGTGGAGCGGGCGCGCCAACTAAGGCGAGATGGGCCAGGCTTTGAGAGGTGATGTTGTGGACGGCCGGGTCAAAACCACACGCTCATCGCAAGCGACATCGCCGAGCCGTTCAATCCTCGTCTCTGGTGCTCGCGGACAGCTAGCAGCCGCCCACATAACGCGGTGGGGCACCATCCCCGAGCCGGCGGTCGGGGACACCTCGTGGCGAGCTTGGGATGTGCGCCTCGGGACACCTGCGCCTGACGGAAAGGTGACACTTTGAGGGATCTGAAATCAATCGTTAAAGCACTCCGCTAGCAAGGCATTGAGCGCCTCCATGTTCCGGCGGAGGTGAAGCTGGCCCTTGTCATCCTTGGAGATGTCAAGCGATGGGCAGAAAACTTGGGCCTTCCCGCAGAAAAAGTGCGGCGATCCTTTGACCCCTCGCACCTCACCCTCATGCCATTCAGCCAGCACTGCTCTTTCGTCCCGCGCGTCAACACGGTTGATGCCGCTTGCCCTCGCCACGCTGGCAAGCACGTCCGGACGCGAGATGTCACGGCCTTCCTCGAAGAGCGCGTTGCGTAGGGCGAGGCTCACAGCTTCACCGGTTTGGTCGTCCCGCCGGTAGCCGGCGGCGACTACTGCGAGGGCCGGGAGGGAGGTGCGCGGAAAGTGCTCACGGTCAAAGTGCGCAAAAAGGTCCGGGGCTACCTGCGTGCGGAGATCATTGACGTGCTCCGCCGTGATTGTTGGGTCGAGCGGTGCTTCGTTAACAAGCTCCAGGGGCCACGCTCGCACCCGCAGGAGCACGTCATCACGCCCCAATTGGCTCCGTCGTCGAAGAACCGAACGAAGTCCTACATGGGCGAACGGGCACCAGACGTCCGCGTACACCTCGATCATGTCCACTGGGCTGGACCCTACCCGGACGGCACCCTTTCAACACGCCGGACGTGACTCGTGCTTATGGCGAGCCGTGCGCCTCATGGCCGGTGTAAGTAGTTCATCAAGGAGCGTTACAGCGACCCGGTGGACGGGGATACCCCCTTCTGTTTGTCGGACTCAGCTTCGATGATGTGCTGTCGGGGCGTGCGGGTCCACCCCTTCGGCCTTCGGATCCACATGGACGATTGCATCCGACAAGTTGGGCACCCTGTGGAGCAGCTGGTGATAGGCCCGCTCCGCCACCTCGTGCGCATCGGTTACGGACAACCGGCCATCGACGGTGAGCCGGATCTGGGCCAGGAGCCGGTAACCGGTCCATCTGGCCCGGACCTCACTGACGGCAACCACGCCATCGACCGCTGCGACGATGGCCGTCATCGACGCGATGATTGAAGCCCTTGTTGCGGGCACATCATGACGTCGCGTTCACCGCGAGTCGTTTACTCGATGGCCATCCAAACAGAGTCCAGATTCAACATCCCGAGGCGTTCTCGCCGCCGTCACAGACACAGAACTCGTTGCCTTCGGGATCAGCCATGAGTATCCACCGGCTGCCGTGTTCGGCCATCACGTCCGATCTGAGGCGCTGGGCGCCCAGCACTTCGAGTTCATCCGCCAATCCCTCAATGTCGGGCACCTCAATGTCGAGGTGCATCCGGTTCTTGCCTGCCTTTCCCTCCGGGACGCGTTGCAGCAGGAGCTTCGGGCCGGGCCGTCCGTTGGGAGGAGCATCGCATAGTTCTCGACGCTTCCGACCTCGACATACCCGAGTGCTGCTGCCCAGAATCGCGCCAGGACCTCAGGGTCATGGCAGTCGAGCACCAGGCCAAAAGCGGGTCCATCGGGCATCTGGTCTCCTTCGCCTTCTAGGCCGTCAATGAGACTTTGCTCGCGCGGCGATCCAGGTGAACGGCTGTGTGGCGCCCGTCGGGGTCAAGTGCTCTTCTGGGCGCGCCTCGATGACTTCGAAATCCTCACCGAGGACCGACGCGATATCGTCGGCAGCGTACCTGGCGACGGGCAGACCTGAGCAGGACTCGGGTCCATCCGGCGCAAACGTTGCCAGGATGACGGCACCGTCCGGGGCGACAGCCGAACGCAACGCGGCCAGGTATGCAGTGCGGACCTCGTGGTCCACGAGGAAGTGGAACACCGCTCGGTCGTGCCAGAGGTCGTAGTGTCGCTCCGGTTTCCATGACAATAGGTCCACATTGAGCCATGTCACGGGGGCATCGGCTGGAAGGCGACAACGAGAAGTCTCCAAAGCAGTTGCTGAAATGTCGAGGACCGTAACATCGCCGAAGCCCAACTTGAGCAGATGATCGACCAAGGATGAAGCACCCCCGCCAATGTCGATGACTGCACCATCAGGCGGCACTCCAAGGATCTCGATCATCGACAAGGAGACCGAAGGGGTCGCTTCGAACCAGCTCACCCCGGCGACACCGCGTGTCCTGTAGGCGCTGTCCCAGTGGCGGAGACGATCCGCGCTCGACCAGAGTGCGTCGCCCATGGGCTCATGCTAGTGACCAGCAGGGCCAGGCCGGGCGGTTCTATTGGGTCCCCGGATGCGGAGCCGGAGCCGGCACCAGCTCCTTTGGATGTGTCACACCTACCCGGTTCGGACTCACCCTCCCTCAGTCAGAAGCCAAGGGCGGTGGCGATTCGTCGGGTGAGCGTCAGCTTCTGCGTACGGCTAGTTCGGCAGTGGTCTCAGGACGTGTGCGGTGGCCTGAGTGATCGTCAGTGCCGTCCTGGCTCCGTTGTCCTCGCCCTTTTCGAAGTCGTTGCCGTGCTTTGCCATGGTGTTGGTGACGTGGGCGAAACAGACGATGTCCCGGTTGCGGGCGGCTGCGTAGGCGTAGAGGGCCGCTGCCTCCATCTCCACGCAGACCGCACCAGATTCGCTGGCTGCGTCAAACGCGGCCTGCGTCTCTCGGTATGGGGCGTCGGTCGTCCATGAAGCCCCCGTCAAAACCGGTTTTGGCAGGCCTTGCAGGACAGGGGCCAGCGGGGACTCCAGATGGCCGGGTAGTTGGCTCCAAGTGCCGGGGGGTTGGTAATGCAGACTGGTTCCTTCATCTCTCAGCGCCCTGTTGATCAGGACGAAGAAAGGTGGGTCAACCAGGGGTCGGACCTGACCGGCGGACGTGATGCTGATGATCAGTTCTGCGCCGCTGGCAGATAGCTGCTCGGCCACCAGGACAGCGAATGGGGCGCCTACGGCGAGACCGACTACGCCAACGGGGCGGCCTTGCAGCTCTGTGACCCACATCTCGGTGTGATAGCAGGCCCATCCGGAGTGGAGTCGGCCTCGGCCGGTCGCAGCCAGATATCGCACAATGTCGCCGTCCGGGTCGAGGAGACACACTTCGGGGACCGCGAGTTCTGGTAGGCCCTTTTGGCGTCTCGCTTCGCGCAGCAGATTCTCAGGTTGAAACATTGAAGCCGCTCGGTGGTCTTTGTGTTGCAGGATCAGTGGCGGGAGGATGGCTTTTGGCCCTTCCGCTTCGTGCTCGTCAGCCACCGAACCACTGTATGCCCGGATGTCTTAGACCCCACGACCTGCGCGTCCCCTCCACGGTGATCTGGGCGGTCTGGGTAGGAGCGATTGTGGATGGTTCACCCGAGCGAATATTGTCTACGACGACATGTGACCTTCAGCCCTACCGAGCGACCCCCTCGGGGCCGAACCTGGGCTCAGGAGCCCTGAGAGGACGCTGCCATGATGCACTACGGGTACGGAAACGGCGGCGGCCATTGGGGCCTGTGGATCTTGATGATCGTCGCCATGCTGGCGTTCTGGGGTGCTCTCGCCTGGGTCATCGTGACTCTGGTGCGCCAGCGGGGCACCCACTCCGACCGTGGCTCGATGCCGCCCATTGAAACCAGCTCCAACTCACTGCAGATCCTTGATGAGCGGCTGGCTCGGGGGGAGATCGAAGAAGACGAGTACAAGCGCCGCCGAGACCTCATCAAGGGGAACGGATGAGCGCTCGGGATGACGGGAGCCATCGCAGCCTGATCATCGCTTCAGTGGTTGCCGTACTGGCCTTGGCTGTCGGGTCAGCAGCTTTTATCGCCCTGCTGGTAAACCGACAGGGCAATCCAGGAAACGGGGCTTACGGCGCCGTCTCCTGTTCGGCGCCCCATCTATCCGGCTCCACCGTTGAAGTCACGGTAGCCGATCGAGGCGACTCGATGATGGGCCAGCACCCGATGATGGCGACGATGCGAACTACCCCGTCGACGGTGGCAGCAGGACGGGTTTCCTTTGTCGTGTCCAACGTGGGTGCTTTGGTGCACGAGATGGTGGTTCTTCCTCTTCCAGCCGATGGCCCCGGAACCAGACCGACCGGGACGGATGGAAAGATCGACGAGTCCCAGAGTTTGGGAGAGGCGTCTCGTTCGTGCTCCGGAGGGACCGGCAATGGCATCGCCCCAGGCGGCATCGGGTGGACGACCATGGTGCTGAAGCCTGGCCGGTATGAACTGGCTTGCGACGAACCCTGGCATTACGCCGCCGGGATGTTCGACGTCCTGACCGTCACCTAATCGGTTGGTCAGCGCCGAGTGGTGCGCCCCTATCCGGCGGTCGGGGATGGCTCGGAGGCGGGCCGGCGACGCAATCGACCGGCGCAGCTCATACTCACATCAGCTTTGGTACTGGACTCAGGCGAGCCCGTTGATATTGTTGCAATCCAAGGCGCGATGAGGCCCGCTCCTCGAATTGCCGGGCGTAGCTCGGCTGATGGCTTCTACCTGCAGTGAGCTGCTTGTAGGAGGGGCCGTTCCGCACTCCTGCCAGCCTGGACAGGAGGTGCGAGTGAACATCTACTACATCGCAGCGATCTGGATGGGCATGGCGCTTGTAGCGTCATTCGTCAGCATCCGGATCGGCGTGTCCGTCGCTCTTGTCGAGATTCTCGTGGGAGCCGTCTGCGGCAATATTCCTGGACTCAAAGAGAGGGATGGTCCCCTCTGTCGATCGGACTCAGCTTCGATGATGTGCTGTCGGGGCGTGCGGGTCCACCCCTTCGGCCTTCGGATCCACATGGACGATTGCATCCGACAAGTTGGGCACCCTGTGGAGCAGCTCGTGATAGGCCCGCTCCGCCACCTCGTGTGCATCGGTCACAGACAGTCGGCCATCCACGGTGAGCCGGATCTGAGCCAGGAGCCGGTGACCGGCCCATCTGGCCCGGACCTCACTGACGGCAACCACGCCGTCGACCGCTGCGACGATGGCCGTCACCGACGTGACGATTGAAGGGTCGATGGCGTCGAGCATGCGCTGGCCCACCGCCCGGGCGGTTTGGACCAGCACGACCATGATCGCCAGGGCGATCAGGACTCCCACGATCGGATCGGCCTTCGGTAGTCCAATGGCGACACCGATCGCCCCTAGGAGCACCAGGAGCGAGGTCACCCCGTCAACCCGAGCGTGGAGGCCGTCGGCTTCCAAGGCGGCCGAACCGATCCGGCGTCCCACCCGGATCCGGTATTGAGCCACCACCTCGTTGCCGATCACTCCCACGATGGCGGCGGCCATGACGATCGGGAGGTGGGTGACCTTTTCGGGATGGATGAGTCGATCAACCGACTCGTAGAGCGCCAGCCCGGCCGAGACGGCGATGACAGCCACCACGGCTAGACCGGCAAGATCCTCCGCTTTGCCGAAGCCGTAGGTGAATCGGGTGGTCGGAGATCGCCTTCCTAAGTTGAAGGCGAGCCAGAGGGGCACGGCGGTCAGGGCATCGGCTGCGTTGTGCAGGGTGTCTCCCAGGAGAGCCACCGACCCGCTGGCCACCACCACGAGAGCCTGAATCCCGGCCGTGGCCAGGAGTATGACCAGGGACCAGGCGACGGTCCGGGTTCCTTGACGGCTGCCTTCCAAAGCTTGGTCGAGTGACTCCTCGGGGCCGTGGCTGTGCGACCCAATGAGGACACGAACGAACGAGCCCAGACCACGAGGACGGTGGTTGTGGTCGTGCTCCCGTTCCGAATGCGAGTGTCCTTCAGCGGCCGGAAAGGAGGTGGGCACCAGTTAATCCTGGCTCCGGGCACCTCTGGAAGCACGTTGCGATCAACTCGCACTACCGATCAACCTACCGGGAAGGTGCGCCCAGTCTCGGTGGACTGGGACAGGGGCTGAACCAAGCCAAGGCGGTTGCCTACGGAGACAATTGGCGTACGACCAGCGCTATGCCCTGTCCCCATGCGGTCAACGGACCGGCCGGAAGGTACGAGGCTCCACTCGCGGTGTGGTTGTCCATCGGTGTGGCGAGGAAACGCTCACGACCCTGGGGGTCGATGAAATAGACGATCGAGGTGTGGATCACGTCGGCGCTTGGATTTGGGGCCTTCACGTAGATGGCGTAGTCGTGCCACACCGCCTGGAGGCTCGCAAGCGGACCGGTGAAAAAGTGCCACGACGAGATCGTGTTCAGTTGGTGAGCCCTCGAGAAGACAGCCAGAGAAGCGGTCTCACGGACGTACGGGTTGACATTGACTGCGATGAACACAGCCTTCGAGGCCGACCGACCGAGGTCGTGGTAGGCGTCGACATACTCCTGGGAGACGATGGGGCAGATGTCGGTGCAGTGAGGATCCATGAACTGGAGGACCACCGTGTGCCCACGAAAGCTGTTCAAAGAGAACGTTCGACCGTCCTGGTCGATCAGCGTGAAGTTCGGTGCCGGTATATTCGGGACCGGAGAGAGCTGCATGAGGTCGGCGAGCGGGGTGGAGACGCTGGCCGGGATCCCCGTTGCCCGTAGGTCATCGATGGAGTCGTGCGTGTCCCGGTAGCGAACGGCCAGTGCGGCGAACAATCCCGCACAGAGGACGGCAACGGCGAGGCACGCGATGAGATACAGGCTGGGTCCGCGGCGATCAGTACGCATCGCGTTCGTGTCGGCCGGTGGTCCTTCGGTGGGCGGAATCTTGGGTGTTGCCATTGGGATCTCCGACCGTACTTCGCTGCAGTAGGGCTCGTCACGATCACTGACCCGTATGCCGAACTGGGGACCTAGGATGCGGACGTATCGAACGAGTGCCGGTGGCACGGACGAGCGCACTCCTGCCGAAAGGGGCCACGTGAAATGGGCGTCTACCGAGACCAGCTCCTGCCCCGGGTCCAAAACAAGGTCATGGACCGCAAGTCAGCTCGTGACGTACGCGCCCGGGTCTGTACCGGCTTGGCGGGGGAGGTCGTCGAGGTCGGCTTCGGGACTGGTCTCAACGCCCCTTACTATCCACCGGAAATCTCCAAGGTCCTTGCCGTTGAGCCGTCTTCCGTCTGCATGAGGCTCGCCCAACCTCGAATCGTTCGGTCGGTGACCCCGGTTGAGTTGGCCGGTCTCACAGGTGAGCACCTTGACTTGCCGTCCGAGCAGTTCGACGCGGTGCTCTCGACATGGACGCTCTGCACCATCCCCAATATGTCGGCGGCCCTAGAAGAACTGCGGCGGATCCTGAAACCCGGCGGGTCTCTCCACTTTGTCGAACACGGTCATGCTCCGCACGCAAGCGTGGCGAAGTGGCAAGAGCGGATTGAACCGCTGAACAAGAAGCTCGCAGGGGGGTGTCACCTCACCCGCCGGATCCCCGAGGCCATCGAGGAGTCCGGATTCGCCATGGAACGGCTCGACACTTACTACTTCAAAGGGGAGCCGAAGCCGTTCGGCTATACCTTCGAGGGCCGAGCTGTGAAGGTCTAATCCGGAAGTGGCGTCTCCGGGCTGGATGAACGACCTCCTCGGGGCTCTCATGCTCGCGATTGGGCTCTACTTCGCGGGACGTCTCGTAGCGGCCCAAAGGTGGCATCGTCGGATTCACACAGAGGTGAACATCGCAGAACTAGTAATGGGAGTTGCCATGGCGGGCATGCCTCTGCCGGCTCTCAACCTGCTGCCTACGAGCCTGTGGGTAGCCGTGTTCACGGCGTTCGCCCTGTGGTTCGTGATTGAGAACGTTCGTTTTGTCGTCCGACATGGATTTGCTGGGGGCGACGCACTTGTGGGGTATTACAGGGCGCATTACCCGCTCCATATCGTCATGAGCCTTTCGATGCTGTACATGTATTCGGCTGGCTCGACATCACCAACGGGTCAAATGACGATGTCTGGCGTAACGGGAACGACCGCGAGCTTCACATTCCTGCCGCTGATCTTCACATTGATGCTGTGTGGATTCGCAGTCGGGCAGCTCGACAGCGTCAACCGTTTTGTTTCGACGAATGCAGTGGTGAGCGCAGCCGATCACGATCTGGTTACCACCCCATTCGACGGATCACACAGCGAGTCTGGGGCGAGATCGTCGAACGAGATCTATCAGCGTGACTGGCTGGCACCGCGCCTTGAGACGGCCTGCCTCATCGCCATGAGTATAACGATGGCGTTGCTTTTGGTGCGGATGCTCTGAGTTGAGTCCGAGATGCGATACAGCGTCACCTACCCGGCGTTGATATGGAACGGCTTGTCAAGCCCCCGCGCGGCGGCCTCTTTCACTGTCTTTTGGCCGCGACGCGCCAGAGGTGCGTCGCGCCATTGCTCTTGAGCAGTCGGAGGGGCCCCGGCGTCAACACGCAGCGCCCGGAGCCCACAGGGTGAGGACGAACGGTGTTGACACCGGGGGGAGGCTGCTACTCAACTCCCCGTGCTGACCGCCGGTGGCGGTCGGATCAGCCATCGACGACGCGCCGGAGCGCAGTGGATCGGAGAACCGCCACGATGATGTTCGCGAGTCAAAATCGCAATAGAGCCATTCGCAGGTAGTTGCCTCTGAATCTGGGCGCCCGTGACGTCCTCTATGCGAGGGACGGTGGGAATAACGCCGGCGAGGGTCGGTTCTGCTGCGGCGGTGCTCCGGCGCGTCGTGGAGGGCTCGGTCAGACGCGGCGCCGATTCAGCGCTGACCGACGGGGAGATCACGTACTTAGTCCTGGGCCACCATCTCGGCCCACAAGAACCCGGCGAGCTCACGGGCGACGGCGGCGGCCACGACCGAGCGCACGTTCTTGTGGGCAGCGAGCTGACGGAAGCGCCTCGACAGGCGGACCTGGGCGGTCCACGACCGGGCCACGGTCGCTGGTGGTGCGTCCTTCTGGCGTTCTCTGATCCCGACACCGACGTTCGCGGTGTGCTGGTAGGCCCAGGCGGCCTCGCACAGCTGGCCGCGCAGGTGGGCGTTGCCCGCCCGGGTGATCGAACCTCGGCGCTGGGTGAGACCGGTGGAGTGCTCCCCGGGCACGAGCCCGGTGAAGCTCATGAAGGGCCGGGCCCTCGGGAAGCGGCGCCAATCGAACACCTCGGGCGCCAGACACAAGGCACCGAGGGTCGTCACGCCCCGATAGGCGGCCAGGCGAGCGACCTGTTCGCCGAAGGGGTCTTGGTGACACCAGGCGACGAGATCACTCTCCACCGACTCGAGGGCGGTCTCTCGGAGACGCACCGTCGCCACATAATGCCCATAGGTGGCGGCGAGGGCCTCGTCGTCAAAGGACTGCGCGTTCAGCCAGCGCCGGTGGCGATCGGTCCATGGTGACCCGCCCCGCCAGACGACACTGTGGCGCAACAAGAACCCGCTGAGGCGGTTCCGGGCCCTGGTGAGGTCTTGGACCATGTCACCTCGGGTCCGACACAGGTCGCGCACGCCCTCTTGGGCCGGGGTCGGAACGGCGATAGCGGTGAGCTCGCCGGCCCGGTGGAGCCCGGCCAGGCGTCTCGCGTCGCGACGGTCGGTCTTCACCCGGTCGCCCGAGCCTTTGGGGATGAGCGACGGCGCCACCACGTCACAACGCACTCCCATCGAGGTGAGCTGGCGCTGCAGCTCGTAGCCGGTGGGGCCCGCTTCGTAGCAGGCCCACACGCCTGTGGGTCTCCCGAGTCGTTTGACCAGGCGGCGGACCGAGTCGGCGTCGTGGAAGATCTTGTCGACTTCGGCGACGTCTCGATCGGGCGGGAGCACCGCCACGGCAATTGAATCCTTGGCTACGTCCATCCCCAGGTGGACGAACCCTCGGTGGGCAATACTGGACACGGCTGGCTCCTTCCTTTCGTATGTCGGCTCCGTTCGCTGTACAAGCGAATGATCCACGAATATGCGGATTGCCGGAGGAGCCGGCCGTTCCATGCTGAATCGGGGACAGAGACGCCTTCAGGCCCGAAACACTGCCGCCCGGCTAGTCCAGCATTGCGCTGACATGCAGAGCATTGGGCATCCTGGCCCGCCGAGCCCAGTTGGGGTCGGCGGACGTTAGTGCTTGACCAATAACGGGTTCTGTGAGGCGATCGACTACGAAGCCCGAGCCTTCCAAGGAGGCGAAGTATCGAGCAAGCGTTCGGTGTTGGTGAGAGAACGTAATCTTCTGACCGT
>Ga0182024_10015676_pt1 | contig 14471 bp, 9 predicted proteins | sample P32metaG_FD_120480 | JGI IMG/M metagenome (GOLD analysis project Ga0182024, IMG submission 120480) | Permafrost microbial communities from Stordalen Mire, Sweden - P3-2 metaG (Illumina Assembly) | ecosystem: Environmental > Terrestrial > Soil > Wetlands > Permafrost | place: Sweden: Stordalen... | reverse complement strand
TACAACGTCGGCCAGTTCGACTGGTCGCCCAATTCTACTCGTCTCGCCTACGAAACACGCCCCACCCCCGACGCCGATGATTCGCGCAAGTCGGACATTTATGAAGTCGAGATCGAAACGGGCGACATCCGTCCCATCGCCGTGACCGCAGCCGCCGAAGCGCAGCCGCGCTATTCGCCCGACGGACGGTATCTTGCATTCGTGCGCAGCAATCTTTCGGCAAAGCGCATTGACGGCAGCCGCATCGTGCTGCTGACGCTAGCCGATCTGAAATCGCGCGAACTGCCCGCCTCGCCCGACCAGTCTCCCTCGATCGACGCCTGGGCCCGCGACAATTCGAAAATCTATTTCAGCGAAGGACTGCGCACCCGTGAGGCTCTTTACGCCATGCCGGTAGATGGTCCGCCGTCGATCGTGTTTCAGACCGCCCGCGGCACCTTCGGCCCTGGCGTGGTTTTCAATCGTACTGGAACCTACGCCGGGATCACCATGCAGACGCCGGACGAGCCAGTGGAAGCCTACGTGATGCCCGTGAGCTCCATGAAACCGGTGCGCGTCAGTGCGGCCAACGTCAATCTGCCCAAGCAGCCGCTCGGCGAAACGCGCGTCATCCAGTGGAAAGCGAAGGATGGCCAGGAAATCGAAGGACTGCTCACTTTACCCGTTAATTACGATAAAACGAAGCATTATCCGCTTATTTTGAACATTCACGGCGGTCCGTCGGGCGCCTTCAACGAGACCTTCATCGGCGCCAGCGGCCTCTATCCCATCGCTTCTTTCGCCGCCCGGGGATGGGCCGTTCTGCGCGCGAATCCTCGCGGATCGACGAACTATGGCCTGCCGTTCCGCGCCGCCAACGTAAACGATTGGGGCGGCGGCGATTTTCAGGATCTGATGGCCGGCGTGGACGCCGTCATCCAGATGGGCGTCGCCGATCCCAATCGCCTCGCGGTAATGGGTTGGAGCTACGGCGGTTACATGACCAACTGGGTGATCACCCAGACCAATCGCTTCAAATGCGCCGCCGCCGGCGCCGGACTTTCGAATTTAATTTCCATGTGGGGAACCAACGACATCCCGTCCACTCTGGATGATTATTTCGAAGGCACCTCCTATGAGCAGCCCGACCGCTATATAAAAATGTCGCCGCTCGCTCACGTGGCGAATGTCACCACCCCCGAAATGATCCTGCACGGCGAGGCCGATATTCGCGTCCCCACCACGCAGGGCTACGAAATGTATCACGCGCTGAAACGCAAAGGCGTGCCTACGGAAATGGTGGTCTATCCGCGCACTCCGCACGGTCCGCAGGAGCCGAAATTCGTGCTCGATATCATGCACCGTCATCTCGACTGGGTCGCCAAATACATCGGAGATTAGACGGTGCGCCGGTTTCTCGTATTCTTGACCGCAATACTGCCGGTGTGTGGCGAGAAGGTTCCAGGGCTGAAGGAACCGGTCGAAATTCTTCGCGACAAATGGGGCGTCCCGCACATCTACGCGAAAAATTCCGAGGATCTGTTTTTCGCGCAGGGCTGGATCACCGCCAGGGACCGGCTCTTTCAAATCGACCTGTGGCGTCGCGCGGGGACCGGTAAGCTCGCCGAGGTACTCGGTCCCGACGCCGTCGCTCGCGATAAGATCGCGCGACTGGTCCGATTTCGTGGCGACTGGAATAAGGAATGGGAAAGCTACGCGCCCGACGCCCGGCAGATCGTGACGTCGTTCGTCAACGGGATTAACGCCTACATCAAATCGTTCGACGGCAAGCGGCCGCTTGAATTCAAAATCGCGGGCTACGACCCGGGCCTGTGGACTCCCGAGGATGTCGCCTCCCGAATCGCCGGCCTGGCGATGGTCAGCAACGCCACCCAGGAAGTGAACAGGTCGGTGGAGATCGCCAATTTCGGTGTCGATAACACCGAGCGATTCGCGCCGCCCGATCCGTTCGTGCATTTGGTCGTTCCTCCGGGGATCGACATGAAAGCGATCACTACGGCCATCGCTCGCGACCTGCAGGCGGCCACCGGCAATCCGCGATTTCCCGACGAGCAGGGATCGAACGACTGGGTGATCGACGGCACCATGAGCGCCACCGGCAAGCCGCTGCTGGCCAACGATCCGCACCGTCCGGTTCTGCTGCCGAGTCTGCGCAAAACGGTTCACCTCGTCGCTCCCGGCTGGAACGTGATCGGCGCGGGCGAGCCGGCGCTGCCGGGAATCGCCGTGGGACACAATGAAACGGTGGCCTTCGGATTCACCATCGTCGGGACCGACCAGGAAGACTTGTACGTCGAAAAAATCAACCCGTCGAATCCGAATCAATATTTATACAAGGGCGCGTGGAAACCGTTAGGCATCGAACGCCAGCAGATCGCCGTAAAGGGCGCCGCGCCGATAAACGCCGAACTGCGGTTCACGCCACACGGGCCCATCGTTTATGAGGATCGCGATCGTCATCTGGCTTACGCGCTTAAGTGGGTGGGAGCAGAGCCCGGCGGCGCCGGCTATCTCGCCGGATTGTCGGCGGCGCGCGCGAAAAACTGGAATGAATTTCTGGCGGCGATGTCGCGCTTCAAAGTTCCCTCGGAAAATATGGTGTACGCCGATACCTCGGGAAATATCGGCTGGTTCGCGTCGGGATTCAATCCCATTCGAAAAAACTGGACCGGCCTCCTGCCGGTGCCGGGCGATTCGGGCGAATATGAATGGTCGGGATACCTGCCCGTTGCCGAAATGCCGCAGGTCTACAATCCCGCGAAACATTTTATCGCCACGGCCAACAATAAAATCCTGCCGCCGGGATATACCAGGCAGGTCGCCTACGATTGGGCCATGCCGTTCCGGGTCGAACGCGTCGAGCAGATCCTCGCCCAGCCGAAAAAATTCACCGTCGAAGATTTCGAGCACATGCAGTACGACGTGGTTTCCCTTCCGGCCCAGCGCCTGCAGGCTGTCGTGCGCAAGACGCGGCCGTCGCGCCATCCGGAAATCGTCGATGAATTCTTGAAGTGGGATGCCCGTATGACGCCCGATTCGCGCCCCGCGCTGGTTTTCGAAATGTGGATCACCGCGCTGCCCGCGTCGGTGTACCCGCCGGAATGGAAGGGCCGCACCAATCTGGAATTCGTCTTGAAAACGTTGGAACAGAAGCCCAACGCGCACGCTCTCGACGATTCGCTCGATCGCGCCATTGCGGAAATCGAAAAAAATCTGCCGCGCAAGGAAGATTGGAAGTGGGGCGCCGTGCACACCATGCAGTGGCGGCATCCGCTCGGCGTCAAGAGCTTGAATCTTCCGCCGACTCCGCGTCCCGGCGACGCGAATACGGTTCATGCTTCGGGTGGCGCTACCGGCAACAGCGGAGCGTCCTATCGCGAGATTCTCGACGTCGCCGATTGGGACCGTTCCATGATGACAAATACTCCCGGCGAATCGGGTGATCCGGCCAGCAAGCACTATAAGGATCTGCTGGACGATTGGACCGCCGGGCGTTATCATCCCATGCCTTACACCCGCAAAGCGGTGGAAGCGGCTCTGGATGAGCGCATCGTGCTCGAGCCCCAACACTAAGCCCCCAACACTAAGCAAAGCTAGCGCGCCAATTACAATAGAGTTGTGCAGATTCTCGACGGCGCCGCCGTGCGCGCCGAAATTCTCGCCGGTCTCAAGCCGCGCATTCATAAATTGGACCGGCCGCCCGGACTGGCGGTGGTGTTGGTGGGCCACAATCCCGCGTCCGAGATTTACGTTCGTGGAAAAATCAAGGCCTGTGCCGAGCTCGAAATCTTCAGCGAAAAAATCACACCGCCCGAATCGGTCTCGACCGATGAGCTCCTCGCCATCATCGACGATTTGAATCATCGCCCGGAAATCGACGGCATTCTGGTGCAGATGCCGCTGCCCCGGCAGGTCGATTCGCGGAGGGTGCTCGAAGCCGTGGCGCCCGATAAAGACTCGGATGGCTTTCATCCGGTGAACGTGGGGCACCTGGTGGCGGACCGTCCCGCGCCGCGAGCGTGTACACCCGCCGGGATCATGGAAATGCTGAAGTATTATCGCGTCCCCATCGACGGGCGGAAGGCGGTGGTGGTTGGACGGAGCGACATCGTGGGTAAGCCCATGGCGATTATGCTGCTTCACGAAAACGCTACGGTCACGATTTGCCATTCGCGCACCACGGATCTGGCCGAGGAATGCCGCCGCGCCGATATTCTGGTCGCGGCGATCGGCCGCGCCGGCCTGGTGACCAGCGATTTTATTGCGCCCGGCGCGGTGGTGATCGATGTCGGCCAAAACCGGATCACGGATCGCGCTGAAGCGGAAAAATTCGGCCGCGCGGAGGAGTTCGATCGAAAGGGCTACGCCTTGGTGGGTGACGTTCATCCGCTCGAAGTCATGCATGCGGCCGGCGCGTATACGCCGGTACCCGGTGGCGTGGGGCCCCTGACCATCGCCATGCTGATGGCCAACACTGTCGCGCTAGCGGAGGGCCACGCGTGAAGGCCGCGGTTGAAATGGCCGCCGACGCGCGTCGATTCACGACTGCCGAAACCCCGATCTTAAACCGCAGACCGAAACGGAGCCGCGACGGTTACGGAGCGGTTTTAAATAATTCATCCGCGCGGATCGGCGTGTATCCGCACCACTATTTGCCGCCAGGAACGTCACGTCTGCCATGCTTCGCGTAGGACTCACCGGCGGCCTCGCCAGCGGCAAGAGTTTTGTCGGCCAGCAGCTCGCCGCGCTCGGATGCCTGCTGATTGAGGCCGACGAAATCGGCCACCAGGTGCAGCAGCCCGGCGCCGAAGCTTATCAACCCATCGTCGACGAATTCGGACCTGAAATCTTGAATCCGGACGGCACCCTCGACCGTCGGCGCCTCGCCGCCGAAGTGTTCTCGAAACCCGAGCGCCTGGAGAAACTCAACGCGCTGGTTCATCCGCCGGTTCGCGCCAGGATCGAAAAGATGATCGCAGACTTTTCGGCGCGACGGCCCGATGGCATCGCCGTGACCGAAGCTGCGATACTGATAGAAACTGGCGTTTATCGCCGTTACGATCGGCTCATCGTCGTAGTTGCGCGCGAAGAGCAGCAGATTGAACGGGCCATGGCGCGCGATCGTCTCACCCGTGAAGAGGTGATCGAAAAGATGCGCCGGCAAATGCCAACCGCCGAGAAAGTGAAGTACGCTGATTACGTCATCGATACATCGGGAGCAAAACAACACACCATCGACCAGACCCGGTCGGTTTATCAATCGCTGCGGAGCCTGAGCCTATGAGATTCCGAACCCTGATTCTGGCCGCCTTGCTGATAGGTGGATTCGTATATATCACGGCCCGGCCGAGTTCTCTGTTCAAGCACGGCATGGCCTCGCCCGGACCGCTGTGGAGCGGCCCGCAGGTCGCGCACTCCGCCGGCCTTGGCACGGATGAGCTGAACAACATCGAAATTTACAAGACCGCCAAGGACAGCGTGGTGTACATCGCCAGCACGGTCTATGAGCACACCTTTTTCTTCGTGCAGCAGGGCCGCGCGCTGGGCTCCGGATTCATTATCAATCCCGAAGGCCAGATCCTCACCAATTTCCACGTCATCGAGGGCGGCCAGGACGTGGAAGTGACCTTGCCCGATCAGTCGGTGTATAAGGCCAAAGTGTTGGTGAAGGATCGCCAGGACGACCTCGCCGTCATCAAGATCGAGCCGAAAAAGAAGTTGTCTCACCTGCCGCTAGGCGATTCCGATCATCTGCAGGTCGGCCAGAAGGTGCTCGCCATCGGGCAGCCGTTCGGATTTAAAGGAACGCTCACCGTCGGCGTGGTCAGCTCGCTCGGCGTCAGCATCCAGAGTGAAAACAATCAGGAGCTGGACGCGATGATTCAGACCGACGCGGCCATCAATTCCGGCAACAGCGGAGGCCCGCTGCTCGATTCGCAGGGCAGCGTGATCGGCATCAACACCGCCATCTACGGACCCAACGGCGGCAACGTTGGCATCGGATTCGCCAGTCCCATCAATCGCGCCAAGTTGATGCTCGACGATTTTCACGCCGGCCGCAGCTTTCGTCCAGCGCGGCTTGGCGTCACCACCGTCTATATCGCCGGTGACCTGGCCGAAGCCCTCAAACTTCCTTCCTCCGGCGGCCTGCTGATTCAGCAGGTGTCGCGCGGGTCCGCCGCGGAGACCGCGGGGATGCACGGCGCGCGCGACGAAGTTCGTGTTGGGAATGCCCGATTGGGAGTGGGCGGAGATTTCATCACGGCCATCGACGGGAAATCCGTCGCGGAGCCGGATGCCATCAGCCGCGCTCTGGCGCGCAAGCGTCCCGGCGATATTCTCGACATGACCCTCTACCGCAACGGACGTTCCGTCAATCTGAAAGTGAAGCTCGGCGAAGCGGCGGAAGAGCCGATGTGAGCGGGCATATACTATCTTGGTGAGTTCGCCGCATCGGGCCGCGATCGAGGCGGGGACGCTCGTCTCCACGGGAGCGCGTAAAGCGCTAACGGGATTTTATGTTTCGGGACTCCTGCTGGCCTTTCTCGGCGCCATCCTACCGTCCTGGCGTCATCACCTCTCTTCCGATTACTCCACCATCGCCTGGTACTTCGTCGGATTGATCGCGGGAATTGTCGGTTCCGTATGGGTTTCACCTCCGCTGCTCGCGCGCAAAGGCGTCGGTTGGACACTGGCTTTCGCCTGCGCGACCGCCTCCGCGGCATTCCTGTATCTAGCCTTCGTCTCGCCGCCCTTTTCGCCGTGGTGGCGCGTCGCCGGACTCGCCCTGGTCGGATTCTCCGCCGGCGTGCTGCACACCGCAATTTTTCACGCCATCTCTCCCATGTATCGCCACGATCCGGCCGCCACCATCAACCTGGCCGGCATTCTGTTCGGGCTCGGCTGCCTGACCGTCGCGCTGCTGGTTTCCGGAACGTTCTACATGTATAGCGCGCCGGCGATTCAAGCCTGGATCGCGGTGATCCCTGCAATGTTCGGATGGTTTTATGTGCGCGCGAAATTCGGGCCGCCGCCGGTCCCCTCCCACCCGTCTCCCAAAGTGCTGCTCGCCGAACTGAAAAGTCCCGGCGCGATTTTATTCAGCCTGGTATTGTTCTTTCAATTCGGAAACGAGTGGGCCATCGCCGGATGGCTGCCGCTTTTCCTAAGCCAGCGCCTGGGAATCAGCCCGGCCACGTCGCTCGAAATGTTGGCGCTGTACTGGCTGGCGCTGCTGGTCGGCCGAGTGGCCGCGCAGTGGGTGCTGCCGCGGACCAGCCACACCCGTCTGCTGTCGTTCAGCGTGCTGGCGGCGATGTTCGGATGCTTGCTGCTGCTCGCCACCGACAACCGCTTCGGCGCGGTCTGCGGAATTCTGCTGGTAGGCGGAGCCTTCGCCCCGATCTATCCCCTGGTGGTCGAAAAAATCGGCCACCGGTTCCCGTACTATCACCCCGGATTCTACAACGGGATTTTCTCCTTCGCCATCGCCGGCGGAATGCTGGCCCCCTGCACTCTCGGATATTTGGCGTCGCTGTGGGGCGTCGGCGTGGTGATGGGCCTGCCGCTGGCCGGATCCGCTGTGGTGTTCGTACTGCTGATGCTGATCTCTCTCGAAGCCCGGCTCAGCGCGGCGGCGTTGTAGCCGGCTCGCTGTAGTGCACCCGCAGGAATTGCGGATCGCTCCAATCCCAATTGCGCTCCGGATGCTGATCGATATTCACCGGATCCACGTTCCAGCGGAACACGGCGACGGACCAGCCGGCCCGCAAATGAATCCCGCATCCGATCAACGCCAGAGCCACAAACGCAATTCGAAACGCGCGCGGCTTGGTCTCCCACGCCGCCAGATACGGAATCAGGAACAGTACGAACACCGGCGTCACATCGGTAAAAAAACGCGGGCCATAGGAATGCCCGGCCCACCAGTTGGCGACGTACGCGGAAACCGTAAGCCACTGCGCCAGCGCCAGCACCGCCAGCCAGGGAGCGATCGGCGTCCGCCATTTCCGCCGGATCATGCTCCAGATCGCCAACAGAAACACCGGCGTATACACCAGCAGCCCCCGCGACGGGCTGATCACGTCTCCCGCGAGTCCCACCCCCCATTGCGGCCAGTACTGCGGCAGGAATCCATACAGATGGCTCCGATAATAGGGCGACAGAAAATAATGATAGATCGATAAATTGTAAGCGAGAAACACCGCGGCGACCGGCGCGGCGGCCGCTAAATACCATCCCAGATACCGCCGGAACCGCACCGCGACGTAAATCGTGAACACCGCCACGAACAGCGAATCGGTGGGACGGACCGTGTAGGAAAGCGCCACCGGCAGCCCCGCCCATCCCGCCAGCTCCGGCCGCTCCTCCGCGCGGACCAGCAGGTAGATGATGATCGTCAGCAGCAGCATCGACGGCGAATGTTGCCACAACCCGCGCCCCGCCACGCTGTACGCGGAAGTCCCCACCGCAAACAGGACCGCCAGAATCAGCGCGCGTTTTTCGCTCAGAAACCGCCGCCCGATCAGGAACATCATCACCGCCGACGCCGCTAGCAGCATTGACGCGACTTCCATTTCGATGATCGGATGCGCCGCGCCGTAATCGCCGCGGAAAAATCCTTCGACGATCGGACTCGACGAGTGAAACCGCCCGATCGCCGGATGCAGCAGCTTCATCACCCCCACCGCCGCGACGATCAGCGGCGATTCGAGCACCGGTCCGCCCGCCGGATAATCGTCGTACAGATGTCCATCGCACGGACCGCGCAGCGGGATGGTGACATTTCCCCGCGCGTCCACGCAGCGGATCGCGACGTCGTCTTTGGCGCGAATTAAATCCTGGTATTCGTCGAGGTTGGTGTCGCCATGCGTCCACAAGCTCATCGCCACGAACACCGACCATCGCGAATCGAACGAAGTGCCAATCTGGCTCAGCCCCGAGAAAAAGTAAACCCCCAGGAATAACAGGACCGGCACTTTGTGCGATCCTCGAAAGATCATGCGTTTCGCCGTTTTGTTGTTCTCGGTCGTGTGCTGTACTGCCACCGATCTGGAGCATCGCATTGATTCGCTCGCCGAATCAAGTGGACCTCGTTCCATCACCGGCAGTGGATTCGCGGGCATCCACGTGGTCGAGCTCGCCACCGGCAAAACGATTTATCATCTCAACGAAAATCGCCTGTTCCTTCCGGCGTCGAACATGAAGCTGTTCACCACCGCCCTGGCCTTGCTGCGCCTCGGTCCCGATCGCCGCTTCACCACGCAAGTCGTCCTCACCGCCGCGGGCGATCTGGTCCTCGCCGGCGTCGGCGATCCGTCGCTTTCCGGACGCGCGTTTCCGTATCAGAAGGATGCCGCCCCCGGGCGTGCGCTGAAGCCCATCGAGGATCTGGCTGATCAGATCGTCGCCAACGGCATCCGCCACATCGATGGCGATGTCGTCGGCGACGATCGTCTGTATCCGTGGGCCCCCTACGCGCCCAGTTGGACCGAGGATGACACCGTGCGCGATTTCGGCGCGCCCGTCAGCGCTCTCTCCGTCAATGAAAACGCCATCGCCATCACGCTGCACGCCGGCGAGCGCCCTGGCGATCCGGCCGAATTGACCCTCGATCCGCCGCTCGAATACTACGTCATCGATCAGCGCGTCGCCACGGTCGCGCGGGGCGGGGAAGCGAAGATTCGCATCGCGCGCCAGGCCGGCTCCCGCCAAATCCTGCTCTGGGGCAGCATTCCCGCCGGTCACGCGGCCATCGCCGAAACCACCGCCATCGACGATCCGGCTCTTTATGCCGCTTGCGCGTTGTACGATGCGCTCACGCGTCGCGGAATTTCCGTCGGCGGTCGACCCGTCGCCCGCCATCGCGCGGCCACCGACGATTACGAAGCGCCCGACGGCACGGTGGTCGCCTCGCGCACCTCGCCTCCGCTGTTACAGCTTCTCGAGACCATGGAAAAAGTCAGCCAGAATCTTTTCGCCGAGCTGATGCTGCGGGAGACCGGCCGCGTGATGCGCCACCAGGCCACGCGCGAGGCAGGACTCGAGGAGTTGAACGCGCTGCTCACCGAAATCGGCGCGACCAAAGAAGAGTCTCGTCTGGAGGACGGTTCTGGCTTGTCGCGCAACACGCTGGTGACGCCGCGTCTGGTCACCCGTCTTCTGGCGTTTCTCAATGGAACCAAATATCGCGACGACTGGTTGTCGCTGCTGCCCGTCGGCGGCGAAGACGGCACGCTCGCGAATCGCCTGTGCTGTGTTTCGGAAGGTCGCGGCATTCATGCCAAAACCGGATCGCTCAGCCGCGCGCTCGCGCTCTCCGGTTACGCCGATAGTAAAACCCGCGGCCGCCTGGCGTTTTCGATACTGGTGAACGATTTTTCCGCGCCGCCCTCCGAAGTGCGTGCCTGGATTGATAAAATAGCATCAGCCCTTCTGGAGTAAACGAATCATGCCTATCTTCGAATATCTGTGCGACGATTGCGGAACGAAGTTCGAAAAACTGGTCCGCCGCAATGACCAGGTGCTGTGTCCAAAATGCGGCGAGAGCCATCTGACGGAGCAGTTTTCCACCTTTTCGGCGCACGCCAACGGAAAAAGCGTAGAATCCGCCATGCCGTCCTGTCCCGGAGGCATGTGCCGCACCCCAGATCTCTGCGGCAGAAACTAGGAGATCGCCAGTTCTCGCCAACCCCGCACATTCGTGGAGCGCGCAAAAACGCCCAAATCGTTTTCGTCGCCCCATCCCCGCGTAAGCGCGGGCCCCGTTAGCCCCAGCCGGTGAAGACATTCCGCTAACGGAGCCGCGACCGTTAGGGAGCGGTTTCAATGTTCCCGATTGAATGTCCGTGTAACCCGCCAGTGTAATGGCGGAGGTCAATGTGCGGTTTTAATAGACAACTTGATGGCGCGGGTCAATCTGCGGTTTTCGCGCACACACTCGTAAGGGTGTCAATCTGCGATTTGTAGCAGCAATTCACTGCACCGCGATCGTCACCGTGTTCGACACCACTCCCGCAATCGTCAGCACCACCGGGATCGCGTCTCCGCTCCCCGTGCCCGCCGGCACCTGCACATCCACCACATAAAGACCCGCGATACCCGGCGTCAATCCCGAAAACGTCACCAAGGCGTTCACTCCGCCGATCGACACCGTCGGAAACCGCAGCGTGCTCGATAACTGTGTGCCTGAGGCGGGCGCGCCGTCCTCGACCGCTGGTGAAACCGCTCCTAGCCCCGTGCAGTAAATCTCCAGATACTCGCCCGCCTGCACCGGCCGCGACCCGGCAAATGTTCCGGTCGGCGCGGGAATAATCGGCGTGTTCGCGATCCGCACCGCGCCTTGCCCGCCCCCTTGCTGATTCATCGAGAACAAAGACGGCGTCACCACCGCCATGCTTAGCGACATCAGACTGCTCAACGTCCCCTGCGCGACGGTCACCGTCTGCGGGCGCGTCGTCAGCTCATAGGGAACCTGGAAATTCAGAAAGCCCGGCGATACCGATAACAGCGGCGCGGGATATCCGCCCACCGTCAACGTGACTCCGCCCAAGGTATATGGCAGCGGAAACGGATTGGGAAAATCCTGCACCGCGACCGTTGCGGCCGTCAGATTCGTTCCATAGAGCGACATCAGCGCCCCCGGCGATCCCACTGACCCGCCCAGCGGATTCGCCGCGCTCACCAATCCTCCACTCAGAATCGCCGGCCCCGGTCCCACCACGAACGCCGCCGGTATCGACGCGCCGCCGCCAGGCGACGGATTGAACACCACCACCGACGCGCGCCCCACTCCCTGCACATCGGCCGCCGGAATCGTCGCCGTGATCGAAGTCGGCGTCACGTTGGTCACCTGCCGGTCCTGCCCGTTCCACCACACGTGTATTCCTGAAACAAAGTTCGCGCCGTTGATCGTCAGCGGAAAATCGGGCGAGCCGGCATTCATCGTCGCCGGCGACAGCGACGTTACCACCGGCGCGGTGGAAGTGACAGTTCCCAGCGAATAATCCCACACACTGCGTCCATGCGTCGCCGCGCGCAGCGTGCGCGTCGGCCGGTGCAGCACCAGGCTCATCACCACCACCCGTGGCAACCCCGTGCCCAGCGTGGTCCACGTGGCGCCCCCGTCCGGCGAGATCATCACCCCCGCGTCCGTCGCGGCGTAAAACGTATTCGGAACATCCGGGTCGATCACGAAATCGTCCACCGGAATATTCGGCAGCGTCGCGCTGATATCGGCCCAGGTGTTGCCGCCGTCGCTGGTCACGAAAATATGTCCTTGTATCGCCTCGCCCGGAACCGCGTAGCCTGAAAACGTCGCATAGGCGACCAGCGGATTCACCGGATCGGTCGCGATCTTGGTCACCGACCGGAACGGCAGCGTGCCGCTGACATCCGTCCAGGTATTTCCCCCATCGGGCGTCACGAACACCGCGCCGCTCACCGATCCGGTGTAAATCCGGTTCGGGTCAGCCGGTGAAACGGCAATCGTCGAGATCACAAACGTCTGATTCGTCGACGGCGTGCCGGCCGGCGCGTCGGTCACATCCGGCGAGATTGCCTGCCATATTCCGCCGCCGTCGGTCGATCCATAAAGCCGGTCGGTACCGTAAAACATCCGCAGCGGCGTCACCGGGTCCTGAATGTACGACGAAATGAACCTTTGTCGATCGTTGAGATCGATCCCGTGGGTCACCGGAATGAAGTCGTTCGGATTGCTCAGATTCTGCGTTCGATAAAGGCTCACATAGGGCAGCGAGATGAACGCCGTCTGGGGCTGCGATGGGTCGATCGCGGTCCATCCTCCGTCGCCCCCCACCAGTTGCGGCCACATCGTTTGGCCGCCGTATAAATGCGTTCCGTTGTCCTGCGATCCCGCCAGCGCGATCAGCGGATTGCTAGGATGGATCGACAGATTCGGATAATATTCGGTCAGGCCCAGCCCCGTGTTCAGATCTTTCCAGGTGAAATTCGCGCTCTGAATCAGTCCCGCGCTCCACACCCCGCCGTCGTTGCCCAGATAAACTCGCGTTCCATCAGCGCTGAACACCAGCGCGTGATCGTCCGCGTGCGGCTGGCCCACGCGCGTATTCGGTACGCTCTGCCAGGTCGCGCCGCCGTCCACCGACACCACGTTGAAAGTCATCCCGCCCGCCACCAGGACCAGCGGGTTCTCTGGATTCTGCTCGATCACCAGGTCGAACCAGCATTGCGGATTGCAAAAATCGGGAACGCCGGACAGTTTATTCCAGTGCGCCCCCGCGTCGTTGGTCTGATAGATCCCGTTCAGCGTCGCTCCGGCCCCTGAGATTGGATTGGCCATCACCGCGAATGCGGTATTCAGGCTGCCTGGTGCGTTTACCACCTGAATCCGTCCGATCGCCGAGCCGGACGGCAGACTGTTCGGCGCGCTTCCCGACGCTCGTGCCCAGGTCAGCCCCTTATCCGCCGAACGGTACACCCCGTTCGCGGTCGCGCCAAAAATCCCTCCCAGGGCCGCCCAAGCAATCTGCGGCTGTTGCGGATCGAAGAACACCGACGTCGCCACGCCGCTGAGCATCGAATTCCACGTCGCGCCCGCATCGGAAGATCGAAAAATTCCAATCGAGGAGGACGCCAGAATGGTCGTCGAATCGGTCGGATTCACCGACAATCCTGAGATGGAAACCTGATCGAACGGACCCACTGTATTCGTCCACGTCTGTCCGCCGTCCGTCGATTTGAGAATTCCCGTGCCGTTATACGAGTCGTAAGCGAAATCCTCCTCGCCTGTTCCCGCGTAGATCGTATCCGGATTGGAGGGATCGATGGTCAGCGCGCCGATCGCCAGCGACGGCTGATTGTCGGTCAGCGGCGTCCAGGTCGTTCCACCATCCGTCGTTTTCCAGACCCCGCCCTCGGCTGCTCCCAGGTACACCGTATCGTTGCTGCGCGGGTCTATGGCCAGCGAGGAGACCCGTCCCGAATTCAGATAGCCGTTCGGATAAGCGACCGGCTGCGGTCCGATGAATTTCCAAGCCGATTGCGCCGCCGTGGCCCGTCCGCTAATTTTTCCGGCGCGCGCGTTGCGCTCGATCTGATCGATCTGTTGCAGCGCCCGCGTCCGCGCGCCTGCCGGAACCCGATCGCGCGGAAACCTCCGCTGATCGTAAAAATAGCTCCACCGTTCATGCGGATGATCGGTAAACTGAGGCTGCGCCGCCGCGAAGAATGAAAAGTAAAACACTGCGAGAATAACCCGTTCGCGCATTTAATTTACCTTACACAGGCTCTGCCGACTTATTCACAAATCCATCGGCAGACCGTCGCCCGATCCTTAATAACTAACCAAACGAACCGCGAACGATTTCACGAATAAAAACGATTCCGAAACAATCCCCAAACCAATCCCAACCGAATACCAAACGATCCAAATGAATCCAAGACGCGTCCAACAGAGCCGCGACGGTCACGGAGCGGTTTCAAGCAATTCC
>Ga0182024_10015675_pt1 | contig 14472 bp, 11 predicted proteins | sample P32metaG_FD_120480 | JGI IMG/M metagenome (GOLD analysis project Ga0182024, IMG submission 120480) | Permafrost microbial communities from Stordalen Mire, Sweden - P3-2 metaG (Illumina Assembly) | ecosystem: Environmental > Terrestrial > Soil > Wetlands > Permafrost | place: Sweden: Stordalen... | reverse complement strand
GAGCATTCACCGCTCGAGCCACGTACGAGCCCTCGCACGCGAGATCAAGAGCCTGGCGGTCGACCACGTGGTCATTACTGGCGACTTGACGAACCTCGCACTCGAGCCCGAGTTCGCCCTCGCCCGCGAGGTCATCGAAAAGGACCTCGGCCTTGCTCCGCGCGACGTTTCGATCGTGCCTGGCAACCACGACGTCTACACCCGCGGCGCCGAGACGACCGGACGCTTCGCCTCCTATTTTGCCGACTATCTCGTCAGCGACTTGCCGGGCCTCGCCGTGGCCGGCATGTCGGCGCTTTTTCCTGTGGTCAAGCTGCGCGGCTGCGTCGCGGTCGTCGGGTTGTGCAGCGCCGTATCGCGGCTCCCCTTCGTTGCGGCGGGCAGAATCGGCCGCGCGCAACTCGACGCGCTGGCGCGGGTCCTGGCCCATCCGGAGGTCTCGCGCCGCACGCCGATTGTGGCTCTCCACCATCCTCCGCACAACCCGAAATCCAGGCTCAAGGCGATGGTCGAGGGGCTGTCCGACGCCGCGCTGCTCTGGACGAGCGTGAGCCACGTCCCCGTGGGTATGGTGCTCCACGGGCATCTGCACCGCCGCACCCGACGAGAGGACGCCACCCGGACAGGCAGCATCGTCTCGATCGGAGCGACGAGTGCGTCACTCGAGCACGAAGCTCACGCCAAAATGGCCGGCTTCAACGTCTACGAGATCGCCGACGACGGCTCGATCGGCACGCTCGAAGCACACGTCCTCGTCGACGAGCGCTTCGAAATACGCACGATCCCCGAGGCGACACGCGCGTAGCGCCCGTCCGTCAGGGCTGGCCAAAATCCTTTTTCAGCGGGTCATCCCATTCGTCCGCGACTTTTCCGACGGTGTCGAGCAAGTCCTCGAACTCTTCGTAGTCGAGTCCCGACAACCGCCGCAGCGCTCGGACGTACACCTCGTCCTTCTGCGCATCGATCGAGAACGCGGCATCGCTCGTCGTGAGGAACGAGAGCTCGAGAAGGCGTCGGTAAAAGGTTTCGCGGCCGGTGAGGGGCACGGGCATGAGCGGCGCGAGGAACAGAAGGACCCCGTGGTCATCGAGGACGTTGACCCCCACACTCGCCGAGCCCTTTCGGATCTGGGTGTACCCCGCCTCATCGAGTGGCTCGAGCGTCGTGCCCGCGCGATCGGCAAACCGCTTGAGGTAGGCGTTGACCATTTGGCGCGCGTCGGTGAATGTCTCGCCGGTCGTGCGGTCGGAGTAAGTGGGGTTCGATTGGGACAAAGGAGTCTCCTCGGAGGATCGAATCGCTCGGAGGATACCTCGCCTCCTCGCTTCCCACCATCCGTTGCGAAGGCAATTCTCGGCGCGTGCGTCGGCTGGGGTCTGTTGACCGCGTGCTCGAGCAGAGTCGCGGCGGAGGCCGACGGGGGCATCGAGGTGGCCGCGCTCGCGGAACGCGCGCGTCTCGTGGCCGAAGGTAATACGCCCCTCGACCAGAGGCCAGACCTCCTGGCGCTCGCAGAATCGGTCGAATCGGGCGCCCTTCGGGAAGGGGCGGGTGCCCGCGCTATCGCGCTGCACGCGCTGGCGGCGCGCGTCCTCGAGCGCGTATTTCGGGTCGAGGGGCGAGAGCAAGATGCAAAGGAGGCGATCCTGCTCCTTCGCGCCGCCTCGCGCGACCTAACGGTCGAGGGAGCCTGCGAAAGCGCGGAGCGCGCAGCTTGGCTCGCCGGCGACCTCGCGCACGACGCCGCGGTCACGTACGCCGAGCTATACCGCGTCGAGCGCAGAATGGCCGGCCCGCCAAAGGCGGCACCGGCGCCGCACGACGGAGGGACTCCCCCGTTGACTACCGGACCGAGAGGCGCGTGCGCGGCCGGGATCGAGCAGTCGCTGACAGCGATAGGGGCGTTCCGACCTCCCGCGCGCGTCCTCGAGTCGATCGAGCAAGGTCTCGCGGGCGAAGGCGACGTGCCTCTTGCAGTTACCGACGCGGGATTGCGCCCGAATACGAGTGCGCAGATCGTTCGGGTCGATCCGCTTCCCGGAAAGGACGCGGCGCGCATCGTGGTCGCGCTGAACCGGCCTTCGCACTTTCGCCCCGGAGACGAGACGCCGGGCGACGGCGGAGGCTCGCTCCACACGTTCGTGGACCTCGACGGCGTCGACGTCGGCGCGGCACCTCGTGACGTAGCCCTCCCCGGCATCGTCACGCACGTGCGCACCGAGCCGACGAGTACTGGGACGCGAGTAACCTTGGATTTGGACGGCCCTGCCTACAGGCACGTCTTCTACCTCCCCGAACCGTACCGCATCGTCATCGACATCGCGCGCCACCCGCCCGGAGCGACAGCGCGAAACCGCCGCGTCGTGGAGCGAGTGGTGGTCGACCCCGGTCACGGAGGGACAGATCCGGGCGCGATCGGACCGGCCGGCGTTCGCGAGAAGGAGGTGACGCTCGACGTCGCGCACAAGGTCGCGCCGCTCCTCGCACGAGACGGCCTCACGGTCATCTTGACCCGGGACGACGATCGATTCGTTCCGCTCGAAGACCGCGCGGCGCGGGCCAATGCTTTCGGAGCGGATCTGTTCATCTCGATTCACTGCAACGCGGCAGAAAATCATATGCGTCACGGCGTCGAAACGTACGTGCTCGATACCACCAAGGACGAAATTGCGAGTCGCGTCGCGGCACGCGAAAACGCGACGAGCCAGGCCGCAACGGCCGAGCTCGGATCCATCCTCGCGAGCCTACGATTGGCCGATCAAGCCACGCACTCGCTTCACCTGGCCGAGCTCATGCAAAAATCAGCTGCGGCCTCGCTGCGGGATCGCTATCCGGACACGCTCGACGGTGGCGTCCACACCGCGGGCTTCTATGTCTTGGTCGGCGCCCGAATGCCGAGCATTCTGCTCGAGACCGGTTACATCTCCAACCCACTGGAGGAGCAGCGCCTGCAGAGCGACGACTACCGCCAGCGCATCGCGGATGCCATCGTCAACGCGGTCAGGGCTTATCGGCAGGGACGCTGAAGCGAGATCGGCGGCGCTCGTCCAGCGCTCGCTCCGCGATACGCCGCTGCGCGTCGGGCGGCTCGACGAGCCACCACGCGTCGTGCGCGTCGGACCCGCCGATGCACTCGAGAACCAACTCACACGCGCGCTCCGCATCGAGAATGCCATCCCCCCGACCCGGCAGCTCGACGACCGCGCGCCGAACACGCAGGCCTTCGAGCGCGCGAAGCAGGTGGGATACCACGCGCCGAAACGTCCCCTCGCCGAACCCCGATCGCGCGCCGAGTCCGAAGACCAAAAGCTTCTCGAACGCGAGCCGAGGGCGCCCCGGAACGAAGACCACTTCGCCGAGCTCGCCGATGAGAAGACCACGCCGCCCGAGCTGACTGAGAGCGCCCGCGAGCCGCCAATCGAGGAGCCCCGCGACGCCTCGCATAGGCCTCTCGTCCTGCCAGATCGCGCACGCGAGGAGCTCAGCACCCGTGGTGTCGAGGCTGCGGAGATTCGGTGCGACGAAACGAAACTCCATCAGCGGTCTTGGTCTTTGCGTCCAAGATTCTCGGCGACGCGGTTGAGAACTCCGTTCACGAAAGGCCCGCTCTCCTCGGTCCCGTACGCCTTCGCGAGCTCCACGGCTTCGTCGAGAATGACGGCGCGCGGTACATCCAGACAATGGATCAGCTCCCAGGTACCGAGCCGCAGCACGTTGCGGTCCACTCGGGCCATGCGCTCGAGCCGCCAATGCGTCGAGGCCGCCGAGATTTGCGCGTCGACGGCAACCCGGGTGTCGCCGATCCCGCGCACCGCGGCATCCGCATAACTTCGGCCTTCGGGCTCCGGATCGAAGTTTCGCCAGAAGAGGTCGATGACCTGCTCCGGGGCTACTCCCGAGCCCTCCATCTGGAAGAACATCTGAAGCGCGGCTTCGCGGCCCGAGTGTCGCGCTCCCATGAATCGTCAGAACCCTTCTTCGTCGAGCGCGCGGGAGAGCGCTACCATCTCGATGGCGGACACTGCAGCGTCCCAACCCTTGTTTCCGGCCTTCGTACCCGCGCGCTCGATGGCTTGCTCGAGCGTGTCGGTCGTAAGCACGCCGAACGTGACGGGTAGGCGCGCGCGCAGCGACGCTGCCGCGACGCCCTTGGTCACTTCGCCCGCGACGTACTCGAAGTGAGGGGTCGAACCGCGAACGACCGCGCCGAGAGCGATGACGGCGTCCATCTTCTTCGATCCGGCCACTCGATCGACCGCGAACGGGATCTCCCAGGCGCCGGGCACGCGGACCAACGTAATTTGCTCCGGCGTGGCCCCGTGACGCACGAGCGCATCGAGCGCCCCTTCTACCAGTCGATCCACGATGAAATGGTTGAAGCGGCTCGCGACAAGCCCGAACCGAGCCCCCGCGGGGACCACGAGACCGCCCTCCACGACGTGGACACCTGCCTTCGAGATGCTCATCCTGCCAATTCTCCGGGGTCGTGCTTCGGAAAGGTCTCGCCCATCTCGTTCACGGACTCGTTCATGGAGAGGGGTACGCGCGCCACCACGTCGAGGCCGTAGCCGTTCAGCCCCGCAATCTTGCGAGGATTGTTCGTAAGAAGACGGATCTTGCGCAACCCGAGATCGACGAGCACCTGCGCGCCCAGACCGAACTCGCGTAGCGGCTGCTCGGGCATGGTTTCGTCGCGCGCCGCGAGAGACGCCGCATAGTGCTGCATCTCGGCCTGCATGTCCACGCGCGGCGGCAAGTACACGATGACGCCGCGCCCTTCGACCTCGATGGTTTTGATCGCTTCGCGCAGGTGACGGCCCCCCTCCCAGGGCGTCGAAGCAAACGTGTCGGCGAGCGTCGAGCCGGTGTGCACGCGACAAAGTGTCGCGACTTCGCTGTCGAGCTCACCCTTGACGAGCGCGAGGAACTGCCGCCCTTGCGGGGCCACGTCGTAGGCGATGGCGCGCCACTCGGTGCGCGTCTGATCCAAGACGATCGTTCGCTCGGCGAGGCGAGTAACCAAGCGCTCCGTCTGCAAGCGATATTGGATGAGGTCGGCGATAGTGAGAATCCTGAGACCGTGCTTCTGCGAGAATGTCTCGAGGTCGTGCATCCGCGCCATGGATCCGTCCTCGTTCATGATCTCGCAGATCACTCCGGCCGGCGTCAGACCGGCGAGGCGCGCCATGTCGACCGACCCCTCGGTCTGGCCGGTCCTCACGAGCACGCCGCCCGTCTTCGCCCGAAGAGGAAATACGTGCCCCGGTGTCACCAAGTCCTCCGGACGCGCCGCCGGATTCGCGGCGATGCGCGTCGTGTGGGCGCGGTCACTCGCGCTGATCCCCGTCGTGACTCCGGCGCGTGCCTCGACGCTCACCGTGAAAGCCGTACCCAGCGCCGGGCCGCTTCTGCCCGGCGAATGCATCATGGGCAAACGCAGGCGCTCGACTTGCTCTTCGGTCAACGTAAGGCAGATGAGACCTCGCCCGTGCGTCGCCATGAAATTGATCGATTCGGCGCTCACGCGCTCCGCCGCCATGCAAAGATCGCCCTCGTTTTCGCGATCTTCGTCGTCGACGAGGATGATCATCTTGCCGGCACGGACGTCCGAGATCGCTGCGTTGACGCGCGCAAGAAGCTCCGGATCGAGATTGAGTGCAGGGGGCATTCTTGCGGCAACTCCGCCTTACGCGATGCCGGCGAGCTTGAGCCGCTCGAGCCAAGCGGCGTCGTTCGAACTTGCCTCGGACGGCGAGCTCGACGTCGTCCGCGCGTCGAAGAGACGCGCCACGTACCTGGCGAGAAGATCGACCTCGAAGTTGGCCTTCGAACCGGGAACGAGGCTCCCCAAAGACGTGACGTCGCGCGTATGTGGGATGATCGCGATCTCGAAGGTCTCCGGACCGACGACGTTCACCGTCAGACTCACGCCGTTGATCGCGACCGACCCCTTCTCGGCGACGAAACGGCTCAAGCGCCCTTCGATCCGAAACTTCATCGAGATTGCGTCGCCGACCGGGACGCGCGCCACGACCATGCACGTCCCGTCGACGTGGCCGCTGACGAGATGACCGCCGAGCCGATCGCCGAACGCGAGACTTCGCTCGAGGTTGAGCGGAGCCCCCAAAACGAGCTCGCCGAGGGTGGTCCGCTCCAACGTCTCGCTCGAGACGTCCGCTTCGAATCCGTCCGTGGTGACGCGCGCGACCGTGAGACACACCCCCTCCACGGCGATGGACTCCCCGAGAACGAGCGGCCCCATCGCCGTACGCACGGCGAGCACAGCGCCGGGGCCCTTCGACCGGCGGGCAGCAAGCACCGCTTTTTCCTCGACGAGGCCCGTGAACATCGGCCCTAGACCTAGTGGAGGGGGCGGGGTTCGTAAAGGGGACCGCGAGCGATCTTCCCGGCTTCGGAACCCCGAACCGGCGTCATGGATGGACTACACTCCGGCCATGGCGCCGTGGCGATCGGTCCTGCTCGTCCTCGTGATGGGAGTGATGCTGGCTTGCGGGCCGAGCTTCCAGGTCGTTTACGAGGGGGACTCGCGCTTCGAGCACTGCTATGCGCTCGACGAAAATCCGAACGTGCTCATGCAGCAGAAGAGCGATTGCTGGGCCGATTGGATGAAGCACTATACCTACGGGCAAACGCGCGATCGCCTCGAGTTCGCGGCCATGCGCCACCGCGCCATCACGCGCGCCGACACGGTTCCGACCGACGAAGCCATCATGGGTGCGGCCCCAGGCGAGGGGACGAGCGGCGCGATCCTGGCCGCTCCGGCCCCGACCAACGCCTTCGCTCCTCCCCCGATGATCGCGAGTACGGACGCAGGGGCGCCTGTGACGCCGAGTGTCCCGCCGCCCCCGAGCGTGTCCACCCCGTCCAGCTCACCCCAATTGCCGCCGCCTCCGGCACGCCCTCCCGGCACCAACTGCGTCGACGCGTGCTCCGACAAGTGGCAGGCGTGCCACGGTTCGTGCACGCAGAACGCTTGCGCCGCCTGCGACAAGAGCTACATGAAGTGCGCGAAGGTCTGCTTTCGCTCGACTCTGCCGCCCTGAAAAGGCGCCCTGAAAAGGGGCCCTGAAGAGAGACAATTCTACGCGCCGAGAATTTCCGAAGCGCGTAGCGCGTGGTACGTGAGGATGAGGTCGGCACCGGCGCGCCGGATCGACGTAAGCACCTCCATCATCGCGCGATCGAGATCGAGCATCTTCGCCGCTGCGGCCGCGTGCAGCATCGAGTACTCCCCGGAAACGTTGTAGGCCGCGAGCGGTAGGTTCGTCGCCTTCCGCACCTCTCGGAGGACGTCGAGGTAGGGGAGCGCCGGCTTCACCATAAGCATATCCGCCCCCTCGGCTTCGTCGAGGGCCGCCTCGCGGAGCGCCTCGCGGGCGTTGCCGGGATCCATTTGATAGCCGGCACGATCCCCGAAGCGCGGGGCGCAGTCTGCGGCCTCGCGAAAGGGTCCATAAAACGCGCTCGCGTACTTCACGGCGTAACTCAGGATGCTCGTCGTCTCGTATCCTTCCGCGTCGAGTGCCTCGCGGATCGCTGCGACGCGCCCGTCCATCATGTCGCTCGGTGCGACGACGTCGGCGCCGGCCTGGGCGTGCATCACGGCCATCTTGGCGAGGACGTCGATCGTCCTGTCGTTGTCGACCTCGACCTCGCCGTCGCGACGAGTGCGCAGAATGCCGCAGTGCCCGTGGTCGGTGTACTCGTCGACGCACACGTCGGTCATGACGACCAAATCCGGCGCCGCGCTCTTCATCTCGCGCACGGCACGCGGGACCGGACCATCGGGATCGAGAGCGCTGTCGCCGTTCGCGTCCTTGCGGAGCGGCAAGCCGAAGAGAATCGCTGCTTTGATGCCATGGGCAATGAGCTCTCTCGCGTGTCCGGCCGCGTGCGAGATGGGGAGCTGAAAGACTCCGGGCATCGTCGAAATCGCACGAGGCTCCGTGAGACCCGCATGGAAGAAGAACGGAGACACGAAGTCGGAGGGCTCGAGCGCAGTCTCGCGCACGATCGCGCGAAGCGAAGGAGTCACGCGAAGACGGCGAGGACGAAGAGTCGGGAAGCCCATCAAACGGCCCGGACGTCCTGGAGCGCCTTTACGACGGCTTCCCAGTCAAACGTGGGCAGTCCGTGCTCCGCCGCCTTGGATCCCCACGCGCGCCCCACTTCGCGCAGCGCTTCGATCCGCGTCGCTCCCCACTCGGTGACGACGAGCGCGTCGGGCGCATGGCTCGCGCGCGCTTCGACGCGCCACTCTCCTACGTCGTCCGGCCTTTCTCGCGGCGTGATGAAAACGGTGAGCCGCGACCCCTCGCACCTGAAATCGTAGACGAGGCCCGCTCTCAAACGGAACTGATTCGTAATCTTGAGCGTGTCGGTGTTCTTCTCACTCATGCACAAACCCCTGGAAGCCCCGTCGCGGCGGCGCTGGATACTAGCCGCCAACTCTTGAAGGCCATCCCGCGATGCCGGGCGACGGAACGGTAGACGGGGCACCTGTCGGCCACGTCCATCACGCTGCACGGTGCGAACGTGATCGCGCGCAGGTGTCGGCTGCGGCGCGAGCGAGGCTCGATCGGCGTGATCCTACGTGCGGGGTCTAGCTCGGATGTCCAGTGCGCGCAAGAGAACGCGCGACAGAGAACGCGCGGCGCTCCGGCACGTACGACGCCAAGTGCGACCAAGTATGACCGGACTCGCTCGACGCTACCGTCACCGCTCGAGAACAGTACCGCTGGGCGACAACTTCCCCCTATGATGCGACCGTGCGCGATTGGATCGGCTCGGCGATCATCGGTATCACGCTGGGCGCGGCTTTTGCGTGCGCGCTCGGCGCCCGAGCGCCGAGGGCTGCCCCCCCTCTATCGAGCGACCATGCCCGAGAGGCTTATCTGGATCTCACGGACAAAGAAGCGGACGAGCGCCGGGAAGCGGCTCTCCATTTTCCCGGGAGCTTGTGGTCGCAACAAGACGACTTTGGAGCGAAGGAAGCCGGCGCTGTCCGGCGATTTACGGGCAGCCACCGCACGTCGATCGGCAGTGTGCTCCTTGCGCTCGACGAAGGCATTCGCGAGCGATGGCCGACCAATCCTGGAGTGATCGTAAAGACGGAGATCGTGCCTTGCCGGCCCCGCCTCGCCTACCATTGAGCTCGCCAAACTCCGACGCATGCCCCTGACCGCGTCGTACGGAAGGACTTACCGCGGCTACACGGCGCTGCGCCACGCTGCCGCCAGCGCGCCCGTGCGGCTGGCGTTCTTCTGCGTGATCGCCGTCACCTCGAAATGGCCGACTCTCCGAACGGCGGCCGCTTTCAACGACAAGCCCGACGCCCAATTCACGACTCTCTTCGAAGAGGCGGCGCGCCTGGCGGTCGTCAAGTACCACCAGCTCCCGCTCTGGAACCCCTATTACTGCGGCGGCATCCCGGGGCTCGGGACCCCCTCTGCGCATTTCGCCGCACCGACCTTCCTCCTCGCGATTCTCTTCGGCACGCTACGCTCGGACCCGCTCATCGGGATCGCAATGACCCTCGTGGGCCTCGAGGGGACCTTTCGCTATGCGCGCTCGCGACGGTGCGGGGTGGTCGGTTCGGCGTTCGTCGCCCCCGTGTTCGCGCTCTCCGGTTATTTCGATCGGTGGCAGACGCAAGGCTGGACACACTTTCTCGGTTTCGAGCTCCTCCCCTGGGCGCTCTTGGGCGCGAGGATGGCCCTCGGGGGTAGCCGACGCGGCGTCGTCATTCTGGCACTCGCCGTCGCGTGGATCATCGGTTTCGGCGGGACCTATGCGGCCCCCATCACGGCCCTCGCCATCATGTTCGAGGGAATGGAGGCGCTCGCGAGGCGCATTCGATCGCCCCGCAAGATGGGGCGCGTTCTCTTGATGGGGATTCTCGCGTCCGTCTTCGTCCTCCTTACGAATCTGGTACGCCTCTGGCCCATCGCCGAGATGCTCTCCGCGGCGCCTCGAGTCATCGAGGCCGTCGAAGGGAGATCCGCGGCGCAGCTGTGGAACCTGCTCTTCGGAGACCCCGCTCGCCGCTTTCGACGAGCCGACTTCCTGGTCGGACTCCCTGCTCTCCCGCTGTTCTTCCTCGGAACGACGCGCAAACGCGCCCGTCCCCTCCTCGTCGCGGGCGCCCTCTGGCTCTGGCTTTCCGTCGGGTATCAGCTGAAGAAGGGATCTCTCTACGCAGCGCTCCGGCACGTGCCGCCCTACACGATGCTCCGCGCACCGGAGCGATTTCTGGAGGTCTTCATCCTCGTCTTCGCGGTCGTGGCAGCGCTCACCGTGCGACGGGTCGAAGTCGCCGCCCACCGCAAGCCGGCCTATGCCCTCCTCGCGTTCGCGTACCTCGCGTTTCTGGCCGGCGATCTCGTGCTTCTGGTGCAGAACGACTTGGCGAGCGCGAGAGAGCGCTCGATGGTCGCACCTCCCCCGGTCATCGACCGCGACTTCCACCAGTCGCGCGGCAACCGCTGGCTCGCCGCGTATTACCCGGCCATGAGTCGCGGCGTCCTCGCCTGCTTCGACGACTACAACGTGGCGCAATCCCCGGATCTCGGCGCGGGCCTCGCGAACGAAGAGTATCTACGCGACACCGGCGCCGGAACCGTCCAAAGGACCGCGTGGTCGCCCAACCGAATAGACCTCCACGTCGAGCTGATCCGACCCGCGCGCGTGTACGTGAATCAAAACTGGCACCCCGGATGGCACTCCAGCGAAGGCTCGGTCGTGAGCGAAAACGAGCTGCTCGCGATCGATCTGCCGGCAGGCCGTCGGGACCTCAGCTTGCGCTTCTGGCCGCGGTCGGCGCTAGGAGGGGGCGCGACATCGCTGGCTGCGCTCGCCGTAGCGATCCTCGCGTGGCGTCGCTCGCGCCGCGACGGCGACGCGATCGAAACGGTCGAAGCCTGGGCGCGGGAGCTCGCGCTCTTCGCGAGCCCCGTGTTCGTGGCGCTTCTCTCGTTCGTCCTGATCCGAGAACCCAGACGTCCGCCGCAGCCTCGAATCACGCGCTCCGGCGCTCCGATCGTCGCCGACGCTCCGCCCGGGGGCGGTATCGCCCTCGGCGCCAAATGGAGAGAGGGGATCACCCTCGAAGGTGCACGCTTGCATTTCGAGCCCAGCGGACGCCCCGAAGAGAAGGCGGTCACCGTGGAGCTCGATTGGCGTCTCGACAAGACACCGCCGAAAGATCTCGCCGCCTTCGTTCACATCGAAGGGGGACCGGGCCACCCGATCGCACTGAACTCTGCATTGCTGTCAGGCGTACTCTCGTTTTCCGGCGCGCCTCTCCATGTGACCCTTCGCGACGAACGCGAGCCGGCTCTCTTGCCGCGTGACGGAAAACCGGTGACGTGGAAGGTCTACGCGGGCATGTACCACGCGCTCTCCAACGGAGCGCGCCTCGAAGACATCGTCAGCCCAGGCCGGACAGAGGCGAAAGACGGGCGAGTGCTCGTGGGATCTTTCGACATCCCTTGAGGCAGCCCTCGCACCGCCGCGGACACGCGACAAGGGGCGTGCCATCGATCATCCGAAAATCGGAACTTGGTATTCGATAATCGGAGACTACTGACGATTCGACGTGCGGAAGCACTGAACGGTTCGCGTCGTGAGGGTGAGCGAATCGTTACTTGTTCGGAGTCGACCTCCGAACATTTGCAGATGCCGCTGGAGTAAGTCACAAATGAGCCCGCGTGTGCTTGGCGCGGAAGCACCGCCTGACGGAGCGCGCATTTAGAATGATAGGTCGACTCGGGGGAACCCGACGGAAGGGACTGGCTACTCTCGCGTTCCTCGTGAGTACACTCGCTTTTGGCGGTACCGCAGTGAGCTGCGGCGGGGCGGGGGGCGCCCCCTCCGATGAAGATGGGGGCTACGATGGCGCAGCAGATACCTCCATTGACCATGACCCGGCCGACACGAAGGTCGATCCCAAGAAAGTCGACAGCGGCGCCATCGCCGAGTTCTCGAAGCCTCCGACGGCGCCACTAACGTTTTCCGCGGTCTCGTGCGGGGGTGCTGCAGCAACGGATCTGCTCACCGTCACGAACCATGGGTCGGCCATGCTGGCCGTCTCTGCGGCGACAGCTGGCATCGGGTTCTCGGTGAGCCCGATGGTGCTTCAGGTGCAGTCGGGCAAGTCCGGGACTCTGACCGTTGCCGTGACGGCCCCGAGCTCGGCGACAGCAGGCGTCCCGTTCGTGGGTGGTCTGAACATCGATACGAACGACCCCAGTCAACGCACTTTGACCTATCCGCTCTCGGCAACGCCTTCGGGCGCAACCCTTACCATCACGCCCGAAGCCTCCTTCGAATTTGGGCCCACCGCGGTAGGTAGCCCCGCCTCCCCCCTTTCGCGCACACTCACGAATACGGGGAATGCACCGGCAACGTTCACGTTCGGCGCGCCGACCAGCTCGCTCTTCTCGATCTCGCTCGACGGACCGGACGGCGGGCAACTCGCCGTCACGCTGAACGCGGGCGAGACGCTGTCGGTGTGGGGGGGCTTCACGCCGACGAACACGACCTTGGTCTCGGCGACCTCGAGCGTCGTCGCGACCGGCACGACCTGTGGAACGAACCAGCTCTCCGTTGCCTTCTCGGGGGCGGGAGCAACGGGCGACGTTACGGGTTGGCCCCCGTCCGTGGACTTCGGACCCGCCGAGTGCGGCGGCTCGGCGCCCACGAGTCAGTCCTTCACGCTCACGAACTCGGGACCCGTAGACGCGCACGTCACGTCGGTCGTTCTCACGGGGGCTCCCGGCTTCACGACGGACGCTCTGGTGGGACGGACGATTCCGGCGCAAGGGATCTCGAAGATTTCGCTTACGGCTCCGCAGGTTCCCGCCAACTCACCGATAACCCCGGTGAGCGCGACTCTCACGATGGAGACCGACGCGGATGCATCCACCCACGTGATCACGCTCACCGAAGAGCCGAGCGGCGCGATCCTCTCGTTCGACACTTCGCCGACACCCAACTTCGGTAGTTTCGGGCCCGTTCAGCTGCTTGGTTCAGCCACTCAATACTTCAACGTCCGCAACGACGGGAGCGCGCCGGCGAGCGTCATGCTCGTCGCCTCGTCCAGCGGGGTGGCGTCGCCGTTCAGCGTCTCACCGGACGCGTTCACGATCGGGCCGACCAGCGCGCAAGCCGAGTCCGCGACGTTCACGCCTTTGGCCGCCAGCGGAGTCACGGGCACCCTCTCGATGGTGGCTGCAACGGGAACCATCTGCGGAACGATCCCCTCGCCCGTCTCGCTTTCGGGAAGTGGGCTCGGGGGCGGGCCCGTCGTCACCTCATCGTCGCTCTCATTCCTTGCTACCTGCGGCGGCGCGCCGCCAGGGGCACAGTCTTTCATGGTCCAAAACAACGGGACGGCCGATTTCACCTGGTCGATGAGCGGTCCCACGGGCTCTGGCGCCTCACAATATGTCGTGACGGCCAGTCCCCAGCCGGGGTTACTCATCCCGGGCGCCTTCGCGACCGTCACGGTGGCCGCACGCGGGATCCCGTCCCCCGTTTCGAATCCGACCCCCTCCGCATTCGCGGCGCAGCTCGCCATCACCACGGACGTCCCGCTCGATCCCACGCATGTCGTGTCCCTTGGCGAGACACCGCTCGGCGACCAGCTCTCGTTCTCGACCTCGAGCCCTCTGCGATTCGGCCAGGTCCCCCTCGACACGATGCTCGCGCAACCGATCAGCATCATGAACAATGCAAACGCGGGCTCGCCGACCGCAACCGTCTTTTTCGCCCTCGGTGGGAGCGGTGCCGCCGGCTACGTGACTCCCGCGCCGCTTGCGAATCTGGCGCCCGGCGGTAACGGGACGGAGAATCTCGCCTTCTTTCCGACAAGCGACGTGGCCTATCCGGCCACGCTAGGCGCCCTGACGAACGACGCGCTGTGTACTCCTCTCCCCGCCCCGCTCCAACTCAGCGGAACCGGTACGCAAGGGGTGGTTTCGGTGTCGGCCGCAAGCCTCGCGTTCGGAACCGATCCAAACGATCCACAAGGCTTCGTCAACTGCGGATCGAGCGGCTTGAGCCACTCCCTCACGGTCGCGAACGTCGGCAATCAACCGTTTCAGATCACGGGACTCACCCTCGGACTCGGCGCTGCGTCCCCCTACACGCTCGCGGGTTCGGGCACGGCGCTTCCCGCCACGGTCCCGATCGGCGGCAGCATCACCGTCGCGGTTACGCCCTCTTCGATTCCACAGAACGTGGTCAATCCGAACGACCCGACCCCGTTCTCGGACGTCCTCACCATCGCCACGAACGCGGCGCTCGACACGCCGCACCACGTTCAGCTGATCATGCAGGCACGGGGGGCGGTCATTGCAAATACGCCGCTCACGGCCCCGTGGACCTTCGGCACGGTCACCTTCGGCTCGATCGGGACGTTTACCAGTTCCATACAGAATACTGGCAATG
>Ga0182024_10015674_pt1 | contig 14473 bp, 17 predicted proteins | sample P32metaG_FD_120480 | JGI IMG/M metagenome (GOLD analysis project Ga0182024, IMG submission 120480) | Permafrost microbial communities from Stordalen Mire, Sweden - P3-2 metaG (Illumina Assembly) | ecosystem: Environmental > Terrestrial > Soil > Wetlands > Permafrost | place: Sweden: Stordalen... | reverse complement strand
TGCAGTGTGGCTTAGCTAAAGTGAGTTGGTTGAATGATGACATTCAAGCAATATTTCACAAATTATTTGGAGGAATTGCCGATGACGAATGCACCGCATGCGACCACAGGCTCCCCTAGGAGGGATGCTACTCAGGCGTTCCCCGGAAACGGCTCCGCGCAAGCTAAAGAAGCTTTCGAAAAGTTGAGCGCCGCCACGGCTGACGCCGCAGCTCTGATCAAGAATAGCTATTCCACAGTTAAAGGTGCGCAGGACTACAACAACAAAGTCCTCGAATTCGCTCAGACCAATACTGAGGCCGCCTTCGACTTTGCCCAGAAGCTGTCGGACGTGAAATCGCCTTTGGATTTCATAGAATTGTCGACCGAACATTCACGCAAGCAGTTCGAGACGCTGACCGGGCAGACCAAGGAACTCGCAGCGCTTGCCCAGAAGGTCACGCTCGCGACCGCGGAGCCCCTCAGGACAGGCGCCACCAAAGCATTCAGCCAGCTCGGCTGAGCTGACCCGCTCCAACGTTAGCATTCTTCGAAGCCCGGGTTGTCGCCCGGGCTTCTTGCTGCTTGCCACCGTCGCGGCGCAGGAAACGAATGGGATACGAACCATGGCGCCGGCTGCGCTCGGCCTTCTGCCTGACCCTGGCAGCGATCCCACCGAGCTCGCCCGGCGCGTACTGTCAATCGGTAGGTCCTGCCGTTCCAGGCGAAGCCGTTGGACAGCACGGCGACCCGATGCATCCGGCCGTTCCATTCACGCGCCAGCATCGTGCCTGGTCTCACGTCGGTGGTCAGCCGGTTGGGATCCGCCGCGCGCTTTGCCGCGTCTTCGGGTGATGCCGAACCATCGAGGAGACGTCGGCTCTCGCCATCCAGATCGCCGAGACGATCGGCCTGGAGCCGATAGGCCAGAACACGGAACAATAGATGGCGGGGCAGGTGAGGGGATGTCCGGGCGCTTCACACTATACAGCAGATGCACCGTTCCGTCACTGCTGACCGGAGAAAGAGACGGAGCTGTCGTGGGACACTTCAGAGGAAGGCAAAGACTAGGCGGTAGTCTCTGTTTCAACGTTTAGTCTTCGCCAGAACCTCATCCTCTGAAAGTGGGTTCGCCGGATGCCAGGTCAAGCAAAGCGGCGTATGAACCTTGATAGGTCGTGGCATTCCTTCGGTCGAAAAATAGAATTCGCCGCGACTCAGCCTAGCGATGTCGTCACCACCTCCGCCCTTTGCAGCCATCAACTCGCGGGTAGCGTCTATCGTGGCCGGCGAGCTCATGCGGCCGTAAAAATGAGTTGTGCAGTTGGACACGATCTTGTTGTCGATCCCTTTGGGCAATTGCGTCGCGAATATCATGGCCAACCCATATTTTCGCGCCTGCGCGGCCAGCGAGACGGTGCTTTCCTTGCATGGCGTCGCCTTCTGGGATGGAGCGAAATTCTGCGCCTCGTCCAGGACATAAAGCCGTCCCGTGGTGCTTGGATTGCGCTTGATCCAAGTGAACAGAGACATCTGCAATTGATTGACGAAGGATTGCCGGGCCTCCTCACTTGGGAGCCCGACGAAATTAACGACGGAGATTCGCGTACCTTTGCCACCTTCGAACAGCAACCGGGGATCGAGGCTCGGCCCACGCGACTGGATGAGGGGATTGGTCGCAATCGCCGCACGAAGCTGATCCGCTATTCCAGCCGCGAGCTTGGGCGCATTGCCAATCTGGCTCACCCCTTGGGGCAAGGCGGCCAACAGTTCGATGAGATCATCGAGCGTCCCGCCCGCCTTCGCAAATTGGCGTAGGGCGTCCGCGAAAACGCCTCTCTTAAGCGCAGCGTTAGCTCCGGTTGCCCCAATCCAAGGCACAAGCGTGGCGTTCGCCATCTCAACTGCCTGGTCCCTCGCGTCTGGATCATCGGTGAGTGCAGAAAAATCGGGCAACAAACCGAGTGTAATGGGATTTCCGCTACTTCGACCAGGCGTCCAAATCACCACTTCAATGCGTTTTGGATACTCAGCTGCCTTGCCAATGTCCTCATCCGTCCAGCCCTCCGGTCGAGTTGGCCACTGGTCACCAAGACGCGCTAGATCGTTATTGGTATCAAGTACGATGGCCGGAATGCCGAGGAGAGCTGCCTCCTCAACTATCCTTCGCAGTAACACAGTCTTTCCGGAACCGCTGCCCGCAATGATCGCCACGTGTCGCATCAGCAGATCAGCAGGCAAGGCTTCCTGACTACCGAGATTGCCGCGTTCGTATCGTCGCCCGATAGGAATCTGGCGGAAGCCACTGCCCGATTGCTTTGTAGCCGCATCTGTCGCTGGAGCCTGTTGGGCACCCTTAGCGGCGTCCGGAACCACATTGATGGGTTGCGTTCGCGATTGATCCTGGCGCGCAAGCGTTAGCGAAGCTTCACCTCGTGGGTGGGTTAAAGGCGGCGGTTTTCCTTCATCGCGCGTTGGTAGCTGCAGAAAATGCGGTGGGCACAAATCCACGGCTTTAAACAGCGCAGTATCAAACAAAGGTTTGCGTTTGCGGAGCCAAGCATCGAAGCCGTCGAGGTTACGCTCGCGCATGTTTCGAAGGGCCACAAAGGCGCGCAGATCTACTTCGGTCGGTGCTATAAACCTACCGCCAGCGTTGAAGAATTTCTGGACAAGCTGTTGTGTTTTTGGGCCGCGCGGCGGATCGCCACCCCTCAGAATAAACAGGTGCCGAAAGCTGAGAGCACGGTCGACTCCGGAAGCTACCATAGCAGCATTCAAGCGCGACTGAAACGCGATCGCGTTTGAGTGTACGAGAACACGAAAGCAAAAGTGCTGCTCACGATCGCCATCGTTGTGAAATGTGAACGATAATCGCCCATGCAGCGAGGGTCGTCGCTGGTCGGGATCGCCGCGAACTTCCACATCGATGTGGTCAGGAAGTTCTAGATGTTTGGCTAAGAGACCCAGCGCATCGGTCAAGAGGTTCCGCAGCCGCTCCTCCTGCGCCTGCTCGAGAAGGCCGGCGATATCGGCAAGCTGTTGTTCTTGGCATAATACTTCATCGAGACCTTCCGCAAGCGGCGGTTCGATTGCTGGCGGGGAGGCCGCGAACGATGAACATTGGGTCACGAGGCCCTGCGACACGCAGTTGAGCCGATGATCCTCACAGGCCTTGAGAAGTTGCCGAGGCGAAAATCCGATAGCGGTTTCGAATGCTGCTGGGGCAAATGGCCACGTTTCGTAGGGGGCCTCGAATTCGCAGCTTGCATAAGCCTGTTTAAGCCTGGCGCTTACAAGGGCCCGCCCCACCGTTCCGTTTGAGAGCGGCTGCAAGATATCTGGTCTTTTGTACCGAGCTGACCATGCCGTAGTTGCGCGCCTTTCCAACACATTCCACGTGGCCTCTAGACTTGCAACGACAGTAACGGAGCGCCGCTTTACCTCGTGTATATCAATCAGTCCGCCGGCGAGCGCCTCGATGATAGATTGAGCCTCGCGCTGCTGTTCTACTTCATCGCTGTTAGATTGAGTGCGAGCATTGCTTTCGCTGACGATCGCATCAATCTGGTCGATAGCAATCATCGTCGGCGCGACGATGCTCATAATCCAAGTCAAGCCCCGTACGATGTCAATCGGCTCTTTCTTGACGGCCATGAACCCAAGGGCGCGGACGTCAGCAGCCTCAAGCTCTACACCCTGCAGCCACGCATGAGCGACACTGGCGCATTCCAAATCGTCTGAGATCAACAATATCAACGCTCGTACGACATCCTGATGCTGGAGCAGATCCTCGCGGTGTTCTTTCGCAAGTGAATTAACGAACACGCGCACGAGTTCACGAATCAGCTCACGCGGGCGATCGCGTAACCGATTGGCGATCTCGCTAAGTTGAGGTTCCAGCGAGAGGGCCTTCGCAATCCTGAGAATGAGGATATCGTACTGACGTTTATCTTCCGGAGTGCGGACTTGCAGCGAATTCAAATATCCGAGGGCGACGGACGACCAGAAGTCCTTGATGCCAACAAAGTCGAGAAGAACAAAGAAGCCGCCATTCCGCCATACCCGACGCCGCAGCTCCCCGATCAGATGCGTCTTGCCCAACCCTGCCGGTCCGACAACGATGCGGCCTTGTGGCTCATTATCCGGACTAACCTCGTGCGTCTCTTTTGTGAAATAATCGACGATGTCGTCAACGAGCGCCTGATGCAAGGATTCAACGTGATATGATGGGTCGCGCCAGATACCCCGAAGCTGTCGAACCCAATTGAAATCTACCGCGCGAAAGGCTTCGAATTCAATTGTCATCTCGAAATCCAAAGGATATGGCGCGGCTCCTGGCCGATCTGGATGGCTGCTTCCCGATCGGCTTGTGTGATGTCAGGCCGATTGTCGAGTTGCATGAGGGTCAAATCGCCTTGACGTTGCATGCGCACGAGTGCGTCATCGAGGGCGTCGCGACTGACATCCGACAGACTTTTACGAATGTCGGCCAGTAGCGCACGCTTATTGAAGCTGCCACCGGTGATCGAGAGATAAGCGGCGCGAATGCGCTCAGCCAAAGAGCCCTTGTCAGTCTGTTTTCCACTGTCCGTTGACCTGGGTACCAGTATCTCGGCGAGGGGAGTCTTGCTTGCGTGCATGAACGCTTGCAGATGCTTGAGCCAGCCGGCCAGGATGAAGGTCCCCGCATAGGAGCGATCCGGAAGCGTGTCACTGAGGTGATCTTCGGCCCAGCGCCAGCCGCGGTCGGTCACGACGATCCAGTAGGCGCGCTTTCTTTTTTCAACGCTGATTAACCCAGCCGCGAGAAGGGCTTCGCGTTCGGCCTTATCCACCGCGGGCTTGATCTCGTTTCCAAATGCCTCGCCGCCATTCGCCAATAAAGCCCAGAGTACCAACGTTCGCTTCTCGGTTTGCCGCTGCTGGCGAGACTTCGATTGCGGCTTCGGCGGCCGCTTGCTCTTGACGCTCATAATCTCTCTCCAATTCGCGCACGACAAAATTGTACCATATCTCTAATTTTTTCGACCGCCTTTGCGATGTCCTGAGCGATCTCGTCGTTCGCTAGGCGCAAGACGCTGAACCCGCTGAGCGCGAGCTCATAGTCGCGATGGCGGTCATACATGAAGGCTGTCCGGCTACCGTGGTCTGGGTACCCATCAAGTTCGATCACCAGCCGGCCTGCGCTCCACAGAAGATCGACCTTTGGCCGACTGCCCCGAACTGTCTCGACAAACAAGTTATAGCCGAAGAGTGGTGCGAGTTCAGCGTCTAGTGCGATCGCCTTCGCCAGCTTCTGTTCTGTTGCACTCAACGGGTGAGGCATTCCCAGTATTGGAGTGAGCCAAGCTGGTTCAGTAAAATCATGCGCAGGCGTCTTCGACCTTGCGCCATCGGACAGTTTGATGGATCGCGCGCCGTAGAGAATGCGGTCATAAGGTGATGGACCCTCGGGCAACGTCTCTAACAAAACTACGACGGCGATTTGGCTATTTCGCGTCATCCATTCTAAAGCATGCACGAGAGCCACCGTTTCTGCCCGACTCCCGCCCGACTTCGTGATCAGGACCAGACCGCCGCGATTAATTGCGATACACAGCTGCTGGAGTTCGGTCACCAATGCTGTGTCCGAAACGCGCGGGTTTCGACCGTCAAGGGCCAAAGCAGCTGCCCGCTCTGCCCAAACCGAAGACACGTGAGGCACCAATTTTGCTATATCGCGTGCTCTAGTGCGTATAGCTTGGTGGCCAAGCGTATCGCTGCGGATGTCTGCAAAACTCAAACTACTGTACCAGACTGGCCACAGCCGTAACGCAATGTCCGCCAATGCATCGACCGTACGCTCAACGATCGCCTCCGCGCTCGGATTGGTATCGAGTGAGAGGAACAAGGCCCGCCGATCCTCGATTGGCACATCGGCGTGATCCAACAGCAGACGAAGTTGTTCATCACTGATACCCGCGAGCGCGACGATTTCGGATGCCGGCGCTCGGAGTATATAGTCCGGGATCGCGTCGGTGGGTATTTCGAGATCGGACAAGTTATTCGGAGACTGTTGCACGAACAAAACTCGCTTAGGTCCGATTTATAGCTCGGGACATTCTTCCTTTCTATGCCTGCCGAGGCCATCTAGCGTGATTTTGACCAGGTGCCTCGCCATTTCTGGTTTAGCTTGCATAGGCCATCGGATCGGATGGTGAACTCCGCCGGATGAAACGTATGCGCCTGCACGAACCCGTTATGGACCGACAAGCTGCCGCGATCGAGCCGCAGCCTTACCCCGTGACCGCTCCGGGCTATCACTGGCGGGAGACAATTCATAACTACCTTCCGATAGAAATTCTACGACGAGCATTTGGACAAGCACATACGTTACGCGCGGCACGCGATCTCAATTGACGAATCCACCCCGTGTTCCTTCCGGCAACACGCTCTCAGCTTTTGGGTTTCGGTCGATCGGCGCGAATGTCGCGGAACTCACGCGGCCCTTTGATGAGACGGCGCTTTCGGCTTGCGCGCTCTTCGCCGGTTGCAGCTTGATCGCCAAGCCGGTCGATTTCCTCACCCGCCAGGTCGGCCGCCTTGCGCTCGTCATCACCATGGTCGGAAACGCCCTCGTCTGAAACGACAGCTTCGACTGGACTGCGCTCCCAACGGGCGGGGAACAGGTGCGCCTCTCGTCCTCTGGTCCAGGAAGCGAAGCGATCTCTCGCCGCGCCTTGCCTCGCCGTTGGGTCGTCGAGCGCACCATTGCTTGGATCAACCGAAGTCGAAGGCTTGCCAAGGATTGAAGAAAACCTCAATCGCAAGGCGCTGGCATTCTTGCGCCTCGCATCAATCCGTCTCATGCTCCGAAAACTTTGTAATCCTGCTTAATGTTCCCGGACGGACTCTGAATTCCGGGGCCAGGAAATAAGAACGATAACGGGCCGGCATGCGGAAAAAGGTCATCATCGGCATCGCTACTCCGCCCGGAATGACGGCGGCCAACGGCTATTTCAGCGCAGCGTCGGCGTTGGGCTATGACCGCAGCGAAGATCTTGATTTCGCAATCTACTATGGCGAAGAGCCCGGCGCGACCGCGCGCGCTCTCAGCGACGGTGCTTGCGACATTGCCTCGCTCAATACGACCGTCGGCGTGCTTGGACGGCAGGACGGACTGCCGATGGTTGCGGTCTACGGCAAGGCGCGCCGCACGCACCGCTGGTTCGCCGTCGTACAGGACAGCGCCGCCCGCTCGCTCCGCGACCTCCAAGGCAAGAGAATCGCCTGCGATTTCGATCACCTGCGGCCGCTCGCCGAGGCGGCGCTAGCCGAGGAGGGAGTGCCGGCGGGATCATTCGAATGGGTGCCGTGGCGCGACTCGGGAATGCAGACTGGCACGATGGTCGAGCCGCTGCGCGAAGGCACGATCGATGCGGTTTTCCTGATCGATTGGAACCACGGTGACTTCATCGCTGAAGGACTGGAGCTGCGCCGGCTGCCGTCGCTGGCGCTTGATAGGATCCGGCTCTCGTCATGTCTCTGGGTGTCGGAGGCCTATCTGCAGGGGCACCCTGACGCGATTGGCGGAATTGGCCGTGCGATGGCCAAGGTGACGACCTATGCGATCGAGAATCCGGAGGCGGCGGTCCGGCTGATGTGGCGCCAAGAGCCGCAGACCCGGCCATTGGCGCCGGAGGAAGTGCGCATCCTGCGGCGTGACCTTGAGATCATGAAGGCACGGCTCGAGGCATTTGCTCCCGATCCTGCGGAGAAGAACTGGCGCTGGGGTCTGATCGAGCGGGACGAGATCGTGGCTTGGCAGGATTTTTTGATCAACTCCGGGGCGCTTCATCGACCAGTCGATCCAGCGTCTGTCTACACCTCGCAGTTCCTTGGCCGCTTCAACGATTTCGACGCCGAGGCTATTCGCGCGCAGGCGCGGGCATTTCGAGCCTGAAGCGGCAAGTCCATTTGGCAGTGATTGTGAGGCAACCCGAGGGCCGCGGATGAGCAGGAGAAAGTTGACAGTCGGCGTCGCGACGCCATCCGGCATGGGGCCGGCCTATGGCTATCTGGCCCCGATCATTGCGCTCGGCTACGACCGCGACGAAGGGCTCGAGCTTGCGATCTTCTATGGCGGCGAGCCGGGTGGCACGGCGCGGAGCCTCTGTGCCGGGGCCTGCGACATCGCGTTCCTCAATACGATCGTCGGCTTCATGGGACGCACCGAAGGCCTGCCGATGGTCGCGATCGGCAGCAAAGCTCGCCGCGCCCACCGCTACTTCGCCGTGCCGCCGGACAGCCCGATTCGCTCGCTCACCGATCTCAACGGCAAGCGGATCGCCTGCGACTTTCCGCACCTCCAACCGCTCGCGGAAGCCGCGCTCGCCGAGGAGGGTGTGCCGCGCCGTGGATTTGAATGGGTCGCGTGGCACGGCTCGGGAATGGAGGCGGCAGGAATGGTCGAGCCGCTCCGCCGCGGCGTGGTCGACGCCGCATTCATCATGGACTGGACCGACGGCGACTTCGTGGCGCACGGCTTTCGACAGCGACATCTGCATTCAAAACTCCTCGATCGGATCAAGGTCTCATCGTGCTATTGGGCGACCGAAGCGTGTTTCGCCGCTGATGGCGAATTTCTGGCGCGCGGACTGCGCGCCATCCAGAAGAGCCTGGTCTTCTCGTTCGCTAATCCGGAGAGAACCTTGCAGCTCATGTGGCAGATATTTCCAGAATCGAAGCCGGCAGCCGACACAACTGCTGCCGCGGCGCGGCGGCAGCTCGAAATCCTCAAGGCGTGCCTCGAGCCCATGCGCATCAACGGCGACGATCCGGACCCCAGGTGGTGCGCGATCCCGGCGCAGGAAATGGCTGCCTGGCAGGAGTTTCTCCGCCGCTCCGGCACCGTGGCGGCCGAGATTGATGTCGATCGCTGCTATTCGACCGCACTGGTCGAGCGCGCCAACGCGTTCGATGCCGCCGCGATCCGCGCGAGTGCCGCTTGCGCATGCTGACATCAGCGCCGACGACTGATACCTTGGCGATCTGACGCTTGCGTCTTAGCGAAGGTCGCCGGCTTTGAGCGATGGATGGAGCACGATGATGCGGAGCAAGGCTTTGATGATCAGCGCGTTGGGCGCCCTTGTTGTTTTCGGAGCCGCACCGGCGACGCGCGCAGCGGATGACAATCTGCTGCAGACCGTCAAGGACCGCGGCGTGATGCGCGTCTGCGACGTCGACTATGCACCGTGGAACATCAAGAACCCCGCCACCAACCAGTGGGAGGGGATCAACGTCGACCTGCTCGGTCTCGTCGCCGGCATGCTGAAGGTCAAGCTGGAGCACGTCGATGCGACCTGGGCGACTGTCATCCCGAGCATGACGACGGGGAAATGTGATTTTGCGGGCGCAGGCCTCTTCATCACCCCTGCGCGTGCCGAACTGGTTACGTTTACACGGTCCTTTGCGACCGACGGCATTTCGTTGTTCGTTGCGGCGAATTCCCCGGCAAAGACGGTCGAAGACCTCGACAAGCCGGGAAAGACCATCGTCGTGCGGTCGGGCGGATTTGAGGAAACCGTAGCGAAGGCGTTGTTCAAACAGGCAACCGTCAAGACCCTGACTGCGGATCAAGCAGGCATCATTCTGCTCGAGATCGCATCCGGCCGTGCCGACGCCGGCGCCGGCGGCTATTACGGCAATCTCGCCTTCCTGAAGGCCAACCCGAACGTGAAAGCGCGGCTGCTTTCAGACGACTTGCTCAGCAAGACGTCGATCGCCTATGCGGTGCCGCCACGCCAATACTTCTTTCGCGACTGGCTCAATGCGGTGCTGCTGAACCTTGAGGAGAATGGCAAGCTCAAGGAAGTTCTCGCCAAATGGAGCAAATAGGCGAACCCGGCTCCAGGGAGGCAGCAGAGGATCCGCAGCGTATGGCCGGTGACACGCGGCGCTTTGCTCGCCCCGCCAGCGGGTTTGTCCTACACTGGATCCTGCCGAGCTGCGGTGCACTCCTTGTCGTCGCGTGGCTTGCCACACAGGTGAACTGGTCCTTCGTCAGAGAGCTCGACTTCTCGGTCATTTACACATATCGGGTCGCGCTGCTTCAGGGCCTTCTCAACACGATCCTCATTACCTTTTTCTCGCTGCTGCTTGGACTGGTCCTCGGCTTCGCCTTCGCGTGTCTCGCCTATGTTCCATTAGCGCCGCTGCGCTGGTTCATCGCCGCCTATATCGAGGTGCTTCGCGACGTGCCGTTGGTGGTCGCGCTGTTCTGGATCCATTTCGCCCTGCCGGTCGTGACTGGCATCTCGACCTCCGCTTTCGAAAGCGGCTTCATCGCCATGGCGCTGCAATCGAGCGCGTATCTCGCCGACGTGGCGCGTGCGGGGATACAGGCCATCCCCAAGGGGCAGTGGGATGCCGCCGACGCGCTCGGTCTTTCGCGGCTGTGGAAATGGTTCGATATCGTGTTGCCGCAGGCACTCAAGATCATCATTCCGCCGCTTGCCAACATCGCGCTCGGCTATTTCAAGGCGAGCGCCGTCCTGGCGCTGCTCTCAGTCGGTGAGCTCACGACGGTCGCGGCGCGCATCAGCAATTACACGTTTAAGCCGATCGAGACCTTCACTGTCGTCGGCATTGTTTATTTGGCACTTGGATACATCCTCAGCTCCATGACCTTTCGCCTGGAAAAGATCTTCCGCACGGCACAGAGCTGAGATGTCGTTCGATACCACCGTCATCTGGCAAAATCTTCCCGCGCTCGCGGCGGGCATATGGCTGACGATCGCCATCGTCGTCGTCTCGCTGGCGATCGGCATCGTGATCGGGCTGTTGGTCTGCGCCGGGATGTTGCTCACCCGCGGCTTTGCCAATTACATGAGCGTCGGCTATGTTGGACTGTTTCGTGCCGTGCCGGAGCCCGTCATCATTTTCTGGCTGTACTATTGCGCGCCTCTCATTCTGAACAGCAAGCTCTCCGCGTTCGAGACCGGAACCATTGCTCTGGCGATTCCGACGGGCGCTTACCTCGCCGAGATTTTTCGGGCCGGCATCCAAGCGGTGCCGCGCGGACAATTCGAGGCCGCACGGGCAGTTGGCCTTTCGCCGCTTTGGCTGGTTTGGGACGTTGTCGCGCCGCAGGCCCTGCGTATGATGATTCCTCCCATGCTCGGCATCGTCACCATCCTCATCAAGAATTCCGCCCTTGTCTCCGCCATCGGCGTCGAGGAATTGTTCTATCGGGCAACGGTGCTCGGCGGGCAGACATTCCATTATTTCGAGTTCCTGACCGTGACCGCAGTCATCTACTTCGTTCTGATCCTGCCGCTGAGCGCGCTGGTGCAGCGCCAGGAGCGGCGGCTGTTGGGCAATGTCTGGTGACGCGGCAGGCAGAGCGAGGCAGTCCTATCCGAAGTTCAAATTCGGACTCCATGATCGTTTGCGAGGGGGTCCAAAAATTCTTTGGTCGGTTCGAGGCGCTCAAGGGCGTCAGCCTCGAAGTGGCGCGCGGCGAGGTACTGTGCATTATCGGCCCTTCAGGCGGCGGCAAGTCGACGTTCCTGCGCACGATCAACGCGCTTGAGGCGATCGACGCCGGCCGCATTCGGATCGGCGAGATCAATCTCCCGGCCAATCGGCGCGAGGTTCTGGAATTGCGGCGCGAAGTCGGGATGGTGTTCCAGAGCTTCAACCTGTTTCCCCATATGACCGTGCGCCGCAACGTCGCGCTCGCGCCGGTGCGCGGTCGGGGATTATCCTGGCAGGAGGCGAATTCGCGGGCCGAGCGCCTGCTTGCGCGCGTCAACATCTTCGACCAAGTCGACAAATATCCTAGCCAACTTTCGGGCGGCCAGCAGCAGCGGGTCGCGATAGCGCGCGCGCTGGCGATGGAGCCCAAAGTGCTTCTGTTTGACGAGCCGACCTCCTCGCTCGATCCGGAAATGGTGCAGGAGGTGCTTCAGGTTATCCGCGAGCTGGCGCATACCGGCATTACAATGCTCATCGCCACGCATGAGATGGGATTCGCACGAGAGGTCTCAGACCATGTCGCGTTCATGGCCGACGGCAGGCTCCTTCACTTCGCGCCGCCCAGGGAATTTTTCGATCGCCCATCGGACCCTCGCTTGAACGCATTTCTCTCGAAGGTGCTATGACGGCGCAATCACGAGTAAGTGAGCAACCATGTCCAAATTCGCGGAATATCATCAACACGACGCATTAGGGCTCGGCGAACTTGTGCGGCGTCGAGAAATTTCCGCCGGCGAGCTTGTCGAGACCGCACTCGGCGCGATCGAGACCTTGAACCCGCGGCTCAATGCCGTGGTTCGGACCGTACCCGATGTGATGGAGAACGCGTCGCGCGGTCCGATTGTCGAAGGGCCGTTCTGCGGGGTGCCGTTCCTGCTCAAGGACACCGGCATCAGCCTGGCCGGCGTACCGACGGAATACGGCAGTCGGTATTTCAAGGGATATACGCGCGCTTACGACAGCGAGATCGTGCGGCGCTACAAGCAAGCGGGCTTCATCATCATCGGCAAGACCAATTGCTCGGAGCTCGGCACCTCGTGTTCGGCGATCAATCTGGCCAATGGCTCGCTGCACAACCCTTGGGATCTCGAACGTATTCCGGGCATTTCGAGTGGTGGTTCGGCTGCGGCCGTTGCCGCCGGCATCGTTCCGGCTGCGCATGCCACCGATGCCGGCGGCTCGATTCGCGGGCCCGCAGCGTGGTGCGGACTGGTCGGCCTCAAACCGACGCGGGGCCGCATCTCCTACGCGCCCGATGCCGGAGAACATTGGAATGGACTGGCGAGCCAGCACGTCGTCTCGCGCTCGGTGCGGGATAGCGCGGCAATCCTCGACTGCACCGCGGGATCCGTTCCCGGCGATCCCTATAGCGCACCGCAGCCCGAGCGGCCCTTCCTTGCCGAAGTGACGACGAAGCCAGGTGCATTGCGCGTCGGCTTCGCCGTGGAGGGACTACAGGGAAGAAATTCACGGAGGAGATCCGGACTTCAGTCGCCAAGACCGCGCGTCTTTTGGAAGAGCTCGGCCATTGCGTCGAAGAGGCTTCGCCGCAATGGGAGTCCTCGCTGATGGGCGAGGCTATCGGTTGCATTGCCGCATGTGCGGTGACCGAAGCGGTAACCCAGCGCGAGATGGAAACCGGTATCCGCGCCTCCGCGGAGACTCTCGAGTATGTGAACTGGATCGCGCTGGAGCGCGGCCGGAAGCTCGATGCACTCGACTTGATGCGAGCGCTCAAAAAAATGAACGGCGTGAGCCGGTCGTTCGCGGCGTTCTTCGAGACCCATGACATCTGGCTGGCGCCGACCATGACTGACGTGGCGCCGCTGCTCGGCTACCTCGATTCGACCGCTCCGGATATCGATCTGCTGGTGCAACGCTTCTCGGAACTGTACTGCTTCAACTCGATCTACAATGGGGCCGGCTTGCCGGCCATTACGTTGCCGCTCCATTCCTCGAGTGGTGGATTGCCGATCGGGATGATGTTTGGCACAGGATTCGGCAACGAGGGGCTGCTCTTCCGCCTCGCCGGTCAGCTCGAGCGCGCAATGCCGTGGCGCGACCGTTATCCCGCTCAGAGCCTGTGGATGCAATGAGACACGCCCGAAGGAGGATAACGCCATGAACGCCGAACGCAGCAAGCATCTGGTCGTGCACTTCGTGGGCAGCATTCCGTTGCCCGATGTCGCCCTGAAGGGCGCATTGCGCTTTGCAGAGACCGATCGCCCACGCGTAGTCCCTGTCCCTGTCGAAAACTCAAATTCGGGAATATTGGTGGTGCAGCCCGCCCAAAACCAGAATGGCAATGATGTGACCGTGCGCCTGCACCGCGCGCGGGTGCGGCGCATCCTTGCCCAAGGATAGATGGGTGCGCGCCTCGTTGTAGTACTTCCGGTAGGAAGCGAGCAGATGGCGCAGATGCCGTTCGCTGAAGACAACGACGTGATCCAGACAGTCTCGTCGGATCGACCCGATCACTCTCTCCGCATATCCATTTTGCCACGGCGAACGTGCCGAGATCGGCCGATCCCGTATGCCCATTGCCCGAACACGCCGGATGAATATCTCGCCATAAACGCAGTCCCGATCGCGAATGATATATCGCGGGACCGCCCGCCAGCCGCAGGCTTCGGTCAATTGTTGAGCGATCCACTCGGCACTGGGACGAGCTGTAACCGCCAGCCACAGAAGCTCCCGGCGCGAATGCTGCAGGATCAGCAACCCATACAACAGCCGAAACGAGATCGTCGGAACTACGAACAAGTCCATCGAGGCGATGCCGTCGGCGTGATTGTGAAGAAACGTCTTCCAGCCCTGCGATGGCGGTCCTCTTCTCTTCGCCATATACTTGACCACGGTGGTCTGCCCGACGTCGATGCCGAGCTTGAGAAGTTCGCCGTGTATGCGTGGCGCGCCCCACAGCGGGTTGGCAATGCTCACCTCGCGGATGAGCCGGCAGATGGCGGACGGGGTGC
>Ga0182024_10015673_pt1 | contig 14473 bp, 15 predicted proteins | sample P32metaG_FD_120480 | JGI IMG/M metagenome (GOLD analysis project Ga0182024, IMG submission 120480) | Permafrost microbial communities from Stordalen Mire, Sweden - P3-2 metaG (Illumina Assembly) | ecosystem: Environmental > Terrestrial > Soil > Wetlands > Permafrost | place: Sweden: Stordalen... | reverse complement strand
GAGTCGCCCAAGAAAATGACGTCGATACCGCCCCGCTTCGCGCGCGCAACGAACGCCGCGTGCTGCGCGAGCCATTTGTCTTTCGACCACGGGCGCGCCGCGGCGATCCACGGAGCCGCCGTCGGAGCCGGGCTCACGATCGCGTGCGGCGGTACATCGTGCACGGCGACCTCGCTTCCGACCGCCCGCCGCTTCGCCCTGCCGCTAGACCTCTTAACCGAGCGCGCGCAGGACCGCGGCGCTTTCGGCGTCGAGGTGCTGCTCGAACACCTTGGGGTGGGTGAGATAGAACACGCACATCGCTTCGACCAGAAAGCGGTGATGCGCCGCCCCTGCCAGCGTGCGCACGCGCGCCAAGGTCGTGCTGACGAGGCGACGCAGGCTCGTGACCGCGTCCGCGCTCGACGCATAGCACGCCACGAAGTTGAGCTCGCCGTGTTCGCGATCCTCGGCCTGATCGATGAAGTAGTCGAGCAGGATGTGGACCGCCGAGACGCCCGGGAAGTAGGCGCGGATCGTCGCCTCGATTTCGCCGGGCTCGACCTGCTCGCGCGACGCCAGCGCGACGAGCGCGAACACCGGCAGCGACGAGCCGCACGCGGCGGCGAACTCCCACCAATCCAGGCCCGGAAACCGTTCGCGATTGCGCTCGTACCACGCGTCGCAGGCCGCTTCGCGTGCGCCGGCCGGGCCGTGCTTGAGGACTTGCAAGTCGGCGTAGAAGCGGGCGATCTCGACCAGGTGGTCGCGCACTGCCGGATAGTTCGGCAGGGCGCGCAAGCCGCTGCGCGCCGCATCGACCAGCGAGCGCAAGTAGCCGCCGTCGTTGCCGGGTGGGCCGTCACGGTAGTATTCCGCCGGCACGCGCCGATCGTCGAGCGCATCGATCAATGCTTCGTGTAGCGACGCGTACGCCTGTTGTGACACGCCCGGCAGACGGTCGCAGAGGTTGTCGAGATAGTCGTAGATCGTCTCGATCGCGGCGACGATCGCGATGTAGCGGTGCGCGGCCGCACTCGGCATGAAGGTCGCGAGAATGCAGCCGCCTTGCACGTGATACGCTTTGCCGTCGATCGAAGCCAGCGCTTGCGCGCGCAGCGAGGGATCGGGAATGCGCGCCGCGCGGACACGAATCGTCGCCAGCTCGCGCCCGGCGCGCGGAATGACCGTGCCGACGAACCGTGCCGTCGCAAACCAGCCGCGCGGGCCGAGCGCGAGCAGCCGGCGGATGCGGCTGGGCCGGCTAAAGACGCTGGCCAACGTGCTGCGCACGTCGCGCCACAGCGCGTCGGGGACGCGTCTAGATCCCACCGACGTACCGTCCCGGCGCCAGCACGGCATGCGGATCGAACTGCGTTTTGAGCGCGCGCATCGTGGCGATCGTCGGCGGCGGCGCACCCCACGCGTCGACGGTCGTGCTCGAACCGGCACACAGGACGGTCGCCGTACCCAGCACGTCGCGCACGGCGTCGAACCGGTCGTACGCGCGCACTATCACGTCACCGGTACGCAGGTCGGCGATCGTGTCGGCGCGGCCGAGCGCATCGCGTACGCGCTGCGCGCGGCCCGCCGCCTCGACCGGCAAGCCACGCGCGACGAACGTCACCGACGCATCGCCGGCCACCGTGGCGTACGCGTCGAGCACTGAAGCGAACGTCCTCGTCGCCGCGTCGCCGTCGATCAGCCGTGTCTCCGCGATCCCGGCCGCACCGAACGCCGAGCGCAGCTCGCGCGTCGCGCGTTCGACGTTCTGCTCGGAGCCCTCGAGCATCGCGACGATGCGCGCGCGGCCCGGCGCCGCGATTTCGTGAAACCCGTCGATCATCAGCAGCGCCGCGGGTTCGATCCGCAGCGCGCCGGCCTGCATGGCCGCGCGCTCGCGCAGATCCTCGTCGAACGGTGCGATCGCCAGGCGTCGTACCGCCGGTGCCGGTAACAGCTTGAAGTTCGCGCGGACGATGACGCCGAGCGTGCCGTGCGAACCGACGTAGAGCTTGCCCAGATCGTAGCCGGTGACGTTCTTGACCACCATCCCGCCGGTCTTGGCCAGCGTGCCGTCAGCGAGCGCGACAATGGCTCCGATCAGCAGATCGCGCGGGCGCCCGTAGGCGGTGCGGCGCGGTCCAGCCCAGCCGGCGGCGAGCGTCCCGCCGATCGTCGCCTGCGACGCGTGCGGCGCATCGAGCGGCAGAAACTGACCGTTGCGCGCCAGCAACGCGCTCAGATCCGCGACGGTCATGCCGGCGCCGACGCCAACGGTCAGATCGCGCGGATCGTATTCGTGCAGAGCGTTCAAGCGTTTCGTCGACAGGGCGACGTCGTAGCGCACGGGCGCGTTCGCCGCCCGTTGCAACGTGCCGCCGCCGAACGCGACGAGCGCTTCGCCCGCGTTGCGCGCTGCGCACAGCGCGGCCGCAGTCTGGTCCGCGTCGGCCGGCTCGGTGACGCGTGCGGGCGTGAGCGACCCGAGTGCGAACGGTCCCGTCGCGACGCGTCTTACGCGCACGGGCTTGGCGATCATCGCTTGACCTCGGCGCAGGTCGCGCCGCTCGGAAAGATCTTGTCGGGGTTGAACGCGCGCGCCGGATCGAACACCTCGCGGACGTTGCCCATCGCCGCGAGATCGTCGCGCGAGAAGACGAGCGAGAGCTGCTCGCGCTTCTCGTAGCCGATGCCGTGCTCGCCGCTGATCGTCCCGCCCATCGCGATACAGGCTATCAAAATCTCGGTTCCGGCATCGATCACCGCTTGGACTTGGCGCTTATCGCGGCGGTCGAAGATCAGAAGTGGATGCAGGTTGCCGTCACCGGCATGAAAGACGTTGCCGACCGGAAGTTGATGATCGCGCGCGATTCCGTCGATCGTGTGCATGATCTCGGGCAGCCGCGTGCGCGGCACGCACGCATCCTGAATGTAGTAGTTCGGTGCGATGCGGCCGATCGCACCGGCGGCACCTTTGCGTGCCGCCCACAAGGCGTCGCGTTCGGCGCGGTCGCGTGCGGCGCGCCACGACAGCGCGCCGTGCGCGCGGGCGATTGCCGCCAGCGACGCTTCGCCGGCCGCAACGTCTTCGACCGTGCCGGCGATCTCGACCAGCAGCACCGCGCCGGCGTTCTCCGGATAACCCGAATGATAATGCGCTTCGACGGCGTGCGTGATCAGCGCGTCCATGATCTCGAGCGCCGTCGGCACGAGCCCCGCCCCAATGATCGCCGACACCGCTTCCGACGCCGACTCGACGTCGCGGAATGCGGCGACGCATACGCGCACGGCTTCCGGCAGCTTCAGAAGCCGCACCGTCACCTCGGTGACGATGCCCAGCGTCCCCTCGGAACCGACCAGCACGCCGGTGAGGTCGTAGCCGGGATCGTCGATCGACGTGCGCGCAACGTCACCATTCCCGTCGACGTACTCGACGCCCAGGACGTGGTTGGTCGTCGTGCCGTAGCTCAGGCAGTGCGGTCCGCCGGCGTTGGTGCCGACGTTGCCGCCGATCGTCGACGTCTTCTGGCTCGACGGATCCGGCGCATAGAAGATGCCGTGCTCGGCGATTGCGCTCGACAGGTCGAGATTCACCAGGCCGGACTGCACGCGCGCGCGCCGATTGCGTACGTCGAGCTCGAGCAGCCGGTTCATGCGCGCGAGCGAGATGACGAGGCCGCCGCGCGTCGGTACCGCGCCTCCGCACAGCCCCGTTCCCGCGCCGCGCGGCACGATCGGTTCGCCGCATTCGCGCGCGATCCGCACGGCGATCCCGATTTCGCGCGCGTCGCGCGGAACGATCGCGGCCGACGGCAGCCGGTCCTCGGAGTACGCATCGAATGCGTAGGCGGCCAGGTCGGCGGGCTCGGTGTGAACGACCTGCGGGCCGAGCGCATCGGTCAGCCGCGACGCAAAGGTTTGCACGGAAAAGAGACGCTACGGAGGGTGAGCGGAGAGTTCCTGGAATCCGGTTGGTCGGTGTTCTTTTGGAAGGCGTGGACGCGGCGCCGCACCGCCCATAAACCGCTGGTACGCGCGACCATCACCGAACGGCAGCGCCAAACGTATCGGGCCTCGGTCGAGTTTCCCGTGGAGTACGTCGTGGCCGGACGGCCCGGCGCGCGGAATGCGGTCGCGAACGATCTCTCGGGCGGCGGGTTGCGCATCATCGGCGTCGAGGATTTCTTCGACGAAACGACCCTTCAACTGCGATTCACCTTGCCCAACGATCTGATCAGCAGCGTCACCGTCGAAAAAGAGATCGTCCAAACGACACCCAAAGGGCGCACGACGCGCAAGGTCAAGGTCCCACCCGAGCCGTTTCGCGAGATGTCGCTCAACGCGAAGGTCGTCGTGGCGTTTTGGAGCCTCCGCCGTCGAAAGTTCTCGCACAGCCTGCGCTTCGTCGCACTCGACGAGGAGACGCAAGAAGAGCTTCAGCGCTTCATTCACGTCTGGCAGATCCGCCAGCTCCGCGAACGCGCCCACATGCGCGGCGAATAAACTCAGTACAGCAAATAGGTCGCGCGCAGCGACTCGAAGCCGCGCAGGCCCGGCTGCCACGCTGCGACGATCGCGTCGGATGAGACACCGTCGATGAGGGCGCGCCGGACCGTATCGGTTCCCCAGTCGCGATCGAACAGCTTGTCGTGGTCCGGTGCGATGTGGAATTTCCCTTGTGCGCGCGCCGCTGCGAGCAGCTCGACGGCGGTGCGCACGCTGGGGAAGCGGCGCGGATCGGTCACGTTGATCGCGACGCCGCGCAGCGTCTTGCCCGCCCAGAAGCCGCGCGTCGGCACCCAGTCGGCCGGCTCGAATTCGACGCCAGGGATGTTGCGCGCGGCCAGCGCGTCGCGATACGGCGCGGCTTCGAACCCGTAGCCGCCGGCATATTCGAACGGCCGCGTCGTCCCGACGCCGTTGTTGACGCCGCCTTCGTCGACCAGGCCGGTCGCGAGATAGACCAGCGTCGTGCGCGCGTACGGGATGTTCGGCGAGGTGGGAACCCAGTTCAGGCCCGTGTCGCTCCACAGCATCTCGCGTTGCCAGCCTTGCATCGGGATCACGCGCAGCTTGCACCGGATATTGAAGTGCGCGTTGAACATGCGCGCGAGTTCGCCGACGGTCATCGCGTGCCGTTCGGGAATCGGATAGAGCCCGATGAACGAGGCGAACTTCGGATCGAGCACCGGACCGTCCAGCAGGACGCCGCCGACCGGATTGGGCCGGTCGAGCACCCAGACGTCCTTGCCGTACTGCGCCGCCGCCTCCATGACATACGCCATCGTCGACACGTAGGTGTACGGCCGAGCGCCAACGTCTTGAATGTCGAACAGCAGCACGTCGATGCCGTCGAGCATCGCCCGCGTCGGCCGCCGTGTCGCGCCGTACAGACTGTACACCGGCAATCCCGTGTTCGGATCGGTCGACGAGCCGACGGTTTCACCCGCACCGGTCGTGCCGCGAATGCCGTGTTCGGGGCCGAACAACGCCTTCACCGCGATCTGCGTGTTGCGATGCACCGCATCGGCCAGCGGTTCGCCGGTCGAGAGCACGCCGCTGGGATTGGTGACGATTCCGACAGTGCGCCCGCGCAGCTCGCGCCACACGTCGCGCACGAACACGTCGTCCCCGAGCGTAACCGCGGCCTTCGGGCCCGCGAGCGCGCGCGACGGATGCGCCGCCGCGCCGACCGCTCCCGCAGCGGACGCCGCCAGGAACACGCCGCGTTTCACCGCTAGACGAACTCCGGTTTCATTTCGGCCGGGATCAGCCCGGCCTGCGCGGCGCGGGCGAACAGCTCGTCGACCGCCGCGATCCCCGCCTCACCGATGTCGTCGCTGTACTCGTTGACATATAGTCCGATGTGCGCGCGCATCACGTCGTCGTCCATCTCGAACGCGTGGGCGCGAACGTAATCGATGATCTCGCTCTCGCGCGTGCGCGCAAAGGTGAGACTGCGCCGAATTGCCTCGCCGACGGCTTGCGCTTCGCCGTCGGAAATGTCGCGGCGAACGAGGATCGCACCGAGCGGAATCGGATGGCCGGTCTCGTGCTCCCACCAGTCGCCCAGGTCGATCACTTCGACCAGCCCGGCGTTGCGGTAGGTGAAGCGCGACTCGTGGATGATGAGCCCGGCGGCGACCTCTTCGTTCGCGACCGCGTCGACGATGCGGTCGAACCGCATCTCGACCACCGCCGGTTCGCGTCCGAGCGCGAGCCGCAACAGCGCGTACGCGGTCGTCATGCGGCCGGGAATCGCGAACACCGCGTCCTCGGCGAAGTCGGTCAGCAGCGGCGCTTTGCTGTCGACGCCGGGCCGCGAGACGACCAGCGGCCCGCAACCGCGCCCGAGCGCACCGCCCGCGCGCAAGATGCGATAGCCGCCGAGCAAGAACGGGATCGCGCCGTAGCTCACCTTGGTAAGCGCGTGGCGCCGCTCGCGGGCCGCGCGGTTGAGCGCTTCAACGTCGTCGAGGACGACGTCGACGGGCGGCGCGTCAGGCAGCAGCCCGTTGGCGAGCGCGGCGAAGATGTACGTGTCGTTCGGACACGGCGAGTAGGCCAGCGAGTAGCGCGCGGGTGATTCGGTCATGCGTTGCACAGAACGTCGAGCAGGGCTTCGGTCGTTGCGACGGCGGCCCCGGCGCCGGCACGAAAATCCCAGCCGTTCGTCTCGCGTTCGCCAACCAGGTTCGACACGCCGCGCACCTCAATCGCCGGAATACCGGCAAGCTGCGCGGCGCGCAGCACCGCGAAGCCTTCCATCGACTCGACGTCGGCGCGAAACCGGTGCGCGAGGACGAGCGCCCGTGACGTGCTGCTGGTCACGATCGCCGAGGTGATCCCCCGTCCGACGATCACCGGGATCAACCCATCGAAAAACGGACGCAACAGGGCCGGATCTGATTCAACGTGCCGCACGAGCTCGAGCCCGCCGGGCAATGGAAACGTGCGCCCGTCTTCGAGCCCCAGCTCGGCATAGTCGTCTTGCGTACACACGACGACATCGCCGACCGTGCAGCGCTCGCGAAAGCCGCCGGCGATCCCGGCGTTGATGACGGCGTCGTAGCGCCGCGTGCCGAGCGCGCGCGCCGTGCCGAGCGCCGCCTCGACCGGGCCTACGCCGACCGCGACAACATCGACATCGTCGCGCAAAGGCAGCGCAGCGAGCTCTTCAGCGACCGCGCACACGACGAGGAGTGCGATCGCTACCTCACCCCGATGAACTTGTGCGTCTGGAGCGACAGTCGCAGACGGTGCGGATCGCGCTTGGCGGCGTCGACGGCGAGCGCGACGTTAGCCGGCTTGTTGCCCTCGGGTTGCAAGAACACGCGCGTGGTCTGCGGGAAAGCGGCGAGCCACTCCTCCGGCACGCGGCCGTCGACGATCAGCTTGGCTTCGTTGGCGCGCCGGGCCATTACCGGCGCGAGCCGCTCTTTGGGCGAGACCGTCAGCCAGACGTCCTCCGGCAGCTCAGCCGGCAGCGTACCGTTCGACTCGATGTGGACGCGTCGTCCGTCGGCGCGCAACGCGTCGATCAGGGCGCGCGTTTCCCGCTGCGCGAGCGGTTCGCCGCCGGTGAGAATCACCATCGGACAATCACCGCCCTCGCTGCGCACGCGCGCGACGACCTCGTCGACCGGCGCGAAGAACTTGAGCGCGTAGTCGGTGTCGCAGAACGAACAGCTCAGGTTACAGCCGGCGAGGCGAACGAAGATGGCGGGTGTCCCGGTCCACGTTCCCTCGCCCTGCAGGCTGTAGAAGATCTCCGCGAGTTGCAGCAATCGGCTCGATCAGCGCGTCGCTTGCGAACGCGCGCGTATGACTTGCACCGTGACGGTGCTGTTGGCCGGGATCGTCACGTTCTGCTTGGCGTTCTTGGCGTACAAATAGCCGCCGCCGGCGCCCAGCAAACCGCCGGCATTCGTGCCGAGCTTCTTGCCGATGATGTTGCCCAGGATCATCCCCGCGACGCCGCCGGCGACTTCGTTGAGCGTGTTGTTCTTCGTGTTGACCTGGGCGCCGACCACGCGCCCGTCGAGGGCATACGTGGCGCTGCGCGTCCGAAGCGTGTCGGTGCAGATTTGGAGCTGTGCGGTGCGCCCTTGACTGGCCGACTGGACGTTACAGACGTGACCGTACATCGTCGCACCGTTGATGTTGTTGTCTTGCGAGTGCACGCCGGCGATGATGACGCGTTGGCCGACCACGGCACTCTTCGAGTCGATGCTTTGTGTTAGGGTGCCGCTCAGCTCGGTGCCGGGGCCGATGGCGGCCTGCGCGGAGAGCGGCACGAGCGCCAATGCGGCGACCGCGAGCAAGGTGGGTAGGCGTTGAATCATGCGACGAGAGGCTCCTGTTCGGGTTCGCGTGTTCCTGGAGCATGTTACCCGATCGCGGCCTGGGCGAGCGGGTCCCCTTTGGTTAGAACGGCACAGGCCTTACGCGTCTCCCACAGGGTGAGCTGCACGAGCTGCGGCAGCTCCGGGGCGAGCCGGCCCCAGATCCAGCGGACGATGTTCTCGGCCGTCGGGTTGTCGATGAGCTCGTTGAGTGAGCGGTGGTCGAGCGCACCAATCACGGTTGCCTTGACGACCCGCGAAACGACCTCGAAGTCCTCGATCATCCCGGCGGCGGGGCCGTCCGCTTGTAGGGGTCCCTCGAGCGCGACGTCGAGCCGGTACGAGTGACCGTGGAGGCGGGAGCACTTCCCGGGATGGTGCGGCAGCACGTGGGCGGCCTCGAACGTGAAGGACTTGCGGATTTGCACGGCCCAGGGGTTTCGCCGTGAAGACCAACCGCTCCCGACTCGTGGTCCAGAACCTGACCGGGCAGGTTGCGCCGCCGCTGCTCTCGAGTGCGCTCTACGACGTCGGGGCGGACGGCGTGCCGCGCATCGTCCCGTCGGTGGGCGGCGTGACGCTCAACGTGCGGGTTGGTGACTCCGCTTTCGGCTTCGAGGCCGACCATGTCGAGCCGGCGGTCAGCGTCCGGCATACCGACGAGAAGGTCAATGTCGCATTCAACACCTTCGTGTGCGTGGGCAACACGGCGACCGTGCTCGGCGGCGAGGCCAAGGGCGCGAGCGGCGTGGTGACCGGAAAACACGGCGGTGTCGAGCATGTGATGGTCGACTTCCCGCCCGAGGTGATGGAGCGCATGCACGTCGGCGATGCGATCGGCGTGCGGGCGACCGGCGTCGGACTCGCGCTCGAAGATGCCGATGATGTGAAGGTGTTCAACTGCGATCCGGATCTACTCGAACGGCTGGGGATCGAACGTGCGGGGGCGCGCTGGCGCGTGCCCGTGGCGGTCCGCGTGCCGGCACGCGTGATGGGTTCGGGCCTGGGCCGTGCGACGGTCGCGCGCGGTGACTACGACATCCAATGCTTCGATCCGGCGAGCGTGCGCGAGTTCGGACTCGACCGCCTGCGCCTGGGCGACATCGTCGCGATCGACGACGCCGACAACAGCTTCGGCCGCATCTACCGCACCGGCGCGGTGACGATCGGTGTCGTCGCGCACGGTGCATCGTTCATCGCCGGGCATGGTCCCGGAGTGACGACCTTGCTGACCTCGTCGAGCGGTGCGCTCGAACCGGTGGTCGACGCGCGCGCCAATCTCGCCACGATCTTGGCTTTGCGATGAGCGACCGTGGCGACGCGATCAGCCCCGAGGAGCGCGCCGAGCCGGTCGACGTCGTGCCGTACGATCGCCGCTGGCCCGAGACGTTCGCAGCGCTGCACGACCGCCTCACGGTCGGGCTCGGCGACCTGGCCGTCGGGATCGAACACATCGGCAGTACCGCCGTTCCCGGACTCGCCGCCAAGCCGATCGTCGACATCGACGTCGTGATCCGCAACGCCGGTGACTTCGCGCCGGCGGCGGAACGCCTCGCCGGCCTGGGCTACGTTCACCTCGGCGACCTCGGAATCGTCGGCCGCGAAGCGTTCCGTGCGCCGGCGCATTTGCCGCGCCATCACCTGTTCGTGTGCGCGTCAGGCGCGGCGCCGTTGCAGGCGCACCTCACGCTGCGCGACACGCTGCGCGCCGACCGCGCGCTGGCCGATGCGTACGCGCAGCTCAAGCGTGATCTCGCCGTCCAGTTCCGCAACGACCGGGATTCGTACACCGAGGGGAAGACGGCGTTCATCCGCACGGTCTTGCTCGACGTGCGCGACGCGCGCCGCCGCTCGCAGCGCCGCTCGTGAAAAACCGTCAGCGACCGGGCTTCGTGCGCCGCAGGTAGACCGCGTTGGCGCGGTAATCGAACCACATCTCGTACGACCGCAAGAGATCGGTCCCGACGATGCCGTCGACATCTTCGGTGCCCAGATCGGCGTTGGAGACGTCGGCCGTCGCTTCGCGCAGCCAGATTCCGCCGATCTCGAAGGTGGGCACGCGCGTCGCCTCGGCATTGGCGTACCCGCCCATGCCGCGCACGTGCGTCGTGCCGGCGACACGATCGGGCGAAAAGTCGCCGCGTTCGGCGAAGGCGGTTTCGAACACGGTTCGATTGGCGCCGGTGTCGAGCACGATGCGTCCGGTCGCGGATCCCGCGCGCGCGGTTACCGCCGGCGTCTTGTCGTCCAGTCCGACGTTGACCGTTGCCGTGTCGGACGGCGGCCGGAAACGCTCGGGCGCGAGCGCTTCGGCGAGGTTGCGCTGCAGGTCGATATGCACGACCGTATCGGCGAAGAAGTCGAAGCCCAGCAGCCCCACGACGTGCGTGCGGTCGTCGATGCGAAATGGAACGGCGACGATGCGTGAAACGACGTTGCGCATGCGCAGGCCGCCGATCGTCATCTGTGGCACGATGGTGGTCGACTCCGGGAATGTCCCCAAGGTCGCGCCGACCCGCTGGCCGTATCGCTCGAGTCCCTGCTGTTGCACGACCGACGGATCGACGACGATCCCGGCAGCTCCGGAGTCGAGCAAGAAGTCGTAACCGGTGCGGCCGACGATCACCCGCACGATGGCGAGGCCGTTGACGAAGCGCACGGGCAGGCGCACCGCCTGCTGTTTCTCCGGGAACTCGACGACGCGGCGTGCCGGCGGAATGTCGACGTCGCGCAAATCGGGCGTCGTATCGAGCGAGCGCGTTACCAGGATCTGCTCGCGCTCGTTGCCCAGCGAATCGATGGAGCGAGCGCGCGAAGGTTCCGGGACGCCTTCGATCGGGCGGTAGTCGTCGTAGCTGGTCGCGTAGCGCCGGCGGCGCTCGACGTACTCGCGGCGCGATACGTTGCCGGTGCGCTTGTCGATGAAGATCCACTCGTGGCGCCCGGCCGCCGCGTTGACCTCGACGACGTACGAGTTGAGTGCGACCGATTCGCCGACCAGCCGCACGTCGCGTTCGTCGTTCGCATCGCGGAATGCGCGCTCAGTCGCGGCATCACGCTGTTCGTGCACGCCAGGATAGGTGTAGACGATGCCGTTGCGGTTCTGCTCCCAGTGCACCGCGCCGCGGATGCCGCGCTGATAGGTGAGCGGCCCGAGTGTGGTGATCTCGCGGATGTCACGTCCGAGGCGGTTGACGCGAAACGACCCGACCGTGCCGTCTTGGAACAAGCGCCAGTCCTCGAGCACGGTCGCGGCGCGCGTGTGCTCGCGCGCGTGCGTGCGGTCGTACAGCGCGCGGACGTGGGCCAACGTCGTGCCCGAGGCGATCAGCCCGTTCGGCTCGTCGTCTACCGCCGCCGTCGCCGCGCCCATCGCCGCAGCGAGAAAGAACACCAGCGCTCCGACCAGCGGCGGCTTGGGCGTAGCCCAAACGCGAAGGCTTCGGCCAAGGGCCGAAGCCACGACTATAACGTGCCCGACGGGCCCATTGCCTCGAGGCGTTTTTTGAGGTCGCTCAAGAAACCGCTGGCCACCGCGCCGTCGATGACGCGATGATCGAGCGACATGCAGACGTTCATGATCGAGCGAATCGCGATCGCGTCGTCGTCGCGCACGACCGGACGTTTCACGACGGCTTCCATCGTGACGATGCCGGCCTGTCCCGGTACGAGAATCGGGGCGGACAGGATCGAGCCGTTCGCGCCGGTGTTGTTGACGGTGAACGTTCCACCGGCGAGATCGTCGGCGCCGAGCTTTCCGCGGCGTCCCTTGTCGATGAGCTCACCGGCGGCCAGCGCGATGCCGCGAATCGAGAGCTGATCGGCGCCGCGCAGCACCGGGACGACCAAGTTGCCGTCGGCGGCGATGGCGAGCCCGATGTTGACGTCGCGGTGAACGCGAATGCCTTCATCGGTGAACGACGCGTTCATCAACGGAAACGCGGCCAGCGACTCGACGACCGCGCGCACGAAGAACGGCAGCAGCGTGAGCTTGACGCCGGTGGCCTTCTCGAATGCGTCCTTCTCGCGCACGCGCCACTTCCACACGTTGGTGACGTCGACTTCCGTCGTCGTCCAGGCGTGCGGCGCGGTGTGTTTTGAATCGACCATACGCTGCGCGATGATGCGGCGCGCCTGCGTGAGCGGGATCAGATCGCCCGGCCGTGCGGACGAGTAGGTTGGTTTGACCGCCGTCCGCGGCGTCGCCGGCGCTTGCGGCGCGGCGGCTCGTGCGGGCGCGACATACTCGGCATTGTCGGCGCCGATCGCCGCGGCGACGCCGGCGCTCGGCCCGGCTTTCGCCGCGGCGAGGATGTCGCCGGCGGTGATGCGGCCGTTGTCGCCGGTCCCGCGCACGACGGCGAGATCGATGCGGTGCTCGCGCGCGAGCCGGCGCACGGCGGGCGAGGTGCGCACGCCGCCGGGCGCGGTCGCGCTCGGTGCGCCGTTCGCGGCTGCGCCGTTGGTGGTCGCCGGCGCGGCATAGCTCGGGCCGCCGAGATCGACGTTACCGCCCGGAACGGGCTCGTCGGAGGCTTGGCGATTCGCTTCGCCGTGCGCGCCGTCGCGCGTCGCCGCTGCGGCGACTTGCTCGGACGGTGAGCCGCTGCCGGTCGGCGCCGCGCTTGCGGCCGCACCGACATCGTCGATGATCGCGATCGGCGCGCCGGTCGGCACCGTCTCGCCTTCCTTGACGATCAGCTCGCGGATGACGCCGCTGACCGGCGACGGAACTTCGGCATTGACCTTATCGGTCGAGACCTCGACGAACGCTTCGTACTTCTCGACGCTGTCGCCGGGCTGCTTGAGCCATTGCGCGACCGTTCCTTCGGTGACGGTCTCGCCCAACTGCGGCATCGTAATCGTCGTTGCCATCAGAATTGCGCCAGTTCGCGCATCGCGTGGACCATCTCGTCGGTCGAGATCATGAACTCTTCCTCGAGCGGCAGCGCGTAGCCCATCGCCGGAACGTCGGGTCCGGCGAGCCGCCGGATCGGCGCGTCGAGCTCGAACAGTGCCTCCTCGGCGACCATCGCGCTGATCTCCGCGCCGATGCCCCCGAACTTGTTGTCTTCGTGGACGATCATGAGCTTGCGCGTCTTGCGCACGCTTTCGAGAATCGTCCCCTTGTCCATCGGCCGAATCGAGCGCAGGTCGATCACTTCGACCGAGACCCCCTCGCCTTCGAGCCGGTTCGCCGCGTCGAGCGCTTGATGCAGGTTGTAACCGAACGACACGACGCTCACATCGGAGCCGGCCTTCTTCACATCGGCCTTCCCGATCGGGATCGTATAGTAGCCGGGCGGGACCTCACCCTTGACGCTGCGATAGGTCTTCTTGTGCTCGAGAAAGAGCACCGGATCCGGCGACTCGATCGCCGCGTTGAGCAGACCCTTGATGTCGGCCGGCGTCGACGGCGCGAGGATCGTCAGCCCGGGGACGTGATAGAACAACGCCTCGATCGAGACCGAATGCGAGAGCGCGCCGCGGACGCCGCCGCCGTAGGGCGTGCGAATCACCATCGGACACGTGTAGTCGCCGTTGCTGCGATAGCGCACTTTGGCAGCCTCGCCGACGATCTGGTTGAACGCCGGATAGATGAAGTCGGCGAACTGGATCTCGGCGATGGGTCGCAGCCCCTCCATCGCCATGCCGATCGCGACCCCGACGATCGAGGCTTCGGCGAGCGGTGTGTCGACGATGCGTTGCGGGCCGAACTCTTCGAGAAAACCCTTGGTGATGAGGAAGACGTTGCCGCGCGCACCGACGTCCTCACCCATGATCAGCACGCGCTCATCCCGCGTCAGCGCTGCGTGCAGCGTCGTGCGCACGGCCTCGACGTTGGTCATTGTCGTGCCGACCTGCGCTTGCGCGGCCGCGGTGGTGTTTACTCCTGCCATGCGTGATAATCTCCGGCGACGACGTTCGTATAGAGGCTCTCGGCGGTGGGGTACGGTTGCGCTTCGGCCGCGTCGGTCGCTTCGTTCGTCTCGCGCAGCACGTCGGCGCGCAGCTGCTTGCCGCGCGCTTCATCGATGATACCCGCTTCGATCAGCAGCAGCTCGAAGCGCGGCACCGGATCGAGCTTGCGGCGCTCCTCGATGATCTCGCGCGAGCGATAGGTACGGTCGTCGTCGTCGGTCGAG
>Ga0182024_10015672_pt1 | contig 14473 bp, 12 predicted proteins | sample P32metaG_FD_120480 | JGI IMG/M metagenome (GOLD analysis project Ga0182024, IMG submission 120480) | Permafrost microbial communities from Stordalen Mire, Sweden - P3-2 metaG (Illumina Assembly) | ecosystem: Environmental > Terrestrial > Soil > Wetlands > Permafrost | place: Sweden: Stordalen... | reverse complement strand
GACCGCGTTGGCGCATTTCGGCAGTCCTAATGGCCATGCTCGGGCTCGCAAGCCTCGCCTATTGGATCGCCCATCAAACCGTGACGACGCCAGTGGGGGAGGCCCGTATGCCCGAAGGGCCTACTCTGGTCGTCGCGCCGTTCGCAGATCTTGGCGAGACCGCGGATGCGAGACTTTACGCAATGGGCATCTCGGAGGAGCTTCTGGATGTACTCCCTCGCTTCCGAGAATTGACGGTTCTTGGGCGTGAGACCTCCGAGGCCCTATCTCCAGATGTCGACGCCTTAAACGTCAACCGCAAGTTGGGGGCTCGTTTCCTCCTTTCAGGCGGCGTGCGGGTCTCGGGCGGCAGGATGCGGGTGACGGCTCGCCTCGTCGAAACGGAAACCGGACGAATACTGTGGACCGAGACTTATGATAACGATCTAAGCTCACGCAATTTCTTCGCCATTCAGGCGGACGTAGCGGGCAAGGTCGCGAGCGCCGTGGCGCAGCCTGGCGGCGTCATTTCCCATGACGATTCGCTGCGTCAACTTCGGGGGCTTCCAGACGATCTCGACGCCTATCGCTGCACACTGAGTTTCTACGAATATCGTGCCGAACTTAGTGCGACGAAACACGCGGTGGTGCGCGATTGCCTTGAACGCGCCGTAGGCCGCTTTCCGGCTTTCGCGACTGCCTGGGCGATGTTGTCAATTGCTTATGTCGACGAAGACCGATTTGGTTACAATCCGAAGCCGGCGCTCCCAACGGCTCTGGAGCGCGCCCTTGACGCATCGCGTCGGGCCGTCCAGATCGACCCCAGCAACATTCGCGGTCTTGAGGCTCTCATGACGGCATTGTTCTTCAATCAGCGGCTCGATGAATCGCTTCGCGTTGGGGAGCAAGCCCTGGCTCTCAACCGAAATGATTCGGAAGTCATGGGCGAATTCGGAACTCGCCTGGCAATGAGCGGCCAGTGGCGGCGAGGTTATGATCTTCTGGAGCAGGCCCTTCTGCGGAACCCTGGAGCGTCGGGCTTTTACCATGCGAACCGCGCGCTGGCCGCCTATATGCTGCACGAAGACCAACAGGCGCTGGTCGAGATTCAGCAATCCGATCTTCAGAAGTTCCCGCTTTTCCATTCGGTCGCTGCGGTCATTTACGCAGAAAGCGGCATGACCGCGGAGGCCAATCGAGAGGGAGAACTTCTACTCAAGATGCGCCCCGACTTCCTTTCACGCGTCGACGCAGAGATCGACAAGCGCATCGCACGCCCAGAGGATCGGGCGCGTCTGATCGCCGGCCTCATCAAGGCAGGCCTTCAACCGGCGCCAACATCCGCGACGGCCCCAGCTCCTGCGTCGCCGCTGCAGCGCTAGTCAGGCCCGGGTCCTGGCGGGAGTTACGATGCGGAGGGACGCCGCGCGGGACCGCTTTTGGGAGTAAATTACCGTAAATTACTCCCACCCGCGGGGGTGAACCTGTAGGTTCCCTCACCCGACTCGCAGCCGGGCGAAATCAACCCTGACAGCGTAGGAGGAAGTCCATGGCGAGCGAAAAGGACGACAATGCGCCGCGCCGTGGGCGCTGCAGCTATTGCGGGGGCTCCGCTCGCGCCAGGCGCGGCCGTGGCGCAGGGCGCGTCTGAAGTGATGCTACCCAAGCCTCAGGCTCCCTTTGAAGGCGTGATCGGACGCACCGTAAAAGATTCGAAGCCTGATTTCCCGAAGGGCGTCAAAGCGCCGAAAGGGGCTCCAAACGTCCTCTTGATCCTAACCGATGACGTTGGATTCGAAGCGAGTAGTACATTCGGCGGCCCGATTGAGACTCCGAACTTTCAGCGGGTCGCAGACAGCGGACTCCGCTTCAACACTTTCCACACCACCGCTCTCTGCTCGCCGACTCGTGCGGCGCTGATTACGGGGCGCAATCACCACTCAAATGCTAGCGGCGTCATCACAGAGATAGCCCCCGGATACCCCGGCTATAACTCCCTCATACGTAAGAGTTCGGGTTCCGTGGCGCAAGTCCTCAGGGAGAACGGCTACAATACTTCATGGTTTGGCAAAATGCACAACGTGCCGGACTGGATGTCCAGTCAGGCAGGCCCGTTTGAATTATGGCCGAGTGGCCTGGGCTTCGAATATTTTTACGGATTTCTCGGCGGCGACACTGATCAATGGCACCCGGCTTTGTTTGAAAACACGCGGCCGGTTGAGCCTGGGAGGCGAAAGCCCAGGCAGCGGTCGGCGTCCCCTTGTGTCGCGGCTGGCGAGAAGTCAAAGCGATGATAGAGACGGCGTCGAAATCCCAAAATCTTTTGGCTCGGCTCGTCGTCGCGTTGATGGTCGCATTCATCGTCGCTGGCGTGCTCTCTTACGACCTCTCGGCGGAGGTTCGCCAGCGTGTCTGGCGGGACTTGCTGGAGCGTCCGGGCCAGTTGATGAGCTTTCGTTTCATCCTTCAGCCCGTTATGGCGGCCATCGCCGCCTTGCGCGATGGCGTGATGGACGCAAGACGCGGGCGTTCGCCCTATTTCTGGACGTTGCTGACCCATTCGTCGAAGCGCATCGGCCGCCTGCGGGAGGGGGTGATCTCCACTGCCCGGATCCTACTTTTCGCGATGTGCATGGACACCGTCTATCAGCTGATCGTGCTCAAGGCATTCTATCCCGCGGAGGCGGTCATCGTAGCGCTCGCGCTCGCGTTTGCCCCGTACCTGCTGCTGCGTGGCCCGGTCGCGCGCATCGCGCGCCTTTGGCGCCGGAAAGACGTCTCGGACGAAACTCGATGATTACTCGTTCACGCCCTAGGGAACGGATGCGGCGCTTGCGCGAGCTCGGCGCCGCGGCGCGCGCAGCCCCTCGCGCCGGGGCGGCGGTCCTTATCGTCGAATTGCGGAGCCGACGCGCATGGTGAATGCGAGTACTGACCCTGCACCGGGCAGGTTCGAAGCGAAGGCGACGGCGTCAGATCATTTCGCCTGGCTTCGCACGCGCCTCAGCGTCGAGCGAACGATGATGTCGTGGGTTCGCACGGCGATATCGCTGATCGGATTCGGGTTCACGATCGTTCAGTTTTTCGATCGCATGCGACAGATGCCGGGGGTAGCTCCCGCGTATTTTCCCGACGCGCCGAGATACCTGGGTCTTTCCCTTATCTTCTGCGGCGTCGCGGCCTTGATGATTTCGATTTGGGAATACCAATGGGGTCTCCGTTACCTATGGAGCCGAAACTTTGCCGAGGTCGCGGGAGTGACGAGAGAAGGAATGCAAACGCCGCTGCTCGCGGTGGCGGTTGCTCTTGGCCTCATCGGCGCATTCGCTTTCTTTACCGTGCTGTTGCGTCTCGTGTAGCGACGCAGCGGCCGGAAATACCGAACGAACAGCCAATTAATTCTACTGAGTCACGAGTAATAACGGAAACGTCAACCAAGGGAGCGACAAATGGCGAAATCGAGCAAACCAAACATCCTCATCATTTGGGGAGACGACATAGGCTACTGGAACATCAGCCACTATAGTCGTGGAATGATGGGCTACCAAACCCCCAACATCGACCGCATCGCGCAAGAAGGCGGGACCTTTACCGACTGGTACGGCCAGCAGAGCTGCACCGCAGGCCGCGCATGTTTCATCACAGGACAGAACCCGATCCGCACCGGCTTGACCAAGGTCGGCATGCCCGGTGCCAATGTCGGTTTGCAGAAGGAAGACCCGACGATTGCCGAACTGTTGAAGCCGCTCGGGTACGCCACCGGGCAGTTCGGCAAGAACCACCTGGGGGATCGCGACGAATTCCTGCCGACGATGCACGGGTTCGACGAATTTTTCGGCAATCTCTATCACCTGAACGCCGAGGAAGAGCCAGAACTGCCGGACTACCCCAAGGATCCGGAATTCAAGAAGAAATTCGGGCCGCGCGGCGTGCTCCACTGCTTAGCCGACGGCAAGGGCGGGCAGTCCGTGGAGGACACCGGCCCGCTCACCAAGAAGCGTATGGAAACCGTCGACGAGGAGATCACGGACCGGGCTCTAGCCTGGATGGAGAAACAGGCCAAGGCGGACCAGCCCTTCTTCCTCTGGTACAATTCGACGGCCATGCACTTGAGAACCCACCTCGCCGACAAAAACCGCGGCAAGAGCGGGCAGGACGACTACAGCGATCGGATGGTCACCCACGACGAGCAGGTTGGCGAACTACTTGATAAGCTCGACGAACTTGGCATCGCCGACAACACCATCGTCATGTATTCCACCGACAACGGCCCCGAGAACGACACTTGGCCGGACGCCGCTAACACACCGTTCCGCAGCCAGAAGAACACCAATTGGGAAGGCGGCTGGCGCGTGCCGTGCTTCATGCGCTGGCCGGGCAAGATCAAGGCCGGCTCAGTGTTCAACGGCATCGCCTCTCATATCGACATGTTCCCGACCCTCCTCGCCGCCGCCGGCGATCCGGACGTGAAAGAGAAGCTCGTCGAGGGTTGCACGGTTGGGACCAAGAGCTTCAAGGTCCATCTCGACGGCTACAACCAGATCCCCTACCTGACGGGCGAGGTAAAGGAGAGCCCGAGAAACGCCCTGATCTACTTCAGCGACGACGGCGATGTCATGGCGGTACGGGTCGGCGACTACAAGTTCAACCTGGCGGTGCAACGCGCGGACAAGATGATGGCCTGGGCGGAACCGCTGGTGAAGTTAAGGCTCCCGCTGATCTATAATCTTCGACGCGATCCGTTCGAGCGCGCGGATTTCAACTCCAACACCTACTGGGACTGGATTGTCGACCATGCCCCCCAGATGTATTTGATGCAGGCAGTTGTTGCGGAACAAATCGAAAACTTTATCAAGTTCCCGCCGCGACAGAAAGCGGCCTCGTTCAATCTGGACGCGGTGTTGGCGATGGCGTCGGTACACAGCCACGGGTGACGCCTAGACGGTCTATTTACCAGGCAAGGCGCCGGGCGGACGCTCGGCGCCGATTTGCCTCGACTTACCGGAAATCCGTTCCAATAGAGCGGGCGTCCACGCGCCCACCTTCTTGTGAACCGCCGGCAGCTTCGCGAAATCCGAGGAGAGTCGAAGTGAACGGGAGCGAGGAGGTCCGCGACTTCTACGAAAAGATGCCCTATCCGGCGCCAGTCGCCAGTCTCGATCGCAAACATGATGACGATCCTGAGCGTCGCCGCGCGCAGTTTCACCTGACTTGGCCGACGGAGCGACCCCGCGCAGGCCTGGAGATTCTCGTCGCCGGCTGCGGCACGTCGCAGGCCGCGCGATACGCGCTTCGGGAGCCTAACGCCCACGTCACCGCGATCGATATCAGCGAGACGAGCCTGCGACATACGCGCGAACTCAAGCAGAAGCACAAACTGGACAATCTCGAACTTCATCGCATACCGATCGAGAGCATCGGCGGACTCGGGCGCTCCTTCGACCTGATCGTCTGCACCGGCGTGCTCCATCACCTGCCGGACCCGGACACCGGGCTGCGCTCGCTTCGCGCCGTGCTCAATCCGCACGGCGCTATGCGCCTGATGGTCTATGCGCCTTACGGCCGCGCCGGCATCTATATGATGCAAGAATATTGTCGCCTGCTGGACATCCGGCCCTCCAAGAACGATCTACGAAATCTTGCTGCGACGCTCGATGCGCTGCCTGCCGATCATCCGATCGCCGGCGTACTGCGCCGGGCGAAGGATTTCCGCAATCCCGACGCCATGGCTGATGCGCTTCTCCATCCCCAGGATCGCGCCTACACGGTCCCGGAGCTCTATGATTGGCTCGATCGGTGCGGCTTGTCGTTCGGCCGCTGGATCGAGCAGGCGCCCTATCTTCCCCACTGCGGCGCGTTGGCGAAAAGCCCGCACGCCGCGCGCCTGGTCGCGCTGCCCGCGCGACGCCAGCATGCCGCCGCCGAACTGTTCCGCGGGACGATGCACGCGCACAGTTTCATCGCCTATCGCGACGATCGCGCCGAGGAAAGCCAACCGATTGCTTTTGCCGACGATCGTTGGCGCGAATACGTCCCCATCGCATTGCCATGGACGGTGCGCATCCGCGACCGACTGCCGCCTGGCAGCGTCGCCGTGCTGATCAACCGATTGCACATTTTCACCGACCTCATTTGTTCCGTGGATTCGTACGAGGACCAACTGCTTGGCGCCGTCGATGGCGAGCGAACGCTCGCGGAGATTGTGACGTTGAAGGCGAGACCTGGTGAAGGCGAGCGGCGCGCTTTGGGCTTTTTCGAGCGGCTTTGGCGCTACGACCAGATCGTCTTCGATGCCTCGGGCCACCGGCAAGACAATCGTTGAGAGGGTCTGATGCGGGAATGGCTGTTATTCGTCACCCAATACACGGCCATGATCGTCAATGCGATGGCGCTGATGGTGATCGCCTTCGGCACCATCGAAACTTTCTTGCGAGGCCTTCGCGGCCTGTTCAGCCCTTCGACGTCGGGCCGCGAACTTCGGGACGTCTATCTGCGCTATGCGCGCTGGCTGGTTGCGGGCCTGACTTTCCAGCTCGCGGCCGACATCCTCGATACGGCGACGGGAACGAGCTGGGACGAAATAGGCCGGCTAAGCGCGATCGCCGTCATCCGGACGTTTCTGAATTTTTTCCTGGAGCGCGACATAGCGCAATCTGGCAATGTCGAGAACGCGGCGCAGAGCGACACTCGTCTGCCAGACAAGTGAGTCATGCGGCCTTTCGTCGGAACCGTCCGCCGTGTCTCGACAGCCAGAAGCATCGGAATGCGATGGTCGCCGCTCCTCAGTTGAACGACTTCGGCGGCGCCTTGTCGCCATGGCAGAATTTGAACTTCCGCCCGCTGCCGCAGGGGCAAGGCTGGTAAAGGCCGCGCTTGACGTCTTCCGCGGCAAGCCACGCCATCACCTCGGCGGGCGCCCGTCCGCGCTTCAAGAGCTGTCCCATCGTCTGCATCGTGGGGCGGGTGTGGGTGAAGAACAATTCCAGCCCGGCGCACAAGTAGTTGTGACCCGGCTCGCCGTCCCGGGACGCAACAAATCGGTCCTTGGGACAACCGCCGTTACAGAGAAAGCGCACCTCGCATTGTTGGCACTGCTTTGTGAGTGTGTCGCGCTTGTCGTCGCCGAACTTGCGCATCTGTGGCGAGGCGACAAGATCCAGCATCGGCGTCGTGTGGATGTTGCCCAGCTTGTGCCCCGGCTCGACGAAATGGTCGCATGTATAGAGATCGCCGTTGTGTTCGAGGGCGGGGCCGTAGCCGCAGGTGGCGGCATGGATGCATAGTAGATGACGCCCGAAATAGGCCTCCAGCGTCACGTCGAAAAGCTGGACATATACTCGTCCGACATCACGCCTCACCCATTCCTCGAATATGTCGATCAGGAAGCGACCGTATTGCTCGCCGCCGACCGAGCGCTCTGTGACCAGGTCGCCCGTCTGTGTGTAAAGTAGACGCTTGGCGCGGCCGGGCCGATCGCTCCAGCCGAGGTTGGCGACGTCGATCGTTTCCTTGGTGGCGCGCTCGATGATCGGAATGAATTGCACCCACTTTGCGCCCAACTCGTCGCGGAAGAAGCGATAGACCTCGCGGCCATGGGCCTGGTTGGCGGCGTTGACCGTGCAGAGAATGTTGAAGTCGACGCGATGATCGCGAAGGTGACGCCAGCCTTGCATCACGAGTTCGAAGGTGCCTTGACCCCGCCGGTCGCGCCGATAGGTGTCATGCAGTTCGCGCGGCCCATCTACGCTCAGGCCGACCAGAAATTTGTGTTTCTTAAAGAAGGTGCACCAGTCGTCGTCAAGCAACAGTCCGTTGGTCTGGAAGGTCTGCTGCACAACTTGGCCAGGCCGACGGTATTTCTCGACCAGATCGATCGCATGCTGGAAGAACTCGAGCTTCATCAGCGTAGGCTCGCCGCCCTGCCAAGCTACGGTCACCTCAGGCGTGCGGTGGGATTCCAGCAATTGACGGATGTAGGCATCAAGCGTGGCCTCTGACATCCGGTGCTTATCATTGGGGTACAGGGCTTCCTTGGACAGGAAGAAGCAGTAGGTGCAGTCGATATTGCACGTGGACCCACTCGGCTTCGCCAGCAAATGAAAGCGCGGCGGCGCCTTGACCGGCTGGGGGTTTACCGGGGCGACCGTTTCGCTGGACATGCACAATGCCCCCTTCTTTCACACGCGTCCACTACGATGGCATTAGAAGCGCAAGCGTCGGCGCGGTCAATGTGGCCCGTCTGGGCACGTCGCCCATCTGCCTTTTGGTTCGTACTTAGTATTCCACACGGTGACTATCACTCTTATGCCAGCGCTTGATGTTCGTCGCGCTAATTCGCTTCCCTCGCGTCTCAGTTACGGCCTGTTCCGAGAGCTCTTTGGAGAGCCATTTACTCGCCTCGTCGATCGAGATCTGAGCGGCTAGCAAAGCGTCGGTGGCATGGTTGACCTGCGCTCGCAGAATGGCCCTGGCAGTTTCGGCGGGAGCTCCTTTGTGTTTATCGCTTTTTCGATCGAAAAGGAGGGGCGGTTTTGCGCCTCTGAGAAGGTCATGCAGGGCCCTCACTAGTTTGCCGAGAGGGCTAGCAATGCCGTGTTTCACTACGCCGGGGTCTGAATGAAGGTACTTTATCACCTCAATTAGTGCGATTTCGCTCGCCCGCAAATCGCCGATTTCGCCGCGACCTGCGGCGAGTTTGGAATTCAAGAGCTTCTTAATCAGCCGCACATATTTTTCGGAAGATGGTTGATCTACCCAAAAGCCATCCTTGTCGCCGTCATCGCCCATGTCACGAGATCGCACGGTGAAGTTCCAGCACTATGGCAGTTCTTTGAACTTCGCCCATCAGTTCGGCCGTCCGATTCGCAACGGCATCGGCGGCGGCGAGCAATACCGCATCCGCACTATGGACATAGCGCGACGTAATGGTCCGCCCCTTGTGCCCAATGAGCGCCGCGATCGTCGGCTCAGAATATCCGAGATCGGATGCAAGCGAGGCGAAACTATGTCGAAGGACGTGCGGCGTCACGTCGGCAGGCACAGTGCCGAGCTTCGCGACGCGCGCCCAAAACTTCGGAAAGCCCGCCATCGGTCCATCTCCGCGCGAAGCGGGAAACACAAGTGCACCTGTTCGCGAAAGGCCCCGCAGAACATCGCACGCCGCGCACGACAGCGGACGAATTGACTTGCCGGTCTTTGTGTCGGCGAGCATCGCTGTGCGGCGCGCGAGGTCAATCTCAGCCCAGCGGAGCCCCATCGCTTCGCCCGAACGCCAACCGGTCAACGAGAGAAAGCGTATTGCCGCGAGTGCAGGCGGCCAGACGCTCGCGTCCTCACCCAATTTGAGAGCGCCGCCGAGAACAGTGTATTCGTCGTCGCTCAGCCGTCGCTCGCGCTTGCCGTCGGCAAAGCGAACTATGCCATGAACGGGATTGTCGACGCGCATTCGACGGCGTACCGCGTACGAAAAGATCGCGCCGAGCAGGCCCACGGTCCGGCTCGCAGTTCCCTTGCCACCGCGCACGTGAGCTAACCCATGTTTCTTCGCGGTCTTGGTCTTGCCCGCTGTCTTGCCATCGGCGACCGCATGCATGAACGCGTCCACGTCCTCGCGTGTCACAGCGGCGACCGAAAGCCGGCCCATCAACGGCACGATATGACGATCGATGCGTCCTTTGTCGGTCGCGAGCGTGCTCGCCTTCTTTGACGCCTTCCGGCGCGTCAGCAGGCGGCCCGCTGCGGCATCGGCGAAATATTGCTCGCAGAGGTCCGCGACGGTAGCGGCGTTGCGTTTGGCGCTTTTGGTTGCTGCCGGATCGCCGCCCTTCGCGACGTCGCCCAATAGCCGCTTGGCTTCCTCGCGCGCCAAGTCGGGCGTCCAGGGCGCGCCGTGGTGCCCGATCGTATGCCAACGCTGGCGTCCCTCCGCGGTCCGGAACTTCAGAACATAGGCAATCACCCGTCCCTTCTGACGGCGCGCGCCGAACGAGGGGACTGCTGCGTCCCATATCGTTTCGCCGGGCTCCAGAGCCCGAACCTCTTTGAGGCCGATTCTTTTTCCGCTCATCTGCGCGCTCCGTGCCGGAAATATAGCTACCACATAGCTACCACCACCACGCAAATCCTATCAAACAAAGGCAATGGCCAACAAGGGAAAACTAGCAAAATATAGACGAAACAGCAAATAAGAGCGCCGCCTAGCAACCACGCGCAAACCCTAGGAACTGCCTCCGAAGGCAGAGGCCAGGGGTTCGAATCCCTTCGGGTGCGCCAGCCCCTCCTAAGTCGCTGTGCAAGCTGAAACTTATGTAGTATCAGTGATTTGTCCGCCACCGTCATACAAACAGGTGGTGCAAACGAGTCATGGCGTTAATGACCTATCTCCTCAAAGATCGCCATGGAACGTACTATTTCCGGCGCGTCATTCCGTCCGCCCTCAGACCCTTCATGCCACCGCCCTGGTCCGGGAAGGTCAACTTCAAGCGTTCACTGGGAACGAAGAAGCCGTCGGTCGCGAAGATCGAAGCGTCGAAGGCCCTGAGAGATTGTACGGTCGCCCTTCAGAGTGCGGAGCGTGCAATGCGAGGCGAGCCAGTGACGGCGGCACTCGTCAATCATTCTGGTTCCATCGACATCGAGGAGATCGAGTCGGACGTTATCGCGGAGGTGCTCGCAGCGGATGAAGCTGAGAGGGAGGAAGGCGATGACCGCCGGCGTTTGCAGACTCCGGAAGAGCGAGCTCAATGGCCTGACCTCGTTGCGGTAGCATTCGGCGGCAAGGGCATGGCGGAGGATCACGCCCACGTTTATGGCCTGCATTTGTCGGAAGCTGCTGAGGAATATCGCGTTGCCCTTGCACGAAGAGACCCTAAGATCGTCGATGCGGAGCTGCGCATGTACCTCAAGAAGCGCAGCGTGCCCATCGATCCCACGTCCGACATGTACAGGAAGGCTGGCCTTGCGATGCTCCAGGGCAACGTTCGGGCCTATGACCTTTTGCTGGACCGGCAAGCGGGAAAGATCGTCACCACGCCGGCCAGACCGAGTGTCGACAAAGGTCCTAAACTCTCGGAGGCGTTCACAGCATGGAAGGCAGGAGGCAGCGCTAAAGGAGCGAAGAAGCCGGGGCAGGGGGCTCTTCGCGAAGCCGAGCATGCTGTCCGCCGCTTTCGGGAATGGCACGGCGATCTGCACCTAGGGAACATCGACAAGGCAAAGGCGCGAGACTTTCGGGATGCGCTGGCGAAGGTGCGCATTAGGCTGCCGCGCGACGTGATCAAGCTCCCTTTGAAGGACCTCTTGAAGATCGATTTGTCTGATCTCCCGGCCGCTCATGCCAACACGATTAACAAGTCGATGAATCTGCTCTCTGCCATCGTCGCCCATGCCATGAGGGAGGGCAAAATGGATCAGGTGGCGAGCTACGCGAACCCCTTCCAGCGCATCAAGCTCAGCATCGACGATCGCGACGCGGAGGGCCGAGAGGCATTTGAGCCGTCGGACTTGAAGGCGATCTTCAGTACCAATGTCTATGCTCAGGGAAGTCGCCCAAAGGGAGGTGGCGGCGAGGCATCCTTCTGGCTTCCGCTCATCGCCCTTCTCTCGGGTGCGCGGCAGAATGAACTCGCGCAGCTTCGCATCGAAGACCTGAGGCAAGACGTTGAGACCGGCCTATGGTTCTTTGATATCAGCACTGAGGGCGGACGTTCGATCAAGACGGCCAGCTCGCGTCGGAAGGTCCCTGTGCATCCGCACTTGGTGAACGTTGGGCTGCTTCGCTATCGCCAGTCACTCATCGACGGCGGCGCAGGGACCGCTGGCGACCTGTGGCCTGACATCAAGTCGGATGCTCAAGGTCGACGGGCCGGCCCTTGGTCGAAGTGGTTCAATCGTTACCTCCGAGTTGCCGCGAAGGTCGAGGAGAAGAGCAAGGTGTTCCATTCGTTCCGGCACACCTTCAAGCGCATGGCCAGAGACGCGGGGATTGGCGAGGAGTTGCACGATGCCCTTACCGGCCATTCAGGCGGCGGCGTCGGCAGAAGTTACGGTGGAGGATTTGGCTTAAAGGCACTGGCGGAGGCGTTGGGAAGCATAGAGGTGCCTGAGGCCGTGAGGGCTCTGACCTGGGCGTAGCGTCGACGTAGACATTTCGCTCCGCTCCCCCCGCCCTTCTCAAGTTATTGGGCGCTAGAACGGCCTTAAGCTCAATTAATGGCCTCAGTGAGAGCAACCAGCGCATTGAGCGCCCCTGAGTTCGGACAATACGCTTCCCAGATCAAGTTGTAGGGATCACGCATCACTTCCGCCGCACAGGACACCCGAAAGCTACAACTCATACAACGTCGTTTGAATTCGTCGAACGCCTCGCTGTACTCGCGTTAGCGTGGAGACCCACCATCGTCGGCCGGCACTGTACAAGATAGTCGCCGCCTTCATCAGGGGTCGTGGATTTCCCTATTGAATGAACATCGTGGATTTGCATCAAATCCTCCCGCGTTCCCGTGCGCAATCAAAGTCCGAAGAATCGATTCGTGCATTGATGTGGATCAACCGCCGAGCCGGGAAGCCGATCGCCGCCAAGACGGTGAAGGACAGCGATTGGCAGGCCTCAAGGATAGGGGAGGAGTTGCATGACGCACTCACCGGGCATTCCGGCGGCGGTGTGGGCAGGAGCAACGGCGGAGGATTCGGTCTGAAGGCGCTGGCGGAGGCGATGGAGCGCATTGAGGTGCCTGAGGCGGTAAAAGGGTCTGGCGTGGAATTCCGGTCGGTAGGCGAGACGCTGACCAGAGGACTACTCGCCGACGACGTCTAGGCGGTGCACTCGTGACGCAAATGCCCGGCTTCGGACTAGCGACCTGACCGTCGCATCAACTCCGCTGTTCTTCCCTTCGCGCAATGAGAGCGGCCCCAACCAATGCGCCAAATACGATGCTGCCCCCGACATACTGATGGAGTGAAAGTCGCTCGCCTAGAATAAGAGCCGCCGCGCCCGTCGTGACAATCGGTTCGACGTTGAAGATTGGGGCGATGGTAGAGGCCGGCGCGTACCGGAGCGCCAACATATGAATCATGTAAGCTAGCATGTAGCAAAGCGTGACGCCTACAAGGAAAGCATATCCCGCGACAGCGATTCCCCTCTGGTCGAGTAATCGGATCGCGCCGCCGTTCTGCCAGAGGACGGTGCCGAGCACGACAGGCCATACCGCGAGGTGGACAAGGCCTGCCATAACGCTTGGCGTGAGGTGGCGAGTGAGGGATCGTCCGGAAAAGAACTGCAAAGCGTAGCCAACCGCCCCTAGCGCGGCGAGTGAGACGCCCCGCCAGTCGAGCCCGTCGAGGGAGAAGCCGAGTGCAATGACGAGGCCTGTGAAGCCGCATAGCCCGGTTACGAAGCGTAGCAAACTAGGCCTGGTTCCTTCGACGATAGGCGCGGCGACCAAAATCATGATCGGGCTAGTGAAGAAGATGATGACCGCGAGCCCGACAGGGATGAATTGCAGCGACGCGATGTAGCCAATGGATATCATCGCGGTCGCCAAAACTTGAAGGAGAAACGACCCGAGCGCAGCGCGAGGAACGGCAAGCCTCTCGCCGCGCAAGAGTGCATAACCGCCGAGCGCGATCACAACGACGCTCGTGCGGAAAAGGGTGATTTCTACTGCGGGAATGCCATTATTATACGCGGCGCGTGCGAATGAGGGGATCAAGCCGTAGAGCGATGCGGCAATGAGCGCGAGCGCCATGGCAGGGCCAGCGCGATCGACCGTCTTTTGCTCTTCCGGAACGATGCCCGATTCAGTCATACTTTGAAAGGCTAACCCACCGCCTCGTCACGTTCAACGCCAAGGGATTGGGTTGAATTATAAGAGCGATTGGCAATGATCGGAACGGCTTGATGAGTCTCGGCCAAACGTCAATGAGCCCGAAGGACATCGCGCTCGCGTGCTGCCCTCCGGCGCTTTGGGCTCTTTGCTATGTCATGGCCAAGCCGGCAATCTCCCATTTCCCGCCGCTCTTTATGATTGGTTTGGCGTACGGCGTCAGTGCGCTGATCCTGGTGCGGCGGGCGCTGAGGACGAAGACGGCATGGTGGGCGATGTTCGCCATTGCGGCTTTCGGCGGCGCTATGCAAAGTGGCCTGATATTCGCAGGCCTGAATCGGCTGCCGGCATCCACCGCCATCTTGGTTGTGCAGTCACAGGTTCCCTTCGCCGTCTTGAGCGCCTGGGTGATCGGCGGCGAGAAGCCCGACCTTCGCCGACTGTTTGGCATTGCCATAGTGCTGTTGGGTATTGTCCTCATCGCCGGCGCGCCTGAAGGGGTTAAGGCTTTGGATGCCTTAGCGCTAGTGATGGTTGGCACGTTGTCATGGGGCATTTCCCAAGCCTTGGTGAGAGCCCTTGGTCGAGATGACGGACCTACAACCATCGGCGCGATGACGCTCTATGCAGCGCCGCAACTCTTGGTCGCTTCGCTGTTCCTCGAAACGGGT
>Ga0182024_10015671_pt1 | contig 14474 bp, 14 predicted proteins | sample P32metaG_FD_120480 | JGI IMG/M metagenome (GOLD analysis project Ga0182024, IMG submission 120480) | Permafrost microbial communities from Stordalen Mire, Sweden - P3-2 metaG (Illumina Assembly) | ecosystem: Environmental > Terrestrial > Soil > Wetlands > Permafrost | place: Sweden: Stordalen... | reverse complement strand
CGCGCACCGCCATGTTCCTCAACGAGCGCGATCTTTATCTCGCCATCGTCGAGCGCCATCGCCGCCGCGCGATGCGCGCCTCGCGCTTCAAGAGCGAGCTTCTCTCCCATGTGAGCCGCGAAGCGCATGGTCCCTTGTCCGCCATCATCGGATTTTCCGGGTTGCTGGAATCCGGCCAGCTGCCGCTCGAGCGCGCCCAGGAATTCGCCCATATCGTCGCGCACAATGGCGAGCTGTTGCAGCGGCTCTATGGCGATCTGCTCGATCTCAGCAAGGCGGACAATCTCTCCATCGCGCCCCAGATGGTGCCGGTGGGCGTCACGCTTCGCAACTGCATCGGCGCGATCCGGCTGGAAACCGCATTGGGCGGAAAGCCCGTGGTGATGGATGACGTGGAAGAGGATCTGGTGGTCAAGGCCGATCCCCAGCGGCTGGCGCAGATCATCAGCAATTTGATCGCCAGCTCCTATAAATACGGCGACAATCATTCACCCATCCGGGTGCGCGCCTCGCGCCTGAAGGACGGGTTCGGGCGCATCGAGATCATGAATTCGGGACCCGGCATTCCCCATCGCGAGCGCGACACGCTGTTCAAGCCGTTCGGAACCGAGGGCGGCGGCCGCCAAGTGCCCGGCGCGGTTCTGGGCCTTTCCATCGCCAAATTGCTGGCGGAAAAACAGGGCGGGCGGCTCGACTTTGAAAGCATTCCCGGCCGGCAGACCCGCTTCTGGATCGACCTTCCGCTGGCCGCCTGAAGCGCTGCTTGACAGGACCTCAGGTGGTCCTTAAGGCGATGCTCCCCTTGGATAAAAGGGCGCGTAGCTCAGCGGGAGAGCACTCCCTTCACACGGGAGGGGTCACAGGTTCAATCCCTGTCGCGCCCACCATTTCCAACCAATCCGCGCAGCCCCGCCTTCGCGACAGGGATTGAACTTATTTATTGCGCCGCATTCGCGGCGCGGGGCCCTGTCGCGCCCACCATTTCCAGCCAAACCGCACCGCCCGCCTTCGCGACAGAGATTGGATTTATTTATTTGAGGCGTATTCGCGGGCCACGGGGCCCTGTCGCGCTCTCCATTTTTTCCGCAGAAAAGCCGTGGCCTGCCGAATCGGTTCTAAATGGGCCCTACGATCTTTCTTTTCACCACTAAATTCGGTGATTGCAAAGGAGATAACAAAATGTCGAAAACCCACAACAGCATTCGGGGATTGGTGATGTCGGCAGCGGTTGCGCTGCTGTGCCAGCCATTCAGCGCAGCACTGTCACAAGCGGCACCAACGCAAACGGTGGTGGCGCATGACGGATCGCATGATTTCGACTTTCTGATCGGCGACTGGAAGGCTCACCTGCGTCGGATGGTCGATCGGGAGACCGGCGTCACCACAAGCGATCCGCGCACTGGCACCTGGGTCGAATATGACGGCGTTTGCAATGACAAGAAGCTTCTAGATACCAACGCGAATTTTGAGCAATTCGATGTCCAGGCGTCCAGGACGCATCTGATATTCCGGGGGCAGGCGCTTCGGATGTACAATCCGGCATCGCACCAGTGGAGCATTTATGGGCTCGACCTTGATAAGGGCGAGCTGGGTCTTCCGCCGCTCATTGGTCAGTTTACAGGCAAGCGCGGCGAGTTCTTCGATTCCGAGTTGCGCAACGGCCGCATGGTTCAGGTTCGCTATGTCTGGTCCGATGTCACGCCAAAGGCGGCGCGTATGGAACAGTCCTTTTCGCCCGATGGCGGCAGGAGCTGGGCCGTGAACTGGATCGTCGATCTGTCGCGGTAGTGATGGCGTCAGCTATAGGCCAAAGGCGGCCGCTCTGCGATTTGAACCGCGCTTATAAGCGGTCGATTTGCGCCGCATGCGCGGGCCACGGTGCCCTGTCGCGCCCGCCATCTATGCCCTCCCGCAGCATTTATGCCAGGACCTTGGCGAGTGGCTCCCAATAGTGAGCCTTCCATCCAGAAGCCAGACCCCCCGCCGTGCCCGTGGGAAAGCCCGTATGGTCAAAGACAATCTTGGACCCGGAGCCCTGCTCTACGAGCTCGAACCTGGCAATTGAATAAACGCCCGCAGGCCAATCGCCCGCGCGCCAAGCCTGGACAATCCGCACATTCGGCACAAGTTCGATGTGTCGTCCCGTGATGTACCCACCGTAAAGGGCAAACGCGCCACCCACTTCTCTGCTGATCTCGGCGGGTTTATTCGGCAAGTGCATCGCCTGCAGGGCTCCGCTGAGCTGTATGACGCGGGTAAACTGTCTGGCATCGGTGAGCGCTTTATAGACTCGCTTCGGGCTCGCCGAGAAATTGGGCTCTTGGTGAATGGAGTCTGCCGTATGAGATATGCCATCCTCGGTTTCCGCCCAGGCCCGAGTTGAGCCCAGAGTCAGCCCACCGAATGCGCCCGCGACGCCGATAATCGCTCGCCGCCGTGTAGGGCCGCTGATTGGCGCCGCAAAATTTTCTCTATTGCCCATCGTCGACCTCTTAAACTGTGCATTGAGCCGACATGACAGGATCGTATGCGAGACCTACGTATCATACTGCTCAATAACGAACAGTCGTGGCCGGTACTCACGCGCGCTGAATGATGAAGGAAGCGCCGGCCCAGTGAAAGGGATGGTACGGGATAGACGTCCACTCAGGCATGGACGCCATGAACTCGTCGAAGGCTTTTTTCTCGCCATGTAAGTCCGGGACTGAAGAAACCCATAAGAGATAGAAAAGCCGATTCTTTCCATCCCTCAAACACCCGATTGGCGCCGCAAGGCCCTGTCGCGCTCACTGACAACTCGCTAAAATCAACATTGCTTTGTTCCGATCCAGGGGGAGCCATTATGAACCTGCGCTTGCTGTTGGCCGGTGTGGCGGCCACGATTTTTGCGGACGCAACCGCCGCGATGGCGCAGCCCGCGTCTCTGCCGCCGCCCAGCTTTCATCATCTGTTGCTGAACAGCGTCGATCCCGACGCTGCGATCGCGTTTTACTTGAAGGCTTTTCCGGACACCAAGCGCACGGAGTGGGGCGGCTATCCCGGCATCCAGTCGCCCACCAATGTTTTGGTGCTGTTCAACAAGGTGGCCAGGCCGCCGGTGGCCGACGCGCAAGCCACCGCCTTCTGGCATTTCGGCTGGAATCCGCCGGACCAGCGCCAGAAAGTAGCCGCGCTTCAGGCCCAAGGCTTCACATTCGCGCCGCTCTGGACCGGCATCGGCGATGGCTCGGTGGTGGTGAGCAGCGATACCTATCCTGGCGCGGGCGGCGTCTATGGTTTGGGCGAAACCAAAGAGCAGATGGCGGAAAATCAGGCTAAGGGCGTCAAACCCACGGGCGGTCCCGGCTTCGCTTATCTGAATGGACCCGACGGCGCGTTGATCGAAGTGGCGGGCGAAAGCAATCCCGAACGTTTCAATCACGTGCATATGTGGGAAGACGAACCCTTCTGCGCCCAGCTTTGGTACCAGACGCATCTCAACGCCAAGGTGACCGCGCGCCCCGGTGCGCCGGTCTATACCGAAGCCAATTGCCATGTGCCGCGCGGCGTCCTCACCTGGCCGTCGCTGACCAAGGGCGGGATGTACCGCTATCCCACCGCCGGGGTTCTGTTCAGCGACGTTTCGATGAGTTGGTACATAGACCAGACCGACAAGCCGCTGGTCGCAACCCAAGGCCATCTGATGGATAGCGTCGGGCTTGGCGTCCATGACCTCGACGCCTGGGTGGCCAAGCTGAAAGCCGAGAATGTCACGTTCCTGAGACAGCCCTTCAAGATCGGCGACACACGCGCGGTGATGATCGAAGGCCCCAGCCATGAGGCGATCGAGCTGGTGGAAATCGCCGGTTGACGGACGGCAAATCCAGGGGTACATGTTATCTTACTATATAGTAAGATGTTACCCATGCCGCAAGTTATCCGGACCATCGAGATTCGAGCGACGCCCAGCAAGGTCTGGCGTTTCATCGCCACGCAAGAAGCCCTGCGGCGTTGGATCAGCCCCAATCTGGAAATCGATCTTCAGGTCGGCGGCCAATACCGCTTCCTGGGTCCCGACCAGAAGACCTGGGTCTCCGGCCGGGTGATGGAGCTGGTGCCGGAAGGCTGGCTGATCCTGTCCTGGCTGGAAGAGGGCCAGGGATGGGCGCATCCCGCCCGCTTTGTGATCGCGCTTGAGGCGTGCTCCCAGGGCACCAAAGTCAACATCATTCATGACGGCTTCGCGGCCACCGGCGTGGCCTCCTGGCCCGAGATGGTCGCGGACTATGAGCAGGGCTCCGACGCGCACAAGATTCTGGACAAGCTGGCCGCACTGGTGAACGCCAATGGGGACTGACGTGCGGACTGACGCCACCGACACGCTGTTCCGAATGCTGGCCGATCCCACGCGGCGGCGCATTCTCGATCTTCTGGCCGTGCAGGGCCCGTTGAACGTGACCGATCTGGCGGCGGAATTCCCCGATCTGGTCGCCTCGGGCATCTCCAAGCATCTGATGGGGTTGCGCGGGGCGGGCCTGGTTCAAGCCAACCGCGAAGGCCGTCAGCAGATCTATTCGCTGGAGGCCAAGGCGATGCAGGACGCGCTGACGCCCTGGCTCAAGAAATATGACCGCTTCTGGCAACAGGCATTGGAGCGGCTGCGCGACTTGGCGGAAGACGAAGCGGAAGAATATGGGAGGCAGAAATGAAAGCTCTCGGCTGTGGTCTTGTCTTTGCTTTGTTCTTTTTGAGTTCCCTTGGTAGCGCGCAAACCGTGAAGCCTGCCTATCCGAGCATGGCCCCACTTGCGCAATATTTGATACCCCGCGATGCCGAGATCGCTCTCGCGCGAAGTTCTGCGCCAAACTCAATCGCCAAGGATGCGGAGATCATGGTCTTTACGAAGACCGGTTTTCAGACGGCGGTGAAGGGAACAAATGGCTTTGTCTGCATGGTCGCTCGCTCCTGGTCCGCCGGTTTTGGCGATCCGAACTTTTGGAATCCCAAAGTGCGTGCTCCGATCTGCTATAACGCTGTCGCAGCGGAATCTCAGGTGCCGGAGACCATCAAGCGGACACAAATTGCGCTGGCGGGCGGTTCGGAATCCCAAATTCAAGACGCGCTCAAAGCTTCCATCAAAAGCGGCGAGCTGCCTGTCACGAAAGCCGGATCTTTGTCCTATATGATTTCCAAAGGAACCTATTTCAATCGTAGCGAGGGACATTGGCTTCCACACCTCATGTTTTATGTGCCCGAAACGGACCCCAAATCGTGGGGGGCCGGGCTGCCAAAATCACCCATTATTGGGAACAGTTTTCCGGACGAGCATTTGACGATTTTTCTGATTCCAGTCGGCCGATGGTCGGATGGTTCTCTTTCTGCAGGCGGCCCAGATTGAGGTTGGCCGTCATTCCAATGGCCATCAGAGGCTGATGGCAAGAACCATCGCTGGCTCGAACTCACCCTGATCGTGGACCGGCACGAAATAAGCGCCCTTGAAAAATTCCGGCCACCTTGTCGAAATGCCCGCCACAGGCGCGTCTCAGAATCGAGGCATGGCAAGGGGCCATGGCCCATCAAGCAGAATGAGGTTCACATGAAATACGCACTTCTGGTCTATGAAGACGATAGCGTCTTTGGCGCCGACAAGGCCGGCCCGAAAATCCAGGAACTCGTGGGAAAGCATATGGCTTTCTCCCAAGAAATGGGCGCCAAGCGCCTGGGCGGCCAGGGCTTGAAGCCCGTCACCGCCGCCACCACCGTGCGCACCGCGGGCGGCAAGAAGACTGTCCATGACGGCCCCTTCGCCGAGACCAAGGAACAGCTGGGCGGCTTTTATCTGGTCGAGGCCGCCGATCTCGACGAAGCCATCGCCATCGCCAGGAAAGTGCCCCTGATGCAAGACGGCTCGATCGAGATCCGTCCCGTCATGGGTCCGTGAACGGCGCCGCGCTGGATCGCGTGTTCCGGGCGGCGAGCGGCCGCATCATCGCCGCGCTTGCCGCCCGTTTCCGCGACCTGGCTCTGGCCGAGGATGCTTTTTCCGAAAGCTGCCTGCGCGCCATGCGCGCCTGGCCCGAACGAGGCATGCCCGACGATCCCGCGGCCTGGCTCTATCGCGTGGCGGAACGCATCGCGCTGGATGCGTTGCGCCGCCGCCAGGTGCGTGAGCAAGCGATATGCGATGTGCCGCCAGAGCCCAATGCGGAAGACACCATGATGGACGATTCCCATTTCATCCCGGATGAGCGGCTGCGGTTGATCTTCATCTGTTGCCATCCGGCGGTCGCACCCGAAGCGCGCGCCGCGCTGACGCTGCGGCTGGTGTGCGGATTGACCACGACGGAGATCGCGCGCGCCTTCCTGGTGCAGGAAACGGCGCTGGCGCAGCGCCTGGTGCGGGCCAAACACAAGATCGCCGATGCCGGTGTGCCGTTCGAATTGCCGCCGCCGCACTTCTGGTCCGAGCGGCTGGAAGCGGTGCTGTCCACACTCGAGATCGCCTATGCCAAGGCGCATGAGGATGCCAGCGGCACCGGCGCGCATGCCGGATTCGCCGGCGAGATGCTGCACCTGACCAAGCTTCTCACTGAACTCGTTCCGAATGCAGGCGGCGCGTTCGCGCTGGCCGCCCTGGTGCGTTTCGCCGAAGCACGCAGGCCCGCGCGCGTGGATAATGAGGGCATGATGATCCCCCTCTCCCACCAGGACCCCGCGCTGTGGCGCGCCGACCTGATCGAAGAAGCCGGCGGCTTCCTGCGCGATGCGGTGACGCTTGCGCCCGTGAGCGCTCGGACCCTGCAGGCGTTGTTGCAACAGGCCTGGTGCCGCCGGCAAAGTCGGGACGAACCCGCGCCATGGGCCGAAGTCCTGCTTCTCTATGACCGGCTCCTCACTTTGCGTGACGACGCGGTGGTCCGGCTCAACCGCGCGGTGGCGCTGGCGGAAGTCGAAGGCCCCGGCGCCGCGCTGCGGGAAATCGAGCAACTCGCCACACCGGGCTTGGCGGAATTTCTCCCCTATCACGCGGTGCGCGCCGATCTATTGCGCCGCGCGGGTCGCAAGCAAGACGCGCAGGCGGCTTACCAACAGGCACTGGCGCTGGAGCCGCCTTCGGCCGAACGGCGCTGGCTGGAACGCAAGCTCGGCGAACTCACCGCTTGAAAGGATGCCCGGCTTCGAAATGCCCATGATAAATCTTTGTTCGCGCGATCTTCCCCGCGTGGTGGGCTTCCACAGCGCGCTTGGCTTTGCGGAAGTGTTTCGCCGGCCGGACGCCCTTCGCGCGCCCGGCGCGATCCACGGCACGCGGACCGACGCTTGACAATTTCGATCCGGGATTCAATTTGAAGCCCCGGAGGCGGCCGCATGAGCAGGCGTATATTGGTGATCGATGACGATGCGGCCGTGTGCGCCACGGTCGAGCACATCCTCAAGGGGGCTGGAGAACACGTGGTCAGCGCCTTGAGCGTGTCCCAGGCTTTCGCGCTCGCGGACAGCCAGGCTTTCGATCTGCTGATTTCCGACCTGATGATGCCGGAAGAGGATGGCATCGTCGTCATCCGCAAATTCAAGGACAGGTTTCCTCGCATGCCCGTGGTCGCGATGTCGGGCGGCGCCCGGCTGGGAACGGTCGACACCTTGGCCTCCGCCCGCGCGGCCGGCGCCGACGAGCTGCTGCGCAAGCCGTTCAATACCGAATCTCTCATAGCGGCCGTCGGAGCGGCGCTGGCCAAGTAACGGGCGGCGCCTAAACCGCCGCCACCGGAAGAAGGACGTCGAACCGGGCCCCTTCACCGGGGCCGCTTTTCACGCGGATCTCCCCGCCATGGGACGCCACGATCCCATGCGCGACCGACAGACCCAGGCCCGAGCCGGTGCCCACCCGCTTGGTGGTGAAGAACGGCTCGAAGATGTGAGCCTGGACGTCTTCGCTCATGCCACATCCGGTGTCGGCCACGGAGATCTGGATAAAGTGCTTGCCGCTCTCGCCGCCAGGCCGGGGATCGCCGATTTCCACCGTGGAGAGATAGATATGACCCGGATCGTCGCCGATCGCCTGCGCCGCATTGGAGAACAGGTTCAAAAGAACCTGATGCAATTGGCCTTTGTTGCCGCTCACTTTCGCCGTTGCGGCCAAATCCTCGACGATCTTGATGCTTTTGGGCACGCTGGCGCGGATCAGCCGCAACAAGTGCTGGAGGAACTCCCTCAGATTGATGAGCTCATATTCCGTCACTTCGCGTCGCGCGAAGGCCAGGATTTGCGCCACCAATTCGGCCGCCCGCTGTCCGCCTTCCTGGATCAATTCCATCAGCGGCCGGTTGGGATCGCCTGCGCCCAGGGAGCGAAGAAGAGCGTCGGAAAGCGCAACCACGGGCACCAGCGTGTTGTTGAGGTCGTGGGCGATTCCGCCCGCCAGCGTGCCCAGGGCGTCCAGCCGCTGGGCATGATAGAGTTGGCTTTGCAACGCCTGGTTTTCGCGCTGGGCCATGCGCAACTCGGTCACGTCCTGGACGGTGGCGACGATGCCGCTGACATTGCCGGCTTCGTCCTTCACCGCGGTGGCGATGCGCCGCAGGATGCGTTCGGCCCCGTCGGGCCGCTTGATCCGGTATTCGGCCACGGGCGCGGGGTCCTGTCCCTGACGCACGCGGGGAACATTCGAATAAAGCTCGGGCCAATCGTCGGGATGAACCAGTTTGCCGAGCTGCTCGGCGGAGGGCGTAAATGTGTTCTTGTCCACGCCATAAATCCGGAACGTCTCGTCGGACCAGTCCCATTTGCCCGTATGGAAATCCACCGCCGCGCTTCCGACCGACGTGATGCGCTGCGCCAGCGCCAGATGCAATTTGCTCTGGCGCAGTTCCCGCTCCGCGGTCCTTCGCTCGGTGATATCGGTGAAGATCGCATAGGCTCCGCAGGGTTCGGTGTCCCCGGTTTCGTGAATGGGGCACGCATCGATCGAAAACCAGCTTCGTTGCTTCAGCTCAGGGTTGAAGATCCCCATGACGAAATTCTGGACCTTGGCGCCGGTCCGCGCGGCCACCATTGCCGGATATCGCTCGACCGGTAACAACTGCTCGTTCTCGTCCAGCGCGCAGATTTCCGGATCGTCCGGGGGTATCGCATTCAAGTCGAGAAAGGGCCGCCCCAAGAGCGACGCGGCCGCCGGATTGGTGCCGATGATCTTGCCGTCCCTGTCAAAGAAGACGATTCCCTGGTTCAAGGTGTCGTAGAGCGTTTCGAAATACCGAACCGCGATCATCGGCATGGAAGGCATACCAGCATAATAGAGGCCCTGAATTGGCGGGAACAAGGGGCGCGGACTTTGCCGGCGCCCCGGGAACCGGGTCTTATTGCAGGGTTGTCCGGACCAGCAGGTTCAATTGATGGATGCCGAAAGGCTTCGCCAGGACATGATCGGCGCCGCTTTTCCGGGCAGCGGTCAACAAATGGGGATTTCCGGAAATCGCGATGATCTTGATGCCGGGATGGTCGCGCCGAAGCGTGCCGATCGCGTCGAGCGTGTCGATCTGGGGCATGATGACGTCGGTGACCACAAGATGGGGCTCAAAAAGCGTAAGCAGCGCAACAATGTCCCGTCCATGCGCGGTGGATCGAACCTCGTAGCCCGCCGACCGCAACGTGTATTCCAGGGTTTGCATCACGCCCGGATCGTCCTCGACCAACAGGATGCGATGCGCGGCCGGCAGGAACGGCGGCGGAATCTCCTCAAGCTGCTCCATGGCACGGTCTCTTGGTGCGATGCGGCTTTATTAGCACGGCTATGCCGCCGCCAATCTGTAATAATCGAAGATGTTGTGGGCAACCGCGAATCTGGGCTCCGCGGTCGGCGCCTTCATCGCGGCGCCCTCGATATAGCGTATCCCCGCGCCGATCGCATTCACCACCACGCTGCGTTTTGACGCGCCCAGCAGGAATGTCTCCGCGCCCGAGGTGCGTGTCGCCGCGTGAAGCCTGTGCAACCGCTCGATCAGCATGCGCTCCGGCTCACCGATCCGCGCTGCGATCCCGATCCCCTGGACGCCCGTGTTATGGAACTGGCGCTGAATCAGGCCGACTTCCTCCGCCAGGCAGAAAATCCGCCGGGTGAGAGAAACCAATTTCGGCAACTCCTGGTTTAATCTGAGATTGGGCACGCCGCTGTCGATCCCGTGCAGCAGGAACAGCAAATCCGCCAGATTCCCGGAAGGCATGGACGATGCGGCGGTGCGATAACTCCGCCAGTAGCGCGGGCGGCACAGGGTGGTGAAATGAAGCGGAACGCCGATGAGAAGGCGCCCCCCGCCCTCTTTTACCGCCTGGACTCGCGCCTGAGCCGCCTGCAAACACAAGATGTCGAGTTCGCATTGCGCGGGTTCGACCGGGACCGCGATGGCCGGGGCGTGGAAGCGAGTGTAGGGCGGACATGTTTCCGGCAGGGGCTGCGCCAGATAGGACAGCAGCACCAACTTCTGGCTGTCCCAGAAGGGGCGATAGACGAATGACGGCTGGCTGGCGCAAAGCTGATGGCGGCGCTCGTCGCCCAGGGACAAGCCCAGGACCCTGCGGGGAGGGTTCTTGGGGTTCTCCCCTCCCCGGCCGCACAAACTCTCCTCACCCTGGTTCTCCAGAAACGCGTCGGCGCGCGCGCGGTCCTCGGCATCAGCGAAATCGAAGGAATCCAGCGGGGCGGTAAGACTGCGGATGACGAGTTCCTCGCCATCCTTCCCGAACAGGCGCTCGCAGACACATTGGGAGATCGCCAGGCACTTCAAGCGCGCTTCGGCAAGCGTCACGTTGGGAAATGTGACCAGATATTCCAACTCGCCGCGCTGGCAAAAATTGTCACCGGGCGACAATTCGCTCTTGATGGCCGCTTCGAAATATTTGTGCACCAGCGCGGCCATCTTGGGCCATTTGGGGCCCAGGCGCTGCTGGATGGCGTTGAGGTCGACGACCTGGATCTTGCCGCCGGCGATCGTGGAGGGGCCGGCGCGAACGCGACTTTCCGTCTCGATTCCGGCGCTCATGTCCCTGTCACGCCCGCCCGGCAATCTCGCTGAAACGCTTCATCACGGAGACGAGATGTTCCGCGGTGAAGGGCTTGCGTATCACTTCGTTGGCGCCGAACCGCTTTGCGGCTTCCAGGAAATCCATTCGCCCCCTTGCTCCGCCTCCCGTCATCACGATCACCGGCGTCGCGGGATTCTGTTTCTTGATCGACATCAAGGTCTCGATGCCGTCCATCTCCGGCATGAATATGTCGACGAGAAAGGCCGAGACGTCGCGGCTGAAGAACGCCCTGATCGCCTCGGTTCCGGTTGTGGCCAAGGCGACCTTGTAGCCCGCGGCCTCCAGGCAATGTTTGCAGGTATGCTGAACCAGCGGGTCGTCGTCCGCTACCACGATCATCGGCCGCTCCCATAATCCCGGAATAACAGCGGGATTTATCGCCCCAGGGGAAAGATGTCGAAAATTCTATGAGAATTTGCATAAAGAACCGTAAAGGGAAGTTCCCGGATTGGCAGGAATGCGACCGGAAGTTGTAGGGACTGGCACTTGATCCGGCCCTTTTATCGCCCGTTCGACGCTGTCGCCTTGCCCACTGGGACAAAGGCCATCTTGTCGACGCCGCTTTTCCTGGCCGATGCAAGGCTCTTCGGGCCGGCATTGGATGTCGCCGGCGGTCAAAACATGCTTAGAATATCTCCAACGGGGAGGGGAAAATGAAGATTTGCGCGGCGCTTCTGGGCCTGACGGCGCTTGCCCTGAATAGTGCAGCGGCGGCGCCCTCGAGCCATCCCCAAGCCGAAGCCCAGGCGCTGGATCTGGCCAAGAAGGCCATCGCGCTCCGGTCCGTGGCAGGGCCTGGCAACCAGACACCCCAGGTCGCGGCGCTCTACAAGAACGCGCTGGTCAAGGGCGGCTTCGCCGCCGGCGATATCACCATCACGCCCGTGGACGACACCGCTTATCTGATCGCGCGCTGGCCGGGCAGCGATCCCAAGCTCAAGCCGCTGGTGATCTCCGGCCATATGGACGTGGTGGAAGCCAAGCCTGCCGATTGGAAGCGCGATCCGTTCACGCCGGTGGTGGAAGGCGGCTACCTGTTCGGCCGCGGCGCCACCGACATGAAGCTGGACGGCACCCTCGCCATCGCCGCCCTGATCGAATTGAAACGCGAAGGTTACAAGCCTCGCCGTGGCATCGTCCTGGAATTCTCGGGCGACGAAGAAACGAACATGAAAACCAGCGGCATCATCGCCGACAAGCTGGCCGATGCCGAGCTGGTGCTCAATATTGACGGCGGCGGCGGCGTGTTCGACGAAAAGACCGGTAAGCCGGAATATTTCACCTGGCAGGGAGCGGAAAAGACCTATGCCGATTTCCGCCTCACCACCACAAACCCCGGCGGCCATTCGTCGGAGCCGCGCAAGGACAATGCCATCGACCAACTGGCGGCGGCGCTGGTCAGGATCGGCCATTATCGCTTCACGCCCGAACTCAATCCCCTTACCCATGCCTATTTCACCGAAGCGGCGAAATACGAAGATCCCAAGACGGGCGCGGCGATGCGCGCCTTCGCGGCCAATCCCGCCGACAAAGAGGCGATCGAGACCTTGTCCGCCAATCCCGCCATGGTGGGCAAGATCGGCACCACTTGTGTCGCCACCATGATCAATGGCGGCCATGCATTGAACGCGCTCCCCCAACATGCCGAGGCCAACATCAATTGCCGCATCTTCCCCGGCCACAGCCCCGCCTCGATCATGGCGGAATTGCAGAAGGTCGCGGCCGAACCCGCGGTCACGTTCAAGGACGTGACCCAGGGCTCGGTTCCCAACGACGCCTCACCCATGCGGGCGGATTTCGTGGGCGCGGTGACCAAGGCGATGACCACGGTCTATCCCGGTGTGCCGGTCTTCCCCAGCATGGCGTCGGGCGCCAGCGACAGCATGTGGTTTCGTTATCACCACGTCCCCAGCTATGGCGCCAGTCCCGTCTTCATCAAGGAGTCGGACAATTTCAGCCACGGCCTGAACGAGCGGACGCCCGTCGCCAATATTCCGCCGGCGATAAACTATTATCTCTCGGTCGTAAGTGATCTCTCGCATTAAGACGCTGGGGATTTTGGTTCCTGGCCAGGAGCGAGGAGCGATGTGGGCGTGAATGGCCCATGAGCGACGAGCGACGCCGCCAGGGAGCAAAAGACCCGCGTCAGGGCGGGTTGGCGAGAAGGCCCTGCTCAACCAGGACAGGCGGATGGCGGTGATGCGTCGCCTGCTCATAGCCATAAGCAACATTGAGCAGATCGCCGTCGCGCCAGGGCCGGCCCGAGAATTCCAGGCCATAGGGCAAGCCGCCGGCATAGAAACCGCCCACCACCACAACCGCGGGCACGCCCAGCATGTTCACCCAGCCGGTGTCGGAATGGGGCCCGCCGCTGAGCTTGCCGTCCTGGGGCATGGTGTCGTCCGGCGGCGGCATCTGGATGGCGGGATAGACATAGGCGTCCAGCTTGAGCCGATCCATGGTCGCCAGATACATCACCAGGGCGGCGCGGCGGGGCGCGTAGTAATTCGCTTCGGCTTCGGGATCATGCTCGATCTCGCGCTGGGTGATGGTGATCCCGCCGATATGGCTGTTGGATTCACCCTCGCCGATGGGATTGGGAAGAATGGGCTGGCCGGTCACCCGCTCATATTCCTCGACGGAGTGATATTGCGCAGGCCCGTAATCGCGCAGGAAATGCTCCATCCCTTCGCGCACATACGGATAGGTGGCGATGCGCCCGGCTGCCCGCGCGAATTCATCCGGCAGCACCGTGTCGTCCATCACGATGGTGGCGCCCGCGGCGCGGAGTTCATCCAGGTCTTTCAGGAAACCTGCGCGCGTCCGGGGATCGAGCGGCAGGATTTCATCTGCCATGCGCTTGTCGGCGGCCCATTGCGGGACAGACGCCGGCGTGCCGTGAAACGGCGTGCCGGTCCCTTTGAGGACGAAGGCGGGAATACCGATCCGCTTGCCTTTGAGGCTGCCGGGCTGGAGATATTGCGTATACGGAGCTTTCTGAGCGTCCGCCGGCGCCTGGTCCAGCGGCGGATCGCTCGCCTCCTTGCCCGCCATCACCGACAGCGCGATGGCGGCGTCGGTGACATTGCGGGCGATGGGCCCGGTATTGTCCAGCATCCAGTCCAGTGGCGCGATCCCGGCGATGGAGACCAGTCCCCGGGTGGGAAACACGCCCACCAGGGCGCTGGTCGCCACCGGCATGCGGATCGAATTGGCCGTGTCGGTGCCGGTGCCCAGCATCCCCATGTTGGCCGAGACCGAAGTCACTGTGCCGCTGGAGGAACCGCCAGGCGAGAAACGCACGTCATAGGCGTCGCCGGTACGGCCGAAGGAGCTGGAGCGGCTTTCGTGGGAATTGTCGAAGTCGGGCATGTTGGTGTGGCCGATGATGATGGCGCCGGCCGCCTTGAGCTTTG
>Ga0182024_10015670_pt1 | contig 14474 bp, 16 predicted proteins | sample P32metaG_FD_120480 | JGI IMG/M metagenome (GOLD analysis project Ga0182024, IMG submission 120480) | Permafrost microbial communities from Stordalen Mire, Sweden - P3-2 metaG (Illumina Assembly) | ecosystem: Environmental > Terrestrial > Soil > Wetlands > Permafrost | place: Sweden: Stordalen... | reverse complement strand
CGCGTGCCCGATCGGTCTATCGTCCTAACTTTCGCGCTGCTGAGTGCTTTCGCGGCGCTGCCTTGTACGGCTGCGGTGTCTGGCGAAGCCGTCTACCAGCGGCGCTGCGCTGCTTGCCATGATCACCCAACGGAATCCACTCCGCCCCGCGCTTCGCTGAAGCAGTTATCCGTCGCGCGAATTTTGCGAACGCTCGACTTTGGCGTGATGATCAACATCGCTTATGTCCTGAATCGCGACGAACGCGAAGCCGTCGCCAGCTACTTGGGCGTGGATCGGCCCGATACACCGGTGCCTCAGCAAGCCTACTGCTCAGACCGCACGGTCAACATCGGAGCGTCGCCGAAGCCGGTGTGGGATGGTTGGGGGCCCGATCCCACCAACACGCGCTACACCACATCCAGCGGCATCACGCTGAATCAAACCGGCAAGCTCAAGCTGAAATGGGCTTATGCATTCGAAGGCGACGTCACCGCGTTCGGCGCGCCCACGGTGCTCGGCGACACGTTGTTTGTTGGCAGCGCGGGCGGTGCCGTGCAAGCGCTGAGCACCGAAACCGGATGCGTTCGCTGGGTATATCAAGGCAGCGGACCAGTGCGATCCGCCATCGTTGTAGTCCTCAACGGAAAGACGCACGTGGCCGTGTTTACCGATCTCACGGGATGGGCTTATGGCATCGAAGCCGAGACCGGACGCCAGTTGTGGAAGAAGAAACCCGAGCCGCACGAATCCACGCGCTTGACCGGCTCCGCCGCCGTGAAGGATGGAGTGGTCTTCATTCCAGCCGCTTCTTGGGAGGAAACGCGTTCCAACAATCCCGAGTATCCATGTTGTACGTTCCGAGGCAGCGTGACGGCGTTGCGCGCTAAAGACGGAACCGAAGTATGGAAAACTTACACTATTCGCGAGAAACCCAAGGAGCTGGAGAAAACCGCGGGCACTGTTGGAACCTGGGGACCGTCGGGCGCCGGCGTTTGGGGATCGCCGACCATAGATGAGAAGCGCGGTTTGCTCTATGTCACCACTGGCGACAACTTCTCAACGCCCGCTACCGACATGAGCGACTCAGTGCTGGCTCTCGAAATCAAGACCGGACGTATTGTATGGTCCAAGCAGGTCACTCCCGGCGACGTGTTCGGCGGTGCATGCCAGACTCAGGGTACCGCATGCCCTGGGCCGGACTACGACTTCGGGTCGTCCGTGATTATTGAGAAACTCGCCAACGGCCGCGATATTTTACTGGCCGGACAGAAATCGGGCGTCGTTTATGCGCTGAATCCGGATCAGAAAGGCGCCATCCTGTGGCAGACGCGCGTCGGCAAGGGCGGCACCAACGGAGGCGTGCAATGGGGCATGGCCAGCGATGGACAAAAGGTTTACGCAGCGGTGTCCGATCTGACGCGGACAACTTTGACCGGCGCCGGTAGAATAGGTTCGCCGCCCGATCCCTCGTTAGGCGGGGGCCTCACAGCTTTACGCATTTCGGATGGCGGAAAAGTTTGGTACGCTGCGCCGACGCCTTGTGGATCCAGGCCGCTGTGCAGTCCAGCGCAGCCTGCAGCGTTAACAGCCATACCCGGCGTCGTATTCTCCGGATCTGACGACGGACATCTGCGCGCTTTTGCCACCGAGGATGGCCGGGTACTTTGGGATTTCGATACGGTGGGCGAGTATCAAACCGTAAACGGAGTGAAGGGCAAAGGCGGGTCGCTCGATGGCGCCGGTCCGGTGATTGTTGGCGGCATGCTGTTTGTGAACTCAGGGTACGCGCGGAATGGCGCCATGGGTGGTAATGTTCTGTTGGCGTTCGCGCCCGAAGAATAGCAACGAATACGAGCAAGGAGTTCGAGATGAAACGTCGATTTCAAGCAGCGCACCTTACGGCCGCGCTCGGTTTAATAGCTCTCCTAGGGCGGGCGCAAACGCCCCCACCCACTGCCGATCCTTATGCCAACAACCCGGATGCCGGAAAGCTCCAATTTCCTCTCGCGGCGGCTGCTGGCAAGGACTCCGGGGCGATTACCAAAGCGCCTGCGGAAGCCGTCAATCAGGGGATTCTCGATCCGGCCAAATGGAAATACGGGCCGGCCTTCGATGCGCCGGCGGATGCCAAAATCTGGAATCCGGTGATGATCAAGATGATGAAGGGCGAAAAAGTGACCGGTGGCACGGTGTTCAGCACCGACACTCCGGAAACTTATTGCGCCATGGCCAATGCAGGCTATGACTTCATCTGGACCGAGATGCAGCACGACTCGCGCGATTGGGGAGCGGTGGGCCGCATGTGGAAGGCGTGTCCGCATGCCAAGGCAGTCCCCGGCGTCCGCGTGGCTTATACCGATGAGCGGGAAATCCAGCACGCTATGGATTTGGGCGCGCTGGTGATCGTGATTCCCACCGTCCGCTCGGTGGAAGAAGGAAAGGCCGCAAGAGACTGGACCATGTTCCCGCCCTTCGGCAAGCGCAGCCAGGGTGGCGGCCAGGCCTTCGATCCCGAAATGTGGGGCAGCGTTCCGGGCGGCTATCGCCAAACCATCAACCGCAATGTCGTACTGATCGAAATGATCGAGACGTTGGATGGCGCGGCGGCTGCACGCGAGATCGCTGCCATACCAGGCGTGACGGCGATTTTTGCAGCCAGCGGAGATTTGGGAAATTTCTCGGGCTACAAGCAGGGCACGCCGGATTACGAACGGCTGATCAATGTGGTGCACGATGCCGCGATTGGCGCGGGCAAGCGGTTGTGCGGTCCTTTCGCATGGCGCGACCGTCCTGATTTCACCTGCTTTCAAAATGGCAGCGAGACGGCAGCCATCCAGCGCGGCGTCGCAGCCGAACTTGGTCCGCTGAAGGATACACAAGGCAAGCCGGAAGTGGGACCCTATGCACCGAAGAAATAGCGTTCGGGTGTTTCTGACCTTGTCGCTCGCGATGTTGTTGGGTGCGCTCACGATGACCGCGCAAGTGAAACCGCCGCCCGCTCCATGGCGCGGCGCAGGTCCGACGCCCTGTTTGGGCTCGGATGGCGGCATCTTTCAATGCGCTCCCGCGGCGCAAATGATCGCGATCCGCGCCGGCCGCTTGTTCGACACTACAGCCGGCCAGATGTTGACGAAACAAGTGGTGATTCTTACTGGTGAGCGAATCACGGCTGTCGGACCTGAATCTAAGGTCAAGATTCCCGCGGGAGCGCAGGTGATCGACCTGAGTCAGGCAACCGTCTTGCCGGGCTTGATCGACGCGCATACCCACATGTTCGATGCCCGCGGGCCGAATGGAACAACCGAAGCCTCCATGGTGATTGCAATATCGAACGTGCAGGCGGACCTGCGGGCCGGCTTTACTACCGCGCGAGACATGAGCACGCACAGGAATGGATACGGCGATATTACGATCCGCGATGCTATCAACCAGGGCCGCATCGATGGTCCGCGATATCAGGTATCCACTCGCGGAATCGTTTGGGGCGCTACGCCAGCGAATCCCTCGGCCCCCGATAATCCGCTGACGAGTGCGGTGGTTCGCAACGTTGAAGATGCGCGCGCGGCGGTGCGGGATCAGATTGGCCATGGCGCCGATTGGATCAAGCTGTTTCCAGCGGGAGCTTATTCTTTCACTCCCGCCGGTGTGGCCGAATATCAGGTGACGTATCCGATGCCGGTTTTACAGGCGCTGATCGATGAGACGCATCGTCTGGGGAAGAAGACCGCGTGTCACGTGTATGGAGGCGAAGGGCAGAAAAACGCGATCATCGCCGGGTGCGACACCATCGAGCATGCCTTCGGCCTGGATCAGGAGCAGGCCGGCATGATGGTGCAGAAGCACCTGTATTACGATCCGACGTTGGTTCGCTACATCGAACCCTACATGGACGATACCGATTCCAAGAACACTGGCGGAAAATACCGCATGATTCCGATTTTCGAGCACGCGGTTCAACTGGCGGCGGCCACCAAAGGGATGAAAATCATGATGGGAAGCGGAGCCGATGGATCCACGTACGCGCATGGAACACAGGCCCTCGATTTTGAGGCGCTGGTGAAACACGGCGGCTTAAGTCCGGTGCGCGCTATTCAGGCCGGAACTACCACCAATGCCGAAGTGCTGGGATGGCAGGATCAGATCGGCTCCATCAGCAAAGGCAAGTACGCCGACCTCATCGCCGTCTCGGGCGATCCGTTGGCTGACATCACCGAGTTGCAGCGCGTAAAGTTCGTGATGAAAGGTGGAAAAGTCATCCGCAACGACATGCCGCAGCCTACGCCGGGACCGTAGCTTGTGAAGCGTGCGCCCGATGTGCGGCGCGCTTGGCGATGATTGTATCGAGCGCCAGTTTGCCAGGTCCGAAAATCAAGACGATCAACGAAGCGATCAGGAATGTGAACGGCGCTGCGGCATAGAACTTGTCGGGGTCTGAGAAAAAGGACAGCAGCGCGTCGTGATCGCCGACATAATACGCCACCGCCATGTCGGCCGCTAAGAGGAACGCGATGAGCCGCGAACCCAGTCCGACGGCAAGCAAGATGCCCCCGGCGAATTCCAGCCCAGAGATGAAGTAGGCGTTTAATTCGGGCGCAGGGATGCCGAGGCTACTGAAGTAGTTGGTAACTTTGGCGAGATCGCCCAGCTTGCCCCATCCGGTCTGCATGAATTGCCAGCCCCAATAAAGCCGCACGATCAACAGAAACGGCGACTCCAGGCTCGAGGCCGCGCGCACAAACATTTCATATAGCTTCTGTATTCTCTGCATCACACGTCTCCGCCGCACAGCCAGCCCAATCGCGCCCAATTTGCAAACCACGTTTGCACCTGTTGCGGCTCCAAATCCGTTGCGGCTTCCAAAGCCTCTCCGATCGGCCGGCCCCGACCGATCACTTGCAGCAAACCAAACTCGCCGGGTTGCAGGCGTCGATAGAAAACGGTGAACTCCACGCGATGCACGGCCAAAAAGATCCGCTCCGGCTTCAGCTGCGCATAGCGGCGCATGATCCTCCGGCGTGAAGGTGCGCTGATAGCATTGCTCGCACGGTTGTGCTCTTCCACGTTCTTGGTGACCTTGATACGCAGCTCATCCACCGGATATTGCAAATCGAAAAGACCGATGTGGGGCTGCAAGGCGATCACAAGCTGGGGACCAAGTTCGAGCAAGTCTTCCGGACCCAGCGCCTTGCGCTCGGCGTTATCGAAGGCCTCAATATGCGCCCATTCCAGGCGAATCATATCCAGTGCAAGCGCCAGATTCTTGCCCGCGAATTCAGGATGCCCCGTCAGCCACGCTTCCAGCCTTGAACCAAGGTTTCGCAATGTGAAGGATTGCGATGGGCAGTCGGCCAAATACGCGTGCGCTAGGCGCTGAAAGGCGCGCTCTCCAAGCACCGCGCACAAGCCGGGAAAATCCTCATTGAACGAATCCAGAATCCGATACCAATATTGCCGGTGATAGATGTTGAGACGCTCAGTGGACGTCAGCCGATCGTTCGGTTTCACCAGCTGTTTTGCTTGGACGCCGACAGAAGCATTCAGAGGGCTCATCACTGCCCCGGCGATGCGACGCTGAAATTCCATTAGTTCCATCACCGCGCCACCGCCGGAACGTCGATGAATTGCTCGGCCTTGCGCGCCTCGGCGTGGACTTCATCAAACGAGGGAATACGATCGTCCCATTCCAGTAACGTCGCAGTGGGACCGATGCGCCGGATGGCGTGTTCGTAAAGCTTCCATACAGGATCAAGCACCGGATGATCGTGCGTGTCGAGAATATACTTCTCGAACTTGGAATGCCCCGCAATATGAATCTGCGCAACGCGATCGGCCGGGACGCTATTCAGGTAGTCGTACGGATCGAAGCTATGATTTTGCGACGATACATAGATGTTGTTCACATCCAGAAGAATGCCGCAGTCGGCCTGTTCCACCACTTCATTCAGAAATTCCCACTCAGTCATTTCAGAAACGTGGAATTCCGCGTAGCTGCTCACGTTCTCCACCGCAATGGGAACTTCCAGGAAATCGCGCGCTTCGCGAACTTTTCGCGCGGTGATCGCGGCGGCTTCAAAGGTGTAAGGCATCGGCAGCAGGTCGTGCGTATAACGTCCATCCACGCTACCCCAGCACAAATGGTCAGTGAGCCAGGGTGTCTTGGTTCGCTTCACTAGCGTTTTCAAGCGCCGCAGATGTTCGCGATTCAGCGGCTCGGCCGAGCCGAAATACATGGAGACCCCGTGCTGCACCACACGATATTGTTCCAGGATGCGATCGAGAATCGCCAGCGGACGGCCGCCATCGATCATGTAGTTTTCTGAAATAATTTCGAACCAATCAACCACAGGCTTGCGTTCCAGGATGTGCTGGTAATGCGGAACGCGCAGGCCGATTCCGATGCCGTACTCGGTATGCCCGTTAAATCGATTGGCTGGCATGGTTCGCTTCAAAGAAAAAGGGCGCGGTCGGATTCACGCGCGCCCCCACGGAGTTTGCTTAGACCTTCTTGGATCCGTCGGTGGCGCAGCCGCCCTTGCCCTTGCACGAGTTCTTGCCCTTGCAGCCGTTGTCGCTCGAGCTGCAGCCGCCCTTGCCCTTGCAGGAATTGAGGCCCTTACAAGCGTGCTTTTCAACCTTGTCGGCCGCAGCCTGCCCGGCGATGGGGCTGATAACGGAACTCGCGGAACTGAGTCCGGCTCCCGACGTGTTCGCCACAGTGGCCGCACGGGCGACAGTGCCGCCCAGTAAACCAGTGAAGGCCGCCGTGAGTACCAGGGAACTTTTCGAAATTTTCATTACTTATTCTCCTTTTGAGTTTCTAAATTCGTGAGTGTCAGGATCAGCCGCCACTCTGGTTAATGATTCGACCACCGGCGTGTAAAAGTCACGCTGGAAAAAATAAAACCCGCTAGCGCGCATATCACTACTACGGAAAGGTGCGCAACCACAATATGGTAAACGTTCATATTGGGGCAATGGATTTCCAGGACCGCAAGCCCAGCCAAGCCCGCCAACCCACCAGCTGTTGCGCCCGTGAGTGCAGGCGATAGCGCGGCGCCTCTCCAGAGCACTATCCCAAACAGAATCGCCGTTGGAATCGCGAACATCATCCCGGCCCGAAAGCAGACCAGGCTGTCATGGGCGAATGCCGTCTCCGGTATCGATTGAAAAATCAGCGCCACCGAGGCAGTCAGCAATAGAAACACAGCGGTGGCAAGAAGCGCCGTGATTCGCACGTATTTGGCTGCCGGCCTCATCTGGCGAACAAGAGAGAAGGCCAACAGACTGGCGATGGCGAGCAACGGGATAAACACCACAGGCCTCTGCAGGTTGCTCAGCGCTTCCCAGCCATCTCGACCGGCAATCAGGTAGCAACTTACGATACAGACCGCGATAAAAATCCCGGCCAAAGCGCCAACATAAACCGCGTCGGAAGCCAAAGGCCGCACTGGCCTCAAGTCGGCGATCACTGCCGATTCGATTTGTTTCAGCCGGTCTGCGGGAAGCGGCGGCAATTCCTGGGCGACAATCAAGTGGTCCAACTCGCGGTGAGTCAATTCCCGCCGGTTCATACCGCTCTTCCCTTCCCTGCCCTCGACAGTTGCAGCACACCGCGCAGACGTTCATACGCGCGATGCGCCTTTTGTTTTACAGATCCCACGCTCGACGAAGTGGCCCGCGCAACTTCTTCCAGGCTAAGCCCGTTGACCTTCAGCAAAGTGAGCACTTCCCGCTGGCTGGCAGGAAGATCGGCAATGAGCTGATGAAAGGGAGGGAGATCGGTTCCTTCGCTGGCTGGGACAGCCGATTCCGGTAACGTTTCCACCACAACCTCACGCATGGCAGTGCGGCGGCGCTTCCGATAATTGTCCACCCGCACGCGGCGGGCGATGGCATAAACCCAGGGCAGCACCGGCTCTCCCGGACGGTACGTGTGCCGGACGCGGTGAATACGCAGCGAGGCGTCCTGCAGCATGTCCTGGGCATCGTCGGCGTTCCCGAGTTGAGCCGCGAAGAAGCGATAAAGCTGCGGGCTGAGTTGTTCGATCAGCTCCGTAGTCGCTTGCGCATCGGCTTGTTGGTATCGCACCATGAGTTGCTCCAGCACGGCGTTCCCGGATCCATGAGCTGAATGGGACGCCTCCAATATAGGTTCGCTCGAGCTGCCCATGGAGTTACGGTCTTAAGTTAAGAGACCAACTCTTAGTTTAGCGGAGCACTAGGCCGCCCTACGGCTTCGGCGAACCCATTGCATTACCTGGAAGGCGCTCCCCACAATGCAGAGGACGATAAAAGCTACCATGATCCACGTAGTTAATGGTTGGCGGGCGATTCTTAAGATTTGACGTCCGAACTGGATGGCCAGCAGGCCGACAATGGTGAATCGAACGGCCCGCACGATGAAGACCAAGCCAAGGAGCCGCAGGCGGGGATACGCAAAAGCGCTGGCGCTCGCAATAACCAGGGTAAAAGGAAATGGCGGCGGAGCAAGACAAGCAATTCCGATGGCAACACCAGCCTGTTTGCTCATTCGTCGTTTGAAATATTCCAGACGCCGGGGTTTCATCATTTTCTTCAGTCCCTCCTCGCCTCCCTTGCGGCAAACAACATCCAGCAGGGCTACCCCGAGCGTGGAGCCGATGGCCGCCGTCACGATGTAAAGGGGCAAGCGTCCGTGATCGCTTACCGTCAGAATAACCACCAGCAGATCGTTTCCAAAAGGAAGGAAAAGAAATGAAGAATCGGCGATGCCCAGAAGGAGCGGCCCAAACACGCCCAGGTGGAGCAGCCATGCCAAAAGATGCCGGAGAAGGCTGGTCACGCCCATTGGATGCTCAGTCCGCTGTCAATGTACGAAAGATTTCAGCCTGCGGTCGCCGATCAGTTGCGAGATGGTTCTCCCAGGAGCGGCGAATGCAAACATTTCGTGTAACGTTTATGGAGCTTACGGGCCCGAGCGGTGAACCCTCTTTCCCCTGGGGCTTTGCACTCCGAGGATGCGTTGGAAGAAGACGACGACTTCCTCAGTGTAGGCTCTGAAACATGGGATTACGAGGTGGCGGATGGGCGGGAGGATGATTTTGTAGCGGCGCTACAAAACTCGCAGATGGTAATGGAATATGTGCGGCTGGACGATTAGCCAGCCGCTTATTGTTGCGGATTTTGTTACGAATTATGCGCCGGTCTTAGCCGCTTGCGCATGTCCAGCCATCTGAGCCCGAATGGCCTTCATCTGTTCCCGCGATGCGGCTGTGCGCTGGCGGCCGTTGGGTGTGGCATCGATCAGCTTTTCCAGGTTTACGGCGTAACCCGGGCCGAATCCCTTGCGGATGTCGCCGAGCAGCGGTTCAATTTTACAAAATACGCCGATATGTTCGCCATTGGCGTCGGTGAAGAGCTCCTGGCTAATGGCGCCTCGATTAACGAGCGCGGCAGCCATGTCCCAATAGCTAACTACCATGCGCAGATAGCCGCTGTGCGGACCCATGAGCACGCTACTGAAGTCGCCCATGTTTTCCGGATTGAATTCGCGAAAATACCAGTCGCGAGCCTGGCGCATGGTCTCTTCACGACGCAATTCATACAGCTTGAGAATGAGACCAGCTTCTTCTTGAATCGACATACAATCGCTCCTTTGCGAGTGAGGCGCTACGGCGCGCCATCGAGACGAGTGTAGCAGAGCCACATTTCAGGCTGGTATCGGGCTAGAGGAATAGAACCTGTTCAACCCGTTCGGCGTCGAGGACGCGCTCGGAGCGGCCATCGGGCGTGAGCCGCGAGATCGAGGCTCCGTCGGAATGCAAGACGCTTCCGTCGGAAGCAAGATCGAAAGCGAGCACGCTGCGCGCGATCACTTCATTCTGGCCGCCTGCCAAGCGCCGCATCAGTTCCCACGATGACGGCACGCGGTAACGCGCGTCCTCTTCTTCCGATTGCGTCATTTGGGCGCGTGCCAAGTTGCCGTAGATGAACAGCTGGCGCGGGTCCATGCGCCGTTGGATGGCGCCTTTATGGGTTACCAGCGGCTTGCCGCTATACATCATCGAAAAAACGTTGAAGTATAGAAAAACGGCACGGGCTATGCGGAACGGCAACACCGCGGCATCTTTTAAGGAAGTGAGCCAACTCGCGTCAGGAACGCCCGATTCATAGGGCTTTCGAATGTAGTAAAGCGACCCATCCTGGGCTTGACGGGGCTGCAGCAGGTCCCGGCCGCTCTCAGTAGCGATCTCTTCCAAATCGCCCGAATCTAGATCCAATCGTTGAATCGCGCAGGGCCCAAGCCCGGCGAAACGCCCGCCAGCGTCGCGACCCAGGCCCGCGCTTTGAAAGACGATCTGCCGCTTGGGTCCAGGCACCCAGTGCGGAAGCTGGTCGAACGAGTCTCCCTCGGTTACCTCCGCGAAGTCCGTTCCGTGCATCGGCAATACGGCAATGTTGGATTGCATGTTGTCCTGATGGAATGCGGTGGCTGCCAGCATAGCTCCGTCGGGATGCAGCGCCGCGTGACGAACACGAACATCGGCGGTATGAAAGAGCCGCGTTTCCACGCCCGCGGCATCGAGCAGGAAAATTCCACTCACGGCGTCCGTTTCGAGTGAGTACAGCAGCGCGCCGTCCGCGCCCGCCGTTAAACCTGTTAACACAACGGGCACTTCATTCTTGACATCGGAGTGTGCGGCCCAAGCGCCACCCATGAACTTCGCTCCGCGGCCTTGCGTCTTCCAACCGTGACGTCGTTCGATGGAAGCAGCACGCTCGCGCACGGTACGTTCGAAATCGCTTTCCATCAGCCGCGTGGCGCCATTCTTGCACACGTGCAGCTTTCGATTGGACAGGAATGCGACCGCCGCCTCGGGCATCTTATAAGAGACTTCGGCTGCTTGCCCCTGGTTCCACGTAAGGGGAAAAACTGAGTCAAGCTTAGTTCGGCTTGCGGATCGCCTTCAGGTCGCCCTCAGTCGAATACACCATCATGTGCGTCACCGCGCCATGGCCGTCTTTTACGAACTCGTAGGTCCCCAGCAAGCGCGGCGAGAAGGTCGTTTGAGAAAGCGGTACCAGCGGCATTTTCCCTTTTCCGCCCATTTCAACCATCAGTTGGTCGCCCGAAAGCGTGATGTTGAAAGACCTGGACATCGTGGCTGTGCCAGTACCGGAGACGGTTTCATAAAGACCGACATATTGTGAAAGGATTTCGCGCGGCACCACCACCTTCTTCTCTGCCGCCGTTCTTCCTACCAGGTGTTCGCGATCTTTCTCGTTCTCCGCGCAAACGAATTCCAGCATGCTGGTGTCGGGCGCGAAGTTGACGCCGAAAGCAATAGTCCACGGCCTGGCATACGCTTTCGGATCCGTAAAGGTGACTTGAAGATCCATATGCCCGAAGCTGGTTCGATGGAATCGCTCGGTTGTATGTAACGACTCGGTATGCGGATGGCCGCCCATATCCAGCCAGCTGCGATCGTTGAAACCCGTGCTTTCCACCACCAACGTGTCATTCTCCCAATGACCAACCGAATAACCCATCCAACTTGGGTTTGGATCTTTCGGCAGCTCGCGCCCGTCCAGGAATATCTGACGGTAAGACAGATCCTCATAAAGGATCACCACCATCGCCGGCGTCTGCACGATCTGCGCCGGACCATTGCCGCCGCTCAGAATGATTCTCGGGCCGGCGGGCAGACACTGCACCGTCCATGGATCATCGATGCCAACGTTGCCCAAACGCTCCTTGAACAGCGCATCGGCCCAAGGCTGGATCTCTCCGGGTTTGAGATCGGCGGTGATATTAGCGAGGTTGCCCGGTCCGGCATTCAGCATCCAGAGGCCGGTGAGGTCGGGTTTGCCATCGGCGGTTCGCGGGGCAGGCGCAGTGAGGTTCGGCTTGCCGTCGGAGGTGCGGGGTATCCCGGGCGTCGGGTAATGCAGCCATTGCGCCTGGCTCGCGGCAGCGACGAAGAAAAGCAATAAGAGAGACCGCAGCATCTATTATTCCTGCGGAACGAATGGCGACTTCGCGCCGTAGGGCAACGCCGTCATGAGCGCTTCCACCTTCAGGATTTTTCCGTCTTTGATGCGGAACGCTTCGCCGACGTCCACACTGAAAGGACGCTTGGCCGCGCCCATCATGTCGTGCTTGCCTTCACCCGGCGAGTTCACCCACAGCACGTCGCCGCGATGGTTGAACATGAAGAAACCGAAAACTACCTGGCGATCCGGGTCCACCACCAGGAAGCGCCGAGGGAAAATCCGGCTGATGTAATTGAACACTTGTGTATCCAGTTGCGCCGAGCAGCCCAAGGCGCCGCTGGTTTTCATTCCGTTCTCGAATCGATTGCAGTCGGCATCGAAGGGAGCCACCTTTCCGTTGCCCTGCTCGATGGCTTCGAAATACTGATTGGCGATGGCGGTGAGCTGCGTCCGCGATAACCGCTCCGATTGCGGCACGGTTTCGAGCAGAACCGGGTCTGGCGCGCCGGCTTTCTCCATCAGGTCGAAAGTGCGCGGGCTGCGAACCACCACGCTCTCGGCTTCACTAATGCGACGATTTTCGATCTTCAGGCGCAGCGCCAGCGCGATGCCGTGGCCGTTCTCCTTCATGGTTCCAAAGAACGCGACCTCCCCTTCTTCGGGATCGTCGAAATATTCCTTGTAAGCGCCCCGCGCGCTGGCGGTGGCCCACAGGCCGTCGCCCAGCTTGAGCACGACATCGTCCTCGGTGAATTTGACCGTTGGCGACACCGACAAATGCGACGGATCGTGCGCCACCATCGCGTCCAGATACTGATTCATGAAGCCTTCCAGACAAGCGCGGTCGCAGCCGGGATCAGCAGCCCGTGCAGTAAATGCACCCATTACCGACGCCGCTACGCCAACCATCAAGAATGTTCTCAACATTTGAACTCCGGTTATTTCTCTGTCAGGAACGGGCTCGGCGTCCCGTACGGCACATTCGTTTGTAGCGCTTCCACCTTGAAGATCTTACCGCTCTTGATCTTATATAGCTCGGCGATGTCGAGCGTGGTGGGCGCTTGATAGGGCAGCGGGATGCCGACAGCGCCATGACCGGGGACATCGACAGAGATCACGGTCCCGGGAATGTGGAATAGAAACCAGCCCAGCACCAGGCCGCGCTCTTCGTCGACCACCAGGAAGCGTCGCGGATAAATCTTGTGAACGAAGCTGAAGAACTTGGTGTTGAGCTGCTCCTTGCAGCCGAGACCCATGACGGTCCACGAGTCCTTCGGATCCAGCTTCAGACCGGGATTGTTAGTGGTCTGAACGCCGTTTTGGACGCGATTGCAATCGGGATCGAACGGCACCAAGTCGCCGTTATTGTGCTCAACCCCTTCCGAATATTTGTTCGCGATAGCGATCATTTCATCGCGCGAACGCCGCTGCGAAGCCGGCAGAGCCGTGAGAAACACTGGATCGGGCTGGCCCAGAGCCTCCACGGCCTTCGCGGCCCCAGGATCGCGCACGACGATGGTTTCCACTTCACGGATCAGGCGGCGCTCGATTCTTAGTCGCAACGCAAAGGCAACCGGCGTGTCGTTCTCGCGCAGGGTCCCCAGAAAGCCCGCCTCGCCAGACTGGGGATCGGAGACATAGAGCTTGTATGTGCCCAGGCCGCTGGCTGTGCCCCAAATGCCTTCGCCGAGCGGAATCACCTGTTCGTTTTCCGTGAACTTCACCTTGGGCGCGAGCGGCAAGCTATAGGGATTGCGGGCGATCAGCGCGTCCAGATACTGGTTTACGAATCCTTCCAGACAAGCCCGGTCACAGGATGGGGCAGTCGGTTCAGCGCACACCGCCGCGCATGCGAACAGAGCTGCTGAGATGACAACCAGAGGCCTCATATCGGGCAATCATATCGAATCGGAACCCCGATATGGGTGGCGAGGTGACCCAAATGATACGTCCTTCTATTATTCCGTTCTATAATAGGGCCTTTCCATTGACCCGGCTCTTGCTCGATGGTATAAAGATTAGATCCTTTTTGGCGGGTATGCAGGAGGCAGATGTCGGTCGCACCCATTGCGGCGTGGTCCTTTGACGACTCTCTAGTGGAGCGGCGCGCCCGCCAGCGCTTTCCGCTCGCGCTGGCAGTAGAATATCGGCTGCTGGGCAGAGGTCAACGCAGAGGATCGGGAAGGACGCGGAACATCAGCAGCTCGGGTGTGCTGTTCGAAGTCGCCGATCAGCAACCTTTCTCAGGTGCGATTGAACTGATGGTGACTTGGCCGTGTCTGCTGGACGACGAGTGCGCCCTGAAACTGGTGGTGAGAGGACGCGTTGTTCGCAACGAAGGCGGTGGCGTCGCGATCGAGTCCACGCAACATGAATTCCGCACTGCCGGTCCCGCAAGGACCGCGAAGCGCGCGAATTTAAGATTGAAATCCTCTCACCCGTGACTGCCGGTTCCGGTTCTTCCCTGGTCCTGATCGTCGATCATGATTTGGGATTCTTGATGTGGTTGGGCGAGCTGT
>Ga0182024_10015669_pt1 | contig 14474 bp, 15 predicted proteins | sample P32metaG_FD_120480 | JGI IMG/M metagenome (GOLD analysis project Ga0182024, IMG submission 120480) | Permafrost microbial communities from Stordalen Mire, Sweden - P3-2 metaG (Illumina Assembly) | ecosystem: Environmental > Terrestrial > Soil > Wetlands > Permafrost | place: Sweden: Stordalen... | reverse complement strand
GCGGCAAGCGCGGCTTGGGTTGCAAGGGGACGTGGCGGAACCGGTAGACGCAGCGGACTTAAAATCCGTTGGCCGCAAGGCCGTGAGGGTTCGAGTCCCTCCGTCCCCACCACCGTAGTCAAGCCGGGGGCTCTACTGGAAGTTCCAGCTCGGAGGCATGGGGGGCGGGACGCGGGCCGCGAACCCGTTCGCCGCGACCCGCTGACAGCCTGTCGAAGGTCCGATGAGACTGCCAACTCAACTTTGCTTGAATTTTCGTTAAAATGAGACGCGCATGTTGTCACAGGCGGGCGGTGAACGCCCGTCGAGGAAGCGCTCCACCGGACGCCCTAAGCTTGGCGGACGGATGGGCGGGCTGGAGCGCCGGACCCCTGCTCGCCGTAGAGCGGGTTGGCGTGCCAACGCGCGGCGCTCGCCACGATCTCGTCTAGCCCGGATGAGCGGGGTGTCCAGCCCAGTCGGGCGGCCGCGCGGCCCGGGTCGGCCACCAGGCTGGGGGGATCGCCCGCGCGACGTGGGCCGATGGTCCTGGGGACAGGGCGGTTCAGCGCCCGCTCGACCGCCGCGATCACCTCGAACACCGAGTGCCCGCGGCCCGTCCCGACGTTGACGGCGTCGAACTCTCCGGGCTCGAGGGTCGCCTCCAGCGCCGCCACGTGGGCGGCCGCCAGATCGACGACGTGGATGTAGTCGCGCAGGCAGGTTCCGTCGGGGGTTTCGAAGTCGTTCCCGAACACGGTCAGGGGGCCACGCCTGCCCAGCGCCGCCTGGATCGTCAGGGGAATCAGATGGGTTTCCGGGTGATGGGCCTCGCCCAGACGCCCGGAGGGATCGGCGCCGGCGGCGTTGAAATAGCGCAGGGCGATAGCCGACAGGCCGAAGGCGGCGCAGGCGGCGGCGATCATCCGTTCCGCAGCCAGCTTGGTGTCGCCGTAGGGACTGGCCGGATCCTTGGGGTTGTCCTCGGCGAGCAGATCGCTCCGCCGACCCCGCGGATCGGCGCCGTAGACCGCGGCGCTGGAGGAAAACACCAGGCGCCGCGCGCCGGTGGCGCGCATGGCGGCGACGACGCTCGCCGTACCTTGGACGTTCTGGTCCCAGAACAGGTCGGGGCGAACGGTCGATCGTCCGACTTCGATGAGCCCGGCCAGGTGGATGACGGCGACCACCTCGTGGCGCTCGATGGCGGCGATGAGGGCGGGAGTGTCCCGAATGTCGCCCTGGACGAATTCGCCCCAGGCGCAGGCTTCCTGGAAGCCGTGGCTGAGATCATCGAAAGCGACGGCCGCGCGGCCGGACTCCTCCACCGCCTTGAGAATGTGGGAACCGATGTAGCCGGCGCCGCCGGTGACCAGGACCGCGCCCTTGCGGTTCCCGGCCGTCTGGCGAGAAGAGAGGGGCTCGCCGTCGGCGGGTGTCTGCATCGGTGGTGCGGCTCCGTTCAGGGCGGCGACGAAAGCGAGGCGTCACAGGCGCCGAGACGCTCGGTGGCGTCCTGCTCCCGTTCAACTGTAGAGCTTGATATCAGACGCTTACGTGAACGTCAGCAGGTCAGGGTCGTTCCGACGGCGCTGCGTCATGACAGGGTGTCTTTGGCATGCTCGCGCGCGGCGGCGCGCGCGATGACGTCCGCCAGGGGCGCGCAGATCTCCGGACGACCCTGGCAACAGTCATCGACCAGATAGGCGAGAAGCTCGCCCATGCCATTGTGATTGGCGGCGTAGATGATCGAGCGGCCCTGACGGCGGCTGCGGACGAGGTCGGCGTTGGAAAGCACGTTGAGCTGAGCCGACAAGGTGTTGGGCGTGATGCCCAGCGCTCGGGCGACTTCGCCAGCGGGGGTCCCCTTCGATCCGGCTCGCACCAGCAGGCGGAACACCGACAGTCGGGCGTCCTGCGCCAGGGCGGACAGGCCCTTAACAGCAGTTGACAATTCCATATATCCATCGTCGTGGAAATGATCGGATTTGTCAAGGGGGTAAGCGCCCCGGGAGCCTATTCTGCGTAGCGGACCCAGTAGGGCTGGTGGCTGTCGCCGGTCAGCTCGATGATCGCCATCCGGTGGGTCTTTGCGCCGTCGGGGTCCCGGGCCGTCACCCGTACCGTCACGGTGCGGCCCTGGAGGTTGTCCTCTCCCGCCAGCTCTTCGGCGGGACGTCCGGCGGTGAAGTTGGCGCTGCCGCTGGAGAGCAGGGTGGAGGACGAGGTTTCCTCGATGTCGGCGTTCATGGTGGCGACGGCCAGGGGGCTGGCGTGGTCGGGAAGGAAGGGGCCATTCTCCTCAAAGAAGACGGTGACCGCGGGTGCGATCCTGGCCAGCATCGCCGGATCCATGTCCTTGAGGCCGGCCAGTTCACCGATGGTGCGGAACTGGCCGTGGCGGACCGGCGACTCCGACGGAGCTGCGGAGGCGTTCGCCATCGCGTCCGCGTCGGACTTCCAGTCCCGGAACTCCGTCACCAAGGCGTCCAGGCGATCCCCGGTGGCGCCGGCGCCGGCGAACAAGGCCCGGGCCTGGGCGTCGTTGAGCCCGGCCAGGGGCGCCTTGCCGCGCTCGTCCTCCAGCACGATCGTCAGTTCGTCGCCGGCGAAATCCATCTGGTGTGGCCGGCCGTCGAGAGACCAGCGCGCGCCACGGTCCGAATCGGCCATGGCTTGGACGGCGAGGACGATCCCCGCGTCGGCCGCGGCCGACAGCTTCGCCTGTTCGATCCGGGCGGATACGGCGCCGATGCCCCCCTCGTCGGCCGCCAGGACCTGGAAGGCGATATAGGCGAACGCCAGAACGGAGGTCACCGCCGCGACCAGGGCGTAACCGCCATCGCGCCTGGGTCGGGTGTGCCTAGGGCGCATGAGCCTTCTGCGTCTGCCGGAACGGCGGCGGCGGGGCCGCGAGGTGGATCTTGTCGCGCAACTCGCGGGTGACCGCTTCGGCGTCGACGGGCGTGCGGACGACGTGGGGCGTGAGCAGCACCACCAATTCGGTGCGTATCAGCCCACCGGTGGTGTCGCCGAACAGGTGGCCGAGGACGGGGATGTTGCCCAGCAGCGGAATCGTGGAGCGCCCCCTGCTCACCTGGTTCGATATCAGACCACCGAGGGCGACCGTCTCGCCGTCCTGCACGGCGACCGACGTCGCGATCTTCCGTTGGGAGATGGTGGGCGAGGTCTGCTGCACCGAGGTCTGGCCGGAGGTGGGCGGGACGACGTCGCTGACCTCCTGGGCGATATCGAGGAGGACGAGGCCGCCGCTGTTCACCCGCGGGGTAACCTTCAGGATGACGCCGGTGTCGCGGTATTCGATCGAGTTGACGATCGGGGCGCCGCTCGTGAGGGTGCTCGTCGCGGACCCTGTGGAAACCGGCACCTGATTGCCCACTTCGATGGTGGCGGTGTGGTTGTTGATCACCACCAGCTTCGGCTCCGAGAGCACCGTCACGTCGGTGACCGTGGCGAGGGCGTTCAGCGTCGCGCTTACCCCGTTGCCCTGATACAGGAACGACAGACCCGGGAAGTTCTGCTGGGGTCCGGGGTTGGTGACCACCCCGGTCGTCGGGTTGGTTGTCTGGCTTCCCTGGGTGAGGATCCCGCCGAGCCGCCCGGCCTGAAACGCCCACTGGAGGCCGTATTGCAGATTGTGGTTGAGCGTCACCTCGCTGATCGAGGCGTCGATCACCACCTGCAGCGGCGGCACGTCGAGCCTGGCCAGGGCGTCGGAGATCAGGGCGTAGTCGCGGGGGGTGCCGAACACGACGATGGCGTTGTTGGTCTCGTCGGCGGTGATGGTCGTGCCCCCGCCTTCGATTCCCCCGGTGGGGGTGGGCGCGCGAGGGGCGCTCGAATCGCCTTCGAGGCTGGTCTGCGCCGGATTGGCCCGCGTGTTGAATGCGTTGAGCTGGGCGTTGCCGCCGTAGCTCGGCGTCGGTGTCGGCGGCGGAGGTGCGATGGTCGCGGGCGAGGGCGCGCTGTGATCGACCAGACCGGTGGCGTCGGTGTCGGTCTGGGCGCCGCCCGATCCGGCGTGGCCGAAGGCGGCGTTGAGCACCTTGGCGAGGTCGGCGGCCCGGCTATTCTGGACGTGGTAGACGAACACGCGCCGCTCGGCGCTTTCGCCCTCCCGGTCGAGCACCTCGACGAATCGCCGGACGTCATCGAGGTATTGCGGCTGGGCGGTGATGGCCAGGATGCCGTTCAGCCTGTCCATGGCGATCAGACGGACCAGTCCGGCCGACTGGGCTCCGGGGGCGTTGAGGAGCTTGTCGAGTTCGGGGGTGATCAGGCGGGCGTCGGTTCTCTGGGGGATGAGCAGGGCGAACGACATGCCTCTCAGCCAGTCGACGTCGAACTCGGCCACCAGATCGCGCAAGGCCTTGCGCTGGGTGCTGTCGCCGGACACCACCAGGACGTTCTGTGTCGGATCGGCGATGGAAATGGCCCCGGGGACGAGAGGATCGAGGAGCTTGCGCATCTCCTCGGCGTTGACGAACTTCAGGATGATCGTCTCGTTCCCGAATCCCGCGTCGTTCGGTCCGACGACCGGCGCCTGGGCCCGCGCCAGGCTGGACGGGACGATGGCGTAGGCGCCGCCGTGCCGGGTCAGCACGAGGCCGACCGGGGTGAGCGCCTGTTCGAAGAACGGCAGCACGTCCTGGCGGCGAATCGGATGCGGGGTCTGCACCGAGACCTGGTTGTGCAGACTGGGATCGATGGTGAAGGGGACCCCGAGGGTGTCGCCGAGGATCGCCCGGGCGACCGCCTGAACATCGACCCCGGGGAAATTCAGGCTGATGTCGCCGGTCGCCAGCACGACCACGGGTCGCGACGGCGTGATCAGGATCGGCCGCGAGCCCGGCAGAATGGTTGTCCTGACCTGGCGGCTGTCGAGAGGGGGGGCGACATCCCCGGTCGCCTGGCCGAGCGCTTGCGGCGTCGCGGTCAGCGTCAGCAGCAGGCCGGCGGCGGCCGGCGCGAGGCGATTGGCGCGCTTCATGGGTTGCCTACCGGCGTTGCGGCGTCGGGGGTCTCGGCGTTCCCGGCCTGGGAGGCAGGGGCCTCCGGTGGCGCACCGACGACCAGAACTTGGCGCACGCCGTTGTGCTCGAAGTACACGCGGTTCCTGTCCACCCCGGCCAGGCGCCAGCCGTCCATCTCGTCGCCGAGGCGCAGCGTCTTGATCCCGCCGCCCGGGACGGTGACCACGGCCGAGGCGACGCCGCGGCCCGCCACGGCGCCGATCGCGGCGTAGCCGGCTAGCGAGCCCCCGCCGCCCTCCGAGCCATTCCCGGAAGGGCCGGGGCGGCGGTCGGGGGCGAAGATCGGTGAAGCCAGGATAGCGGCGTACTCCAGGACAGGGGGAACCGTGACGGGCCGTTGGCGACGCGGGGCGAGGCCCGGAGGCTCGGACGGGGGGGCGGCCGGGGGCAGCATCAGCTGAACGCCGAGGATCATCGCCAAGGCTCCGCAAGCCAGAATTGGAGCAAGGCGATCGTCACGGTCGCCCCCTGGTCGGGCGCCAGGGGCTGGTGAGTTCAAGACGGACATCGAGAGGGGCGAGGCGTCCGGAGGCAAGCGACCGGTCCGCTGTAACCGAAAGATAGTCGACAACGACATAGGCGTCCTCGCTTTGGAGACGGCGCACGGTCTCATACAGTTGGTTAAGGCTTAGGGTGAGATCGGTGCGAAGCTTCACGGCGCCGGCGGGCCCGTCGGCGGGAACGTCCTCGACCGCCTTGATCGTGAAGCCCTCGTCGGTGGCCAGGCGACGAAGGCGGTCCTTGAAGGCCTCGGCGGCCGCCGCCTCGCTGGGCGCGGCGAGGGCGAATCGCGGGGCGAGCCGGAGCTGCGCCTCGGCGGTGGCGCGCAGGGCGGGGAGGGAGGCGATCAGGCGCTCGTTCCGCCGGTGGGTCGCCCACAGGTCGCGCCGCTCGTGCGCCCGGTCAATGAAACCTCCGACCAACGGTCCGATCACCACCAGCCACAACAAGCCGACCGCCAGGACCAGCAGTCCGAGGGCGAGGAGGCGGCGCTCGCGGGCCGTCAGCGGCCTCACGGACGGGGCTCCGGCCGTGCTTCGGCGGTGATGTCGAACGGACGCAGCGGGGTTAGGCCGCCGGTCGGTTCGGCGGCCAGGGCCCGGGGATTGGTGAACGCCCCCGAACCGCGGATGGCGGCGGCCAGGTCGATGTCCTGGCGCTTGAAGCCGACGATACGCAGGCTCTGGCCGTTCCACTCCAGGTGTTGAACCCAGGCGCCGCCCGGAAGCGCCTGGCTCAGCACATCGAGCATCCGCAAGGGATCCCCCCGCCGACCGCGAGCCAGCAGGTCGCCGCGCCGCGCCTCTTCCGCCTGAACCCGCCGGCGCAGGCGCAGGACTGCGTCGACCACCGGCTTTTGCCCCTCGACCGTCGTGCGAACGCGGGAGACGTCGATGATGTCGCGGCCCACCAGGACCGCGATGTTGGCCAGGATCAGCGCCCCGACGGCCAACCACATGTATAGCCGCGCCCGGTCACCGGTAGCCTCGCCCTCGGCCCGCAGGACCTGGGGCAGGAAATCGAACCGGGGAGGGAGGCCATCGCTCTCCGCCCGCGCGGCCATGGCGACCGGCGCGAACCCCTCGGCCCGCGCCAGGCCGAGAAGACGCGCCGCCTCGTCCCGCGGGATGATGCCAAGCAGCACCCGCTGCGGTCCCTCGCTCTCGCCGCGCTCGAGGATCTCCATGTCGTAGTGGATCAGGTCGGCGGCCAGCGGCGACAGGCGGTCGATGTCCAGGCTCAGCATGCGCCGGACGTCGGCGGCGGTCATGCGGGGCGCGGGCGTCTCCCGAAGCAGCACGGCCCCGGGTGGGGCCAGCAGGCCGATCCGCGCCGGGGCGCCCCGCCCGCGCGCTCCCCGGCGCGGGCCGGGGCCCTCGAACGGTCGCCCGTCCTTCCACACCCGCCAGCCGCCGGAGGGCTGGGGCTCGATCCAGGTCCGCGGGCGCGACGACAGGCGCTCGCGCCAGGCCGGCGGCAGCATGGCGGTCAGCTCGTCGACCCACCAGGCCAGTCCCTGGCGAGCCAGGGCGGCGAGAGACGCGAGGTCCATCTCCGAATTGAGCAGTTCCTGAAGGGTCATAGGCGGCCCTTGCAGTGGTGCGTGATCGGATTGAACATGCACGCGGCGTCGATCGTCGTCTGGGGACGGACGATCAGGTCGGGCCACTGCCGCTGGTCGCCCGGCTCGAACGTCAAGCGCACGCGCACCACTTCGGGCACGGTCGATTCATCGGTCCAGACCGGTCGCCAGCGACGGATGAAATCGGGTTGGATGGCGCCGAAGTAGGCCACATCGAGCTGTCGCACCCCGCTGAGCAGAACCTGTCTCGTCACCGGCGCCTGAGCCGGAGGCGGGACGTCGCTGATCGACGACAGGACGAGATTCGTCGCCGTGTCCAGCGCCAGGGTGTAGCGACGGATCGCCGCCGGTCGCTCCGAGACGGGCGGACTGGCCAGGAACGTCATCTGCTCGGCCGTGCCCCGGAAGTCGATATAGGGGGGCGCCTTGTTGTAGAGGGTCGCGGGATAGATCTGCTCTATCCGATCGCGCAGGCTGGTCTGAGCCGCCTCGAGGACCTCTCCGCGGGCCTCGCGCGTATCGATGCGCTCCCACACTCGACGGCCGGTGGTCACGCCCTCCACCAGCATCAGGCCGATCATCCCGACGACGACCAGGCTGGCGAGTGCCTCGATAAGGGAGAAGCCCGCGTCCGGACGATGGGTCGCCTTGGGATTCAAGCGCCGGTTCCGGAACCTAGTCGCAGGCTCTGCAACGTGACCAGGCTGGGGCCTCCGTCACGCCGCCAGACCGACACCGCGACGCGCAACAGCTCGCCGACCTGGTTGTTCTGCGCGTTCTCGTCGTAGGGGGTAATCTCGACACGCCACGCCATGTCACCTGACTCGCCCGAGGCGTCCCCCGGGGCCAGGGGTATGTCCGCGCCCACGGCCGCCATCTCCGACTGCGCGACGAGCAGCGCGGCGCGGCGCGCCTCGGTCCCACGGTCCCGCGCCGCGCCGTCGGCGACGACCCGCCAGGTGGACCCCAGGGCCAGGGCGACAATGGCGGCGGCGACGATCGATTCGACGAAGGCCGTGCCCGAGTCGTCGCCGCGGTTCCGCGCCGCGCAATCCTTCCGACGCCTCATGCGCGCTGCACCGCCACCGCGCCGGCGATGGGGCTGACGAGCACCTGCAGCGTACGCCGCCCGGCGCTGACCGCCACCGCGCCGCCCGACGCGGATCCGTCGCCGTAGAACATGATCCTCCCGTTCGCGGCGGCGGCCCCGCGCGGAATACTCACCGTCACCCCCGGAGGCGTCGGCGTAGCTACCGCGCCGACCACGCCATAGGCGCCGCCGCCGGGCGCGACGGCGAAGGCGACGGGCGCGTCCTCGCGCAAGGCCTGGGCGCGGGCCAGCCGCAGGCGCGCCGCCACCACCGCCACCGCCTGACGCTGCGACAGCGTCAACATTCCCTGGCGCATCTGTGGCGCTCCGACCAGCGCCACCAGGGCGGTGATCGCCACCACCACCAGGGTTTCGATCAGGGTCGTGCCCGAGTCCAACGCCGGGGCTTCACCAGTTCCCGACATCGGCCGCCTCGCCGGTCCCGCCCTCGGCCTTGTCCGACCCGAGGCTATAGACGTCGACCTCACTGTGCCGGCCCGGAAAGCGATACTGATAGGGGCTCCCCCAGGGATCGTTCAGGGCGGCCGCCTTCTGCAGATAGGGTCCGTTCCAGCCCGGGGCGGTGGGCGGCGCGGTGACCAGGGCGCCCAGGCCCTCCTCTTGGGTCGGGAAGCGCCCGACATCGAGGCGGAACAGTTGCAGGGCCGCGTCGACATTCTGGATCTGCACCTTGGCGGTCTGGGTGCGGGAGGTTCCCAGGTACTTGAGCACCTGCGGCGCGATGATCGCCGCCAGCAGGCCCATGATCGCCAGCACCACCAGCATTTCAAGCAGGGTGAAGCCGCCGTCGTCACGATGTCGCCGAAGCCACTTGGGCCGAGAGATCGAAGTCATGGTGAGAGCGCCAGATCGTTGAAGCCGAGGATGGCCGACATGATGGAGGCGATCGTCGTGGCCACCATGGCGCCCATGATAACTGTGATCGCCGGAGTTAGTATGCCGATCAATCGCTGGATCGTCGAGCGCACCGCGCGGTCGAGGACGTCGGCGAGGCGCCCCAGCATCAAACCCAACTGGGCGGTTTCCTCGCCGGTGCGCAGGAAGCTGAGGGCCATGGGCGGGAAGACGCCGCTGGCGGCCAGGGGTCCCGACAGGCCGCCCCCCTCCTTCAGGCCGGCCACCACCTTGGCGATGGCCTGGGCCATGTGGCTGTTGGAGACCGATCGCTCGGCTATCCCCAGGGCCGTCGGCAAGGGCACGCCGCCGTCCACCAGGCTTCCGAGGGAGCGCGCGAACGCGGCGGTCTGGGCATTGACGATCAGCGGGCCAAGCTGGGGAAGGCTCAGCACGATCCGGTCGAAGGCGAGGCGGACGCTCGGCCGCCGCAGCCATTGGCGGACGGCGAAGCCGGCCACGACGAGGACGCCCAGGCCCATCAGCCCATAGGCCCGCACCGCTTCGCTGGCGCCCATCACGATGCGCGTGGCCAGCGGCAACTTGCCTTGAGCGCCTTGGAAGAGCCCCTCGAACTGCGGCACCACCACCAGCAACATGACCAGGACCACGCTGGTCGCCACCACCATCAGCACGGCCGGATAGACCAGCGAGGAGATCACCGTCTGGCGCAGCGCCTCGGCGCGGTCGAGGCTCTCCGCCAGCCGCGCCAGGGCCGCGCCCAGCCGGCCGTCGGCCTCGCCAGCCTCGCACATGGCCGACGCCATCGGCGGGAAGAGCCCCTTCGCGTCGGTGATGGCGCTCGACAGGGTGGCCCCTTCCTTGACGCGGGCATGGATCCTGGCGAACGCCGCCTTCACGCCGGCGTTGGGGATATTGTCCACGCAGACGGCGAGGGCCCGGTCGAGGGCGAGGCCCGCCTCGAGCAAAACCGCGAGTTCGCCGAGCGCATTGACCACCGCCTGGCGCGTCTGGCCGTTGGCGTGGATGGCGGCGTCCGGCCGGGCCGCGCCCGTCGCCGGCGCCGTCTCGATCGGCAGCAGGCCCAGGCGGCGAAGCTGCCCGATGACGTCTTCCCGGGAATCGCCCTCCAGGGCGCCGGTGCGGACCGAACCCGAAGGCGTCGCGGCACGGTAGCGATAGGTCGGCACCTCAGCCTTCCCTCGTGACGCGCAGAACCTCGTCCAGGGTGGTGAGTCCCGCGCGGGCCTTGACCATGCCATCCTCGAGCATGGTTCGCAGGCCGGCCGCGGCCTGGATATCCCGCGCCTCGGCCCGGGCGAGGACCAGGCGCTCGGTCTCGGCGTCGCTGACCAGCAGTTCGAGCAGGGCGATTCGCCCCCTGAAGCCGGCGCCCCCGCATTCGGCGCAGCCGACCGGCCGCCACAGCCTGTCGAGCCCGGCGGGGTTGACCCCGAGCGCCTCGAACATCTCCGGCGTGGGCGAGAAGGTCTCCCGGCAGTGGGGGCAGAGCCGCCGCACCAGCCGCTGGGCCAGCACGGCGTTGAGGGTGGAGGTGATGAGGAAGGGCTCCACGCCCATGTCGAGCAGCCGGGTCACCGCCGCCGCCGCGCCGTTGGTGTGCAGGGTCGAGAGGATGGTGTGGCCCGTGAGGGCGGCCTGGACGGCCACCTGGGCGGTCTCCAGGTCGCGGATCTCGCCCACCATCATCACATCGGGATCCTGGCGGAGGAACGAGCGCAGGGCGGCGGCGAAGGTCAGGCCGATCTGCGGGCTGACCTGGGTCTGGTTGATCCCGGCGAGGCGGTATTCGATCGGGTCCTCGATGGTCAGGATCTTGCGGTCCGCCGTATTCATGGCGGCGAGCGAAGCATAGAGGGTCGTGGTCTTGCCGCTGCCGGTGGGCCCGGTCACCAGCACGATGCCGTGCGGCTGGCGCAGGACGCGCAGGAACCGCGCCAGGGTGTCGGGGTCGAAGCCGAGGGATTCGAAATCCAGCGGCAGGTTCGAGCGGTCGAGAATCCGCATCACCACGCTCTCGCCGTGGATGGTCGGCGAGGTGGCCACCCGCAGGTCGATCTCATGACCGCGCACGGCCAGGCGCAGACGGCCGTCCTGCGGCAGGCGTCGCTCGGCGATGTTGAGGCCGGCCATCACCTTGATGCGCGAGACGAAGGCGGCCTTCAGGTGCGGGGGGAGGGGATCCTCGTCGCGCAGCGCGCCGTCGATGCGCAGGCGGATCTTGAGGGAGTCCTCGGTGGGCTCGATGTGGATGTCCGAGGCCTGGGATTCCACGGCCCGGGCGATGAGGGCGTTGACCGCGCGCACCACTGGCGCGTCGCTGGAGAGGTCCTTCAACCGCTCCACGTCCGCCTCGTCCGCCTCGCCCGCGTGGCCGGGACTGGCCAGGGCTTCCGGATAGAGCCGGTCAAGGGCCACCTCCATGTCGCCGGAGCGGGCTACCAGAGGCACGATCGGGCGTTGCAAGGCGAAGGCCAGGGCGTGGCGCGCGTCAACGCAGAGGGGGTCGACGAAGGCGACCTCGACCGCCGTGCCGGTCTCGCGCAGGGGAACGGCCCGCGCGTCGCGCAGGAAACGCGCCGACAGGCGCTCGACGGCCAGGGGTTCGGCGGGGAAGTCGGCGGCTGTCGCGATCCTCAGGCCCGCCGCCTCCGCTATGGCCCTGGCGAGGGCCTGTTCGGAGACCATGCCCAGGCGGGTCAGGACGGTGTCGAACGGTTCGCCCGTCTCGCTCTGGACCAGCCGGGCGCGCGCCACCGTTTCGGCGGGCGCCAAGCCGCGCTCGAGGACCAGTCGGTCGAGAGTGAACCCCGGCGCGGACGGCGAAGGCGAAGCCAGGGGGCTGGCGGAGGTCGCCTTGAGGTCGTCAGCCAAGAGTTGCGGCGCTCCGCGATGGCCGCCGACGTTGCAAAGTCATGATCCGACTCCCCAGGCCGGCGGCAATGGGAATCCCCGCGGCGCCGACAGTTGAATTCAACGGAGGCCTACAATCAATCCTTGTCATTCGCGTGACCGAGGTGCGCTTGATCAGACTTCCGCATTCGGCCGATGATGCGCGAAAACGTCGCGCGACGCCATCGCGGTCAGAACTTCTGTTTGCAAGGCCGGATCGAAACCAGAAGCGTCTCGCCCGGCCTTGAACCGTTTGCCTTCGGGCGAACATTAAGGATGGTAGATGCGGGAGGGCGATGTCGGTGACGAAGAGCGCGCTCGGACGCCGGGGCCGGTCCACAGGGACTCCCGACGCGGGTGATGAAGCTGGATTGATGGCGCGGATCGGGCGGCGGGATGTCCGCGCGTTCGAGGAGCTCTACCGCGCCTATCATCCCCGCCTGACGCGCTTCTTGATGACGATGACGCGACGGCCGCCACTGGTGGAGGAGGTTCTCAACGATACAATGATGGTGGTTTGGAACCGGCCCGAGCGATTCAATGGCAGCAGCAGGCTCTCGACCTGGATCTTCGCCATCGCCTATCGGACCGCTCTGGGCGCCCTGCGCCGCCAGGACCAGCCCCTCGAAGACAAGGGGGCCGACCAGAGGCCCGATTCCGAACGGGGTCCGGAGCTGCAGCTGGGCGATCGCCAGGTACAGGCGGTGCTGCTGAGCGCCCTGGACGACCTGTCGTCCGACCATCGGGCCGTCGTCGACCTGACCTACTTCCACGACATGGGGTATCGCGAGATCGCCGAGATCATGGACTGTCCCGTCGACACGGTAAAAACGCGCATGTTTCACGCGCGACGATATCTGAAGCGAATTCTTTCCGGCCAACTGGCCGACTGGTTGTGAGGCGGTAATGACCGGACATATCATTCCCCTGCGGGGCGAACCCCACGAAAGGATCCAGGCCCTTTTGCCCTGGTTCGTTACCGACCGCCTGGACGTGGCCGAGCGAGCCGAGGTGGAGGCGCACCTGAGCGGCTGTGCGGACTGTCGGGCCGAGGAGCGCCTCGAGCGTCGACTCAGCGCCGAGGTCGCGGCGATGCCGATGGATGTCGAACAGAGCTGGGCGCGGTTGCGGACGCGGCTCGACCGACCCCCCCCTCAACGGGGCCGGGGGTCCGGCGGCGGGCTGGCTGGGGCCTGGCGCGGCCTCGGCCGAAGGATGCGCGGCGGTCCGGCGTGGATGGCCCAGCCTGCGCACGGCGGGCCGCCGTGGATGGGATGGGCCATGGCGGGACAGGCGGCGCTGATGGTGGCGCTGCTCGTCATGCTCTGGCCTCACGCGGGGTCGGCTCCCGGGGTCGGCGCGCCCTATCACACCCTCGGCGCGGCATCTCCGGCCAGGGTGGGCAATGTCGTGGTGATGTTTCGGCCGGACACCCCCGAACGTGATCTGCGAGCCGCTCTCGTTGCTGACGAGGCCCGGCTGGTGGACGGACCGACGGCGGCCGGCGCCTACGTCGTGAACGTTCCGCAGGCGCGGCGCGCGTCCGCCTTGACCGCCCTGCGCCGGCGCGCCGGCGTGATCATGGCCGAACCCATCGACGCCGGCGCGCGCTGATGGCGCGGCGGCTCGGTCAGGCTCTTCTGCTGGGGCTGATGCTCTGGCTGACGGCGTCGGCCGGCCGCAGCTTCGCCGCGGCGACGGACGCCCAGATGAACGCTCCAAAGGACGCCCTGGCGACGGCGGCCGGCGACGACGCCCGCGAATTGCTCGTGCTGCTCCGCGCCGCGCCTCCGCACTTCCGGCCCAACGCGGCCTACGGCGACGCCTACGACGACACCCTGGGGCGCGGCGCGAGACATCGGATCGCCGCGCGGCTGGCGCGGGCGCATGGCCTGACCCTGGTGACCGACTGGCCGATGCCGCTGCTGGGGCTGGATTGCTATGTGATGGCCGCGCCGGCAGGCCACTCCGCAGCCGAAGAAGCCGCCGTGCTGGCGCGCGATCCCGGCGTAGCTTGGTCGGAGCCGATGCACGTCTATCGCGGCGAGGGGAGGATCGCTCCGCGCGCCGATACGCCCAACGACCCGCTGTTCCGCGCCCAGCCGGCGGCCCTCCAGTGGCGGCTGGCCGACCTCTATCAGATGTCGACGGGCCGCAACGTGATGGTGGCTGTGGTCGACAGCCAGGTCGAGCGCGGCCACCCCGACCTGATTGGCCAGGTGGAAATCTCCGAATCGTTTGTTCCTGGCCCACCCGCCGCGGCCGAGGATCACGGCACCGGGGTGGCGGGGATCATCGCGGCGCGCGCAAACAACGGCGTGGGCATCGCTGGCGTGGCGCCCGGCGCTCGGCTGATGGCGTTACGCGCATGCTGGCAGACATCGGGCCCGGCCCCCGTCACGCTCTGCGACACCCTCTCGCTGGCGAAGGCCCTGCACTTCGCCATCGACCACCGGGCGCAGGTGATCAACCTGAGTCT
>Ga0182024_10015668_pt1 | contig 14474 bp, 16 predicted proteins | sample P32metaG_FD_120480 | JGI IMG/M metagenome (GOLD analysis project Ga0182024, IMG submission 120480) | Permafrost microbial communities from Stordalen Mire, Sweden - P3-2 metaG (Illumina Assembly) | ecosystem: Environmental > Terrestrial > Soil > Wetlands > Permafrost | place: Sweden: Stordalen... | reverse complement strand
GAGATCACCGCGGCCGGGCACTGATGCGCACGGGCGGCTGAGCGAGGTGGTGGATTACTCTACTTTGGTTAACCGCCGCGGTCCCTCGATCGGCGAATTCATTAGGTGCGCGAGCGTTCGTCGTTGCTCGTAAGCGTGCGCACCCACGACGCCGTTCGTTTTTCCAAGTAGGCGGTCATTCCCTCGTGCGCCCCTTCACTCGCGAACAACTCGTCCGACAGCTGGGTCATCCGGGCGAACGCCTCTTCGTTCGAGATTGACGACGCCTGGGTGACGAGCCGTTTGGCGACCTCGATGGCGTGGGGTTCGCCCGCGAGCAGGTCGTTCACGACCTCTCTTATTTCTTGGTCGAGCATTTCGGGTGACACGGCCTTATTGATGAGACCCATCCGGGCAGCTTCGATGGCGGGGAAACGATTGCCTCGCAAGAACGCCGACTGCGCGTCCGCTCGGGACATCTTGGGAAGACAAACGACGGAGATCGTCGCGGGGACGACGCCCACGCGAACCTCGGTGAAACCAAACAGGGCCGTGTCAACGGCTATCGAGATGTCCATGACCGCCGCCAAGCCAACTCCTCCCGCGACGCAGTGACCGTCAATGCGGCCAACAAATGGTTTGGGAGAGTTTTGAATGCGCTGGAGGACGGTGGACATACCAATGGAACCCTTGTCGTTTCGGCCCGCGTCGTTCGATGATCGTTCGGCGAGGTTGGCGCCCGCGCAAAACACCCTGCCTTGATTGGTGAGCACGGCCACGCGAATGTCGGGGTCTCGGTCAACCGTGTCCAGGGCCGTGGTCAGTTCCTCAAGCAGTTGGCGGCTTAGGGTGTTGCGCCCTTCAACATCGACCAGCGTGATGGTCATGATGCCATCAGCCACTTCAGTGGTGACAAACTCCATCAGCTGCTCCTTGCTTGAGGGCCATTGCTCGGACCACCGGCGAATGCTTGGGCCCGCAGCAACCAGTGACGACCGACGTCACCGGTTGCTAGTGACGTGTCGCCGAGGTGACGACGTTGGGTGACGACCAGGCAAAACTCCTCGGCCGGGCCGCGAACGATGTCGACGGCACCGTCGTCACCCCACGTCCAGTGAACTCCCGCGGGACCGGCGAGATCGAGTCGAACGTCACCGGCGGGCGGTTCCTCGCCGCGCACCACGTACGACCAATTCCTCGTCATGTAGCCCAATCGGACAATGTGTCGCAGACGGTCGGTGGCCGGCCGGTCGGTTCCCAGCGCCTCAACGATGTCGGTACCGTGAGCCCACGTCTCCATGAGGCGGGCGGTAAGAAAAGAAGCCGCTCCCATGGAGGGTCCGTACCAAGCAATACGGTCGCCCTCGTGTAACGAGGCGGCGGCCTCCAGGAGCGTCGTTCGATTCCGCCGCCACGAGTTCAGTTGCTCCGGCGGCGAAAGCTCACGGAAAGCGCCCAGCGTGTACTGGTCGAATCCCTGCGTCGCCGCACCTTCGTAGAGCTCGTCGAGCCCGGCGCGAAATCTCTCGGGCTCCGCGATGGCACTCGTCGCCGCCGCGTCGAAGTAGCTGAGGTGCCCGATCTGGTCGCTGACGCTCCAGCCCGGACTCGACGTCGCGAGCAACCATTCATCGTGAGCGAGGTGGGCCACGACGTCATCCAGTGACTGCTGCTCGTCGGCGAGATCAACGCGCAGCGCTCCAAGCTGGCTGGTACGCACTGTTTGGTTCGCCACTTCGTTCACGGCGAGGCGAGTAATGACGTCGGGATATCCACCACGCGGCTGCGCAGCCATTCGCCGAGCCCTTTAGCCTGCGCGTCCTGTCGCGTCGAAGCGGCCACCCCCTCTTCGAGAAGACCGTGAATCACAAAGTTGAGGGACCTGAGGGCCGGTAAGCGGTAGCGATCGATGACCAACGGCTCAGTTTCAGGAAGCAGTCGACGTAGCTGCGCCACGCTCAGGTAATCATCGAGCCAGGCCCACCCCTCGTCGCTGCGGGCGAAGATGCCTACGTTGGCGTTGCCGCCCTTGTCGCCCGAGCGGGCACCGAACAGCCGGCCCAGCGGGACCTCCATCGTGGGTCCGTGCACCTCAACAACGGAAGGTCCGGCGTCGGTCACGACGTTGGTCTCGCCCTTCGGGGCCACGGAATCGACGACCGCGCGCTCGCCGTCCAGCACCGTCACGTACTGCGGCACGAGTTCGGCCGGCACCAGGGCCGGCCGGTAGACGCCGAACGGTGTGCCGATCGAGGTAGTGGATCCCACGTTAAAGAATCCCGGGGCCGAAGAGAGGGCAATCTCGACGGCGGCGTTGGCGACCGCGCGACCGACTTTTGCCTCATCGCGATCCTTCAAGGTGAGATGCCAAAGCGCCACGGCCTCTTCGTTGGTGGAGGGATCGGGCTTGTCGGAGCGAACAATTCTGGTGGTCACGCTGTCAAAATCTTCTCGGTCATAGGGGCAGGCCAGCCAGAATGACTCGTCCACCAGTTGGGCCTTCGCTTCAATGTCAAGCCCGGTAAGAGCGATGTTCAGGTCCTTGCGAAACCCGCCCACCTCGTTCATGGCCACTTTCAACGTGGGCGGCGGCGGTTCGCCCTTGACGGCGCTTATTCGGACGCGATCCTTGGCAATTTGATCCAGGTGGATGGTGTCGAATCGTGCCGAGACGTCCGGTCCCAGATAGGTGGGGCTGGCAATCTCGTAGAGCAATTGAGAGGTGATCGTGCCAATTGATATCTCGCCGCCGGTGCCGTTGTGTTTACCAATGATCGACGATCCGTCTTCGGCGATCTCGGCCCAGGGAAAACCGACGCGCGACATGTTGGCAATCTCGGTGAAGAACGAGTAGTTACCGCCGCAGGCTTGCGCACCGCATTCAATGACGTGTCCGGCGACCACGGCGCCGGCCAGGGCGTCCCAATTATCGCGACGCCAGCCGTGGTGCCAGGCCGCCGGCCCGCAGACGATCGCCGCGTCCGTGACCCTTCCGGTCACGACGATGTCGGCGCCCAAACGCAAAGCCTCGACGATCCCGAAGCATCCCAAGTAGGCGTTGGCCGTGAGGAATCGATTGAGGTCGCCCGCGGGCTCGCCGGTGTCGAGGTGCGCGAAGTCGACGCCGAAGCCTTGCAGTTCACCCAGGCGAGGCAAGAGATTGTCGCCGTTGACGTAGGCAATGGTGGGGGAGAGCCCCAGTTTGGCCGCCACTTCGCCAATGGCTTCGGCGCAGTGATCGGGGTCGAGCCCGCCTGCGTTCGACACCACCTTGATCCCTTGGTCCAAGCAGCTACCCATCACTTCTTCCATCTGGGTGACGAAGCTCTTGGCGTAGCCGGCGCCCGAGTGTTTGGCCTGCGTTCTGGCCAGGATCAACATGGTCAGCTCGGCCAGCCAGTCGCCGGTCAAGACGTCGATCGGTCCGCCTTCGACCATCTCTTTGGCCGCCGAGAGTCGGTCGCCGTAGAAACCTGAACAGTTGGCGACGCGCAGTGGTTTCGCCACGATCAGTGACCCCGCTCTTCGACGGGCCCGTCATTCTCCAGGGTCAGCAGCACCGCGCCACTGTCTACTTGCTGGCTCGTCGTGACGAAGATGGCGCTCACGGTCCCGGCCTCCGGGGCGGTGATGACGTGTTCCATCTTCATAGCCTCCATCACCACCAGCGTCTCTCCGGCTTCAACGTGCTGACCGAGCGATACGCGAACACTGATGACGGAGCCCGGCATCGGCGCGGTGAGTCCGCCCGGTGCGGCCTCGACACCGGGAATCGCGAACCGCGGCACGATCTCGAACGACGCCGTCCCGTGCACGGTCTGGACGTGGAGATGTCCCGACGAACGCGTTACGCGCTGGGAGGCGCGACGGCCGTTTATTTCGACGTCGATCCCCGTGGAGCTCCAGGCATGCACCCTTGCTCGGCCCGACTCTCCTACGTCAAAGGATCCGTCGCGGCGCGAGCGGTAATCGACCGAAACCAACCGATCGCGCCACCGCAGCGACGTGTGCTGGCGCGGCAATCGCGCGTTTCGCCATCCACTCGGGATCTTGGAGAGTACGGTCGCGTTGGCCCGGTTCTCTCCCTGTAGCCAAAGTGCGCCGGCCGTACTGGCCCAGCGAAGTTCTTCGTCGCTGAGGCATAGCGCGAGCGCCGGTTGGAATCGGTCGATGAAGTCGGTGGTGGTGTCGCCGGAAAGGAAACCTTCATGTCGCAGGGTGGCGACGAAAAAGTCACGATTGGTGTTGAGCCCGCCCATGTGGAGCCTCTCTAGGGCTAAAGCCAGCATGGACGCAGCCTGCGTGCGAGTGGGGGCGTGGGCGATCACTTTGGCGAGCAGGGGATCAAAGTCCGTCGTCACCGTGGTGCCGCGCTCGACGCCGCACTCCCAGCGAACTTTGGGGGTAATCGATGGTTCGAAGGCCACCAAGGTACCGGTCGCCGGCAGGAAGCCGGTGACCGGATCTTCGGCGCAGAGACGGACCTCTATCGCGTGTCCGCCAAAGGAGACGTCGTCTTGGCCGTAACCCAACGGCTCGCCATCGGCGACGCGTATTTGTTCGCGCACCAGATCGATGCCGGTCACTTCTTCGCTGACCGGGTGTTCGACCTGGAGGCGGGCATTGATTTCTAGGAAGTAAAAGTCACCGGTGTGGTCGTCCAAGAGAAACTCGACGGTGCCCACCGACTGGTAGTCCAGTGATCGGGCGATATCGAGCGCGGCCGACGTCATTTTTTGGCGCAGGTCGCCGTCTAGTCGCGGCGAGGGCGACTCCTCGATCAGCTTTTGGTGCCGTCGTTGGATCGAGCATTCGCGTTCGCCGAGATGGACCAGCGCTCCGTGGCGGTCGCCGAGAATCTGAATCTCGATGTGTCGTGAGGAAGCCACGTAACGTTCAAGAAAAATTCGGTCATCGTCAAAGCCACTGGCAGCCTCGCGGCGGGCGCCGGCCACCGCTTCGGCGAGCCCCGACGGGTCAAGAACGATGCGCATGCCCTTGCCGCCCCCGCCGCCGACGGCTTTGACCATGAGGGGGTAACCAATGGTGCCGGCGTCGTTCGGGTCTTCACAGGATGGCAGCGTCGCGACCCCGGCGACGCGCGCCATCTCCTTGGCGGCCAGTTTGTCGCCCATGGCGGCGATCACCTCTGGCGACGGACCGACCCATAGCATTCCGGACGCTTCAACGCTTTTGGCGAAGTCGGCGTTTTCGGAGAGAAAGCCGTAGCCGGGATGAATTGCCTGGGCGCCGCTTCGCGCGGCCGCTTCAAGGATGGCCGCGCCGTCGAGGTAACTGGTGGCTAGAAAAACTGACTCGTCGCACTCGGTGACGAAGGGAGTGGCCGCGTCGGCAGCGACGTAGACGCCTACGCAGCGAATGCCCATGGCGTGGGCGCCGCGGAAAATACGCCGGGCGATCTCGCCCCTATTAGCCACCAGAAGCGTCGAGATGCTCACAATCGGAACACTCCGTAGCTGGTGGCACCCTCGATGGGCCGGCTACGCACGACCGAGAGGCACATACCCAGGACCGTGCGGGTATCGCGGGGGTCGATGATGCCGTCATCGCTCATGGCGCCCGTCGCGGCCAGGGCCAGCGAACCTTTTTCCTGGCTGGCTTCGACGGTTTCGACGATCCGGCGATCTTCTTGCTCGTCGAATGGGAGTCCCTTACGCTCGGCCTGACCCCGGCGCACCTGGGACATCACCCCGGCAATCTGCTTTGGTCCCATGACCGCGATTTTGGCCGTGGGCCACAAGAAAGTGAACCGATTGCCAAAGGCCCTTCCGGACATGCCGTAGGTTCCCGCCCCGTAGGACGAACCGACGATTACCGTGAGATGGGGCACGTTCGAATTCGCCACCGCGTTCAACATCTGTGAACCTTTTTTGATGATGCCTTCGGCTTCGGCCTCTCGGCCCACCATGTAACCGGTGATGTTCTGAAAGAAAATGAGCGGCACGTCGATCTGGTTGCACAGCTGGATGAACTGGCCAGCTTTTTCGGCGGCGGGAGGATAGATCACTCCGTTGTTGCCCAGGATTCCCACCGGATAGCCGTGAATGCTGGCCCAACCGCAGATGAGCGTGCTGCCGTAGCGGGCCTTGAACTCCTCGAAGCGCGATCCGTCCACGACGCGAGCGAAGATGTCGCGCACGTCGACGGGCTGGCGAAGGTCACGGCTGACGATGCCGAGCAGTTCTTCTTGGTCGTAGAGGGGTTCGTCGGCATTCAGCGAAGATTCCGGTCCCTCCTTGCGCCAATTGAGGTGGGAGACAATCTCGCGACAGAGCCGGATCGCGTCCATCTCATCTTCGGCGAAGTAGTCGCCCAGACCCGACACTTCGGCGTGCAACTGGGCTCCGCCCAGCGTTTCGTCGTCGGACTCTTCACCGGTGGCCATCTTCACGAGCGGTGGACCGGCCAGGAAGATCTTGGACTGGTCCTTGACCACGATGTTGTAGTCGGACAGTCCCGGCTGATAGGCGCCGCCGGCGGTCGACGATCCGAAGACCACGCACACCGTGGGCACTCGCATTTTCGATAACTCAATGAGGTCGTAAAAGAAGCGACCACTTTCGGCGAAATGTCCCGTCTGCATTCGACCGCCGCCGCCACTGCCGACGCGCAGATCGGCGCCGGCCGACTCGACGAAGCTGACGTAAGGAATCTGGTTATCCCGGGCAATTTCCAATGCGCGCATCCACTTCTTGGCCGAGTAGGCGGTGAGGGCACCTCCCAAGACCGAGGGGTCGTTGGCCATGATGAGGCACTCGGTGCCGGCAATGACCCCGATGCCCACGACCATCCCTCCGCCCATGGCGTATTCGGAGTCGTAACCGGCCAGCGCGGAGATTTCCAGGAAAGAGGAGTCTGGATCCAGCACGTTGGCAATGCGCTCACGAACGGGTAACTTGTTGCGCGACCTCATCCGGTCCATCGATTTTTGGCCGCCGCCGGCCTCGGCCTCGTCCAGTAATCCGTCGATGACGGCCAACTGCTCTAACACATCGTCCCGGTTCTGCTGGAACTGTTCAGACCCCGGGTCAAGTTTTGAGGCGAGGGGAGGCGCCAACAACGTTCGCTTCATGAGCCGATACTAGTTACTGAGTACCCGAGCAACCTTGAAGGAGCGGTCGGGTATGCATGGCGCAAACGAGGGCGGTTCGAGCGCAACGGGCGCCGTTAGTTTGTTACTCAAAGCAGTTCCCGCTTTGGTTTTCGATAGGAGTCGACTATGAGGGTTCGAGTAGTCATTGGCGTCGTGTTGTGCCTCGTGGGGCTCGTGTGGATCGCCCAGGGGACGAACATGATGCACGGATCGGGAATGAGTGGTCACGGGCAGTGGACGATTATTGGCGCCATCATGCTCTTGATAGGAGTGACGCAACTCGTGTGGGCCTGGCGCATCCGAACCCATTGAACGCCCTGACGACATGTTCGTCGATGATCAAAGCGAATGACTAACTTTCTAAGGCTTCCAGTTGGTTGACGATTTGGTTATCGATGTCGTCGGGCCTCAACGAAATGTCAATGCGAACTCCTAGTTCATCGGCCTGAAGTCCCTCGAGGTCGGCCAACTGCGAAGTGAGCAGTGACGCAGGCACTCCATGGCTGCGCGCGGCAATTCTGCTCTGTAGCTCCGACATGGAGCCGTCCAGGAAAACGAAGAACACGTCGGGAACGTAGTCGCGCAGGACGTCGCGATAGCTGCGCTTAAGGGCTGAACACGCGACCACGCATCGTTGGTCATCTCGTTCCACGTTTTTCATTCGTTGCCCCACCGAGTGAAGCCAGGGCCATCGATCCACGTCGTCGAGCGCGTGGCCTTGCGACATCTTCGCGAGGTTTTCTGGCGTGTGCAGCCAGTCGGCATCGATGAATTCAACGCCAATCCTTTTCGCCAGGGCCGTGGCAATGGTGGTTTTGCCCGAGCCCGACACACCCATGACCACGACTGATCGCATTCGGTCAGCCTTGCGCGCGCGTGACGTAGTACGCAAACTCATCTGGAGAGCGATGATTTCGTCATGACCTCAGCGCGGGGCGAACTTGCTCGACGCCGTTAGTAGGGCCATCGGCCGAAGATCCAACAGGGCTCAAGGAATCAAGAAAGGTAGGGTGGTGGCGATGCGCGTCGCTCTCGGTTCCGATCACGCTGGCTACGATTTGAAGGCCGTGCTGGCCTCGACGTTGACCGGCTGGGGGCAGAACGTGGTGGACCTGGGCTCGACGGACGGGGCCAAGTCCGTGGACTACGCCGATTTTGGTGCGGATGTCGGTCGAAGCGTCGCCGACGCAAAGTGCGACCTGGGCGTGGCCGTGTGCGGCTCGGGCGTGGGCATTTCTATGGCGGCGAACAAGGTGCCTGGAGTGCGGGCGGCGCTGGTGCACGACGCGACGTCGGCCCGACTGGCGCGAGAACGTGACCACGCAACGTTCTCTGCCTCGGCGCTCGCCTCATTGGCGAACTGGTGGCTATCGACGCCCTCGATGCGCGGTGGAACGCCACGCCCCAAGCGCGCCACCTCGGTCGTATTGAGAAACTGCACGCGCTCGATGAGCGCACGTTAGAAGAAAGGCTGTCCTAGTGAGCTCTTCACCATTTGACGCTTGGATTACTAGTGATGACGAAGTGTCGAACCTGCTCGGTCAAGAGTGGGACCGTCAGACCACCACGCTGCAGTTGATCGCCAGTGAGAACTTTGCCTCGCCCGCCGTGTTGGCGGCTACCGGGTCGGTGCTGACCAACAAATACGCCGAGGGTTATCCCGGTCGGCGCTATTACGGGGGAAATCAGATCATTGATGAGGTCGAAGACCTGGCCCGACGTCGCCTTACCGCGCTCTTTGGCGCCGATCACGCCAACGTGCAGCCTCACTGCGGCGCCAATGCCAACGTGGCGGTCTACCAGGCGCTGCTCGAAATGGGTGACACCGTTCTGGCCATGCGTCTCGACCAGGGCGGCCATCTCACCCACGGCTCCCCGGTGTCGGTCACGTCCAAGTATTGGAACTTTGTCTCCTACGGGGTCACGCCAAGATCGGACGATCCCGCGGCGCCCGGGGAGTTCATTGACTTTGACAACGTGCGCGATCTGGCCGTGCAGCACCGGCCAAAGTTGATCGTGGCCGGAGCCACCGCGTACGCTCGGCGCATTGACCCGGCTCCCTTTCGTGAAATTGCCGACGAGGTAGGGGCACTCTTGATGTTCGACTCGGCGCACGTGGCCGGGTTGATTGCCGGGGGGTCGCATCCCAATCCCGTGCCCTACGCCGACGTCGTGACCTTTACGACGCACAAAACTTTGCGGGGACCGCGCGGCGGCGCCATCCTGTGCCGCGAAGAGTACGCCAAGAAGGTTGACATGGCGGTCTTTCCAGGTCAACAGGGCGGTCCTCTGGAACACTCCATCGCGGCCAAGGCGGTCTCTTTTAGGGAGGCGGCCCAGCCAAGTTTCTCGGCCTATACCGACCAAGTGGTGAAGAACTCGCGGGCCTTCGGCACCGCTCTGGCGGCGGAGGGTTTCCGCTTGGTTTCTGGAGGAACTGACAACCACATGGCCGTGCTGGACCTTCGCGATTTCGATGCGGAACTGACCGGCAAAGAGGCCCAGGAGATCCTCGATCGCGCAGGCATCACCACCAATCGCAACCAGATACCCGACGACCCGCGCAGCCCGTTCATCACGTCTGGCCTGCGCGTGGGCACCGCCGCCGAGACCACGGCCGGCATGAAGGAGGGCGAATTCGCCACCGTCGCCACCCTGATGGCCAGGGCCCTACGCGCTCGCACGGACGACGCGGCGATCGCGAAGGTCCGCAGCGAAGTGGCGACGCTCTGTGGCGCCTTCAATCCCTACGCCGGATTTACGAAGTTGTAAATGAGCAACATCACCTCCTACGTGGTCGTGCTGGTCGTAGGAGCAGTGGTGACCATGGCGGCGAACGTGCCGGCGCGAATAATCTCCCAACGCGCGGGCTACACGGCGCAGCCCGACGAGCGCAAGGTGCACGAGACCGTCACGCCCTACGGTGGGGGCGCCGCGATGCTGGTCGGATTCTCGATCGCTCTGCTGGTGGCCGTGCTCATTCCGTCGCTGCGTTCGGTGATCACGTCCTCGCACGAGATGATCGGCGTGCTGCTCGCCGCCGGGGTGATATTCGTGGTGGGTCTCCTGGACGACTTTCGGGACATGAGCGCTCCGGCCAAGGTCGCCGGGCAGTGCCTGGCCGCGTCGATCCTCTATTTCAGCGGCTGCACCATGTACCAATTGAAGCTTCCCTTCGCCGGGTTCGTGGTGCTCGGCCCGTCCATCCTGCCGTTGATCACCGCGGTGTGGGTCTTCGCCCTCACCAACGCGGTCAACCTCATTGACGGTCTGGACGGCCTGGCCGCGGGCATTGTCGCGATTGCCTCGGGCACGCTGTGCATCTACGGACTGCGCTTGGAAGACCTTGGACTGCTGCCGGTGACTAACGTCGGTCCGCTCATCGCGGCCTTGACCTGTGGGATATGTCTCGGATTCTTGCGTGACAACTTTCACCCGGCCAAACTCTTCATGGGAGACGCCGGGGCGCTCATGCTGGGATTGCTCATGAGCGCCTCGACCATGGTGATAGGGGGGCGCACCCCGCCCGCGAGCGGAGTGACGTTCTTCTTCTTCGCCCCTCTCTTCATTCCGGTCTTCATTCTTGGGGTGCCGCTCATCGACGCCGTGTGGGCTTTCGTGCGTCGCACCGTGTCGGGACAGGGATTTCACACGCCCGACAAGAATCACATTCACCACCGCCTGATGCGCCTGGGCCACGGCCAGCGACGTACCGTTGTCATCCTCTGGCTGTGGACCGCGTTGCTCTGCGGATTTGTGCTCTTTCCGCTCTTTGAACCTCGATTTAATGTATTTATTCCCGTCGGCGTGGCGGTGCTGGTCATCGGACTATTTATCTGGTCCAGCCCCTTGTGGATACGACGTCGCGCCAGGCAGGAAACGACCAGGACCTCGACAAAGAGTCGGGCCAAATGAGCGATCCCGACCAGTCGAAACCCGAAGAGCCGGGCAGCCCGACGACGTCGGATCTGCCGGGAGTGGCGGCCTTCGCGACCATGGGTATTACCATTGCCGTGACCGTCGGAATCGGAGTATTGCTAGGGATTTGGGCCGACAGCGCCTGGGGCGCCGCCCCCCTATGGCTAGTAATCGGACTAGTATTGGGAACGGTCGCCGCCGTGGTGAGCGTTAAGCAGCAAATCCGGCGTTTCCTCTAGAAACCCTATTGTTCGTGCTCGAAAACCTCCCTACCAACACACTGCCTCGACTACTGCGTCGAACCACCTTGTCGGCCATCATTGTGGGTTTTGTGGGCTTCGTGGTGGCCATTTTCATCGCCCCGCCGCTCGCCGCCCTGGGCCTCGTACTCGGGGTGGGTCTGGCCATTTTGAACCTGCGCTTCCTCGATCGCCAAGCGGCCCGGGTTGAACTGCAGGGCGAACAGAGCGCCAAGGCCGTTCGCCGTCAATTGGGCGGAAAAACGGTCGGACGGCTCGCCGTGATGACCATCGTGGTCCTAGTCCTCGTGTGGCTGGACGCCCCCCTGGGAATCGGTATTGTGGCAGGGCTTGTGCTTTATCAAATTGTCTTCGTATTCAATGTCATGCGCATCGTGGCGAATCAGGGAGGTATTGAGTGAAGACGCTGTACGCGGCGAAGACCATCTCGGTTGGCGTCCATCCGACCATCCATGTTTTCGGCCTCGCCATCGACACCGACATCGTCACCTCGACGATTTTCGCGATGGCGATTTTCCTCTTTCTTGGCTTTCGCATGGTCGCCCACGTCACTGACGGCGTACCGGGCAAGTTGCAACTCTTCTGGGAGATGATCGTGGGGATGGTTGGTGAGCTGGCCGAGTCGTCCATGGGACCGCGCGGCCGTCGTTACGTCCCGGTGGGCGTCACCCTCTTCCTGTTCATCCTGATCTGTAACTGGATCGGTTTCATTCCTTCCTCGCTGCACCCCGGCGCGTCATTCGAACTGCTGCCCGCGCCCACCAGCGACGTGAACCTGCCGGTCGCGATGGCGTTGTTCGTCATTGTCTGGGTGCACCTCGACTCGTTTCGGACCCGGGGATTCTTCGGCTACTTCAAGCACTACGCCCAGCCCTACGTCGCCCTCACGCCCATCAACGTCATCGAAGAGATCACCAAGCCGATCACCATGACCTTTCGACTTTTCGGCAACCTGTTCTCCGGGGGACTCATGATCGCGGTCATGACCACGCTGCTACCGATTTACGTTGTTCCGTTCGGCGAGATCGTCTGGAAGTTATTCGATCTCGGTATTCTTGGCACGATTCAGGCCTACATCTTCATGCTGCTCGCCATGCTGTATTTCGGCATGGCCACGAGCCACCACGAAGAAGCGCCCGTCGTCGCCACGGTTTCCCACTAATCCAACCAGGAGGAATGAAAGATAATGGCTACACAGACACTTGAGTCAGCAATAAGCATTGCCGGCGCCCTCGTCGGAGGCGGCATCGCCCTCGGCGGCGGGGCCATCGGTGCGGCAATTGGTGACGGTTTGGCCGGTAGCCAGACCATCGCGGCCATTGCCCGCCAGCCGGAGATCGAAAACAAGGCCCGCACGTATTTCTTCCTCACCGTGGGATTGGTCGAAGCCATGTACTTCATCAACCTGCTGTTCATGGTGGTGTTCGTCTACGTCTTTCAAAAGCAGTAATTCGCGCGTGGCGTCGACCCTTCGGGGGACTCGCAACGTATTTCGCCCACTAGTGAAAGAAGGTCGTCGCCAATGATCGCCGAGTCCATCTTCCTCATCCCTAACGGCACGTTCTTCGTCGAACTGGCCGCGTTCGTCGTCATCTTGATAATCGCCTGGAAGAAGATCCTGCCGCCCTTGAACAAGGCCATGGAGGCACGCCAGGAGAAGATACGCCTTTCGCTGGAAGCGGCCGACGCCGCGCGAGCGGAGGCCGCCGCCGCCGCCGACGAGCGGGCCAAGGTGTTGGCCCTTGCCCGCGATCAGGCCCGTGAGATCGTCGCTGCCGCGCAGGCCACGGCCGACCAGGTGAAGGCGGAGGCGGGAGGGCGTGGCCAGCAGGAGTACGAGCGCATCGTGTCGTCGGCCAACGCCGAAGTGGACACCGCCCGACAGCGGGCCATCGACGAAGCGTCGGCCCGGATCGGCGAGATTGTCTTCGAACTAGTGGCCACCATCGTGGGAAGAGAAGTTGACCAAAGCGCTCACGAGGAGCTCATCCGAGAGGCCGTCGCCGCCCTCAACGCGGAATCCGAAAAGGGAGCGAGCCTCTAATCATGCTCCCCAAGCTGGAAGGATTTGCGGTGGCCCTCCTGGGCTCGCTCAACAAGACCGTGCTCGCCAAGGTCGCGGTCGAAGTGCGATCACTCGAGCAGACCATCTTGAGCCAGGCCGAACTTCGCGCCGTCTTGACCGACACCTCCATTGCCGGCCAGGCCCGCGGGGAAATTCTCCGCGATCTGTTGACCAACAAGGTGAACGCGGCGACGCTTCGACTCTGCGTCTACGCCGCGAGCGCCGCGCCGGCCCAAGAAGTTCCCCGGGCCATCGACGAGCTGGCCGCGGCGGCCCGTGAACTGAGCGAGACCGGCGAGTTCCCCCAGGCCAATCTTGGTCACTTGGCCGCGCGCCGGCGCGTGAGCGGATTTGCCGACGAGTTACTCGACCAGATCGACACCAAAGACTTCGCGATCATTGAAGAGGAACTCTTCCGTTGGGCCCGCACCATCGAAGCGAACTTGGACCTGCGCCGACTCTTGCTCGATCGCGACGCCCCGCTCGACGCGCGCCTGGGTACGGTCGAACAGCTGCTCAAGGGCAAGGTCAACAAGGTCACCCTGTTGCTGAGCCGCTACGTCATCGAGGGCGGCCGGCCCCGCGACGTGGTGGGCACGCTGGACTTTCTGGTGGACTTCGTCGCCCGCTCGCGCGACTGGCGCGTGGCGCGCGTCTTCACCGCCCGCGAGCTCGACGCCACCAGCCGCGATCAATTGGTCGCGTCGCTCAAGACCCTGACCGGAAAGAACGTGGAACTTCAGGTCGCCCAAGAGTCCGACCTCTTGGGCGGGGTGCTGGTCGAAGTCGGCGATCTGCGTCTTGACGCCACGACCCGCGGCCGCCTGGGTGCGCTGCACGACGCGGTGGCGTCCAAGCGACTCTATGAATCCTCAATAAATCGAAACGACTAAGAAAAGGAAACTGTGATGACAGAGCTCACCATTAGTGCCACCGAGATCACCGACGCGCTGCGCAAGCACGTTACCGAGTTCGATCCCACCGTCGGGGCCGAGCAGGTGGGACGGGTGGTTGAGGTCGGTGACGGCATCGCGCGCGTCTCGGGGCTGCCCGGCGCGAAGGTGAACGAACTGCTGGAGTTCCAGGACGGCACCCTGGGTCTGGCTATGAACCTGGACGAAGAGACCATCGGCGCGGT
>Ga0182024_10015667_pt1 | contig 14475 bp, 16 predicted proteins | sample P32metaG_FD_120480 | JGI IMG/M metagenome (GOLD analysis project Ga0182024, IMG submission 120480) | Permafrost microbial communities from Stordalen Mire, Sweden - P3-2 metaG (Illumina Assembly) | ecosystem: Environmental > Terrestrial > Soil > Wetlands > Permafrost | place: Sweden: Stordalen... | reverse complement strand
GCTGTTGTTGCGATTGTCGCCCATCATGAACAGATGTCCCGCCGGCACGATAATCGGGTCGGCGGCGTGAGCGGGATCGCCGTACGGGCGAATCACGGCACCGTCGGTATTGCGCCCGCCGATATCGCCGAGAAGATTGAGATCGTAGTTGGGCGCTTCCTTCATATAGCCACCTTCATCCAGGCGCTGTCCGTTGATGAAAACTCCCTGTCCATGCACAATTCGCAAGTGATCTCCGGGCAATCCGACCACGCGCTTGATAAATGCCGGTTCGTACGGCAAGAACGGCAATCCTGTCAGGCGCCCTAAAATCGTCAGCGGATCGTTTTTCAGATCTTGGCCGTTCAGCTCTAACGGCGGCGGATAGAAAACGAGAATGTCGCCGCGCTCGATTTTCTTGCCCAGGTGTCCTGAGATTTTTTCGACCAGCAATCGGTCGTTGATCTGCAAGGTCGGTTCCATCGAACTGGAAGGTATATATCGCGCCTCTGCGAAAGCCCAGCGAATGAAGATCAGCAAAAACAAGGTGACAACGACGAGTTCGACGACTTCGCGGATAAATCCGGTGACGCCGCCGCCTTTGCTCGGTTTTTCTTTATCGCCTGGCGCGTTCACGCTTGATCCTCCACCCTTGGTCTCAGGACCATATGTCTGTTGCTCACTTCTGGGTGACAACGAATCTTTCGGTTCTATCAAGTAAAATGACCTCGTCGCCTTGCCCCGCGCGCGCGGCTAAGCATAAATTATACCGTTGAAAGTCTAAGCTCCGCTTCCGCCTCGCCTTTTTTCTCAGTAAGGACGAGTTTCAGTTGTTTTGCGTAGGCATCGAGCTCGCTGACGCTGTTCATTTCTGTGACGGCAACCAGGATTGCGTTCTTGAGCTGCGGGTAGGTGCGAGACAGATCGATGCCGCCGATGATGCCGCGTTCCTTCAAGCGATCTAAAACGCCGGCAACCGGGCGGTCGAGACCGATGACGAATTCATTGAAGTAAGGTTTTTGGAACATCAATTCCACACCGGCAATTTCCGTCAAGCGATCGGCAAGATAATGGGCGCGGTTCAAACTGATCGAGGCCAGTTGCTTCAATCCTTGCGGTCCGATCATGGTGATGTACACCAGCATGGCGAGCGCGTTTAGAGCCTGATTGGTGCAGATGTTCGAGGTGGCTTTGGCGCGGCGGATATGTTGCTCGCGTGTTTGCAACGTCAGCGTAAAGGCGCGATTGCCGCGGTTGTCTACAGTCATACCGGACAGACGTCCCGGTAACTGGCGAACGAACTCCTTGCGGCAGGCCATATAACCAGCCGAGGGACCGCCGAATGAAAGGAAGTTGCCGCACGGCTGGGCATCGCCGACGACGATGTCGGCGCCGAAATCACCTGGTGGTTTGAGCAAGCCAAGGCTGATCGGCTCTGTCACTACGACCAGGAGCGCGCCGTGATCGTGGCAGACTTTTGCGATCGCTTGCACATCAGTCAGGCAGCCGAAATGGTTGGGATATTGCACGATTACTGCCGCTACGTCGTGGTCGAGCGACAGCGTAGCGGGGTCGAGCACGCCCGAGTCGACAGCTGCCTCAACGTACGTCAGTCCGCATGACTTGACGTAGGTTTCAGTCACCATGCGGTATTCGGGATTCGTGGCACCACCAGCGATTACTTTTTTGCGGTTGGTCAAGCGAGCCGCCATCAGGGCTGCTTCGGCGCAGGCAGTCGGCCCGTCGTACATGGAGGCGTTCGCCACTTCCATGCCGGTGAGCAAGCAGACGGCGGTTTGAAACTCATAAATGATTTGCAGGCTGCCCTGGCTGACTTCGGGTTGATACGGCGTATATGCAGTAGCAAATTCCGAGCGCGAAATAATAGAAGGAACAACCGCCGGCACGAATCTTCTCGTTGATCCGCCGCCAAGAAAGGACATTTGTTGAGAGGCTGGTTTGTTTTTCGCCGCCAGGCTAGCGACATGTTGGCAAAGTTCAAGCTCGCTCAAGCCGGGCTTCAGTTCCAGTTCTCCAGCGCGCACCTCACTGGGAATGTGACTGATCAGTTGCTCGAAGGAGCGAACGCCGATCGCCTTCAGCATCTCTTGCCGCTCTTCATCGGTGTGCGGCAGATATGGAATGTGGGAATATTTTGTCTCTGTCATCAGTTGAGTTCTCGGCTGTCCTTACTGCGTCCTGTTTCTTCGCCGGCTGCCGGGCGAAAGCATACATTTCTGCGGAGTTGTGGCTCTCACATAGGCTGTCGATTGCATACGCTACACCAGTGGCACCGCGGCTCCGTCCCTATCTAAATAAGTGTATCTCTCAGCCGCTCCGATTGATCACGGCTGCCGGCTGCGCTCAATGGCTGAATCAGCTGGTGCCAGCCCGCCTCTTCTGGTCCTGGCATGACGCTTCATTTATTAATGTTTAGGCTTTACCATGATAGTTATAAGTGTGGTGTCGATCAAGGCAGGCGACCAAGAACGAAACGTCGTTGGCTGGAGATCGGAGCAACGCGAGTGAAGAAAGCTTGCCTCGGGCGCAGAGCAGCGGAGTCGAATCGGCCGGCACAGCGGTTATAGTTGGCAGCGCCGGCGATGAAAAGCGGTAGCACGTGATGAAAATTCTTGTAGGTTTGGGCAATCCCGAAAAGCGCTACGAAAACACCAGGCATAATGCCGGTTTTCGTGTGATCGATTACATCGCCACTAAACACGGTGCTGAGTTCAAACTGGTAAAAGACTTTCGCGCTGTCGTGGCCAAGACGATCTTGGTTCAACGCGAAGTCCTGCTCGTCAAACCGATGACTTATATGAATCTTTCTGGACAGGCTGTCAGCGCCATAGTCAACTGGTTCAAAATGCCACTTTCTGAACTGCTGGTAATCCATGATGATGTCTCGATTCCGCTTGGCAGGATTCGCCTGCAAAACGGCGGTGGCGCAGGCGGGCAGCATGGTGTCGAATCCATAATCGCTTCTTTCGGCGGCAAAAAAGATTTCGATCGATTGAAAATTGGCGTCGGACCGGATCCAGGTGGCGACCGGCGTGCCGACTATGTTCTGTCGATGGTGGCACCAGCAGATGTCGAGTTGTGGGAAACGTCGATCGCCAAGTCGGCCGAAGCCGCGTTGAGCTGCCTCGACAAGGGGCTGGCGCCGACGATGAATGTTTATAACGGCATCGTTTTTGGACTGCCTGAACTGATGCGTCAAGCGGCTGCCGCCGAGCCTGGCGCTACTGCTGAACCGGCCGGCGACAAGTAATCGATCGCTGTCGCCAAATGCGATTGCGCAGTCGCTGTTGTCGCGCCGGCGCAATCGCCGACATGACCGGCTCGCTTTCAAGAGCTGGCAGTCGCGGTTGTGCATTGCGAAGACGTTGCTACTAATTTGGTGAAACTTGGCTCAGCTAACGACAAACTGGCGTTTTGCCGGTTACGCTTTGTGTCGTAAAAGCGTCATCACTTATGGTGCTGTTGGTGAGCGAAAAACTTTTTGAATTAAAACTCATGGTTACATCTACGAAAAGCCGTGATGTCAGTATCCTAAAATTTCGACATCAATAAGGTGCGAATGCAATTAAGCAGAGGTGGCTCAAGTTGGCATCAGCAACAACAACGTTAACCAACAACAGATTTCTCAGCAATCAAGAAGGCAGCGCCAGCCGCAACTTCTTTCTGTCGGCTCTGTTCTGGTCCTTGCTCGGCATGGGCGCCGGACTGCTTGGTGGCATCGAGTTCTCTAACCCCGACCTGGTGCACAACGTTCCGCAACTAGCTTTCCCGCATTTGAGAATGTTCCACGTCAATGCAGTGGCGATCGGCTGGTTGTCGATGGGCTATGTCGGTTCTATGTTCCACATGATACCGACGCTTTGCAAAACGAAGTTGTGGAGTGAACGACTGGGCAACTTCACGATGTGGGCGTGGAACCTCATGATGATCGGTGCATTCTGCACGTTGCTCAACGGCAACACGGAAGGTCGCGAATATGCTGAGCTCGGCGCTGTGCTTGATGTGATGGTGACGGCGGCACTGTTTATGGTGGCATTGAACGCTTACATGACAATCATCAATCGGCGCGTCAAGAAGCTCTACGTGTCCCTCTGGTATTTCATGGGCTCAATGTTCTGGTTCCCTCTCGTCTACATCATCGGGCAACGCACGTTCGTGGCATTGCCCGGTTTGAACGATGCCATCGTCGGTTGGTTCTACGGGCACAACATCCTGGGTATGTGGTTCACCACAGTTGGTGTCGGCATGATGTATTACTTGCTGCCGCGACTGACTGGGGCACCACTTTATAGTCATGGTTTGTCGATGCTTGGGTTCTGGGGCATCGCGCTTTTCTATGCGCCGACAGGCACGCACCACATTTTGCAATCACCGGTGCCCGAGTGGTTGAAAGCGATCGCGATCATCTCCTCAGCCTTCCTCTTGGTGCCGGTTTTGACCGTGCTGACCAACTTCTTTATGACGATGAAAGGCAAATGGACGATGATGGTCACCGACCTGCCTTTGCGTTTCGCCATCACCTCTTGCATGTTCTATCTGGTCACTTGTATTCAAGGTCCGTTCCAGGCGACGCGCTGGATCAACTGGTATCTGCACTTCTCGCAATGGGTGGTTGGACACGCGCATCTGGCGCTATTGGGCACGTTCTCGTTCATCCTCACCTCATCTTTTTATTACAGCATTCCGCGTTTGACTGGCAGACAATGGCACAGTCAAGGACTGATTCGGGCGCACTACTGGCTGAAGTTCCTCGGCTTCCTGCTGATGATGACGTCATTGACCATCGCCGGTCTAGTGCAATCAGCCGGATGGGCATTCGGCATTCCCATCGATCAATGGAGCTTGCAAATCAGGCCATACTGGTTCTTCCGCATGATCTCCGGCATCATGATCGTGCTTGGGCAGTGCCTTTTCGCCTACAACACGTATAAGACGCTGTACACACCAGTCGTGGTGCCAGCTCAGGAGGCGCTCAAGCCTCGGGAGGTCAAAGTCTAATGTACGGCTATCGGCTTGGTGCCATCGGTATCGTCATCACTTTCTTCGCCATCATTTTTTCAACAGTGCTCATGCCAATGGTGCTGTTCAATCCCAAAGTGTCAGGGCACGGCAACGACTACGACGTGCAACGCGTCGGCAATGCGCTGCGCGGGCGGCAAATATATGTACGCGAAGGTTGCTTCTATTGCCACACGCAGTTCAACCGCTTGCAAGACAGAGGCTACGGCCCGCTGGTTAAAGCCGGCGACTTCGTTTTTGAGACGCCGCACCAACTGGGCACCGCTCGCACCGGTCCCGATTTGACCAACGAGGGCGGCAGATTTCCATCACAATGGCAAAAGGCCCATCTGGTCGAGCCGCGTGCAGTTAAGCCAGGCTCAATCATGCCCAGCTTCAGTTATTTGAACGACGAAGACATGAACGATCTGGTCGCATTTATTCAAACGATGGGCAACGAACGCAAACCCGAAGCATTTGTGGAAGCGCCCGATGAGTATCGCACTACTACTGAAACCGGAAGAAAGCTTCTCGCTCTCAAAACGGTTGATACCAAAGCTGATGCCTCGGCCAACGCCGGTCGCGGCATCTATACGCAGAACTGCGCTGCCTGTCACGGTCTTGATGGAAGAGGCGAAGGACCAAACGCGATCAGTTTGGAGAAAAAGCCACCAAACTTGACTCGTCCGTTCTACAAACAGTACACCGACGAGTTCTGGTTCTACCGCATCACAGAAGGCGTACCCGGAACGAGAATGCCGCACTGGGGCGACGGCGGCAGTCTCGGCGATCCTCGCTCAGGCATTCTCACGCAAGAACAACGCTGGTACGTGGTCGCATACCTCAAGACCTTGCAGAAGGACAAAGAGGAAACGGTCGACAACCTCGACCAACTCGACCGTCTCGATCAAACAAAGTTGCCTGTGCTGACCCATCAAGAATACGAGCCGTCGACAGGAGATTAACTCATGTGCCCAAATTGCATTCTTAATCAAGCCAACCTGTCAGGCGGACTTTATGTCGCATTCGGCGTTTGCGGTTTGTTCTTTGTCGTGGCAATTGCGGCAATCTGGTGGGCGTTCGGTAACGGTGAATTTGAGGATCTGGAAGAGGTCAAATTCGAAATGATGGACGACGAGGTCGAGGGCACTGCCGGTGCACGGGCTCGGGCGCTCGTAGAAAAGGCGCGGCTCAGCGGCGCTCAATCAGGCACTTAAGAGGTGAACAATGGCCGACGAAGCTAAACCAGAATCGAGCAAACCAGCGACTGCCTCCGCCGTCGTCAAGCCAGCTAGTGTTGCCCCGGTCACAGGCGAAGAAGAGCACTACGAGGAAGTCTCTGAGTACCGCATCGGAGAAGGCGCCCCGCCTGTCTTCCTGGTTGTTTGCTTCGTTTTTATAGTGATTTGGGCGATGTTTTCATGGATTCCCTTCTTCGGATATTGATTACCAAAATGCACCTGACTCAATTACCTAATTATGTGCTCCGCCCGATTCGACTCGGCTGCGCTTCGCTGCGGGCAGGCTTATCGCCTCAGCCCTTCTCGCCAGCGTTTATTCCAGCTTCGCTGAGGCTATTAATCGTTGTGCCGCTGATCGCCACGCTGGCATCGTGCGGTCAAGTCAAGTTGACGGGGCAGGACAAGAGTCTGGCCAATCCTGAAGTGACCGAGGGAGCGCCGCAGCCCATTCCTCCCAACGACACGCCCTCTTCCGCCGACGGCAAGATCGTTTTCGCGCAGAACAACTGCGCCTCCTGCCACAGCGCCGGCGGCTCCGCCATCAGCAAAGGCGTCGATTTCCACAGCACCGACTACATGGACAAGCAGAAGCCTGTCGATCAGTACATGTTCATCGCCTACGGCAAAGTGAACAATCCGCACCCGGCGATGTCCAGTAAGCTGACCACGCGTCAGATGTGGGACCTGGTTTTCTATTGCCGTTCACTGGCACGACCGGTGATCTCTGAATCCAATCCGGAATATCTGGCGATCGATGCAGTTTTCGGTTCTAATTGCGTCGTCTGCCATGGCAAGAAGGGCAACGGCGACGGACCTCTGGCCCACAACCTGGAGCCGGTGCCGGCCAATTTCAAGAACTTCGAGCGCTTTTACGACCGCACTGATGCCATTCTCTGGGATCACATCGCCAACGGCATCAAGTGGGAAGGCATGCCGAACTTCCTCGGCAAGACCGACAACGCCAAGATCCCACCGGTTAAATTTGACAAAGACTATATCTGGAAGCTGGTACAGTATGTTCGCCACTTCCAGTCGACCGATCAGGCAACGATGCTTGCAGAAAGTAACAAGTCGCAAGAAAACTCAGCACAATCGTCTACATCTGCGCCACAGGATGGAAATAAAGGCGAGAATCAAAATAAGCCCGCTCCCATCCGTTAGAGGAAGACCACCATGGAACCTACTACAAGAAGAACTTTGTTGAAGACAGCGGCGGCAATCCCGCTGGCAGCTACTTTTGGGTTGTTGGTCTCTCCGCTGCTGCGCTTTTTGCGTCCCACACTGAAGCCCCTGGACGTGATCGGTCCGTCGGATCAACCGGTGGCGGAGCAGCCTGTGCCGACTTTCACCGATGCTGATTTTCCTGATGAGTGGACTTGCTTGCCGTTCATGTTCAAGCAGAGCTACATTGAATACAACCCGGAAGGCAAAGAGACGCGGCAGATCCCCGGATACATCGTCAAGATTCCTGGCGGCGACATCGTTGCTTACAGCCGCATTTGCCCGCACCTGGGCTGCATCTTCAACTTCGTCAAAGATCCGGCCGAATGCGCCAAGGGTTACAACTTCGATCCCAGATCGCTGACGCCCAAAACACACGAGGGCCGTCCGGTATTTGCCTGCCCGTGCCACCTGAGCGTATATGACATTGCTAACGGCGGCAAAGTGGTGAGCGGTCCGGCGCCTCGACCGCCACGTAAGTTTGACGTCAAGAAAGTAGGAACAAATATCACGGTTACGTCATTGGAGGCCGGGGGAATTGCCTAGTACAACGGGTTCATCTGGATTTTCGCAAGCCATCTCCGGTGTCGGCGATTGGCTGAAAACTCGTATCAACAACATCGACATCTTCGATGAGCACTATCTACTGGAAATGAAGACCAATCCGTTTTACGCGCTTGGTCCGATCTTCTACCTGGTCTGGTTCATCGTCATGGCCACCGGATGCATTTTGATGATTTGGTACATCCCCTCCAAGGCCAATGCATTCGATTCAATCTTCACCATTCAATGGAAAATTCCCTTTGGCGGTTTGATGCGAGGCATGCACAAATACGGAGCGGACGCGATGATCATCGCGGCCACCATGCGCATGTACCGAATGTTCCTGATGGGCGATTACAAGCCCGGTAAAGAGTTCAACGTGGCCATCGGTCTGATAGCGCTTTTGCTGTCGATGTACTCCGGGCTGACCGGCTACCTGCTGATTTGGAACCAGCGCGCCTTCTGGGCGACAAAAGTGTTCGCTACGTTCCCTACTTATATGGATCAGTTTCCAGTGATGGGTGATTTCTATCAACCGCTGGTCAAAGCGTTCCATTTGGGATGGAACACCGCCGAAGTTCTCCTTGGCGGTGGAGCCGCGATTACCCAGGAGACGATCACCAGATTCTTCTCTTTGCACCTGGCGTTCTCTTTGATACCACTGATCTTCGTTGAACTGTATTTCTACAAGAATAACTACCGGCGCGTGCCGATGAATTGGACGAAACGGTGGGTGATCACGATGATGCTCGTGGTCGTCGCCGTCATTCTTCCCGCCGCGCAGGGACGCCGGTCGAATCCTGATGTTACGCCGCTGCCGATTTTGTCCGACTGGTACTTCCTCGGTCTGTATCAGATGTACAAATATTTGGAACCAGTGGTGGCGACGGAGATCACAATTATCATTCCACTATCGGTGGTGTTCTTGCCTTTCCTGGACGTCGCGTTGACGGGAGCAGAGAAGGACATCATGAAGCGGCCTTTGATGTTGATGGTGTCGTTCATGGCGCTGGCGACGTGGGTGATCTTCTCGTATTTGATCATCGTTAACATCGCCAACATCCATAGCGATCCGCCTTATTGGAGGCTGTTCTTCTACGGCACGCTCGACATCGGCATCATGTGGCAGTTAGCACTGATCTGGATGAGTCCTGATGCACTGCAGCGATTCAAGTCTGCGAAAACAGCGTTCATTCTGGGAATTATGGGTGCCGTGCAAACCTTCCTCGGTTTCATTTTCTATTACATGGCGCAAACAGAGATTTTTATGGATCCGATGTGGCACCAGTTCGTCTATCGCTTCGTGCGGCTGACATTCTTAGATCAGGCGGACAAAGTCGAGGCTGCGATCAAGCAGATTGTTGTGCCGCTCAGCGCAACATTGGCGTACAACCAGGATTTCATCCCGTTGTGCAAAGACGGATTCACAAAGGTGCCTACTGCCGCTGCCGGTATCGATCAACTGACCCAGCTCTCGCAGCAGTCAACGCCCGTTGATTGGTTGTTCTCCTGGTATCCCTCTTTCATTCCTGGACATCCATACAAGGGTGCACTCGACTTCATGATCTCGAACCGCTGGGCCTTTGACTTCGTCAACTTTCAGGAGCGGCTGATTCCAGGACATGTGAGCGGATCCGCCGGACAATATCCGCTGCCCGTGCCGGAACTCGACATGGTTTGGATCGTTGCCAGCCCACTTCTCATGCTGATTGCATTCGGGACTTGGTGGTGGTGCCGTGGGCAAGCCGGCGCTAAACAACCGACTCCGGTGCCAGCGCAATCGGTTTCAGCTTGAGGAGAGCAACGTGGCTGACCAGCTGATACCAAAAGATATTGCCGGCGGTGCAGATGGTGGCATCCCGGTTGTGCAAACGCTGCGTCCGCTCAAGGTGTCGTTTCGCGCCAAGGCGGTGGCGTTTGTTGTCACCGTAATTGCGCTGTCGTGGTTTTTCGAAGGGTGGCGCCAGGTTTCATCCGGGATTACGCTGACTCATTGCGCAGTCTTGATCGCAGGAACAGGATTGACCCTGGCACTATTGGCGGTGCAAGCGTACTGGATTTACATTGAAGAGAAATCAAAAGGAACGCTGAAGAGAAGAATTGGCATATTTGAGCGCATTTATTCCAGCTCTTCGTCGAGGCGTGGTGGTAGTTGCGGAAGCGGAGAGGAATCGTGAAAGGCATCATCATTTGTATCCTGGCTCTGTTCACCCTCGGTTTGTCCCTGGTATTTCAGCCATGGGCGGAGCTGGGTTTTTGTCTTGATCCCAAGGATATAACCACCGCATCGCTTCTCGGTCCGCCGCTGCATGCGCTGGCTGATGCGTATTCAGGATTGAAAGGACTCGGTCTCAAGATGCAGGCGCAGACGGTCGATCAATTGACCGAGGAAGCGCACGAGAATGGTGTCAAGCCCGATCCGGAGTGGAGGAATCCCGTTTTGTCCGGTGATTACGCATACGTTTATTTCATGTCTTTTGCCCTGGTGGCAGCGGCGATTGCCATCATTTTGATTGGCAGAGAAGATGCAGAAGAGAAAACGGTTTTGCCGGTGAAGAAATAAATCGGCTCTGGGGATTGGGAGAGAGGAAAACTGATGTCCGCGTTATCTGAACTAAACACTGCATTTATTGGGGCCGCCAACAAAGCCTTCCTGGTGATCGAGGACGGCTTGAATAAGGTCTTCACCAATAAATACAATCCGCTCTATTACCACGGTGCATTGCCGCAGTTCTTTCTCTGGGTGCTTTTCTTATCAGGACTGTTGCTGTTCTCTTACTACATCCCCACGATCGACAACGCTTATCTTTCCAAAGCGACCGTCAATGCCTGGACTTCCGTGCGCTACATCACCAATACGTTGCCTTTTGGCGGTGTCGTCCGGGGCATACACCGTTATGCCGGAGATGCGATGGTTTTGACCATCTTTCTGCATATGATTCGTGTGTGGTTTACAGATCGCTACCGCCAATATCGTTGGGTGCAGTGGATCAGCGGCGTGGTGCTGTTGGCCATGGTCTTCTTTATCGGGCAGACCGGTTACTACCTGGTTTGGGACGAGCGCTCGCTCCTGCTAACACGTATGACCGTCAGCGCTTTCGATGCATTGCCACTGATTGGCGAGCCGCTCAAGGGATTGTTCTTGAATGGAACCGCCGTCACCAACTTAACCATGTCGAACTTCCTCTTCATTCACATCGGTCTTTCGTTCACGTTGCTGTTCGGCTTGTGGGTCCACTACATGCGGATGACGCGTCCTGTGCTGACGCCACCACCGGCGATTAACTACATCATGATGGCGATAACACTGATTGTAGTGTTCTACTTCCCGATCGCCAGCGGCAATCCCGCCGATTTGAACGCCGCACCGACCAGTTTCGAAATGGATGCCTGGTTCTTGTGGCCATATTGGTTGATGGCGCAGATGCCGGCCATGGCCTTCTGGGCGGTGATGCTTGTGGGCACTATTTTACTGTGCATTATTCCGATGCCTGGATTCCTTGTGCCTAAGTCTCAGCCTCCAGTCAGCGCTGCTGAAGTGGTGATCAGTAAATGTGTGGGATGCCGCTTGTGTGCCATCGATTGTCCGTTCATGGCGATCGAGATGGTGCCGGCTCCGGCAAATTCGAGATTCAAACTGCTCGCGACTGTGTTTCCGTATCGTTGCACGAGCTGTGGGGTTTGTGTCGGAGCGTGCGCGTTCGACGCGATCGATTTGCCGACTCTGACCGACGCAGATGTTAACGCGCAAATCAAGCAGTTGCTGCAAGCAAAAGCATGATTTTTGATTGATTGGGAGATTGGGTGTCAACATGGCAAACGAAGAGAAAAAGGTAATCACGCTATTGTGCGAGCGCGCAGCAGATCTGCATAATCTGCTCGATGCCGACGGCAACCTTCAAGGCGTGCCGGGGATGAGCGTCGTCAAATTGCCGTGCAGTGGCATGGTTCAGCCATTGATGGTCGAAGGCGCTCTCAAGGCCGGAGCTGCCGGTGTTCTGGTCTGCGGATGCCAGATTGGTGATTGCTTCTATCGCGAAGGCAACAAGATGATCCGCGAGCGCTTATTAGGAATGCGTCCGCCCGGGCTGAAGAAAACAGTCGACCGTCGTCGTGTTCTGGCGGTGTGGTTGTCGCGAGTGCAAGTCAAAAAATTCATGGCTGATGCGTCCGATTTTGTGGCATATGTCCGTGGACTGGAAGCGCCTGTGGTCGAACCGGCGAAGCCGGTTCCAGCAGCTAAACCAGCTCCTGCAGCCAAATCGGCTGAGCCGGCCGAGAAGGCGGCGGAAAAGCCTGCGGCTGCTGTGGTGAAGCCTGAAGACAAACCGGCTGCGGTGAAACCGGCGGAAGCGGATAAGGTAAAAGAAGTGGTGGATGCTGCGCCTAAAGCAGAAGCAGTAAAACCAGCGGAGAAACCGGCAGTGAGTCCGGCGGAGAAACCAGCCGATAAACCCGTGGCAGACACCGGCAGTGGTGACACGGCAAAATCCGACGACAAGTAAGCTCATTTTAGTAAGGACACAGAGATGGCAGAAAAAGAAGTCAAACTAACTGAAGTGCAGCTAATCAGTCGATGGGCATGGTTTTTCGTGCTCTACTTCGTCTTCATCATCTTGATCGCTTGCTTCGGTCTGGTCGCCGAGTTCTAAACGCCCGCCCGCTGGCACAAGTGAAACCCTGACCCCCAGTGTCATTTCGAAGCGCAACGAGCGCAGCGAGTGAAGTCGAGAAATCTCTCGGACCTTCGCCGTGGCTGAATTGAGGCAATGAGAGATCTCTCCATTGAGCGCTGCGCGCTCCAGTCGAGATGACAGTTTGGAGCAACGAGGCACCAAGATTTCGGTCCGCTAAAAATATTCAGACAGAACAGCAAGTGGTCGTCGACCGATGAATCCGTCATTTTGCAAATGCCAATAATCGATATCGACATCGCTCAACTTCCAGCAAAGGTAGTAATCGAATTTGCCCTGACGAGCGGGAAAGTCCAAAAGTCCTGTGCGCAGTTCGCGCAGAATGATGCCTGGTGCAGTGATTCGGTCGATCCAGCCATCGAGGCAGTTTAAATACTCTTGTTGTGCTTGTGAAAGCTTTTCAATGGATTCTTGAAACTCAATGCGGTCATCTCGAAGTTTGCTCACTTCACTGGCGTCGCTTGTCTTCGACTTGATCGAATCAAGCTGCTTCTCTGCCGCTTCGTAACGTGCGTTGACGTGTTCGAGTTTGAGCGATAACTTCTCAAGCTCTGCGTTTGCATCGGTGAGCATCTGCCTCAGACTCGGCAGCATCGCTCTCGCCTCTTCGACTGTGAAGATCTTCATCTTGATCGCTCCAAGTGAAAAGTATATCTTGCAAGATTCCTGAGCGGCCTTGCCGGGAGAGTTTTGGCGGACGGCAGTTAATGAAGGTGGTACCAATGCGCAAGTTGATTGATTTGACCAGGCCGCTGGTGGCGGCGCCTGAGAGCGCCTTCCCGCCGGCTCTGAGGCCGCTTTATCGGATCATTGCTCCGACAATTGAGTTCATAGATCATAAAGGCGGAGCCGCGATTATGTGCGAGCTGTTTAACTGCACTGCTGAAGAGCTGCCTGATGGAGAAGGCTGGGCGGAAGATAACATCGCCATCTCGAGCCACCTGGGCACCCACGTTGATGCTCCCTGGCATACCGGCAGCAAGACCGCCGGCAAACCGGCTAAGACTGTGGACCAAATACCGTTGGAGGAGTTATTTTGCGACGGCGTGGTCCTGGATGTCACGCATAAAAAATGCACCGGACAGGGGCTGACTGTGGAGGATTTGCAGCAGGCGTTAAAAAAGATCGATTACAAGATCAAACCAGGCGACGCTGTCATGATGCGGACCGATCATGACAAGTTCGAGCTCACCGATCCTGTTCGCTACAACTATCCGGGGATGACCAGGGAATCTACACTCTGGCTGGCCGAGCAGGGCGCTAAGGTGGGCGGCACAGACGCGCTTGGCTGGGATCGTCCGTTTCACGTGATGATTGCTGAGTATCAGAGGACGAAGCAGAAATCGACTATTTGGGACGCTCACTACGCTTGTCGCGATGTCGAATTGTACGTGGTGCAGCAGCTGGTTAATTTAGACAAACTGCCACCGCATGGGTTTCAAGTTTGCTTCTTTCCGATTTTGCTTGTTGGTGCCAGCGCAGCTCCGGCACGAGTGGTGGCGTTTGTGGGTGCTTAAAGTACGAGAGGCACTCGATCTAATGATCAGTGCCTCTCATCTCATTCCAATAATTGGCCGCCAGATTTGGTTTTTGGTTAATCTTTCTCGGGACTTTTAGCGAGTTCCGGCGGCTAGTTGTTTATAGACTAACGTCATGACAAGGTAAAAAGACTAGGGTTTATACTGGTTTCTTTCTTCCGTTATCCTTGGAAACCATGGCCAACGACCGCCGACCGCTCGAACTGATAATATCGTAGTTGCCAAAACGATTCGTAATTT
>Ga0182024_10015666_pt1 | contig 14475 bp, 12 predicted proteins | sample P32metaG_FD_120480 | JGI IMG/M metagenome (GOLD analysis project Ga0182024, IMG submission 120480) | Permafrost microbial communities from Stordalen Mire, Sweden - P3-2 metaG (Illumina Assembly) | ecosystem: Environmental > Terrestrial > Soil > Wetlands > Permafrost | place: Sweden: Stordalen... | reverse complement strand
TCGGCGAGCTTTACGACCTCGACGCTGACGGATCGAGCCGACGCGATCACCGCAGTGTACGGGGGTGACGCGGACTTCGACGCCAGCACGTCGGAGGCGGTGAAGCAGGTGGTGGACGAAGCCGCGAACTGACCAGTTTCGGTTCATCGCGGAATCCCTCCAGCTTTGGACTGGCTGTGACCCTCACGGCGAGCGTGGTTGTATTTATGCGCAAGCCCACCGGCATAGTGACGTTCAAAGATGTCGCCAAGAAACTGGGGGTTAGGTGTTTTCGCCCAGAGCACACCGCTGCGGCACGGCACCTTTCCCCCGCTAATTCCATGCCCTCAACAGGGCGTGTAAGCGCCATGAATCCCAAGTCTGGCAGGAATCCAACCATTAGAGCATTGTAAAGTTTTGATTCACCGCCCGCTTCTGGAGGGAAATTGTCCGTGGTAAAATCACTATCGTTCAGCGAAATGCGCTGAAATACGCTACTAAACTCTTCTTTAGTGGCAATTTTCCCGGGTTCCGCAAGAAACAGGTAGGCGTGCCTCAAGAATTTCATTGATGCCCGAATTCAAAACAAAAGAGATAGATGGCGCGCCTGAGAGGGTTCGAACCTCCGACCTCTGGTCCGGAGAACAGGGGCCGAAAATCTAAGTCCCTTGCTTTGGTATCGCTTAGCAAGAAATTCGGCCTTTGACCCTTCAGGCGAATTGTCCCACGGATTGTCCCAATTAAAGGCCCCGGTTCTCAGCGATGGGGATCGGGGTTTTGCATTGAATCGTTCCCCGTTGGCGACGCAAGAATCATTGAGGGCAAGCATTTCGATATACATATAAAACCCTCCTTTCCAGATCTGGGTTTTGCCACTAACTTTCCGAATGGCTCAAAAAAACCAGGGGCCCATCAAAAAGTGCCGGGGACAACCAAACCGCGCCGGCCAAAGTGGAAACTTTGTAATTGCAAATAATTGCTGCCCATATGCTCATTATGTATTACCGAGTGATTACCCGTATCTAGAAGCATAAGACCAGGTTGCCTAGCGGCGATTTTTTTAAGCCATCTCATTATCTTGTTGACAAGGCAGTTTATGGGGTTAATCTTCTCGTAACATACGTATTTTGGTGTGTCGGGAGGACCCAGTCCCATGCCAAAGCAGTCCCCTGCGAGACGTCCATCACTACCGGCCGATGTTGGCTGCATGCCGACCATGTGGGAACTGTTTCCTCTCTTCTTGCTGCGAATGGTGGAACCCCCGATGGAATGGAGTAGAGAGTCGGAGCTAGCAAGGGGCACTTGACCCGGCCATATACCGCAATCGTGAGCAACAACAAGGACTAGAACAACCAAAGGAGATATACGATGAAACTATTCAAGAATCGCGGACGGTTGACGTTGGTGGCCGCGATGGGTGTGGTCCTGGCGGGGATCGTATTTGTCCTCTCCAACCCAGCCTTCGCGCAGGGCACCAATCTGGTTTATCTGGAAGGCAACATCGGCAGCGTGCCGAACATGAATTCGGTGTTTGTTTTTTCCAATGACGGCGCCGGCAATCTGACCCAGATTACCGGCTCGCCCTTTCTCACCAGCGGAACCGGCTGGTATGATCCGGGACTGGAGACGACTTCGATCGATACCGACCACGCGCTGATCATCGATCCCGCGGGCAGCAATCTTTACGCGGTCAACGCTGATTCGGACACGATTTCCGGCTTTTCGATTGGCACAGGCGGGGCCTTAACCCTAACTACCAACCCTCCGCTTGGATCGGGCGGAAAAGAGCCGCAGAGCCTTTCGCTCTCTTTCGATTTGCTGCATAACGGGTACAGCGTCCTGGTTGTGGCCAACAAGGATAATGATCCGAACCAGACCGGCGGGGTACCGAACATTCAAACGGCTACCGTTAATGGCCAAGGCACAATAAAGCCGGTTCCCCACTCGAAGATCAGTTTCGATGCGGGCGACTATCTTGGCAGCGTCAACGCCACTCCGCTGGCCCCCCAATACGTATTCGGCATCCAGCTAGCGGGCGGCTCCCTGCTCTTCAGCTACAAGATTGTTTCCCTGGGAAAGATGTTGGAGGTTAGCTCCATCGGCCCACCCAACAATCCCGACGATCAGTTTTTGGGCATAGCCTTCCACCCCACGCAGAAGGTTATGTACGTCGGCATTCCAAGCGCCGACATGATTGGCGTCTATACCTATAGCGCAACTGGTACACTGACGTTTGTCACCGAGGTTAGCAACCCGGGCGATTCACCTTGCTGGTTTGCCATCAACGCCGCGGGAACGGTTCTTTATTCGGCGGAAAGCGGCACCGGCACGCTAACCGTGTATGACACCACTAACGCGTTGGCGCCTGTGCAAGTGCAGCACGTCACCCTGAGCAATCAGCCGCAGCGCGCCACCGACATCAAAATTGATCCAACCGGAAACTTCCTGTATTCATTGGGTGTCGCGAATACCAGCGAACTTGGCTCTCCTTACCTGCACGTGTTCAGTATCAGCCAGATAGATGGAACGTTGACCGAGCTCACTCCCGTTGCGCTGCCTGTCGCGCAACTCGAACACCCGCAAGGCCTGGCAGTTTTGATGCAATAACCAGGCAAAAGAGGGGTCACCTGGGGCACTGTATGTGCCCTTTCATTTAGTCGGCATGACCGAAGCCCCGGTTCTCAGCGATGAGGATCGGGGCGTTTGCTTTGTATCATATCCTGTGGGTGACGCAAGAATCATCGACTGCGAGCATTCCATTATATAATAAGCGTCAGGAGTTTCCCCGCATTTTGCAATTTCATCAAGGCATCGGTACTGTCCTAATTTGAAAAAGGCATCGAAATGAGCACAATCCCCTATCCCTGCCCGATTCGCAAGCCATTGATTCCGGGCCGTACTAAGCCATACACTCCCTCAGAGCCAAAACAGGGAGCAAAGCATAAACCCATGACGATTGCACTTGGTTTCAATTGCGTGGATGGTATCGTTTTGTGCAGCGATTCTCAAATGACTTCGCCCTTAGCTCAATTGAAATTCTACGAGAGCAAGGTTCACACAATTAGCGGGTTTGATTCGCACAACTTGTGGACGGTCGGACTCACGTGTGCTGGTGATCTTGCGGTTTTCAAGAGTCTTTTTCACAAGCTGAAAGATGTCCTAATGTCTCATAAGGGCATGCTCGATCATATTTTTGTAGCAGAGGCTTTGCAACAAATGTTGAATGATGTCCACGCCAACAGCTTAGACATTGACCGCGAATTCGTTGATGTAATCTGTGGAGTTTCCATAAACGACCACCCTATTAAAACCACAATGTACGTTAGCAAGAGAACAACGCTGCATGAAGAAGATGACGTTGCATTCGCTGGCGTCGGTGATTCTTCTCTTTCCCGTTTTCTCGCCTCTACGCTTCCAGTGGTGGCTTCTCCGATGTTCACAAAAAGGGCTTTGTTATTGGGTGTTTATATCATTGAGCAAGCAAAGGAATTTATTGACGGCTGTGGAGGCGATATTGGGGCCGTCATTCTGAATGGGAATGGAGGTTTTAATCTTTGTGACAATCGGATACCCGATTGCTTGAACAATGTGACGACACTGGTAGGAGCCATGCACAGCACAACGCAAGGCTTGTTTTCTGCTCTGACCGATCCCGATTTGAACACGAACTTACTAGAGCAAGAGATACAGAATGCCAAACTGAAGATCAACCAGTTCTATGATGCGGCTGACTCTTTCCCCACCGTGCCATAACCGCTTTGCGCGCTGATTCGCTGCGTTGCTGGTGTTTCAACCGCACGCATTCACGGCTGCAATCGCCTTTGGTAATAAATTGCGTTTCCATAAAAGTTAACCTTCCCTTTTTGCACAATATGGCGTATAAGCCTGATGGCTGACCGGAGCCAATTGGTTCCATCCATAAGGGGATATTTATGCGCTCGTTAATTGTGTGTATTTGGCTCGTCCTTGCACCGCTAGCCGTGACGTTACCGGCTGGCGCACAGCAAAGCGATGATGCTGCCTCGCGCCATCACATCCAAGTGAGCCAAAATGCTTACGATACGTTTCAAACGGTTCTAATAAAGAGTTTCATGCACCTTGTTGGCACGGTGGGGGAAGACATCAACAAAACAAGGATGATCTACACGATTTAGAAATCCGATTGCAAACCTGGGTTAACGTAATTCAAGCTCTTATTGATGAATAGCCGGATAGCCAGTTTAGAGAGTTGGAGCGAAAGCAACTAGGCGATCAAATAACTGGCAGTGCAATGACGATGCAAGTGGTTAGCGATGAGGCAGCAGACGCGTCCGCAATTCCAGAGCTTCGAACTAGAATAAATACCTTATGCACACTTGATCCTAATGCGCTATTCGTGTTGGTGCCGTGCTGGTATTGGAACAACAAATATGCAAATGCCATTCCAAAGGGACAATGAAAGAACTTACGCGATTGGCTGCTTCGACGCGGCATCCTTTAAGTGAATCCTAACCTTAGCGTGAATGTCGTCTCTTTGCCCTGACAAAAACCCTATTAGCCGCATCAGTTCTTTTATTTGCTTCATTGCCATAGAAACTTCCACGCCGCAATCCATTGAAATTGTAAACCAGTTTTCGTTACAGCTAGGGCATTGAGGGTTAAGACGATCATACTTATCTATTGGGAAAATCACTTTCGTACTACAACGAGGACACGAAAGCTCAATTCCGCCAATATCGCTTGGTTCTATCGTTGTTTTGGTTTCAGTTGTCATAGTGAACTTTTCGTAGAGTTTTTCCGGCAAATGGAAAATCAGGCATACCCGTGCCAACGGGTGTCATTCAGTGGTTGAGTAGTTGCCTTTATATAAGACGTATGAAAGGGCCGAACAATTCAGGGTAATCTGCAAATAATCTGAAAAGTCCTTAGCAATCCACGTGCCAGACCACTCCCGTTTGCCTATTTGCCGGATTCTAATTAGGACAGTACCGGCGCCTGCATGACTAGTGACACTTTTGGATTCTTGGTTTGGGATTGGCGAAGCGCTGAAGGAACTCGGGGGGGGGGACGTAGCCGAGGGCTCCCGTCAGGGCAGGATGTACTATCGATAGCGGCCAGGAAGCCAAAACCAAAAATCCTACTACTACTTGCGCCGTAGAGCTTTCGCAATGCGGCACAATTTTGTTATGGAAAATGCACCATGAAAATACATATACTGCGAGGCGGATTCGCGCACTCAATAATACGGCCTCGGTGCGATACGAAAACAATGGCGGCAACAAAGGATTGTGCACCTATGATGATGAAGGCCGTTTCAAGAAGAACCAGGTGCGACACGTTGCTGTGTAATTGGGCGGCACGTGCGGGACAACGTTGAAGAAGTCAGGACAATGTGCTTGGATGGCCAGAAGGACTTTTAGCAGGATATATGCAGGCGGAACGCAAATCCCAAATTCAATCGAAGGGTTCGAACATGCTTCCATCAATTCGTGCTTTTGGCTTGGTTTTATTTTTCTTGGCCTTGTTCGGCTCTGCCTCGCTTAGCGCACAAAACGTCATAGTTACAGGCGCCATCGCCGGCCGAGTCACGGATCCACACGGGGCGGTGGTTCCGGGTGTCACTGTGGTTGTCTCAAACCTCCAAACCGGTGTAACGCAATCCAGTTTGTCGAATCAGTCTGGTCTTTACCGCTTCCCTGTACTTTCCCCGGGCGCCTATTCTATGTCGGCGAGCCAAAATGGCTTTCGTCCCATAAAGATCAACCAGCTCCGCGTATTACTCGGAAATACTACAACACAAAATATAAAGCTGGAGATTGGAGAGCATGGCGAAACGATCACTGTGGTGGCCACGAATCCCCTGATTCGGCCAACGGAATCCTCGCAGAATACCGTGGTTGACAGGTCTTTTCTGGAAGAGCTGCCGTTGAGCGGGCGCCGTTACACCGATTTCACTCTGCTAAGCCCGAATACCAGTGCGGACGGCCCGTTGGGTTTGGTAAGCATCGCCGGGCAACAGGGGGGCGAGGACTCTGGTTATGCCAATGGCAACGGTTCTAATTACTTTACCGTGGATGGTACGAGCGCGACCAACAATTACTTTGGCAATTCTCAGGGCGGCACGAGAATTCCATACACCTACGGGGAGGACGCTGTCCAGGAGTTTCAGGTTGCGGAGAACCCCTACTCTTCTATATATGGCGGGGGAGGGACAGGCTTCATCAACACAGTGACACGAAGCGGCGGCAATAACTTCCACGGTGGCGCTTTCTATTACAATCGCAACTCCGCCACCGCGGCCAACGATGCTATTGACAATGCGAGTGGTTATCCCAAACCGCAGGATGCCCTACAACAGTTCGGCGCAAACACTGGTGGTCCGATCCTGCGGGATCGCCTCTGGTTCTTCTTTGACTACGAGCAGCAACTCGAGAACACACCTATTTCGGTCATCAACCAACCAATTGCTCAGGCTAACGAAACCAGTTTTGAAGTTCCAGCCGGAACGCCGCTTCCAGCGCCCAATGGCCCCTTGCCGGTGCCGGGCAGTGATAGCGCTCCTAATCCCAGCAATCCGGTTTATCTGCAACAAGTGTCAAATGCCCTCTTTGCACTGAACTCCAATCTCGGAATTAAGCCCAGCAGCCACAACGACCTTGCACTATTTCCCCGGCTCGATTTTCAGGCTACTCCTCGCGACAAGCTCTTCCTCAGCGGGAACCTCAACCACTTTGATTCCCCGGGAGGAGAGCTGACCGGAAGCCCTGAGTCCGATTACGGTGTTCAATCCCTGGCTAACGCTTACGTGCGTGACTACCAAGGCAGCTTCGCGTGGACCCACACCTTTTCGCCAAATCTGCTGAATGAATTTCATGCGGGGGGATCTTCCGATAACCAGTACACCACGCCGACCGGACTCATTGATCCGAACCTTTCAACTATTCAACTGGCCAATCCCACCGAGTTCAGCATCGGAAACGCGGGTTTCGCTTCGGGAAGAGTATACGAAAGACAATGGGGATTGGCTGACCGTGTTGACTATGTGGTTGGCAGGCACACCTGGCAATTCGGCTTTGACTTCAACCACACATCGGTCGCGGACCGCAATTTTGGCGGATTCGACCCCGATGCCGTCATTCAATTCGGGACTTTTAGGGGCACATGTTTTTTCAACGATCTGCCTAGTTTCGCGCTGGGGCAGTATGAGCTGTTCAACCAGGCATCTGGAAATCCGGCCTTCATTTTCTCCGTGCCCTATTATGGCTTTTACGCTCAGGATACGTTTCGGGTACTGCCCAAGCTTACGCTCCATATAGGTCTGCGAGAGGATTTTCAAGTTTATCCCCAACCCGTCGAGAATCCTGCTTTTCCACTCACCGGCCAATACCCCAATCAGTACCTGCGCTTGGCCCCGAGGATTGGGTTCGCATGGCAACCTATCGACAAGACCGTTGTGCGGGGCGGATTTGGCGAGTTTTATGACAGTATGAACGGACTGAACTATCGAAATGCTGTGGCCTCGGACGGTCTGGCATCGCAATTGACTACCGTTAACGCAAATTTCAATCCAAACCTTGCCCCAAACCAACAGACAGCTTCGCTCGGGCCGGGCGGGACGGTTTTTGGGCCGACCTTTCCCAACGGCATCACGAATCCCGCTCTGTTTCAGGCTTCGCCTGATATTTCCTTTGTTTCGCCGCAATTTCATGTTCCCTATGTATTACAGGCCAGTTTGCAGATTGAACGGGAAATCTCTGCTAACACCACGGTAAGCGTTGGCACGATGTGGACTCATGGTGTGCATATTATCTCGGGCAGCGCCAATGATCTCAACTTGGAACCGCCACAGGGATCCACAACTTACATAGTCTGCCCACCCGGCACTGTTGCCGGGCCCTGCACTGGGCCGTCCATAATTCTGCCAAACTTTGATAGCGGTCTCCTCACGGAAGGAAGGATTAATCCGAACTTTGGCCAGATCAACGAGTTGATCAGTCCCGGCCAAAACGATTACAACTCGTTGTTTGTACAGCTACAGCACCGCATGTCCCACGGCCTTTCGTTGCAGTTCGCTTACACCTATGCCAAAAATATTGCGTGGAATGGAGTCGACTTCAACAACCAGTTTGACTTCAGCAATACTCACGGACCTTCCCTGCTCGATCAGCGGCACCGGATTTCGTTTGCCAGCGTTTATCAGCCCCGGTTGGAGAGGTTTACACGTTCGGGCCCAGGACGCGCTTTGCTCTCTGGCTGGGCACTTAGTAGCGTCATGCAGTTTAGCTCTGGCCGCCCCTACGCCGCGCTATTGAGTCCCGCTTGCACCAGCGTGAGCGGTGTTTTGAATTTCAGTGATTGCACCGGAGCCGATGGGAATCTCAATGACAGCGCCTTCAACCAAGCAACCGCCAACACCGCGCTGGGGATCGATGGTGCCGGCCCCACACCGGGTGTGGGCCTTAACTCTTTCTATGGTCCCTGGATCGAGGAAATCGATTTAGCCATAGGCCGCACGTTTCGCATCACCGAACGCTATCAATTGCAATTGCAGGCTCAGGCCTTCAACTTGTTCAACCACCCAAATCTCTATGTCCAGAATGGCGATGGCGTCAACCAAGCCCAATATAACCCCATCGGAACTCAACAGGGGGCATACCCTTGTGGGGACGGTGTCTCTCTGAACCAAACCTGTTTTCTGGTGCCGAATTCAGGTCCCGGAAATTTTGGTACCTTACAGGAGGTTAACCCGCTGAACCCTCCGCGCGTACTTCAGTTTTCTGCGCGATTCACGTATTGAGTTGCTCAGCAGCCGCTATGCTGCAAGCAGCGCAACTCGCTAACCGCATTGCTAAGTAGCTAGAATTGTGGTTCGCCGAAATCGCATCCGGGCTAAAAACAGTAGCAATTCACAGTTCAGTCTTACCCGTATTGTCCGTTCGCGAAGCTGTGAAACAATATTCACTGGGAGCAACTCTGGCTGGCTGCACAAAAACGGAAGGAATTCATTGACGCCGGATAGAATCTCCAGCCGCGCGGGATTTGCGGGAAGCGATCGTGAGTGAAACGTGAGGAAGGCAGTCCTGTCGTGGAGCAGTGGAAAGGACAGCGTCTGGGCATTGCACCTCCTCCGGCAACGGACCGATGTCCAGGTGGCCGCACTGCTCACGACGTTTAATTCCGAAGCGAACCGCGTGGCGATACATGCGGTTCGGCGTGCGTTGGTCGAAGCGCAAGCCGAGCGAACCGGCATCCCGCTCTGGGCAGTGGAACTCCCGTCACCGTGTTCCAACCTTGAATACGAAGGGCGGATGCGCGCCGTGTGCCATCGCGCGACGGCCGAGGGGTTCACGGCTATCGCATTTGGAGACTTGTTTATTGAGGATATTCGCGATTACCGCGTGCGGCAATTGCAGGGAAGCGGGCTTGAGCCGCTGTTTCCTGTCTGGCAATCCCCACAGACCAACTTTCTGTGGATGTGATTGCAGCAGGCGTAAAAGCAAAAATTACGTGCGTGGACCTCTCGAAACTGTCAAAGTCATTTGCAGGACAGGAATATGATCAACGCCTGCTTGAGACTCTGCCACCGGGGATCGACCCATGCGGCGAGAACGGGTAATTTCACACATTCGGGTATGATGCTCCGGTGTTCTTCCGCCCCATAGGAGTGCGGACGGGAGAAGTAGTCGAGCGGGATGGATTTGTATTCGCCGACTTGCTCCCGCAGTGACCGCTCCCTCCCCTAACTGAGCAGTGTGGTTAGAGCTGAGGGGCCGAATCGTCTCACGTGAAGGTTCGATAGGAAAACAAACGCAGGGTGGGGCGACGCAGATTGTCTCAACAGAGGGGTTCACCCCAATAGACTGTGCCACAGTCCGCGTCTTGACCGCAGGAACTGTGGGAACCGCCATAGGCTGGAGTGCCGTAGAAATTCCCATTACTGCCCTTGAGCCAGTCCTGCGAAGGGTTCGGCGCCATCAGTCTCCTCGAAGCTGTGCAACGTCGTTAGCTTGCCGCTCGCCATGGCCGATCCTCCGGCCCTGTTGTGTACCCCAAATCGCGCCCTCCGCCAGCGGACATTTCATGTGCTAATCGTGGGGACATATCATGTGCTAACGACATTCCCCTTTTTCCCCCTTGACAGCCCGCAAAAAACCCGATAGCATTTCCGCCAAGTTCCGGCGCCACAACGCCGAAGCGGTGTGTAAAATTCGTTTTGGGGTCTGTCCAAATTTCAAATTGACACCCTCCTGGAGGCGTTACCATGAAAAAACGGTCTCATCGTGTGCCCAAGCCCAACCAGACGGAAGATGCCGCCACAAAGCAGGGTTCATCCCGTCGCGCGTTTTTCGGCCAGTTAGGGGGCGCGGCAGCGGCCACAATCGCAGCCACCTCACTTCTGGATCCAGTTGCGAACGCCGTCGGTTTGCCTTCGCCAACCATCGTGGGAGACACCCCTGGCCTGGTAAGTGGTCCAGCGCGAGCGCAACAGGCCTATAACCTTCGCCAGACGGCGGCATTTAACCAGTTGCAAGTGCCACTGCCCAACCATGTAAACAATGGGGACGAAACGAATTACCCCACTTACTGCTTCAATTACCACAAGGGTCTGCCTCACGATTCGAACGGCAACGTGACCTCTAGCGCCTACCAGTCGCTTTTGACCGCCACCAGATCAGGTGCGGTGGCGGATTTCGCGGCGATTCCGCTGGGTGGCACCCAGCCGCTGGTGGATCCGCAGGCCGGCCTGGCTTACTCAATGTATGGCGCCGACGCTGCAGCGCTGGCCATTCCCCCAGCATATTCGGGCGCCAGCGCCGGCACCGCCGGTGAAATGGTGGAATGCTACTGGATGGCTCTCTGCCGCGATGTTCCCTTCGCGATGTACGGCCAGGAGCCGCTGACGTCAGCCGCCATTACAGAACTCAACAGACTCGGCGTGTTTCAAGGACCGAAACAAAACGGTCAGGTAACCGCGCAAACGCTGTTCCGCGGCCAGGCCTGGTCCGATCTGATTGGTCCATATGTTTCCCAGTTCTTTGTCCAGCAGGCGCCTTTCGGCGAGTTGACTCAGCCGCTGGATTCCCAGGGCAATCCGGGCCAGCTTTACAACACTTATACGCCGGGCGTGAATTACATGACCGACTTCAGTAGCTGGCTGGCGGTGCAGAATGGGCAGGGACCATTCGCTGCGGACACCGTCTCCGGCTCGGCCTATCTGAATGACGGACGCGGCCTTTCTGCGTTCGTTCACGTGGATGAGCTTTTTCAGGCGTACTTCATGGGCGCCCTCTTCTTGCTGGACAATCACTACGCGTACAACGTCGGGAACCCGTATCAGAACGGCACCATCACCAATCAGAGTGGTTTTGGCACCTTCGGCAATCCCGGAGCGGCGCACCTGTTGACCGAAGTTTCCGTCCCGGCCCTGAAGGCGGAGTGGTACGAAAAGTGGTTCGTCCATCGGCGCAATCGCCCTGAAGCTTACGGCGGATTGGTTCACCTCACCAAGACGAACCAACAGGTCTATCCGATCAACCAGCAGGTGCTCAACTCGAATGCCATCAACATGGTCTTTGCCAATTACGGGACATATCTGTTGCCGATGGCATTCCCGGAGGGGTGCCCGCAACATCCCGCCTACGGCGAGGGTCACGCCGTGGTGGCTGGAGCGTGCGCAACCATCATCAAGGCATACTGGAACGAAAACACGGTAATCGCGAACCCTGTTTACTCGGCGGATGGTGCCACGCTGTCGCCTTATACCGGCAGTGACGCCGGCCAGATCACCGTCGGCACGGAAGCCAATAAGATCGCTTACAACGTCGGGCTCGGTCGCGTCCATGCGGGCGTGCACTGGCGCTCCGATTATTGGCAGGGCATGCTGCTCGGCGAAGCATTGGCCATTTCCATCCTTAGGGACGAGCGCAACAACTATAACCAGCCGTTTAACGGATTCACCTTCACAAAGTTCAACGGGACGACGATCACGGTCTAAGTGTTCCGTTTCCTCTGGGGGCAGCCCGGTTTTTTCCGAGCTGTCCCCTTTTTTTTGTCCACCGCGATTTCTGAAGGGGATTTATGAAAGTAACTGGCGTCGTGTTATTCCTGCTGTCCCTTCTGCTCACGATGGCGACATTCGATAGCGGCAGCGCTTCGAATTCCCCCTCGCAGACTGTTTCCGTCCTCTATGCGGGCTCCCTCGGAACGGTGATGGAACACGGCATCGGCCTCGCGTTCACCAAAGCCACGGGTATCGCTTTTCAGGGAGAGGCACAGGGCTCCGTTGGTGGCGCTCAATTGATCCGCGACCATCTTCGCACCCCCGACGTCTTTGTCAGCTCAGATCCGCTGGTGAATGAAAACTACCTGATGGGCGCCGCCAATGGGAACATTGTTAACTGGTATATGCTCATTGCCTCTTCCCAGATTGTCCTCGGCTACTTACCGGGGAACCCGCATGCAAAAGAATTTGACGAAGTGGCTGGGGGAAAAATGCCCTGGTATCAATTGCTGGAAAAGCCCGGAATCCGATTTGGCCGGGGTGATCCGACGATCGATCCCAAAGGCTTTCGGACGATTTTCCTTTTTCATCTTGCAGCTAACTACTATCACCGGCCCGAACTCAATACCATCCTTGGCACCCCTCAGAACCCTGCACAGGTCTTTCCGGAAATCGTGCTCATGGCGCGTGTTGAAGCCGGGCAGTTTGACGCCGGCTTTTTTTACCGGCATGAAGCCGTTGCGCGAAACATTGGCTATATCACCTTCCCGCCCGAAATCAATCTGGGCGATCCGAAATTCGCCGCTGAATACGCGAAGCAGACCTATACGAATGCCCAGGGTGTGACCGTGCACGGAGCACCAATAAGCTTTTCCATCATGATCCCCGCAGGCGCTTTGCACGCCGACGCTGCCATCTCCTTCGTGAAATTTGTACTCACCTCTCGGGCCCTGCTCCGCCAATACGGTTTTGGCGACGTTCCGCATCAGGTCGGCGGGGACCCCGGGCAGATTCCCCCGCCGTTGCGCGGTCTTGCCGAGGGCACATTCAGACCGTGAAGCAACATTCCAAGGCGACCTTCATCGCATTCGCTGCGCTGGGCGGGTTACTTCTGGCCAGCCTGATTCTGCCCATCGCCAGCCTGCTCGTGGAAGCGAACTGGGTTACCTGGGCTGCAGCATGGAAGGAAGAGGGCACTCGCAGCGCTCTTTACGTTTCGCTGATAACTTCGATCACCGCTACCGTGATTATGACCCTCCTGGGCGTGCCTCTCGGCTACGTGCTGGCCACTGCGCACCCCGAAAAGCTCAGCTCCCGCAACATTCTTGCCGGTCACGTGGCTAAAATCAGCCGCACGGGAGCACGCGTAACGGTCACCGCGGATTGCGGCGGTGTAAAGTTCCTGGCCCACGTAGTTAGACCGCATAAAAATGTCCTTTCTCAGTAGGTGCCCATAAAATGGAGAATACACTATACCAACTCTACAAGAAGGAATCTGAGACATTCCGCTGGTTTGAGAGCTTGGATATAGATTCATTAAAGCTTCTTTTGTTATCTACTTGGACCAGTATGTTGTGGAATCCAGTTGGCGTGGAAGAATCACTTCTGAAGTTCTACGGTCACGTCATTGACGCACCGAATGCGGTGCGGTTTATCAGGATGTTACAATTGAGACTCGTCAATTCTCAGACGTATGCATGGGCTATTCCAGATGACGATGCAATTGATATTTTAGTCAAGCTATCCCCGATTGTTGAGATCGGAGCAGGCAGGGGATATTGGGCCGGGCTTGCGGCTTCAGCAGGAGCTGACATCGTTGCATTCGACGCGAATCCTCCTGACAGCAGTGGGGTGAATAAGTGGCATCGTCAATCTGGAACATTTTTCGAGGTTTTAAAGGCTGATGCTGATATTGTAGGAATGTTTCCTGATCGAACATTGTTTTTGTGCTGGCCGCCACATGGTTCCGACGTTGCGCTAAGAGCTGTACGGAATTACAAGGGTAAGACTGTTGTATATGTTGGTGACAAGAGGCAAGTCTTTTCCGGCACACCCCAGTTCTATAAAGAAATGTCAACTTACTTCACTCAGGTACGGGTTCTAGACATTCCAAGATGGCCCGGAATCGATGATCGGCTAGAAGTGTGGCAGCGATCATAGGTTACGTCCAATGGGAGCAGGTGTCCCTCGCCATAGGTCCGTCCGCTTTTGAAATCAATAAGATAGCGGCGCTTCCGTAATCCATTTCTGTTATAAGAAAACGGTCATGATCCGCCTGATTCTATAGCGTCATGAAGTTTCATTCGATTCTCCCTAAATGATCCGCTCAATGATACGCCGGTCGGAGCTTCCATTCTCATTCCCCTGGCGTTGTGACCCAATGGAGAAGCGGCGTTGTGGGGGGGGGGGGAGATTTGGGGGGTGGGCGGGTCTTACAAGCCCTCTTTTAATTTTCTGAATTTTCGGCTCTTTTTCTCTCCTTAAACAGTTTTTTCCAACGGGGGGCCAAGCAAACC
>Ga0182024_10015665_pt1 | contig 14475 bp, 10 predicted proteins | sample P32metaG_FD_120480 | JGI IMG/M metagenome (GOLD analysis project Ga0182024, IMG submission 120480) | Permafrost microbial communities from Stordalen Mire, Sweden - P3-2 metaG (Illumina Assembly) | ecosystem: Environmental > Terrestrial > Soil > Wetlands > Permafrost | place: Sweden: Stordalen... | reverse complement strand
GCTCATCGGGACATTGTCGAAGGGTTTCCGGCAGCGGGTGGGCATCGCGGACGCGATCCTCAACGAGCCGGACGTGATTTTGATGGACGAGCCGACCATCGGGCTGGATCCGCACCAGATTTTAAGTATCCGGCGGCTGATTGATTCGCTGCGCGGGCGGCTGACGGTGCTGCTGTCGAGCCACATCTTGCCGGAGATTGAATTGTGCTGCGACCGGGTGATGATCATCAACCAGGGGCGCTTAGTGGCGGCGGGAACTTCCGCAAGCCTGCGGCGGGAATTGCTGCCGCGCGTGGAATGGCGGCTGCGGTTGCACGGGGACGTGGCGGCGTTCGAAGCGCTGCTGCCGGAGGTGAACCCGCACTTGCGCCTGACGCAGCGCGGCGCGAAGGACGCGGACGGATTTGTGGAATTGCGCCTGCAAGCACCAATGGTGGAGATGGCGGCGGGCGAGGCGCTGTTGCGGGCCGCGATGCTCCGGGGCCAGTGGCGGGTGCGCGAATTCGCGCACGTGGAGCCGGGTCTCGAGGAAATTTTCATGGCGGCGACGAGCCAGGGCCTGGACGAGTCGCTGGCGCCGGCGCCGCAAGGGCCGGCGCGGTAAACCGCCGGATGCACGCGATTTTTCCTTCAAAATTTTTCATCATGCGCCATCTTTTCACCTTGTTGGGTCACGAATTGCGGATGCTCCTGGTGTCGGCGTCCACCTACGTGGCGGGGGTGCTCTTCCTGGTGGTGATGGGGGTGTTTTATTTCTTCATCCTGTATTTTTACGACACCCAGATCGAGGTCGAGCTGCCGTCCACGCAGTATTTCCAGCTCTTTTGGGTGCCGGTGCTGTTCATGGTGCCGTTGCTGACGATGAAAAGCCTCGCGGAGGAGCGGCGGCACGGGACGCTGGAGGCATTGCTGACGACGCGGGCCTCGGCGCTGGAGATCGTGCTGGCGAAGTTTGGCGCGGTGTATTTGCTTTATATGTTTTTATGGGCGCTGACGCTGCTCTATCCGTGGATCGCGCAGCAATACCTGCCGATCGGGCGGGTGGATCCGCGGCTGGTGGACCCGGCTTCGCTGCTAGGGGGGTATTTGTTCATCGCGGTGAGCGGGGTGCTCTACGTCGCGCTGGGCCTGTTCGCCAGCAGCCTGACGCGCAGCACGCTGGTGGCGGGCATGCTGGCGTTCAGCCTGCTGTTTGTTTTGGTCATCGGGAGCAGCCTGTTGCCGAAACTGCCGGCGCAAGAGCTGGCGTGGCTGGGCGGCTTGCAGCCGATCTTTGATTATCTGCCGTCGTTCCAGCATCTGGCGGATTTCAGCGTCGGCGTGATCGACACCCGGCCATTCTTCCTCTACCTGAGCAACACGTTGCTCGTGCTGGGCCTGACCACGCTGGCGGTGGAAGCGCGTGGGGGAACCTAAAATCCGGAATTGCGCGCCATGTCATTTTTTTCATCCTGGATTTCCACCGCGAGGACGTCGCTCGAGGAGTATCGGGTGGCGCGCTGGGCCAAGGGCGCCAACCGCGTCGTCCAGATCGTTTTAAGTCTCGCGCTGGTGGCGGGGTTGAATGTCCTGGCGGCGCGGCATTTCGAGCGGTGGGACCTCACGGAGGGCCATCGCTTCTCGCTTAGCGCCGAAACGCGCGCCTACCTCACCTCCGCCTATTTGGAAAAAAACGCGCATGTCAGCCCGCAGGAGCCGATTGAGCTGATCCTGACGCTGCCCAGCAGCCAGCCGGACCAGAAAAGCGCGGAACAAATCGCCCCGATGTTGGCGGATATGCGCCAGTTGCTGCGCGAATATCAAAACACGGCGCAACAGGCCCAGGTGCCATTGACGACCGAGGAAGTGGACACCTACAAGGACAGCCGTCGCACGGAGGAATTGACGCACGAAGGACTGGACGCCGAAACGGTGCTGCTGGTGCGTCAGGGGCCCCGTTCGCACTCACTCAAGCTGACCGACCTCTACGAAATCAAGAACCAGGGCGAGCCCGTGGCGTTTCTCGGGGAGAACGCGGTCACGGCGGCAATCCTCGATGTCATCCAGGCCAAGCCGCAAAAAATTTATTTCACGCTCGGGCACGGGGAAATGCGCCTTTACGACACGAACCCGGACTCGGGAATGACGGAGTTGCGGCAGGCGCTGCAACAGCGCAATTTCGCGGTGTCCGAGCTGAACCTGACGGCCGGGGAAGGGGTGCCGGATGACGCCGCGATGGTGGTGGTGGCCTCGCCCAAGATCCCCTTCGAACCGCAGGAGGTGGAGAAATTGCGCAGCTACTTGAGCCAGCCGCACGGGCCCGACCAGGTGAACGGGCGGGTCATGGCGCTGTTGAATCCGGGGGAAAATTCCGGCCTGGAGGATTTATTTTACCAATGGGGCATTCTCAGTGACGACGCGCTGGTGATTGACCCGAGCGCGACGGACGAGGCGATGCAGGGAGACATGATCCTGGCGGAGTATGCGGACCACCCGATCACGCAATTTCTTTTGCAAAACCAGCTCCGCGTGCGGTTCGGCCCGGCGCGCCCGGTGCGCGAAGACCTCGCGTCGCCGCCCGACGACCGCCGGCGGGTGACGCCGTTGCTGGCGACCACGAAGGACGCCTGGGCGACGCGGGACTACCGCACCGGCGATTTGCAATACCACAAAGGGATGGATTTGCCGGGACCAGTGAGCGTGGCGGCCTTGTCCGAAAAGCAACTGCTGGGTGCGGGGCAGTCCTCCCAGGGCGTGGACTTGCCGCTGACGGGCGGACGGCTGATGGTGTTTGGCAACGCGGACTTCATCGGCAACCAGCGCTTCAATATGTTGGGCAACAACTATCTTTTCCTCAACACGATGAACTACCTGCTGGACCGCCAGAATGTGCTCAACATCCCGCCGAAGCCGCCCTTTGAATTCAATCTCAACCTCAGCCGCGAAAACCTGTCGGGGCTGGCGTGGCGGTTGCTGCTGCCGCCGTTCTTCCTGGCGCTGCTGGGCTTCGGGGTGTATCTGGCCCGGCGGCGGTAGGGCTTCCGGCTTCATTTTTACCCACGCAAAAATACTCAAAACAAATTTCGCACCGCCGGCCGTTTCCGGCCAAGATTCCCTTATCCCATTTCCCCGGCTTGCCGTCATGCGCCTGAAAATCACCCTCGTCCTCCTCCTGGCCAATGTGGCCGTGTTTTTCCTGTTGTGGCGGCTGGACCGCCAGACCGAGGAGGTGCTGACACCGTCCGGGCCGCTGACCGTGGACATGGTGGACTTGGACAAAGTGGAGATCACTGGGCGTCTGCTGCCGGAATCCCCGCAAACGCAAACCCGCGTATTGGTGCGCGACCACGGTGGCGGTTGGCGCATCACCGAGCCGGTACAATGGCCGGCGAACGATTACGCCGTGCAAACGATCATCAACCAACTGGAGTTCCTGGAGCAGGAAGCGAGCTTCCCCGCCGGCGAACTGGCCGCCAGCAATCAAACGCTGGCCGATTACGGCCTGGCCGACCCCAACCCTCCGGGGCTGGTGCTCACGTTGAGCTCCGGCTCAGCCAATGAAACCCTGCTGGTGGGCGCGCCGACCAAGCTGGGCGGGCGCTTATACATCATGAACCCCGCCGACCATCTGGTTCGCGTCGTGCCGCAGGAACTGCTGCAGGACCTGACCCTGCCGATGGAGGATTTGCGCAACAACCGCATTTTCACTTTGGGGTATTTTGAATTGCAGGAACTTTCCGTGCGCGGCACGCCGCCACCGGACAACACGGGCCTGGGCGCCGGGGCGCCGACCGCCGGCGGCCAGGGGTTGGGCGCGCCGAAGGTGACTTTGCGCAAGGCGGGCGACCAATGGGTGCTGGACACGCCGGTGCAATGCGCGGCTGACACCAAGCTGGTCGGCGTCGTCCTTGCGCAATTGGATGCGCTGACGGTGACGCGCTTCCTCGCGCCGGGCGAAGCGGACCCCGTGCGCCAGGGGCTCACGAATCCCTCAATGCGGGTGACGCTGGCCAGCAACACCACCAGCGAGACTTTGCTGCTGGGCCAGCGGGTGCCGCAGACGACGCCCGACGGGAACCTCTCCAACGCCCCGGCGCAATTTTACGCGCAACTGGAGCCGGCGCCCGGCCAGACCACTTCGCCGATTTTCACGGTGGCCGCCGAGCCCTTTGAAATTTTGCAAAACGCGCAGGAATCCCTCCGCGAGCGCAAGTTCCTGCCTTTTGATCCGGCGGCGGTGTCGGCGGTGTCCGTCGGGTTTGGCAACAGCAGCGTGAAGCTGCAAAAATCGGAAAGCGGCCCGTGGCAGATATTGCCGGGGCTGGATTCGGCCGATGCGGCGGTGGTCGGGGAATTGCTGGACAATCTGCAACGGCTCGAAGCGGTCAGCTTTGCCAGCGACGCGCCGTCGGATGACGACCTGCGCACCTTCGGGCTGGACGATCCGCAGCGCACCGTGACTTTGCAGATTTCGCCAACGGACAATCTGGTTTTCAGCCTCGGAGTTGATGCCCAGGCGACGCCGCCGCGATACTACATTCAGGTTAAGGGCGAGCCGTTTGTCTACGAAGTCGGCCCGGCAGTGCAGGCTTGGTTGCGGACGGACCCGTTGTATTACCGCGACCGGGTGCTGGAGGCGTTGCCGGAGGCGGCGCAGATCCAGTCATTGAAGCTCGTCGACCTGCTTTCGGACAAGCCGGTTTTCGATTATGCGCTGGACGCGCAAAACACCACGTGGGACTCCGTGCTGGCCCCGGCGCCGGAACCGGTGCGCGCGGCGGTGCTAACTTTGGAAAAAACGGTTCGCCGATTCGAGGTCGCATCCTACCTGCAGGGGAATTTCACCGCCAGCTACGGCTTGGACGCGCAAACGCCCACGCCATGGCGCTACCGGCTGGAAGCGGGCATTCACCTGCCCGGGGCGAACTCAACCACGGCGCAAACGCCGCCGTGGATTTGCTATTTCACCGAGCGCCTCGGCGGGACGGTGCAACTTGGAGGGACGCCGCAACCGCCGATGGTTTTCACATTGACGCAGCCGGTGCTCGACGCGCTGAACGCGCTCACCCTCGCCCGCACGCCGCCTGCGGTGATCGAAAAGGGCCTGCAGGAAATGACCCAGCCCATTGACGCGCACGCCGCGCCGGCGCCCACCGTGCCGGCCAATCCCCCGCCAGCCACCGCGCCCGCCGCGAAACCCTAGGCCCGCCGTGGCGACCGCTTCCCCGCCTGCTCCCGCCCGTGCCCGGACATCGTGGTGGTTCCGGCTGTTGCGGGCTTTCCTGAACGGGGTGCTGCTGGCATTTCTATTGCTGCAGGGACTCGCGGTCCTGCGTCTGCGAACGCATCAGCCGCTGCAATTGCCGGACTTTGTGCGCAACGCGATCGAGGCGCGTTTGCGCTCGGAAGGCGTGAGCGTGCGCTTTTCGTCGATGGAGGTCACGCTGTCCGGCAGCCTGTGGCTGCGCGACCCGAAGATTTATCTGGCGGGCACACCCGACCCGGTGGCCGAGGCCGACGCGCTCCAGATCCAGCCCGATTGGCTGGCGCTGGTTTGGAACCAAAAGCTGGAGCTGAGCCGGTTGGGCCTGCAAAACGCGCGCCTGTATTGCCCGCCGGAGATTTCCCCGTCGGGCGCGCGCGAAACCATCGTCGATGATTTCGACCTCGCGCTGGCCCAGGCGGGCGGCGGCTGGTGGCAGCTTGACTATTTGCGCGCGCAGATTCTCAACGCCCATGTGCTCGCGCAGGGCAGTTTCGTCATGCCCGCGCGGCCGGCGGCGCCGGCGTCCGGTGGCCCTGCCGAATCCGGGAAACCGCCGGCCGCGCGGCTGACGCTGGCGGCGCGTTACCGGGCGCTGGCGCGGCAATTGGAGGGCATGCAGGAGGATTTCGCGCGCGCGCAAAACCCGGCGGTGACGCTGCGTCTGGATGGCGAGGCCTCGGGGCGCACCGCCATCAAAGTGTTCGCGCAGGTGGACGGCGCGCAGCCGCCGGTGGAAAACGCCAATCTTACCCTCGGGCGGTTGTGGGCGCGTGAAACGGCCGAGTGGGACGGGCAGACCGCGCGGGCGACGGAACCGGCGATCGTCTGGCTCGAGTCCGCGAAATTCGTGGAGAACTCGCCCAAGGGCAAGGAACGCAACACGGTCGCCGGCGGCCCGGCATGGTTGCGTGTGCAATTGGCGGACGGCGCGCAGGGCGTGTTTGCCCGGCCGTCGCAGGCGTGGTGCATGATTTCCCCGGTGAGCGTGTATGGGTTCGCCTTCGACAGCATGGGAGCGGTGGTGAATTTGGCTTCGGCATCGAGCCTGGGATTTGATTATTTTGCGGCGCGCGACAGCTATTGGCTGAAGGCCCGCGGCCAGGTTGATTTGAAGGCGCAAAGCCTGGCGCTGGATTTTGGGGCGTGTGCCGATCCAGCGGTCGTGCTGGCGGCGGCGCGGCAGCAGATGCCGAAGGAGCTGGCCTCCCTGAAGTTCGACCGGCCGCCGCGCCTGGACGGGCACATCACGCTGGCGCCGGGATTCAAGCCCCAGGCGCTCGACTTCACCCTGCAAACCAGCGGCGCCCACATCGACAACATCAACCTGTATGCGCTGCGGGCGAGCGGGCGGCTGACGCCGGCGGACTTGGACGTGAAGCAGGTTTCCTTGTGGAATCCGCGGTGGCAGGTGGAAGGCAGCTATTCCCAGAACCTGAAGACGGACGACTTTCGCATCCTGGCCAAGGGCAATCTGGATCCGGCGACGCTCGATCCCTATATTCCGTCATGGTGGCCGCAGATTTGGGAATATGTCGTCCCGGGCGCAAACTGGCCGAACGCCGACATTGACTACGCGGGCTGTTGGGACAATGCATCCAACCAGACGCTATTTGGCTCGGTGAGGGTCGCCGGGGCGCGGGCCAAGGGGGTTTTAATTGATGACCTGGCGGTGCGTATTTACCAGCGGCGCGACGTGGTGGGCGTTTACGACGTCGCCGCCACGGCGAATGGGGGCGGGAAGCTGACTGGCGCGTTGCTGTGGTTGAAAATGCCGCCCTACCACCACAATTACGAGATTCGCTACCTGTTCGACAGCACCTTGCCGCTGACCTCGGCGGCGATGCTGGCGGGCAACGACGTGGTGGAGTTGACGCGGCCGCTCGAATGCCCGACGCCACCCCACATCATTGTGGATCAGCGCACGGGCGGCTATGCCAATCCGCAGGCGAATGTCACGGTGACGAATCTGGAGGCCGGCCTGTTCGCCCCTTTCAAGGCCTACAACGTGCCGCTCGATTCATTGCAGGGCAACGCCACCCTCTATGACGGCTTCACGGACATTCCGGAGTTGCATTTCGGCATTGCGGGCGGTCAGGCCCGGGCCAGGGGCACGATCACCAAGGTCAGCGCGGGCAACGAACTGGCGTTCAATGTCACACTCGTCGGGGGACACCACACCGGGGTGCTGTATGCGCTGAGTCAGATGAAGTCACCGGATGAACCGGCCGCCGCGGCTCCCGCCCATGCCACGGTTGCGCCCGCTTCCAGCCCCCTCGCGACCCCGCCGCCCGAAACCAACGTGATGAACGACCTTTCCCGGCCGGGGAAAATGGATCTGACCATGGGCGCGCGGGTGCTGCTGGGGCACAAGGACACGTTCGCGGCGAGCGGGCACGCCCGCATCTACGAGGCGAAACTGGGGCAGCTCCATCTGTTCGGCCCATTGTCGACCCTCCTTTCGGGCACATTCATTCCCCTCGGTTCGTTTGACCTGGACGAGGCGGAGAGCGGAATCCAAATCGCGCATCAGTATGCGCGGCTGCCCGATTTGCGGATAACGGGCCCGTCGGCGCGCATCGTGTCGGCGGGGCTGTATGACTTCACCAACGAGCATTTGGATTTCACCGCCTTGTTTTTTCCGATGGCCTCATGGAACGTGCCGGTGGTTTCGCAAATCATCAATGTCTTCAGCAGCCTTAACAATACCGTGACGGTAAGCTTGACCGGCAACCTGGACAAACCGGATTGGAGCATGAACATGGATCCGATGCGCGTCTTCACGGCGAAGAATCTGACGGCGCCGCCCATCCCCGGATATCCGGCCAACTCTGACGGCAGCCCGGCTATTCCCCCATTGTTATTTCCCCCTCCGGCCCCGGTGGCGGCAACGGTGCCCCGCCCACTGCCATGACGCATTTTGCATCGGGTGCTTATTGCATAGCGCGGAGCTTCAGCCCGCGCTCCGGGACAATTCAGGCGGAAGGAAGCGCGGACTGAAGCTCCGGGTTATTGCATCACGCTGTTTCTACTTGTGATAGCCACAGAATTCCTCAGTTTGCATCATGCATGATTGCGCCGCTGGCAAAAGTGATGGACTGGTCAGCTATCCAAATCCTGACCATGGTGATGCCGTCTGGCAATGTGCAAAACCCGCGGCTGGAGGAGGCACTCCAATTCCTGAAAAGGCCGCACTTCATTTCCGACGAAAGCCAGCCGGCGCGAGTTGAGTTCAGTCCTGACGCATCGGGGATGCACTTTCGCTTTTCGACGCCGAGACCGGGCGATTTCGTGGAAAGCAACATCGTGTATGGCCGGCTCTATCGTTGCGCGGGCCGCTGGCAGGAGCGGCCCGTGGTCATTCTTTTGCATGGCAGCGGCGGAAATCCAGATTATGATTTCCGATTTCCATGGATGGCCCGTCGCTTTAATCGGGCGGGATTTAACGTGGCAACATTAGTGGCGCCTAACCACTTTCAACGCCGTCCGCGTCAGCTTAAAGTGCTAAACAACAGAGATTGCTTGCAGCTTGCCGAGGCTGCGGCGCAGGCGGTTGCCGAAATACGCGCCCTGACGGGATGGCTGCTGGGGCAAGGTTGCCCTGCGGTAACGCTGTGGGGCTTTTCGATGGGCGCATGGTATGCCGGAATGGCGGTGTGCCGCGACGCGCGGCTGGCCTCGGTTGTTCTGGCTATGCCAGCCGTGCGCATGAATCCCTGGATGGAGCAACAAGCCATTCGGCCTCGTATTAGAAGGAGCCTGCCGAGGGTGCGCGAGATATGCGAAATGTTAAACCTGACTGCGTTGAATTTGACCGTGACGCGGCCAGCCATTCCCAGGGAGAATGTCTTGTTGATCGAAGGGATCCATGATTCGTTCGTGCCGAAGGAAGACATCGAGGATCTCCGGGAGGCTTGGGGACGGCCCAACATCTGGCGATTGCCGCATGGCCATTTTAGCTTGATGTTCGTGCCCGGTTTGACGGGGCGCGTCCTTCGCTGGCTGGAACCGCGACTGAATAACGCGACCACTCAAGCATAAAACAAAAGATCGCGCCTTTGGCCAAATTGATTGACTGGCCGGTCCTCCAGATCGGCTAGTCGCACGCTTGCGAAATGGGCTTAAGGGTCCCTTAAACTTGTTTCCATTCACGGGCAGCAATCGCATTCTTTCGCCCCTTTTGGCGAGGACGGTTTTGTCCAAATGGCTGAAATGGAATGACTAAGCGAAAATGGGAAAAAGGGGGCGTAAGCTCCGCGCTACGCAAAGGCAAACCGGCCACAAAAATGAGTGAACGCACGATCCCGCCTCCGGGATTGGCAAGCGGCGCGGGACGTGCATCATGCGGGAAACCACTCACCGCCGCCATGCCTCACGACCACAATCACGACCATGACTGCGGGCATGACCACGGCCACGGCGGCCATCACCACGAACACGTGGATGTCTCGCAGGTGCCGGCGCGGAGATTGTTGCAGGCCCTGGGGATCAGCTCGGTCATCACGATCGCCCAAGTGGTCGGCGGGTTGCTGGCTGGCTCACTGGCGCTGTTGTCCGACGCGCTGCACACGCTGACGGACGGCATTGCGCTGCTGGTGAGCTACGCCGCATTGCGCCTGTCGCGCCGGCCCGCGAGCGAGCAGTTCACCTTCGGATTGAAGCGGGCGGAAACGCTGGCGGCGATTGTGAATTCCGGTGTGCTCATCGGCATTAGCCTTTGGCTCCTGGGCGAGGCGGTGCACCGGCTGATTTATCCGCCGGAGATGGTCAAGGGTTGGATCATGGTGAGCGTGGCGTCGGTGGGCCTGGTCGCGAACATTGCGAACACCGTGCTGCTGCGGCGCGGCGCGGAAAAGAATTTGAACATGCGCTCGGCGTATTTGCACGTCATGAGCGACGGGGTGGTGAGCCTCGCGGTCATCCTCGGCGGCGTCGCCATCATGTATGACCCGGCGCTGAAGTGGATTGACCCGGTGCTGACGTTTTTGATTTCGCTGTGGCTCATTTACGAAAGCTGGGCGATTGTGTGGAGCGGCACGCGCGTGCTGCTGATGAGCGCGCCGGACGACGTGCCGGTGCGCGAGATCCAGGCGGCGCTGGAGGCGCTGCCGGAGGTACGCAACGTCCACCATGTCCATTTGTGGGTGCTCAATGACGAGTCCATCCACCTTGAGGCTCATGTGGACATCGCCGACCGCCCAGTGAGCGATACCGCGCCGTTGGGCGAAAAAATCGAAGAGTTGCTGCGCGATAAATGGGGCGTCACCCATGTGACGCTGCAATTCGAGTGTGGCTGCTGCGGCGAAAAGCCTGCGCTGGTCGTGCAGCACGGGGATTGAGGCGCGCAAGCGACGTGCGCCAATCCCGCAAAAAATTCTCCTTACGGATGGGAAGGTATGGACACGGACACCGTCGGCGGCTGGTTGCTAAAGAGGACGAAATGATTGTCGGAGAACAGTTCATGGTTCGGGGCATCAGGATAGAGCTTGCGGAACGCAGGGTATTGTTGGGCGGCGACGACCACGTAAACGCGCCTGGGCCCGCGCAGGATTTCGAGGAAGGGGTTCATCAGCGTGGCGTTGATGACGGCCCGTGACGGCGGCGGGTTGGCCGGGAGCGCGAGGTAGTCGGCGAGGCCGGGATAGCGGCCGGCGGCCTGCGCGGTTTCCAGCATCGCGCCAAATTTCTGTTCCTCCGGCACCTGGCCGGCGACGCCGATGGTCTGGCCGAGATACGCGGGCAGATCGGAGAATGGGCCGTAGTCCCAGAGCGTAAAGACGCGGTCGCCCGGTTGCAGGCGGGGTTTGAGCCACGCCGCGACCGGCTGCGTCGAGGGCCGCTGCACCAGCGTCGCCAGTGGGCTGAAGCAAAGGAGAAAAACCGCCAGGACGCCGAGGAGGACGCGCAGGCTGCCGCACCGCCGGCGTTCGTTGCCGAAGGTCCCAATCAGGATGGCGAGACCACCTATCAGAAAAACTCCCGCGCAAAATCCAATCCACCAATAGGCCTGGGCAGGCACCGGCACCCCCAATGGGCCCAGCATCGGTAACGCCACACCCAGCGCGATGCCGAGAGTTCCGAGTATTCGCAACGGCCAGCGCAATTGGGTCGTATCCGGCTGGCGCAGGGCGTCGGCGAGAAACCGTCCGGTAAGCAACGCGAGCGCCGGAAACAGCGGCAGGATATACGGAATGAGTTTTGAACTGGAGGCGGAGAAAAACAGCAGCGGGAAGGCCGCCCACAGCAGCACGAGCAGCGTTGCCGGTTCGGCCTTCAACCTCGTCCAGCCCCCGGCGCCGGCGCGCCACAAAGCCTGAGGCAAAAAAGCCGTCCACGGCAGAAAGCCGAGCGGCAGGATGACGAAAAAGAACCAGAACGGCTGCACGCGCTCGCTGGTCGCCGGATCCACGTAGCGCAGCACGTGTTCGTGCCAGAAGTAATACCACACGAAGCCCTGCCCGGCCCAGTCCTTCGAGAAGAAATGCCCCCAGCCGCCCGGCGGCGGGTTGGCGATGGCGGCGAGAATATGCCAGGGCAGCGCGATCACGAGCAGCAATAGCAGGCCCGTGCCGAGGCTCGCATGGCGCAGTTCCCGCCAGCGGTTCAGCAGCAGCATCCACAGGAAAATAATCGCGCCGGGAATGAGCACGCCGATGAGCCCCTTCGTCAGCAGCGCCAGCGCCATGCTCGCGTAAAAGGCATGGCAGAACAGGCGGCGCTTTCGCCCCGGCGGTTCCGACACCGCCAGCAGGAAGGCGCTCAGCGCCCAGGTGATGAAGACCGACACCGCCATGTCCAGGATGATGATTTGCCCCAGGCCATAATACAGCAGACTGGTTCCCAAGATCCAGGCCCCCCACCAGCCGGCGTCACGGCCCCAAAGCGCGCGGCCCGTGCCATACACCGCCGCGCAACCGAGCAACGCCAGCATCGCCGGCCAGAAGCGCAGCGCCCACAAATTCATGCCGCCGGCGGACACCGCGCCGGCCTCCAGCCAGTAGAACATCGGCGGCTTTTCAAAATACAGCAGGCCGTTAAGGTGCGGCGAAACCCAGTCGCCCGACGCCACCATTTCGCGGGGGATTTCCACGTAGCGGCCTTCGTCCGGGTTGGTCAGCGGCCGCAGGCCCAGCAGCGGAAAGTAGAGCAGCGCGAGGCCAAGCAGCAGCAGGGCCAGGTCACGCGCGGCGGATGGGGTCTGGGAAGGACGCGGATTCAATTCGCCTCCGATCCAACGCGGGCCACCCCGCCCTGCCAAGCTTGGTTTATCAGGATCATTGGGATGGAGCCGTTCCGTCGGCGCGCGCCAGCACCTTGAAGGTGAAGGCCACGGGCCCGGCTTTCATGGGGCGCTCTTCCAGCACCCGCGTAAATCCGGCGCGGGCGAAAAGTTCGACGGGCAGGAAGGTGTCGCCGTCGAAGTCCTGATGAATTTCGGTGAGATAAACGCGCGCGGCCAGCGGCAACGCCTCGCGATAGATCACCGCGCCGCCACCGATCCAAACCGGCCCCGGATGCGGCGAGTCCTGCGCCAGCGAAAGCGCCTCGGGCAGGCTGCGCGCCACTTGCGCTCCGGGCAGTTTGTAAGCGGGATTCCGGCTCACTACGATGACCATGCGATCCGGCAGCGGCGGCCCGTGATGGTCCTGGCATTTGCGGCCATGGACGAGAATGCCGCCGCGCGTCAGCTCGAGAAAATGCCGCCAGTCCTCCGGCAGATCCCACGGCAGTCGCCCCGCGCGGCCGATGACGCCGTTGCGAGCCACGGCGACGACCAGATAAATCGGCTTGGGAGAATTCACGCGAATCAGCATAGACCGCCCCGCCGCGCGAAAGGATGAAAATAAATGCCGTCCTCGGAAGGCTTGACATGAACACCCGAGCATGGTAAACGCCCGAACACCATGAAAGACCTCACCCTTCGCCAGCAGGAAATCCTCGGGTTCATCCAGTTGCACCAGCGCACGCAGGGCTACTGGCCGAGCATCCGCGACATCCAGGGGCACTTCAAGTTTGCGAGCACGAACGCCGTCATGGGCCACCTGCGCGCGCTCGAGCGCAAGGGCGCGATCTCGCGCGTGGCCGGGCAGGCGCGGGCCTTCCGCGTCACGCACGATCCGGCGGAGACGCCCCCGGCGGGCGCGTTCGACGTGGTGGACATCCCCGTTTACGGCAACATCGCCGCCGGGTATCCCGACGGCGTCGAGCCGGGCGGCGAAATCGGCCGCCTGCAAATTGACGCGCAGACCGTGGGCATCCGCCGCGCGCGCCGGGCCTTCGCCTTAAAGGTACGCGGCGACAGCATGATCGACGTGGCCATCAACGACGGCGACATCGTCATTTTCGAGCACGGTCCCGCCAAGGACGGCGACATCGTGGCCGCGCTGATCGACGGCGAGACTACCCTCAAGCGCTTCATCCAAAAACCCGGCCGCCATCCCTTTCTCAAGGCTGAAAACGTCAAATACCCGCAACTGCATCCGGTCTCCGAACTGATTGTGCAGGGCATCGCCAAGGCCGTGGTGCGGAGTTTGTGAGTCTTCCCGGCTTGCGGATTTTCGCCTGATGGCCATGCTGGGGGCATGGCCACGGTCACACCGGGACTTGCTCCCGTCTCTTGGGAGCGCATGATTCACGCCGTGGAAAAAGTGCGCGAACGTCTCCTCCGCGCGGCCCGCGCCCTGCACGGCGCAGGCATTCCCTACGCCGTGGCCGGTGGCAACGCCGTCGCCGCCCATGTTTCAAAAGTTGACGAGGCGGCAGTGCGCAATACCCGCGACGTGGACATTGTGCTGCGCCCCGCCGATCTGCCCGCCGCCCGGCGGGCGCTGGAATCCGCCGGGTTTGTTTACCGGCATGTGGCCGCGCTGGGCCAGCCCGGCGGCATGGAGGTTTTTTTGGACGGCCCCGCGGCCAGCGTCCGCGACGCCCTGCACATCGTGCCCGCGGGCGAAAAAGTGCGGCCCGAATATTTGCTGCCCGCGCCCGACGTGACCGAGTCCGAACCGGGCGACCAGTTCCGGCTCGTGACACTCCCCGCGCTCGTGCGCATGAAGCTCACAAGCTTTCTCGACAAGGACCGCACGCACCTGCGCGATATGATGGAATTGGGCCTGGTGGACGCCTCGTGGTATCCGCAACTGCCGCCGCCCCTGGCCGAACGATTGAAGCAATTGGTGGAAAATCCGGAATAGGCGGAGTTTTGCCACCTGGCCATGAATGAGACCGGCTTT
>Ga0182024_10015664_pt1 | contig 14476 bp, 9 predicted proteins | sample P32metaG_FD_120480 | JGI IMG/M metagenome (GOLD analysis project Ga0182024, IMG submission 120480) | Permafrost microbial communities from Stordalen Mire, Sweden - P3-2 metaG (Illumina Assembly) | ecosystem: Environmental > Terrestrial > Soil > Wetlands > Permafrost | place: Sweden: Stordalen... | reverse complement strand
GCGATGAGCTTGTCCGAGAACATGATGAAGCCCACTACGATGCTCTATCGCAACTTCTTGGCGATGGAGACCGAGGAGCTGATCCGCAGCCAGCCGATCGACGGCGTCGTCCTGCTCGGCGGCTGCGACAAGACGACGCCGGGGCTGTTGATGGGCGCGATCTCGGCAGGGGTGCCGGCGATCTACGTGCCGGCCGGTCCGATGCTGCGAGGGAACTGGCGCGGCGAGGTCCTCGGCTCGGGGACCGACACGTGGAAATACTGGGACGACAAGCGTGCCGGTCTCATCAGCGACGAGGACTGGCACGAGATCGAGGGCGGGATCGCGCGCTCGTTCGGAACCTGCATGACGATGGGGACCGCGGCGACGATGATGTCGATGGCGGAGGCGCTCGGTTTCACGCTCTCGGGCGCGTCGTCTATCCCCGCCGCCGACTCGGCGCATCCGCGTATGGCGACGGCGTCGGGACGGCGCATCGTCGCAATGATCTGGGACGACCTCAGCCCGGAACGGATCGTTTCGGAGGCCTCGATCGACAACGCGATCGTCGCGCATGCGGGTCTGGGCGGATCGACCAACGCCGTGATCCACCTCGTCGCGATCGCACGGCGAGCCGGGATCCCGCTGCACATCGACCGTTTCGACGAGGTCTCGCGCCGCGTGCCGGTGATCGCCGACATCCGGCCCTCCGGCCGCCTGCTTATGGAGGACTTCTTCTATGCCGGCGGCTTGCGCGCGTTCTTGCAGCGCTTGTCGCCGTATCTCGACCTCACGTGCACGACGGTCTCGGGTCGCACGCTCGGTGAGGAGATCGCAGCCGCGCAGGTGTGGCATGACGACACGATCCGCCCCCTCGATCGCCCCGTCTCGCCCGCCGGCGGTACGGTGATCCTGCGCGGCAACATCGCGCCGGACGGCGCGGTGATGAAAGCGTCGGCCGCCGAACCGCGTCTACTACAGCATCGCGGACCGGCGCTGGCGTTCGAGAGCTATGACGAGATGGCCGCCGCCGTCGACCGCGACGATCTCGACGTGACGCCCGATCACGTGCTCGTCCTCAAGAACGCCGGACCGCAAGGCGGACCGGGGATGCCCGAGTGGGGGATGCTGCCGATCCCGCTCAAGCTCGTCAAAGCCGGCGTGCGCGACATGCTGCGCATTTCCGACGCGCGGATGAGCGGGACGTCGTACGGCGCGTGCATCCTGCACGTCGCTCCCGAGGCGTACGTCGGCGGTCCGTTCGCGTGCGTGCAGACCGGCGATGTGATCGAGCTCGACGTCGCGCAGCGCCGGTTGCATCTCGACGTCCCCGACGAGGAGCTCGCCCGCCGCCGCGCCGCCTGGCAGCCGGCCCCGCCGCGCGCCGCGCGCGGCTACGGTGCGATCTTCGCGCAGCACGTCACCCAGGCGAACGAGGGCTGCGACTTCGACATCTTGGGCCCCGGCCCACAGCTCGCCGAGCCCGAGATCCACTGAGCCGCGTGTGGAAGCGGTACCTCGACCGGTGTAGCGCGCTACGGCGATTTTGTCAGTACCAGCGACACGTCGTCGGCTTCGCCGTCGTTGTACGTTCCCTCGACTCGCGTCATGGTCAGCGTGATCGTCGCGGAGCGCGCGCCCTTCGGAACCGCGCCGGACACGTTCTTGAGCAGGAAACCGGTAACGCTCTTCCGCTCCTTCGCCAGGACCGGGCCGAGCTGCGTCTGCGCGATCGATGCGCCGTCGGCGCTCTTGAAGATGAGCGCGACCTTCGCGTTGTCGTCCTGCGACGAGTAGCCGCCGAGCCAGGCCGAGAACACGTAGGTGACGGTGCCCTTGTCGATGTCGGCGGCGCCGGCGGCAAGCGAGATCGTTTGCGTCGCAGTCGATACCGGGACGTTGCCGCCGGCGAAGAAGTTCGCGCCGCGGTCGCTCGGGCCGGGCGAGGTCATGTCCGGGAAGCCGCCGGACGCGCCGTACTTCACGGCGGTGAATTCGCCGGTCGTTGTCCAGCCCGGCGGCTTCATCACCCCGCTGTTGCTCGGCGCACCCGGTCCTGCTTCGGCGTTGCCGTTCACCACGAGGTTCGTACCGTACATTCCGGCCGCGAGGACGCCGGTCGTCACGGCGATGCTCAGGGCGAAAGCGCCGAACGCGGCCACGCCCGCAGTGCGAAAACGCTGCAGTCTCATCGATCCCTCCGGTAGCGGGTCGGGACCAGACGACGGGCGACTGGTCACTCTCTCGCCGCCGGTTCGCGCGGACGCCCCCGAAACCTCGCCGACGGTCCCCGCCTCGGCTTTTGAAGTCGTCCAAGGCGGTCTGATCATCCGTTAACTGAATGCGGGCGGCGCTTCGACCGATACCCTGTCCAAATGGTCGAACAATCCCCGCAGCTCGACGCGGTCGATCGCTGCGCGCTTTGGCTCGAGGATCTCTCCCGCCGCCGGGATCTGACCGTCCCGCTCATGGGCGTCGATCCGGCTGAGTTTCCACAGGCCGAGATGCTTCGGCGCTTCGTCGCCGGGCTGGGTGACGAGATGCTGGATTTTCGCGCCGTCGTCGAGTCGGCCGCCGAGGTCGCCGCCCTGAACGCCGGTCAGCTCGAGCGTATCGTCGCCAATACCGCCGAGCAGAGCACCGTCGTTGATCGCACCGCGTCTGCCATCGCCGAGATCGATCAAGGGGCCGCGCACGTCGCGGCGACGACCGAGAGTTTGCGCATGCTGACCCGGACGCTCACCGACTCGACCTCGCGCTACGACGACGGGATCGAAAACGTCATCACCGCCCTCGCCAACCTGGTGACGACCGTCGAGGGAGCCGCCTCGTTCGCGGGCGCGATGGAATCCGGCGCGGCCGACATCCTGCGCTTTCTCGACCAGTTGCGCCGCATCGCGCGCCAGGCGCGCCTGCTCGGCATCAATGCCGCGATCGAGGCGGCCCATTTCGGCGACGACGGGCACGGTTTCGTGATCGTCGCCGACGAGGTCAAGAAGCTCGCAAGCTCGACCTCCGAGTCCGCCGCCAACGTCGAGAAGATCGAACGAGAGCTGCACGAGGCGAGCCGTCACGTCGAAGCCGCGATTGGTGAGTCCGCCGACCTCGTGCGAAATCTGGTCACCGATCTCGGCGCGGCGCGCGAGCGTTCGACGCAAACGCGCCGTCAGGTCGCGGATCTCGACGGCGCGATCGGCGACGTTGCGGCAATCGTCGGCGAGCAAAGCGTGAGTCTCTCGGCGATCGCACAAGGTGTTCAGCAGATGGCGCATCACGCACAGGACGTCGCGGCAGCCGCACAGCGCGCCGGAGGCTTGGCGATCGGCGATGCGCTCGAACGCCTCCGCGCGTCCGTCTCGACCTACCGTCTCGGAACGCGCAGCGGTGCGACCCTGCAGACCGCCGAGCTCGACGAGCTCCCCGAGCCGCTGCGCGCAGCGGCGGAGATTCTGCGCGCGCGCGTCGACGACGACCAGCGCGAGATCTTGACCCTCGTGACGACGATCGCCGTGTCGATCGCACGCAATAGCTACGAGTGGCGCGCGATCGCGCATGCGCTCACCTCGCTCCATACCGAGCTCGGCGCCACGATGAACGCGATCGACGAGACCGCCGCCGGCGCGACCGTCGCCGCCGAGGCCTCTTAGCGGATGCGCGTCTCGCTGGGGGAGATGCGCGCCGGGTTCGCGGCCGCTGTCGACGAACTGCAGCAGGCGCTCGAGCGGGTCGTTCGCGTCCGCGACGACGTGCGGCGAGCCGAGACGTTCGTTGCCGCGACCTCGGCTTCTAGCGAGCGCGCGGCGGCGATCCTCGATCTGATCGACGCGATCTCGGGCGAGACGACGCTCCTCTCGTTCAATGCCGCAATCGAAGCCGCCCACGCCGGCACGGCGGGTAGCGGTTTCGGGATCATCGCCGACGAGATTCGTTCGCTGGCCGAGACGACGTCGCGCGCGACGCACGAAATCGGGGAGGTGATCGGCGGCGTTTCCGAAGCCAGCCGTTCGATGACCGAGCGAACGGCTCACGCCGTCGCCCAGACCAACGACGTTCACGACGAAACACGCCGAATGCAGTCGTCGGTCGGCGAACTGCGCACCGAGCTCGACGGCACGCTCGACCGCACCGCCGAGGTCGCCGGAATCGTCGAGCAACAGCTCGCCGCGCTCGCCGACGTCCGGCGCGCGGCGGAAATCGCCGTCCAACGCGCCGAGAGCGATTCGGGCGCCGCGACCGACGGCCGCCGCATCGAGCTCGCGATGCTCGGGATGCGCGCGCACGTTTTGGCCGCTCGGCGTCCGCTCGGGACCATTGCCGAACGCGTCCGCGAGTTGGGCTTCGCGGCGGCCGAAAAAATGGAAGCCGCCAGCGAGGCGGCGCTCGGCCGCGGTACGCTCGCTCTCTATGACCTGTTCGACACCAACTATGTCGAGATCGCCGGAGCTGCGATCGCGCGCCTGGGCCGGCTGTTCGACGTCTCGCGCGTACCGCAATCCGGTTTCACCCCGCCGAAGTTCGAGACGCGCTACGATCGCGCGATCGAGGACGGTTTCAACGCGCTCATCGACGAGTACGTCCCCAAACACGCCTCGATCAAGGCGATGTTCGCCGTCGATCTGAACGGCTATTGCTTCGGCCACTACCGTGAGTGCCGCCAAGCCTGGACCGGCGATCAGGTGACGGACCTCAACAACAATCGGATCAAGCGCTTCTTCGAAGACGATCTGAGCCTGCGCTGCGCGCGCGTCGGTCTCGGCGACGCTTCTTACAGCCTCCCGATGCGCACCCCGTACGCGCAGTTCGAGCAGCAGCGCTGCGCTCTCGTGCGCGGCTCCGAGCGGCCGTGGGCGATCTACACCTACGCCCGCGACACCGGCATCGTCTACAACGATCTCTCGATCGCGCTCTACGCCCGCGATCGCCGCTTCGCCACGCTCAGGATCGCCTACGACGCCGACGTCGTGTAGCAGTTCGCCTTCGAGCGCGAGGGCTCGTCAGTTCCGCCGCGGTATGCTCCGCCAGACGGTCGACAAGCACTTTTGTTGGAGGCAGGTTCCATGAGCGATCCGCTCTCGCGCGGCGAGTTTTTCCAGGTCTCGGCGGCTGCCGGGGCGGCCGGCGCTGTGGGGTCCGGGACGACGGTCGGCACGACCGCCGGGAGTCCAAGCAGTACCGTCGCGGGCGCTGCCGGGCCGGCGGTACCATTGAAGATACGCTGGTACGGCGGCGGCGTGTACGAGCTCTCGCCGCCCAACGACAGCGTCATCGTTCTGGTCGACGCGTGGATCTGGAACAATACCGGATTCAAGGCGTTCGGGATCGACAAGCCGGCCGAGCTGTCGAGCGCCGCCGCGTATACGGCCTACATCAAAGCGCGCAACCCGGGCGCCGTCGTCGTCGCGCTCACGCACGATCACGGCGATCACATCGGCGATTACTTCGAGTTGCTCGGGGCGCTCTCGGGTGCGGGCGTCGACGTCAAGACGGTCGGCCAGAGCGACATGATGCGCGTCGGCCTGGTGCCCAAGTTCAAAGCGGCCAACCTCGACGAAGCGCAGATCGTCCTCAACAACGGCGCCGGAATCAACATGGGCGGAACCGCGAGCTACAAGGGCGTGAAGATCGAGCTCGTCCCGGCCGTCCATTCCACCGCGCTCGGCTATCCGGCGGCGGGCTTCATCATCGACGTAGGCGGCGTTCGCGTCTATGCCTCGGGCGACACCGACGTGTACGGCGACATGTCGCTCATCGCGATGCGCTACAAGCCGGACCTTGCGATCGTGTCGTCAGGGAACGGCGCGTTCACCATGGGGCCCGATGACGCGGCGCTCGCGTGCAAAATGGTCGGCGCCGGCCAGGCGATTCCCGTGCACTACGCGCACAATCCGCTGGTCGTCGGAACGCAGTGCGGCGATCTGTTCCGCACAGCCGCCGGCCGCATCGCGCCGGGAATGCAAGTCACCTTGCTCCGGCCGGGCGAGATGACGACGCTGCACGTCGCCACCACTCAGCGATAGGCGGCCTGAATCGCGGCGTACTCGGGATTCGCACGGCGAATGTCGAGCCGCGCGATCGGCGTTTCGGGAAGACCGGTCCGATCTTCGAAGGTCGGCCGGTCTTCTTTGTAGATCAGGCCTAGCGGGATGTTTCCGTCGCGGGTGAGCGCCTCGAACGCGGCGAGCCGGTCGTTGGGCGCGTACCCGTCGCGCACGGTGAGATCTTCGACGTTCTCCTTGAACCACGCGTACGTGTTGATCTTGTTGTAGGTGACGCACGGCGACATCACCTCGACGATCGCGAAGCCGCGGTGCTCGACCGCCGCCTTGATCATCGCGACCATCTGCTTCGGCTGCGCGGAGAACCCGCGCGCGATGAACGTCGCGCCGGCGGCAAGCGCGAGCGCCAGGCCGTTGAGCGGCGTGTCGGGATTGCCGTCGGGGCTGACCGATGCGACGTAACCCGTCGCGCTGGTCGGTGAGCTCTGTCCCTTGGTGAGACCGTACGTCTGGTTGTCCATAACGATGTAGGTCATGTCGGTGTTGCGCCGCACCGCGTGCACGAAGTGACCGGCGCCGATCGCGTAACCGTCGCCGTCGCCGCCGGCGGCGATGACGGTGAGATCGCGGTTGGCGAGCTTGATCGCGGTCGCGACCGGCAGCGCGCGGCCGTGGACGCCGTGGAACGCATAGCTGTGCAGGTAGCCGGAGATCTTCCCGGAGCACCCGATCCCGGACACGAACGCGACGTCTTTGGGTTGTCTGCCCAGTTCCGCCATCGCTTGTTTGAGAGCGGAAAGGACGCCGAAGTCTCCGCATCCCGGGCACCACCACGAGGGCGTGGCGGTCGCGAAGTCTTTCGGGGTGAGCGTCGCCGCCATGTCAGATGACCTCCACCGGCTCGCCGACGGCGATCCGCCGGATCGGCTCGATGATCTCGATCGGCCGGAAGGGCTGACCGTTGTACTTGCGCACGCTCTGCAGCGCCTCGACCGGACCGATGACCGCGCGAATCAGGCGCTCGAGCTGTCCGGTGAAGTTGTTCTCGACGACGAACACGTGCTGCGCCCCGCCGAAGAACGTGCGGATGTCGTCCTCGGGGAACGGCCAGAGCGTGCGCAGTTGCAAGAACCGCGTGAGGATGCCGGCGCGAGCGAGCCGGTCGACGGCCTCGCGAATCGGCCCGGTGTTCGCGCCGTAGCCGATGATGCCGACGTCGGCGTCGGCGACGCCGTGCAGAACGGCGCGCGGCAGGTCGTCGCGCATCGCCACCAGCTTGCCCATGCGCTTCTCCATCATCCGGGCGCGGTTGCCGGCGTTCTCCGTGATCACGCCGCCGTCGTTGTGCTCCGAGCCCGGCGCGAGATGCATTCCGCCCGGCACGCCGGGAATGACGCGCGGCGAGACGCCGTCTTCGGTGAACGCGAAGCGCATGTACTCACCGAAGGTGACTTCGCCGTCGTCGATCAGTTTGCCGCGATCGATCTGCACCGCATCGACGTCGAACGGTGCCAGCGTCGCCTTGCTCTGACACAACGCCTGTTCGGTGAGCACGAAGACCGGGAGCTGATACTTTTCGGCCAGGTTGAACGCGGTCGTGGTCAACTCGAACGACTCGGTGACCGTACCCGGTGCGACGATGACGCGCGGGATCTCGCCGTGACCGGAATAGATCAGGTGGTTGAGATTGCTCTGTTCGGTCTTGGTCGGCATGCCGGTCGACGGTCCGGCGCGCGCGCACTCGACGACGACCACGGGAATCTCGAGGACGCCGGCGAGACCGATCGCCTCGGTCATCAGCGCTTGTCCCGGGCCCGAGGTTGCGGTCATCGCGCGGACGCCCGCGAACGCTGCGCCGAGCGTCATCGTGATGGCGGCAAGCTCGTCCTCGGCTTGCACGACGACGCCGCCGAAAGCCGGTAACTGCTTGGACATCCACTCGAGGATATCGGTTGCCGGCGTGATCGGATAGCCCGCCATGAACCGGCAGCCTGCGACGAGCGCGCCGTACGCGATCGCATCGTTGCCCATCATGATGAGCCGCTCGCCGTCATCGGCCTTGGTGAGACCGTAGCCGCTGGGTTTGTCGGCGAAGTGCTCGCGCACGTAGCTCTCGCCGGCTTCGATCGCGCGCATGTTGAGGTCGACGACCTTCTCGCCCTTGCGCTGGTAGACGCCGCGCACGTCGCGGCGCACGATCTCCGGATCCATCCCGACCAGCGCCCCGAGCACGCCGAGCGAAATCGTGTTCCGGATCAACTCGAGACCCATCTCCTTGGCGATCTTCGCCAGCGGGATCTCGTACCAGGTGACGTCGTCGCGCCTCACCGCGTCCGGAATCGCTTCGTCGGTGTTGTCGAAGACGACGAACCCGCCCGGACGCATCTCGTCGATGTGCGCTTCGACCGCTTCGAGGTCGAATGCGACGAGCCCGTCGACGGCATCGGCCATGCCGTAGTTTTCGCGCTCGCCCGCGCGGATGACGTAGTTCGTGTGACCGCCGCGAATGCGCGACGGGAAGTCCTTGTAGGTGTAGACTTCGAGGCCCATGCGCTTGAATACGCCGGCGATCAAGTCGCCGGTCGTCAAGCTCCCATCGCCGGCCTGGCCGCCGAACATCACCTCGACGCTGTTGACGATCACTAGGACCACCTCGCGAGCGGGCGCCGCGCCGGCGCCATTGGCCGGTAAGGTTCGTGCGACGCCCCGTTTCGGCCCTGTAAGGTGCACGGCGATACAGACCGCAGATGCGACTAATGTCGGAGCTGACGTGCGATCGCATGAATCGCAAGGCAACCGGATCGTCGCCGTCAATGCCGAATCAGCGCACGCGTGCGAACCCGAGACGAGCCACGGCGACGCGACGACGGCGTGATCACATGCGGTAGCGCAGCCGAATCTGGAACGTCCGCGCGAGCGGAAAGCTCTGCGGAATGTACCCCGTCGTACCGTACGACCACGGTACGGCCTGCGTCATACCGTCGTTCGTCGGAATGCCGTTGCCCAGCGTGTACGGCGTGACACCGGCGGGGATCGTCCCGTTACACGGCACGGTAACCCCTCCGGCCAGCACCTGACCGTACGCGCACTGATAGTTGGCGTTCCCGCCACGATACCCCGGCGGTCCGACGAGATATGGGTTGACCTGGTTCGCCGTTGCCGACGACGTACCGAACACGTTCACGACGTCGAACATGAGCGTGACGCGCGGCGAGAGATCGCCTTCGAGGTGAAGGTTCATCAGGGTCTGCGGCGGGGTGCGCAGCGTGTTCGGATCGTTTCCTTCAGGCGTACCGAGGTTTCCGATGTACGGGTTGGTCGCCGCGTTGAACGGCTGCGAGGGATCGGCGAGAAAATAATAGTTCGCCCCCGGATTGACGAAGTTGTCGTTCGGCACTTGGACCGGCTTGCCGGTGTTCGGATCGAAGATCCAGGCCAGTTTGCCGTTGCCGTACGGGAAGCCGCTCTCGTACGAGAGCGACGGCGTGACGCGAATCCGGTGGTGCGCGATCGGAATCTCGTACGCGAGCGTCGCGGTGAAGTTCGGCTGATACCCATTCGGAAACAGATGCCCGGCGGCAATCGCCGGAACGTTCAGGCCGTTATAGGCGAACTGCGACGCGCTCGATGAAAACGCTCGGTCGAGGTCGGCGTCCAACGTGAACCCGCCGTTCCTGAGCCAGAGTTCGAACCCGCTCGCCCGTAACTGGCCGATATTGGTCGGGACGCCGAGGCCGCTCGGGCTCAGGCCGGCCCCAACCGACGAGCGGAAGTTGAACGGCAGCACGTCGATGACGTTTTGCTCGAGCTTGCGATAATAGGAAAGCCGGAACGAGGTGCGGCCGCCGCCCTCCAACGAGTAGGTGAAATCGTTGGCGATTTCCGGCGCCAGCGTGACGAACGGCGCAGGATTGCCGTTCGCATCGACGTTGGTCGAATCGGTGCGGTCGACTTCGAGCGCCGCCGGTGCGACGGTCGTGTGATCGTAGTTGACGCGCAGCGCGAACGCGTTACCGATGCGATACGACACGCCGGCGTGCGGATCGAGCGCGCCGACGTCATAAACCGGCCCGTCGCTGGGCTTGAAGTGGGCATGCATCGCGCGCAGCGCGCCCATGAGCTCGAGCCGGTTCGAGGCGCTCCACGTGTCGGCCAGATAGAACAACGTCGAGTCGATCGTCGGCCGCGAGGTGATGAGCTCGCCGGCGGTCGGCACGACCTGGTTCAAGAACGAGGTCGAGACCCGATACTCCGCGCCGAACCGCACGTGGTTGGAGCCGAACACCCCGTCGCCGTCATAGTTCAATCCCGTTTGGCGCCCGCCTTGCGACTCCAAAAGCGAGATCGGCCCGTCGGGAAAGCCGTTCTCGTCCCAGAACGGGCCCCCCGCCCGCGACGAGTACTGCGACTGATAGAGCTGTACGCGCGAGAGGACGTGCGCGCTCGTATGCAGCCACGCGAACGTGAAGATGTCATACGCGCCGCGAATCCCCGAGCTGAAGTTGACGGCCGCGTTCTGGTCGGCGACGCCCGGGAACGGGACGACGTTTCCGTTCGCGCCGGTTCCATTGAAGGCGCCGACGGTTTCACCCGGGTACGGCGAGCCGTATTGATCGTACGTCGCTTGCCCGACGAGTCCGAGGACCGAAAAATCGTCTTTGGCCCCGGCCCGGTAGTGCACGTTGCTCTCGATCGAGAACTGCGCACGGTTCTGCAGCGCGAGCCCGAACGTCGCTGCTTCGCTTGGATAGAACGTGTGACCGTCGCCGTACAGGAAGGTCTCGTTGCCGACCGTGCTTGCAAGTGCGTAACGCCACCGCAGATCGGGCGATGCACCCAGCATCTGGATGTTCGCGAACCCGAACGGCGAACCGAGTCCCTGGCCGAGCTCGATCGTCGTGCGCGCCGGATAGGTGCCGATCGCCGGTATCTCGTTGACGACGCCGGCCAGCGCGTTGTCGCTTTCGCCTTGATACCCGGCGAGGGTCACGGTCGTCGACGCGATCCCGGTCGTCGGGAGCTGCGCACCGATCACGTTGCCGCCGGGTTCGGCGATCAGCCCTTGCGGAATCGGAACCGAGTCGTAGTCGAACACCGCGTCGCTGATCTTTCCGCCGCGCACGATCGCGTTCGCGAACGGATCGAGACCGATTCCCGGCACGTTCGCGATCGCTCCTTGCACCGTTCCGGCGCTATAGTTCGCCAGCCCGGCCGACGACGTCGTCGGCGAATGCGCCTGCGCGGCCGAGCCGGTCACGGCGAACGTGTCGGACGGCGTGCCCACGCTGAACGCGTTGGTGACGGCGCGAACTTGTCCGATGCTCTCGAGCGCTCTCTGCAATCGAAATCCGACGGTTATCGTTTGCCCCGGTAAGACGGCGTTGCCGGTCCGCTGCGCACTCCGGTACCGAACGTCCTCCACCGCGACGGCATACGAGTCGGGACTGACCCCGAGCAATGCGAACCGCCCTCGCCCATCAGTTCTCGTCTCGTATCGGCCGGACGGCGACGTCGCGACGACGCGCGCGCCCGCTACGGGGACGCCGGCGGTATCCAGAACCGTACCGGCAATCGTACCGGTCGTCGCTTCGGCGGCGCGCAGCGGCGCGCTCGAAGCGGTGACGATGGCGACGACGATGAGCAGCATGAGTGCGCTTCGCGCGCAACGCCAAACCTGCATTCACTTCCCCCGGGGACGCGCTGCGTCCCGACGCGTGCGGTGTTAGGCGGACGCGAAAAGGGACGGCGGTGCGCGCCCGCCGATCCGGCACGCGCGCGGGGATTGACGGCGGCGGCAGACTGCGCCGTCCAACCGTTGGTGCAACGGCGTCGCACCGTCGCGGACCGGCTGCAGCGCGATAAAGACGAACGCAATCCGGACGACCGTCAGCAGCGCGGCGGCGATCGCGCGGGTCAGCGACGCCAGCACGACGGTGATGACGAGCGCCAGCAATCCGTGCATGCCCAGACTGAACGCGACCGGGCCGCCGAGCCACTCGAGACCGCTTCGGAGGCCACCGCTTCCGGCGAGCAACCCTTCGACCGTCTCGATGGCGAAGACGACGAGGAGCTGCAGCATGAACACGATGGGGACGATGCGCAGCGCGGATCGCGCGCCGAGCCGTTCGACAACGGTGATCAACCGATCCCGGCTGGTGCGCGAATCGCGGCGGAATGCTTGCACGCATCGGATGAAGGCGATTTCGATCGTCAGCACGAGCCCGCAGACCAGCGCTGGGAGCACGCCGAGATGGTTCGTATCGTGGTAGCCGGCGCCAAAGATCCCGCTGCCCGCAATCGTCTCGACCAGCGGATCGCCGAGCCCGCCTGCGATCAATGCCGCCGCGAGCAGGAACGGCAACCGGGAGAGCACTACCGGCTGCTCCGCAGGCTCCGGTACGCGCGTTTCGACGCTCGCCATGCGTCGCGCCAGGTGTCGCGCGCGTCGCGATCGGGCGCGCGCGCGACCGCTGCCAGTTCACCGGCGACAAAGGCGAGCTCCGCACCCACCGCGAGCGCGCGCAGACGCTCGCACGCAGCGACGGCGTCGTGCTGCGCACCCAGAACGGTCTGCAGCTCCTCGGCACCCCGGCCGAGCCGGTCGGCGCTGCGGCCGGCGACCGGCGCGACGGACTCGGCGGCATATCGCACGCGCTTGGCGGCGATGCGAATACCGTGCAACTCGCGATCCGTGGGAGGCTGCGAGCTCTTGCGGACCCGGCGGCGGAGCTTCTTCCACCCATCGGACAGAATTACGGCGACCACGTCGCGCCCAGGTTCGCCGGCCAACTCGTTCAGCGGCGGCCGCTTCACCGCGTCGATCATCGCGCAGAGCATCGGAACGTAACGCGGGTCGCGCAGCATCGTTCGCACACCCTCATACGCCCGTTCGCGCGCTGCGCGCAAGGGCGCGAGCAGTTCGTCGATCAGGCTCCGATCCGCCGGGAGCGCGTTCGACGCGTGACCCAGGTTCGCGAGGATCACGTCGGCGTCACGCGCCGCCGAGAGGACATCTTGCGGCCAGCGCAACCGCGTGCGGAGTTCGCGCGCCCAGTCGGCGTCGAGCAGCGGCAAGAAACTGCGCAGGTCGCTGCGCAGCCGCCGAATGGCGACCCGCGCCTGGTGCACGCTGTCGGCATCGGGATCGAGCCGCAACCGCGAGTCGTGGCGCATGAACCGTTCGACCGAGCTTGCCAGCGCGGCCCGCACCAGTTCGCCGCCGTGCGCATCGCGTCGCGGCGCGGCGACGTCGATCTCCGCGGCGCAGGCCGCGCCGCCCAGCACGCGCACGTTCTTGGGAACCGGGTCCGGCTTGCCGGCGCCTTCCTCGCGAAACGCCCGCTTGAAGACGGACAGCAACGCGTCGGGCGCGGTCTGGGCGAGCTCGATCTCGAGCTGGCGGAACCGGTCGACCACGTGCGTACCGTCGACGACGCGCACGTCGTCTTCGACCACCTCGGCCAGATCGTCGCCACCGTCGGTCAGCAGGTGACGGCTCGTGCGCAACGTTCGCAGCTCGGCGACCGGAATCGGGGTCACGCCTCGAAGGTACGCCGTCGCCACGTCGATCGCCGGGGGCGGGACGGTGCGGGCACCACCCGGGAAGACATGTTCTTCCCGCACCAGCCCGGCGGAGCCGCGGGGCACGGGAATCTTCAGCGTCCAGCCCTCGCCCAGGCGGAAGCGCAAACTGCAGCCCCAACGGGTCAGTCGCAGATCGGGCGTATCGTAGTACACGGTGTGCAGCCGTTGAAATCGAACGGCCGAGGCGATATAGCCGTCGAGCTGCGGGTCCATGCGCGCGAGCGAGAACCGCTCGGGGACCTCGAGTTTGAGCTCCCGTTCGACCATGCCGTTCATGGCTGATGCTTCACCGTCCGAGGCGCCGGACCCGCATTCTACAGCCGTTGTTCGAGCGCGTGGATCGCTTCAGGCGGTCCGGCCACCACCAGTTCGTCACCCGCTTGGAGCAGCGTCTCCGGCCCCGGCCGAAAACGCATCGCCGCCTCACGCTTGAGCGCCAGCACGAACGCTTCGTCGCCGTCGGGAAACAGCTCCGCCAGCGAACGGTCGATCCAGACCGAATCGGGCTTGATGGTAAGGTCCTCGAGCAGCAACTGTCCGTTGTTGGCAGACAGGACGGTGTCGACGAATTCGACCGCGGTCGGTCGCATCGCGAGGCTCGCCATCCGCCGTCCGCCGATCGTGTACGGCGAGATCACGCGGTTCGCGCCTGCCAGCCGGAGCTTCCGATCGGCGTCCGACGCGTTGGCGCGCGCGACGATGAAAATATCGGGTTTGAGCACCCGCGCCGACAACGTGACGTAGATGTTGTCGGCATCGTCGTCGATCGCCGTGATGAGTCCGCGCGCGCGTTCGATTCCGGCCGCCTGCAAGGTGCCGACGTCGGCCGCGTTGCCGTTCATGACGGTGAACCCTTCGGCCGCAGCGCGCTGCAGCGACTCCGGGTTGAGGTCGACCACGACGAAGGGAATGTTCTC